>Ga0210400_10000196_pt1 | contig 76093 bp, 63 predicted proteins | sample IncBWH26MmetaG_FD_155456 | JGI IMG/M metagenome (GOLD analysis project Ga0210400, IMG submission 155456) | Forest soil microbial communities from Barre Woods Harvard Forest LTER site, Petersham, Massachusetts, United States - Inc-BW-H-26-M | ecosystem: Environmental > Terrestrial > Soil >...
GTGCTCGAACAAGAAGGCGCGATCGAGGATGAAACCGTCAAGAAGGCGCGCGAGGCCGAGGCGCTGACGCTCAATCAGTACAAGGCAGGCACGGTTCCCTACAGCAGCGTCATCACCGCCCAGACCGTCCGATTGAGCGCCGAGGAAACGGCGCTGCAGGTGCTGTCGTCACGGCTGCAGGCCAGCGTCGCCTTGATCGAAGCGTTGGGCGGGGGCTGGGACGCGTCGCAGGCCACTGCGAAATAGCCCAACTCGCGCCCGTAGTGCGGCATGTGATATCGATTGGTTCGAACATTCGCCAGGGAGAGTGAGAAGAATCAAGGCACTGATTTCTTCGTGCCTTGATTCTCCTCACTCTCCCTGTCGAGCGCGGCCGGCACGTGACGCCGCAGCAGCGCAACCTGCGCCTCCCATTGCTCTTTCGGCGCCAATTCCTCGAAGAAATGCACCTCTCCCGCCGCGAGGGTCGCCACGGGCAATCCGTCCCGGAACAGCAAGCGATTGCCGGCGAGCGATGCCAACCGCGGCCCGGGCGTCAGAATCCCAATGAGATTGAGCGGATCGGCGGCCGAGAGCGATACGTAGGCTTCCGTCGGCGGCTTGCGGCGCACGTCCCGCAGCAAGCCGATGGCTTCGGGGGTTGCGAACTGCTCGCCGGAAAATCCCGCCACGAAACGGCCGCCGCGAATTTCTCCGCGGGCCTCCAGCCTGCGGCAGCAGCTCAGGATTTCGCGCCACGGCGGCAGCCACGAAGCTTCGCGTGTGAGCAATTTCCAGAAAATCACGCCCCAGCGGCGCAGCAGCGTGCGCACGATCTGTTCGATTGCCTCGTCTTTGCGCTCCGCTGACGGCGCCGCCGGCCGCCGCACCAGTGCCCAACGTCCGGCATCGGCCATCCCGAACAGGGCCAGGCGGCGCTTGTGGCGCCCCGAATAGGAGTTGGGCCGCCCGCCGCGCCGGCCGCTCGGCATCAAGAGCACGCGCAGGCCCGCGAAGCTGTCGGAATTCACCAGCCCTACCGCCACCAGTTCGGCCAGCGACTCTTCGACCTCAGCGGGCAGCATCCCGACGTTCTCGGCGATCTCGTCAAAGAACGATGCGCCATGTTCGCGGATGAAATCCGCCACCGCTTGCGCCTTCGACGTGAGCAAAGCCGGATCGGACTGATCGGCGAACATCGACCAGAGCGGCACGTTGCGCCGGGCCAGCAGGACGATGGGCGTGGAGCGCACCGGCGAGGCGCCGCGTGTGGCCGTGTCATCGCTGCGCGTACCGCCGCGGGCAGCCAGCCGCGTCCAGATAAAGCGGCCCGCGCGGCAGTGTTCATCGAGCCACTGGGGTTCGTACTCGGTGATGCGCGAGGGGATGACCTCCGTTTCCCAGGAGCCGGCCGGTGATTCGAACCCCTCGAGCTGCGCGAGTATCGCCGCCAACGCATCCGAGCCTTGCATCCGCGCGCCCGGCAACACGCGTTGCCATTCTCCCAAGAAACGCAGGAACTCGCGCGCGGTAACCGGCTCGATTTCCGCGCGCAGCCGCTTCACGGTGTAGCGATGAATTCGCGCCAGCAGGCGGCGCTCGCACCATTCCTCGCGCGTAGCGTCTTCGCTGCGCATGGAGTCGCCGGTGAATTGGCCTCGCATCGCGAAGCCCTCCGCCTCCAGTGCGATCAGCGAAGCGTTGATCTGCGCTTCGGAGAGGCCCAGTGAATCGGCTATTGCCGAGGCCGTAACAGGTCCCAAGCCTTCGAGCCGGCCGCGCACGATGTCCACCAGCGAGTCGTCCAACGCCTCGAACAGCGCGCGTCTCTCCGCCGCCACCCATAGGCTGCGGTTTTGCAGCGCAATTCGCGACACCCTGCTTTGCAGCGCGAGATCCTCCATCAACGCGGGCCATCCTGGATTGGACCGGCCCTCCTCGTCCGTCATGAACGTGAGCCACAGCAGCGCGTCGTGCAATTCATCCGGCGTGGCGGCATCCGGCCACGCCTCCGCGCGCACTCGCGCGATGGCTTCCGGGTCCAGCTTGCCGATGTCGGCGGCTTCAGTTGGATCGAGCCAGCGGCGGCTCATGACCGCCTGCGTACGGCGCTCCTCGAGCGGCGCGTCGTCGAGATACGCATAGGGCCGCGCCGAGAGCGCCTCGAGCGCCATGGGCGAGGGTTCCGTGAGATCTTTGGCGACGACGCGCAGATCGCCGCTTTCCAGCCGGCGCAATACGCCCTCGAACTCGTCGATGTCCATCGCGTCTTCCAGGCAGTCGCGTATGGTTTGCCTGACCAGGGGGTGATCCGGCACCTCGATCTCGCCCGGCAAATTCTCGGCGCAGGCTACCTGGTCCGGAAACACCGAAGCCAGCAGGTCCTCGGCGTTCATGCGCGCTATCTGCGGCGGAATTTTCTTGCCGCCGCGAAAACGCGGCAGCGCGAGGGCAATGCCGGCGTCCCAGCGCCAGCGAACCTCGAACATGGGCGCGGCGCACAGGGCCTGGATCAGCACCTGGCGGACGGAATTGGAATTCAAGTAATGCGCCGCCTCGGCGAGCTCAAAACTGTGTGCGTGCGTGAGCGACAGCACGATGTGATCCTCGGTGGCCGCCGCCTGCAACTCGAAGTTGAATGTCCGGCAGAAGCGCTTGCGCAGCGACAGCCCCCACGCCCGGTTGACGCGGCTGCCGAACGGGGAATGAATGATGAGCTGCATGCCGCCGGACTCATCGAAGAATCGCTCGAACACCACGGTGTCGAGGGTGGGTAAGGTGCCCAGGGCCGCCTTGCCGGCGCTCAGGTACTGCACGATTTGAAACGCGGACGCCTCATCGAGCCCCACCGTTTCCATCAGCCACGCAAGCGCGGAAGGCGGCTCGGCACCCAAGCGACTCTCGATTTCCTTGCGCAGATTCGAGACCGCCGCGGACAGCTCCATGCTCCGACCGGGCGCCTCGCCGAGCCAGAAGGGAATCGAAGGCGGTTGGCCGTGCGCATCCTCGACCCGCACCGTGCCGCGCTCCACGCGCAAGATCCGGTAAGAGGTATTGCCCAGCTGGAAAATATCACCCTGCAGGCTCTCGACGGCGAAGTCTTCGTTCACCGAGCCGACCACGATGGATTCCGGCTCGAGCATCACGCGGTAATCGGCATTGTCGGGTATGGCGCCGCCCGAGGTGATCGCCGTCAGCCTGGCGCCCTTGCGAGGCCGCAGCATCTTATTGACCGCGTCGTGATGCAGCAATGCGCCGCGGCGGCCCCGGCGCGTGCTGAAACCCTCGGCGAGCATACGCACGCATTCGTCGAACTCTTCGCGCCGAAGGTTGCGGTAGGGATACGCGCCCCGCATCATCGTGAACAGGTCCTCTTCGGGCCATTCGCGCGCCGCCACTTCCGCGGTAATTTGCTGCGCCAGGACGTCGAGCGAATTCTCCGGAATCTTGAGCAGGTCCAGCTCGCCGTTCCGCACCGCCTCGAGCAGTGCGGCGCACTCGACCAATTCGTCGCGCGACAGCGGGAACAGCCTGCCTTTGGAGGTGCCGCCGACGGAGTGCCCGGCGCGGCCCACGCGCTGCAAGAAGGAATTGATGGATCGGGTCGAGCCGACTTGACACACCAGATCGACATCGCCGATGTCGATGCCCAGTTCCAGCGAGGCTGTCGCTACCAGCACTTTCAGATCGCCGCGTTTCAGGCGCTGTTCCGCGTTCAGACGGCGCTCTTTGGACAAACTGCCGTGATGCGCGGCGACGTTCTCTTCGCCCACGCGCTCCGACAGATGCCGCGCCAGGCGCTCGACCATCCTGCGCGTGTTGACGAACACCAGCGTGGTGCGATGCTCCCGTACCAAGGCCGCCAGTCGATCGTAGACCTGCGTCCATACTTCGCCCGACATCACCGCTTCCAGGGGCGCCGGCGGAACTTCCAATGCCAAATCGCGCCGGCGCACATGGCCGCTGTCGACGATGGTGCAAGGCACCGGGTGCGCGCCGGTCAGGAATCGGGCGACTTCTTCGATCGGCTTTTGCGTCGCCGATAAGCCGACGCGGGTCAAGGCGCGGCCGGTCAAGGACTGCAGCCGCTCCAGCGACAGGGCCAGATGCGCGCCGCGCTTGTTGCCGGCGATAGCGTGAATTTCATCGACGATCACGGTGCGGCAGGTGCCAAGCATGTCGCGGCCGGATTGCGAGCCGAGCAGGATGTACAGCGACTCGGGCGTGGTCACCACGATGTGCGGCGCCCGGCGGCGCATGCCGGCGCGCTCCGCTTGCGTCGTGTCGCCGGTGCGCACCACCGCACGAATTTCCACATCCGCGAGGCCCGAGGCCGCCAGCTCCTCGCGAATGCCATTGAGCGGCGCCTCGAGATTTCGCTGGATGTCGTTCGAGAGGGCCTTCAGCGGCGACACGTACACCACCCGCGTCTCGTCGGGCAACGGGCCTTCGAGTCCTTCCTTCACGAGTTGATCGATGGCGGCGAGAAACGCCGCGAATGTCTTGCCGGATCCGGTGGGCGCGGCCACCAATACATGCTTGCCCGCTGCGAGCGCCGGCCATGCGTGTATTTGCGCTTCGGTGGGCGCATCGAATGTGCGCGAAAACCACGCGGCAACGGCAGGATGGAACGAGTTGAGCACGCTCATGGCTTTTTTCCGAGGATGGACCCCGTCAGTTTAGGCGATTCGGGTACTGTTATTATATACAGGCAAAGCGTGTATTCAATATCCTCTATCGACAAGCTCTTTCTACGAGTCAGCCGGTGTCGAGCCTGAAGAGTGCGCCTGATATGCTGCGGCGTCGGGGCGCACATCCAATAAGACCAAACGAAGGAGCACGAGCATGAGCGTAGCCATTCATCCCAGCGTGGACAAAGGCGTCAAAGCCGGAAACCCCGCGTTCACCGGCGGAACTTTGAAGTGCAAGTGCGCCGACGCGCCCGTCACCGTCAGCATCAAGGGCAACGTCGCCTTCAATCATGTCTGCGGCTGCACCAAGTGCTGGAAACCCAAGGGCGCCACGTTTTCACTGGTGGCGGTCGTTCCCCGCGACAAGCTGTCCGTGGGTTCAAACGCCCAGAAATTGAAAGTGGTGGATGCTTCCGCGGCGATTCAACGTCACGCCTGCAGCGGTTGCGGTGTGCACCTGTACGGCCGGATCGAAAACAAGGGTCACGCGATCTATGGATTTGACTTCATCCATCCGGAACTCTTGGACGCCAACGGGTGGGCCGCGCCGGAATTTGCCGCCTTCGTATCCTCGGTGATCGAATCAGGAACCAAACCCGACCAGATGGGCGGCATCCGCGCGCGCCTGCGAGAGTTGAAGCTCGAGCCCTATGATTGCCTGTCGCCGGCGCTGATGGACATGATCGCGACGCACACGGCGAAGGCCAAGGGCGTTCTCTAGCCAAGCCACTCGCGGGCTCCTCAATGATTGGCGGAGCAGTTCGATCGGCCCGACAGGGCGCAGTCCTGCAGGCGCGCCATGCCGCCCAACGTGTGCGTCAGGAATAAACCCGCCAGCATCAGAATCAAAATCACCGCGAGTCCGATGAGCGCCGCGCGTCGCGTGATCGGAGGTGGATCGGGCGGCGGCTCTTGAGGCTGCCAGGGATCTGGGTTTCTCATGCTGTAGCTTCTACACCACGAATAGATTTCGTCTTCCTGGCGGTTAAAACAAGAACGTGGCGCCGTTTGTCAACCAAATGTCGCGCAAAGCGTGGTGCTTGCGCGACGTTAAGATCAAGATACATAAACGGGGGAAATGCGTCCACAGGAGGTGGCCTGTTCATTGCCAAGTCCGTGGCGTCCAACCTTTATCAAGAATCGTCGAAATAAGGCGAGAAAGGGGGAAACAACATGTCTTTTATAATCAGCGCGAATGAAATTCGATCGCACAAGGGACAAATTCGATCGCACCACGGACGTGCGCCGTATATCAAGACTTGCTCACTAAGCGGTGCGTCCGCGCTATCCCTTGCCGTACTGGCAAACCTGCACGCCGCGCCGGCAAGGGCGGCTGATGCGGCGGTGGAAGACACGACTCTGAACGAGATCGTGGTCACGGCGGAGAAACGCTCGGAGAACCTCGAGCGGGTGCCGGCCTCAATCACCGCCTTCACCGCCAAGACGCTCGATCTGCAGGGCATCGCGTCGGTTCAAGACATGACCAACTACGCGCCCGGTCTGTACTACACCACCTACGACAATCGCCCCTATATTCGCGGCATCGGTCGGAACACGGACAATCTGGCGGTCGAGTCCGGCGTCGCCGTGTATGTCGACGGTGTTTACAATGGCGCCAACGCCTCGACGATCTTGCAGAACTCCACGCTGTTCGTCCAAGAAATCGAGGTTCTGCGCGGCCCGCAGAACACCTTGTTCGGCCGCAACGCCGACGGCGGCACGATCAACTATATTTCCAAGCGCCCCACGAGCGACTTTGAGGCGGAGGTTCGCACCGGCTACGACAATTTTCAGAAGGCCTTCGTTGAAGCCGCTGTGTCGGGACCGATCAACGACTCCATCCGCTATCGGTTCGGAGCCAATTACACCAACCAGACCGGGGACGGCTTCTACCGGAACTTGAATGGCGTCAAAGAAGGCGGCGACGTCGCGCAGGGCGGTAACGGCACCAGCTATCACATCGAGGGCCAACTCGAAGGCAGCATCGGTCCGAATTTCGACTGGTGGGCCAAGCTGGCGACGAGCGACTACGACGTCAGCTATCACACTGAAACGCTGCTGGGACCTTTGGATACGCGGGAGTTCCCCGCCCCGCTGTTTCCCAATGCCAACTACGGCACCTGCGCGCTGCCCGGAGGCGCCGGCGGCTTGGGTTGCGCCGGCAATCCGGACAAGATCGTCAGCGTCCTGACCGGCAAGAACACCATCGCCGGAAATCCCGCCACGCTCGGGACCGGCACATTCGACTCGGGCTTCCAGTCGCAGTCCAAGCAACAGAACAATTGGATTTTTGCCACTCATCTGACCTTCCATGCCGACGGGTTCGACGTGAAATACTTAGGGGGCTGGCAGAAGTTCAATTACGACCTCACTGCGCCGTGGACCAACAGCCAGGGCGTCTCCAGCGGAATCCTTGGATACACGCTGCAGGGACCCGCCACGTTTACGCCGCTTTGCGGGCTTTACTTCGGTGCCACTAATTTTGCCGGGTGTACTCAAAATCTGGCGGTCAACTCGGCGCACAACAATTTCACGTTCGATGAGTACGAACAATTTTTCAGCAATGAGCTGAACATCGCTTCCACCGGCCAGGGAGCGTTGCAGTGGATCGGCGGTCTGTACCAATTTCACGAGAAATACACGCAACCCATCAATGTAAACAGCCCGGACCAGGCGCAGATCGCGGCGCCCTACCAGCTCGGTACCCTCATCGGAGGACTACTGAGCGGTAAACCGGTCGGCGCGCTGCAGCTGGCGGCCGCAAATCCGACGCGCTCGGTGTACAACGAATACACCGCGCTGGCTGAAGATTCGTACGGCGTCTTCGGCCAGATCGATTGGCAGCCGAGCAGCCAATTTAAAATCACCACCGGCCTGCGCTACTCCTACGATAAAAAAGACGGCGATCAGGCCTTTCGGCTGGTCCTGTTCAACGTCGACGGGCTCATCCCGGGACTTCCGCTGGGCGTGAATCAGTTCGGCGCCAACGCGCCGGCGTTCGATGCCACGTCCTGTACGACCGGCGCTTACCGCGGTACCGGCAAGTGCACCATCAATCCCACGTCGGGTGCGGCCACGAGCGCGCTGGGCGCGCACTGGGATGCCGTCACCGGAACCGCCGGCGTCTCTTGGACGCCGGCCACGGACATCCTCGGCTACGCGAAATACAGCCGCGGCTACAAGGCCGGCGGCTTCAATTCCGGCATCAACGCGGTCGCGCCCGAAACGTCGCAGGAGACCGTGGACGCGTACGAAGTCGGCTACAAGCAGACGTTCGCACGAACCTTCCAGGCGAACGTGGCTGCGTTTTACTACAACTACAAAAACGACCAGCAGCCGCTTGGACAGCTCGATGCGGCAACTAACGTTATAAACACCGTCATTGTCAATATCCCCGTGGTGCACACCTACGGTGCCGAACTGGAAACCATTTGGAACCCGATCACCGACCTTGATATCGTCATGAACTACGCGTACCTGCACGCGACCATCTCCAGCACGAACGGCGTGTGCTACCAGAATGCCGATGATCCGCTGGCGCTTACGCCCGGCGCGAACACCGCCGGCTGCGCGCCCGGATTGCAGAACCTCCGTGGCGCGACACTCCCCGCGTCGCCGCGCAATAAGGTCGCGTTGAACGCAATCTATACGCTGCACTTCAATCCGGGTTCCTTGGCGCTGTCCGGCGCCTACATCTGGAGGGATAAGACCTACGACTCGGTCTTTAATTTTCCGTATAACTTGGCGCCGTCCTACTCCCTGGTCAATCTGCGCGGGATCTGGACCGACAGCGCCAATCGCTACAATGTGATTCTTTATGCCAACAACGTCTTCAACAGGATCGGCCAGGACGCCTCGGGCGGCTTGGCGGTTACGAACCCCGGTCCCGGGCAGGTCATCGATCCCTTGGTTAGCTACACGCCGCCCAGGGTCTACGGCGTGGAGCTGCGCTACCGCTTCCACTGATCTTTAGACTCGTGTCGGTTCAAGCACTACCATCCAGCGTGTTTGCAACGCTGGATGGGGCATGAGCAAATCGAAACAGGCTCGAGATGTCACGACACTGTTGAACGCCGCCGCCGCCTGTTATGCGCAAGGCCGCCTCGACGATGCGGCCGATCTTTATCGACAGGCCGCCGCCGCAGATCCCAAAGACCTGCGGCCGATCTATTCGCTGGCGCTCATCGATATCCGTCGTGGGCGCCTTCAAGACGCCCGGCAACAGCTAAGGGTAGTGACCGCCCAAGATCCCAGTCTTTATCCAGCGCAGCAAAATCTCGGCGCGGTTTGCCAGAACCTCAATTTGTGGCAGGAGGCGGCCGACGCGTACCGCCGCGCGCTTGGCTTGAACCCCAGCGCCGTCGAGACGCATTTCAGTCTTGCGCGCGCGCTGGCGGTGCAGGGGCAAGTGCGGGAATCGAGCGCCTGCTATCGCGCCCTGGCCGCTGATCCGTCCGTGCGGCTTCGAGCCCTGACGCGCCTCGCGGTGCTCGATCCGGCGGCGATCGAGGAGCAGGACCTGGCCGCGTTGCAGCGCGCGGCGGATGATCCCGCGACGGTGAGCGCGACGCGGATCGAAGCCTATTTCGCGCTCGGCATGGGTCTGGAGCAGCGCCGCGCCTACAAGTCCGCGTTCGCCGCCTTCAAGGCCGGCAACCGGCTGAAACATGACGCACTGATGGCTTCGCCCAACCTCACGGCACGGCCCGACGCCTTGGAGCGAGCGCACGACCTCGCGGCGCGCTTCGTGGTCGAACGATTCGACGAGGCCTACCTGCAGCGCCAATCGCACCGGGGCAGCACGGCGGCGCCGATCTTCGTCATTGGCATGCCGCGTTGCGGATCCAGCCTCATCGAACAGATCCTGTCGAGCCATCGACACGTTCACGGCATGGGGGAAAGTGCGGCGCTCGCCGCGGTGGTCGATGAGGGCTTCACCGAAGCGCCGCGGGCGGCCAATTGGACCGATCTGGCCGAAGCCTATCTGGACTCGATGCGCCAACGCGGTTGGAATGGCGCCGATCGCTTCGTCGACAAATCCCTGGAGAATCATCTGCGCGTCGGCATGATTCACTTGATGTTCCCGAAGTCGGTGATCCTTGACAGCACGCGCGATCCGGTCGACACCTGTCTTTCCTGCTATCGACAATTGTTCACGGAGGGGAATGAGACGCTCTACGACCTCGAGCAGATCGGCCGAGCCTATGTTCGCTATCGTCACGTGATGGAGCATTGGGACCGCGTGTTGCCAGGCCGGGTGATCAGGGTCGAGCACGAAAAATTGGTCGCCGACACGGAAGGGCAAATCCGTTGGCTCGTCGCGGATGCGTGCAAGCTGGACTGGGATCCCAAATGCCTGCGCTTTTACGAGACGCCGGCTTCGGTCCGGACCGCCAGCGCGGCTCAAGTTCGCCTTCCGGTGTTCTTGACGTCCATCGGCAGGGGGGAACGATTTGCACGCGAACTTGAACCCCTCTTGAAGGCATTGGGGCCTTATGCTCCGCGGCAAAAATTTTAATGTGCCTTATATACCACAAATCTACCACGTCTTCCTGGCGGTCAAAACAAGCATTCGGCGCCGTTTGTCAATCGAATGGCGCACAAAGCGTTGTGGTTGCGCCACGCTTTCCCTAGGCTCAAGATACGCAATTATCACTCTGAGCCGAAAGGACCCAATGACCAATCAAACAGTGACTTCACGAGCTATTTCGCTCGCCCTCGCCGTATCCGGCGCTTTCGCCGGCGCCCATGCCTTGGCCGCGGACGCATCGACTGCGCCGGTGTTGGAAGAGATCATCGTGACCGCCGAAAAGCGCTCGCAGAACCTGCAGGACGTGCCGATTTCCGTGGTCGCCATCAACGCACAGCAGGTGCAGGATGCGGGCATCACCAATATCAGAAATCTCGCCATCTTGACGCCGGGGCTGACGGTCACCTCCGAGGGCAATGAAGCGATCACGACGGCGCGCATTCGCGGCATCGGCACGGTCGGCGACAATCCGGGTTTGGAATCCTCGGTTGGCGTGAACATCGACGGCGTCTACCGGCCGCGCAACGGCGTCGCCTTTGGAGATCTGGGCGAGATCGAGCAAATCGAAGTTCTTTATGGACCGCAGGGCGAGTTGTTCGGCAAGAACAACGATGCCGGCGTGATCAACATCACCACCAAGAGACCCTCGAACACCTTTGGCGCCATGGCCGAAGTGACGGGCGGCAACTTCAACGACCAGGAGTACCGCGCCTCCGTCACCGGACCCTTGAACGACATCATGTCAGGCCGACTGTTCGCCGGCTTCGAGCAGAACAAGGGCTTTCTGTCCGTGGTCAATGGAGTCGGCCCGAGTACGCAAAATAATACCAATGACCGCCATGCCTACAACGTGCGGGGCCAGTTGCTGATCACCCCGAGCGACACGGTGGATCTGTTGATCATTGCCGACTATGCGAAACGCAACGAATCCTGTTGCAGCGCCGTGGTCGAGTATCCCGGCCCGTTCCAGGGATTGGTGAATGTATTCGCTTCGACGCCCCTGTTGGGCGGCAAACCCGGCGGGCTCGGCGATTCTCCGCTGATCGGTCAGCCCGGCGTGGTGCGGCTGCCGAACAGCTACGTCGCCTATGACAACCAAATCATCACCCAGCATGTGCGCGACATGGGCCTGTCCGGAGAACTTAACTGGAATCTAGGCTTCGGCAAGCTGACCTCGATTACCGCCTGGCGCGACAACACCGTCACCGGCGGCAACGATGTGGATTACACCGGCATCGACCTGCTCTCGTTTCCGGACAACGGCAACGCCAATTCAACGGACTTCAAGCAGTTCAGCGAAGAGTTGCGCCTGGCCGGCAAGGCGGGTCCCCTCGACTGGTTGGTCGGCGGGTTCTTCAACAATGAAATTCTGACCACGCGAACACTGGGTCAGATCGGCAATCAATTCGAGACCTACATCAGCGCTGTGGCGTCGGCATCGATTGGGCAGCCCTTCAACCCCCTTCTGGTGTCGCAACTCACCGGCGATGCACCGGGCGCTACGTTCGGCGGCACCGGCTACAACGACGGCTATCAACAGACGGCCAGAAGCTTTGCATTGTTCACCAATGAAACCTGGAACATCACGCAAGGCTTGGATCTGACCGCCGGCTTGAGAGGCACGGAAGAAAAGAAAACCGCGACGGCGAGTTTCAACGGTATCGGCGGCGGACCGGGCTGCGCGGCGCTGCTCAAGGCTCCCGGCCTGTTTGCAAATCCTCCCGCCGGCCTCAACGGCACCAATGCGCAGGCGTTTTTGCTCGGCTACGGGTGCTTCTCCGGACTCAATCAGTTCATAAACGGCAACGGTTTCGATCAATCGAACACCGAAAATAACTTGTCGGGCACGGTGAAGCTGTCGTATCGCTTCAACGAAGAAGCGATGGTCTACGCCTCGGCCGCGAATGGGTACAAAGCCGGAGGTTATAACCTCTCTCGCGTCACCTTCCCGATCAACCCAACCTCCACCGGGCCGACGGCGCTCACCGATCGCCTCGGCTTGACGCCGGATTTCGACACGCATTTCCCGCGCGAAACGGTTGTGTCCGGCGAGGTGGGCATCAAGACCACGCTCTTCGACAAAACATTGCGCCTGAATGCGGCGGTGTTCTACCAGAAATACACCGACTTTCAGCTCAATACCTTCACGGGCATCCAGTTCGTCGTCACCTCGCTCGACAAAGTGGTGTCCAAGGGCGTCGACGTGGATTTCGCCTGGGCCACCCCTATCTCGGGGCTGACCATCGCGGGAGGCGTGACCCAAGACCTGACCAACATCGATAATTTCGGCAACGCCCTGCCCGACTTCTGCGGCGGTCCGGGAAACGGCTGTTTGACGCGCGAAAATAATCGGCTGTCCTTCGCGCCGCTCTGGTCCGGTGCCCTCTCGGCTGCATATCTGCTGCCGGTGTCGGGGACGTTGGGGATTCGCACCAGTGTCGAAGAGAAGTACAACTCCTCTTACAACACCGGATCCGACCTTGACCCGCGGAAAATTCAGCAAGGATTTGGCCTGCTCAACGCGCGCATCGGCTTTGGCGCATTGGATGAGTCCTGGGCGGTTGAGGCTTGGGGCGCCAACCTGGCCGACAAGTACTATTATGCGGTTGCGTTCGATTCACCGTTCCAGTTCAACACCATCAGTTCATACCTGGGCGCTCCGCGGACCTTCGGTCTCACGGCGCGCGTGAAGTTCAAGTAACTCGAGGATTTCCGCATTTGCATCGTTACAACGGCGGGCCGCAAAAACCCGCCGTTTTTTTTGCCATAAAAACCATTGGATTCGACAGGGGGTTCTCATGAACAAGAAATTGGCCGCCGCCCAAACCGACGAAAGCCGTCGCGATTTCCTGAAATCCTCGGCGCTGACGATCGCAGCGGCGGGCGTGACATCGTTGGCATCGAAGATTCGGGCGCAGACTCCTCCGGCAGAGCCGACGACGCGCGGTGGACTGGGCGGCGGCGGCACGGGAGGCGTATTCGTCGAAACCGATACGGCATACGGCAAGGTGCAAGGCGTTCAGAGCGCAGGGGTCAAGGAGTTCAAGGGCATTCCCTACGGCGCCTCAACCGCGGGACGCAACCGCTTCATGCCGCCGAAAAAGCCGGCCGGCTGGAAAGGCGTGCGCGAATGCCTGGCGCATGGCCGGATCAGTCCGCAGGCGCCGGCGGATCTGCGCTCCGATTACGCCATGATGATTCATTGGGATTACCATCCCGGCGGCATGGGAGAGGACTGCCTTTCCTTGAACATCTGGACGCCGGGGCTCAAGGACGGCGCGAAGCGGCCGGTGTTGGTGTCCTTTCACGGTGGCGGCTTCACCACCGGGTCGGCGAATGCGATTGGTTACGACGGCGCGCAGCTGGCGCGGTTTGGCGATGTGGTGGTGGTCACGGTGAATCATCGTCTCGCCACCTTCGGCTATACCCATCTCGCCGATCTGGGTGCCCCTCCTGAATTTGCCTACGCGGGCGTCGCCGGCATCATGGATCTTGTGGCATCGCTCGAATGGGTGCGGGACAACATCGAGAATTTCGGCGGCAATCCCCACAACGTGATGATTTTCGGCCAGTCTGGCGGCGGCGCCAAGACCAGCACCATGCTGGCGACGCCTGCCGCAAAGGGGCTGTTTCATCGGGCAGCGGTGCAAAGCGGCTCGTTGCTGAAATTCGTGCCCAAAGATCGCGCGACCCAGAACGCGGAGGCGCTGCTCAAGCAGCTGGGAATTCCCAAGTCCCGTATTGCCGATTTGCAGAAAATATCCTGGCAGCAGCTGCTCGAAGCGCAGGTCGCGGCCGGCGCCGGCGCGCCGGGCTTGGGAAATGGCCCCGTGCTCGACGGCAAGTATCTGACGCATGACGCATTCGATCCGGCCGCGCCGGGCGAATCGGCGGAGATACCGCTCATCGTCTCGACCACGCTCGAGGACGCGGCGCTCAGCCTGACCAATTTCAACTTGAGCGAGGCGGATCTCAAAACACTCATCGACAAACGCTACAAGGACCGCGGCAGCGAGATTCTGGCGCTGTACCGCAAGTACTATCCCGAGAAATCCCCTTTTCTGATTCAGGCCATGATGCTCACCGATGCGGGTTTTCGGCGCTCGGCCATCCGTCAAGCGGAATTGAAGGCGGCGCAGGGCAAGGGCGCGATCTACATGTACCAGTGGGAATGGCCGACACCTGCCTTCGGCGGCCGCTACGGCGCCATACACGGGCTCGATGTGTCCGGCTCGTTCCGGGAAGCGCGGGACGGCAACGATGCCGCCCGTGTCGCCGATCAGCTCTCTTCGAGTTGGGTGGCCTTCGCACGCAGCGGGAATCCGAATAATTCCCGCATACCGCCGTGGCCGGCCTTTGACGCGACGACCAGGGCAACGATGATCTTCGGTGCGCCCACGCAATTGGAAAACGATCCGCGCGGCGAAATTCGCAGCTTTTGGGAGCGCATGCCGCCGCCGGCCGGCCCGCTCGGCTGAAAATATAAGCGTTTCGCGGCGTTGTACGGCACACTACCGGACGACAGCGGTTTTCCGGGGGAGTAGAAGAAATGTCTGTTAGTCCGCAATCACTCGAAGGGCTGCCACCCGCAGGCCAGGCTGCCGGCAGCTCATTGAGCAAGGCAGCATCGGGTGCGAAGTTTGCACTCTTCGTACTGTTCGCCATCAATCTGCTGAATTTCTTCGACCGCCAATTGCTCGGTTCACTGGGCGAACCGATTCGCAAGGAATTTTTGTTGAGCGATACGGCGCTGGGATTCTTGGGCAGCGTATTTATCTGGATGTATGCGCTCGTCGGGCTGCCCATGGGCCACTTGAGCGACAAGTGGCAGCGAACCAAGCTGATTGCGATCGGCACCACGGTATGGAGCCTGCTCACGGCCGCGACCGGCATGGCGCAGAATTACGCTCAGCTATTCATCGCGCGTTTGGGCGTGGGTCTGGGCGAGGCCACCTGCGCTCCCGCGGGTCAGTCCTTGATTGGCGACTTTTTCCCGCCAAACAAACGGGCATTCGCGATGGGCGTATTCATGCTCGGCCTGCCTGCGGGGCTGTTTCTTGCCTATGCCGCCTCCGGAATCATTTATGCGCACCTAGGATGGCGCGCCGCCTTTTATATCGCGTGCGTTCCCGGCTTGTTGTTCGCTCTCCTGGCGCTGATCATGCGCGAACCGCTGCGCGGTGGGCTCGATCCCGGCCGCGTCGTGACCAAGCCGAGCGGATCGGTGGTCGCGCCGTACCTCGCGGTTCTCCGCCTTCCGACTATGTGGTGGATCATCCTTTCCGGCATTTTCCACAACTTCAATATGTATGCCTTGGGTTCCTTCAACTCCGCGTTCCTGCAGCGTTTTCATGGAATGAGCGTGCGGGACGCGAGCGTTGTGTCATCGTTTGCGGTGGGCGCGGTCGGCGCCATCGGCTTGATCCTCGGCGGCTGGCTCGCGGATAAAATGAGCATCAAGCGCCGCAATGCCAGGCTGGTACTGTCCGCCTGGTGCATGAGCATCGCGGCACCGTGTATTTTCTTGGCCGTCAATCAACCCAAGGGTTCGATCACCCCTTACATTCTATTGATGGCCATGGGTACGATCACGATGTATGTGTATTACTCAACCGTTTACACGGCGATCCAGGATGTGATCGAGCCGCGCCTGCGCGGCACCGCGGTCGCAATATATTTCTGCTGCATGTATATCTTCGGCGCGAGCATGGGACCGGTCGGAACCGGCATGTTGAGCGATCACTTCGCGCGCAAGGCGATGATCGATGCCGGCGCGACCACGATGACGGAGGCGTTCAAGGCAATCGGCCTGCACAATGCCATGTATGCCATTCCGGTGCTGGCCGTGGCTGCCGCGCTGGTGCTGTACGCCGCGTCGCGCACCATGGAAAAGGATGTGCGTAAGCAGCAGATGGTGACGGGTACCTCGGCACTGTGAGTTTGACCGGGGCGTGTATGGCCTACGGGGATGGGAGGCTCCAAGTCACGGAAGACGCAGTGCCTTGGAGCCTCCCATCCCTGTAGGCCTTTCAGGCGCGACGGTCAAGCTCACAGTGCTGGAGGGCGAGAATCGAATGCCTGCCATCAGTCGGGTGGCCTCATACGCACTCGTAGGCTGGAAAATCACGTGTCGTCGAACACCCACCGGTAGCACCGGCAAGTGATATTGACCGGCCCGAGCTCTCGTCAGGGAGGGGTAGGAAGAGTCAAGGCACTGTGCTTTCGTGCCTTGACTCTTCCTACCCCTCGCTGGCAAGCGCACGCCTACCGGTCAATATCACTGCGCCGCCGCGGGTCTCAATGTCTCGCTGAAACCCGCCAGATGATAGTCGGCATCGCCAAACGTCAGATCGATCATCGTCAGCCGCTTGAAATAGTGGCTGACGATGAGTTCGTCGACCACGCCCATGCCGCCGTGCATCTGCACCGCATGCTGGCCGACCAGCCGCCCGGCCTGTCCGATATACGCCTTGGCCGCGGAGACCGCGCGATGCCGATCGGCCGCGTCTTCTGAATCGGCGTGAACGGCGGCGATGATGGCCATGGAGCGCGCTTGCTCCGCGGCGATCAGCATGTCCGCCATCTTATGTTTCAGCGCCTGAAAGGTCCCGATCGCGACGCCGAATTGCTTGCGCGTCTTGAGATAACTCAACGTCGCTTCATTCAATGCATTGATGATGCCCACCGCCTCGGCGCACAGCGCGGCAATGGCCCGATCCACCGCCCGCTCGATTATTGGTAAAGCCCGCCCGGGCGCACCGATCATCGCATCGGCGCCGACGGCGACATTCTCCAACAACAGGTCCGCTGCGCGCGCACCGGACTGCGTGGGATACGCGCCGATGGTGAGTCCCTTGGCATCGCGCGGCACCAGGAACAGCGATATGCCGTCGCGCTCGCCGCCCTTGCCGCCGCTGCGCGCCGACACCAGGAAAGTGTCGGCTGAGGCGCCGTCGAGCACCACGGTCTTGCGGCCCGAGAGACGCCAGGCGCCGGCGCTCTCCTGCGCGGTGCAGCCGACGAAGGAGAGATCGTATCGCCCCGCCGCCTCATAGGCGGCGAGCGACAGCTTCAAGGTGCCGGCGGCAATCCGCGGCAAAAGCTGCTGTTTCAGCGCCGCGGACGCGGCGTCGCGCAGCAGTCCGCCGCAGGTCACGACGGTGCTCAGGTAAGGTTCCAGCAGCAGCCCCCGGCCGAACTGTTCCATCACCAGCATGGTGTCGACGGCGTTGCCGCCAAGCCCGCCGAACTCCTCCGGGAACGGCAGCGCCAGCAATCCCAAGTCCGCGTACTGGCTCCACGCGTCGGCGGAGAACCCTTCAGGGGACGCGGAGAAGGCGCGGCGCTTGTCGAAATCGTAGTCGCGGGAGATAAATCGCTGCAGCGTGTCCTGTAGCGCCAGTTGCTCTTCGCTGTAATTGAATTCCATGGGTGCTCTTTACAGGCCGAGAATCATCTGCGAGATAATGTTTTTCTGTATCTCGGTGGAACCGGCGTAGATCGTGGTTTTACGCTGATTGAAATATTGCCCCGATATGGGCGGTGCATAGGAGCGGTAGTGCGCGCCGAGCAGCGGGTTACCGACCCAATCCATATCGAGGGCCTCACGCACGTAAGGCAGCGCGTCATGCCCCAGCGCATGCATCTTGAGCTCCGCGAGCTGCTGAATGATCTCCGAACCCTTGATTTTGAGCACCGATACTTCCGGCCCGAGCGCCCGCTGTTCCTTCGCGGTCGCCGACAGCACCCGCAGATTGGTGATCTCGAGCGCCATGAGTTCCATCTCGACCTGGGCGATGCGGTCGCGAAAGCGCGAATCCTCGATGAGCGGGCGGCCGTTGGACATTTGTTCCGCGGCGATCTCTTTGAGTTTCTTCAGCGCCCGCTTGCAGATGCCGACGCCGGCATTGCCGCTGCGCTCATGCGTCAGCAGGAATTTGGCGTAGGTCCAGCCCTTGTTCTCCTCGCCGATCAGGTTCTGCACCGGAACTTTCACGTTGTCGAAGAAAATGTCGTTTATCTCATGTTCGCCGTCGAGCATGATGATCGGACGGACCGTGATGCCCGGCGACTTCATGTCGATGAGCAAAAAGGAAATGCCCTGTTGCTGGCGGCCTTCGCTGCTGGTGCGCACCAGGCAAAAGATCCAGTCGGCGAACTGGCCCATCGTGTTCCAGGTCTTCTGGCCATTGACGATGTAGTGATCGCCCTGACGCACGGCGCTGGTGCGCAGCGACGCCAGATCGGATCCCGAACCGGGTTCGGAATATCCCTGGCACCACCAGTCCTCGCCGGAGAGTATCCGCGGCAGAAAGTATTCCTGCTGCGCGGCGTTGCCGAAGGTCTGCATGACCGGCGCCAACATTTTCAGTGAGAACGGATTTTGTCCCGGCGCGCAGGCATCGGCGCGTTCCTCCTCGAAGATATGCTGCTGCACGATGTCCCAACCCGTGCCGCCGAACGCCTTCGGCCAGTTCGGCGCACCCCAACCCTTGCGGAACAGAATCTTCTGCCATCGCACCATGTCTTCCTTGGAGATGCGCCTCCCCAGCTGCAGTTTGGTGCGGATGTCGGTGGGCAGTTCGGCATCGAAAAACGCGCGCACTTCGGCGCGAAATTTTTCTTCTTCGGAATTGTATTTGAGGTCCATATTGCTTCCTTTTGAGACGCCTCAGCCCACCGTGACGACGATTTTGCCGCGTGCCGCGCGTGATCCCAGGCGCGCGATGGCTTCGCCGCCGCGCGCCAGCGGAAATCGCTCGGTCACGGCAGGCTTGATTTTACCATCCAGATACAGCGCCATGAGCGCCGCGACATTGGCCGCATGCTGTTTGGGATTTCGCTGTGTGAACTCGCCCCAGAAAACGCCGACGATCTCGCAGCCCTTGAGCAGGGGCAGATTGAGCGGCAGTTTGGGAATGCCGGCGGTGAAACCGATCACCAAGTGCCGTCCGCCCCAGGCGATGGCGCGCAGCGCCGCCTCGGTGTAGTCGCCGCCCACCGCATCGTAAATGACGTGCGCGCCCTGTGCGCCGCAAGCCGCCTTGAACTGGTCGGTGAGCGCGCGCGCGGCATTTTTATCCAGCGCGCCTGGACTGTACTGCACGCCCGCATCCGCACCGTGCTCGCGCGCCAACGCCAACTTTTCCGCGCTCGAGGCCGCCGCGATCACGCGGGCACCCGTTGCCTTGCCCAATTCGACGGCCGCGAGACCCACGCCGCCCCCCGCACCCAGCACCAGCAGGGTTTCGCCGGCGCGCAAGCGAGCGCGATCCTGCAACGCGTGTTGCGAGGTGCCATAGGTCAACAGCAACGCCGCCGCCTCATCGAAGGGCATGGCGTCGGGAATCTTCCAGCAGTTGCTTAGCAGCGCGACGGCCTTCTCGGCCATGGCGCTGCGCACCGGACTGACCAGAACGCGGTCGCCGATTCTAAGGTCGGTCACGCCCTCGCCCAGGGCCTCCACGACACCGGACAGCTCCCCGCCGGGCGAAAACGGCCGCGGCGGCTTGATCTGATACAGATCCTGGATGATGAGCAGATCGGGAAAGTTGACGCCGACGGCGCGAACACCGATGCGCACCTCGCCACGCCCGGGATTCGGGTCTGGAACATCTTCCAGCGAGAGGGTTTCAGGACCGCCGGGCTGGCGGCTGAGCAGTGCTTTCATGATGGGTTCCCCGCCGGCGAAGCCGATTTCGCATTCTCTCGTTCTTGCAACTCGCGCCACATGATCTTGCCCGAGCCTGATTTCGGGAGCGCATCGACGAACTCGATGACGCGCGGTACCTTGTAGGCCGCCATGTGCTCCCGGCACCAGTCGATGATGGCCTGTGCTTGCACGCGATCACGCCACTCGGTCCGCGGCACGATCACCGCCTTGACGGTCTCGCCCCGATGCGCGTCCTTGGTGCCGATGATGCACGCCTCTTGGACCGCCGGATGCTGGTACATGAGCGATTCGACTTCGGTCGGCCAGACCTTGTAGCCGGACGCGTTGATCATGCGCTTCAACCGGTCGACGATGAAGAAATAACCGTCCTCGTCCATCCTGCCAAGATCGCCGCTGCGGAAGAAGCGCTTGCCGTCGAGTTCGATGAAAACCTGGGCGGTATCATCGGGCTTGTTCCAGTAACCCAAAAATACCTGCGGCCCGTGCATGATGATCTCGCCGACTTCACCGGGCGGCAATTCGCGCAACGTGGCTGGATCGATGACGCGGGAATCGGTATCGAAGATTGGAATGCCTAAGCATTGCTGCTTGGGATGCTCGGCGGGATTGATATGCGTGGCGCCGATGGTCTCGGTCAACCCATATCCTTCCACGTAGGTAATGCCCACATTCGCGAGACGTTGCGCCACCGCGGCCGGCATCGCCGCGCCGCCGCCGCTCAAGCGGCGGATCGAGGACAAATCGTCCCGGTCGACATTGGGATTCAAGAAGAAATCCTGAATCATGGTCGGGATGGCGGTCCAGCTGGCCACCTTGTAGCGCTGCACGCATTGGGCGGCCACGTCGCGGTCCCAGCGGGGCAGCAGCACCATGGTATTGCCGGTGAACAGCGGCCCGTTCATGCCGCCTTGCATGCCGGTCACATGAAACATCGGGGCGACGGCCAACAAGGTCAATTCCGGCTGCAGGGCAAACCACTGCATGCCGCCGACCGTGGTATGCATCACCGTGCGGTGTGTGTGCATGCAGCCTTTCGGTTGTCCGGTTGTACCGGAGGTATAGGGCATCACGCACAGGTCATCCGGCCCCGCGGTCAAGGGCCCGGGCACGAGGTTCGCGGCAAGCGCGTCTTTCCACAGCGACAAGCCCGGCGCCTGATAATCGACGCGCGGCGCGGTGATGAAATCGGGCACGGCCAGCGTGGTCGCTTCTTTCAAATAGTCCGAATACGCCGCCACGATCACATGCTTGAGATCTTGGGCTTTGAGCAGCGGCTCGACGCGCGGATACAGCTCCTGCGACACCAGCAGGGTGCTCGCGCCGGCATCCTGGGCGTAACGCTGGATTTCCGCGGTGAGGTTCATGGGGTTCAAGGGCACCACCACCGCGTTGGCGCGCAGGATGCCGTAGTAGCCGATCATGAATTGCGGACTGTTCTGCATCAGCAGCAGCACGCGATCGCCCTTGTGAACGCCGCAGCGCTGCTCCAGATACCCCGCGATGCGTTCCGCCTCGTTGTGAAATTCCGCGAAACTCACCTTCGTGTCGTAGTAGACCAGGAACGGCTTGTTGGGAAAGCGGCGTGCCGAGACTTCGGCGTTGTAGAACATATTGGTGGCCGGCGCGATCAAGTTGTGCATCGCCTGGCTCGGCCAAAATTTGAAATGCGCGTTGCGCAAGGTTCAGGCCTCGGGCCGGTAGCGCGACAGTTCCAGCTTGCCGACCTGTTCGCGATGCACTTCATCCGGACCATCCGCGAGGCGTAAAGTGCGCGCGCCCGCCCACAGGGCCGCGAGCGGGAAGTCATCGCTGACGCCGCCGGCGCCGTGCATTTGGATGGCCCAGTCGAGTACTTTGAGCGTCATGGCGGGAGCCGCGACCTTGATCATGGCGATCTCCGCTTTTGCCGCCCGATTGCCGACCGTATCCATCATGTAGGCGGCATTCAGCACCAGCCAGCGGGTCTGGTCGATCATGATGCGCGCTTCGGCTATGCGCTCGAGCGTGACGCCCTGCTCCGACAGTTTCTTGCCGAACGCGACTCTGGACTGCGCGCGCTTGCACATGAGTTCCAACGCGCGTTCGGCGACCCCGATGGTGCGCATGCAATGATGAATGCGGCCTGGGCCGAGACGGCCTTGCGCGATTTCAAAACCGCGTCCCTCGCCGAGCAGCAGATTGTCGACCGGCACGCGCACGTTCGCGAAATCGACCTCCGCGTGCCCGTGCGGCGCGTGATCGTAGCCGAACACCGTCAGGGTCCGCAGCACTTTGACCCCCGGGGTCTTCATCGGCACCAGGATCATGGATTGTTGACTGTGCCGCCCGGCTTCCGGATTGGTCTTGCCCATGAAAATCAGAATCTCGCAGCGCGGATCGCCGGCTCCCGACGTCCACCACTTGCGGCCGTTGATCACGTAACTGTCGCCGTCGCGCACGATGGAGGCCTGGATATTGGTGGCGTCGCTCGAGGCGACGCTGGGTTCGGTCATGGCGAAGGCCGAGCGGATCTTGCCCTCGAGCAAGGGCACGAGCCAGCGTTCCTGCTGCGGCTTGGTCGCGTAGCGAGCCAACACTTCCATGTTGCCCGTGTCGGGCGCGGAACAATTGAATGCCTCGGGAGCGATGTGCGAGCGTCCCATGATTTCGCACAGCGGCGCGTATTCGAGATTGGTGAGTCCCGCGCCGTGTTCGGAATGCGGCAGAAACAGGTTCCAAAGGTCCGCCGCCTTGGCTTTTTTCTTCAGGCCCTCGACGACCTTGGTCACCTGCCAGGGATTGCCCGCCCGCCGATTTTCCTCGAGCTCCTTGTGGTACAGCGGCTCTGCCGGATAAACATACTCATCCATGAATTGGGTGATCCGCTCCTGCAGATCGCGAACTTTCTCACTATGCGAAAAATCCATGGGAATCCTTTGATTGGTTCATGCGTCGAACGATTGTTGCACCAGCTTCCAGCCAAGCTCCGCCAACGGGCGGGCTCTGCGGCCCGCCTGCAGTGCGGTGGCGCTCGAGGCGTTTCCCTGCAGCGCGCGCGCCAGCACGCCCTGCAGAATGCCGGTCAAGCGAAACATGCAGAATGCCGAGTAGTAGGCCCAATCGCGCGGCGGTATGGGCGGCACGCCGCGCAAGCGGCAGTACTCCGCCACGGATTCCGCTTCGGTTGGGAGCGAGCAGCTCTTCGCATCGACGCCGCCGAGGCCGCGAAATTCCGCTACCGGCAGATGGAAGCGCAGGCAGTAGTACGCGAAATCGACCAGTGGATGACCCAGCGTCGAGAGTTCCCAATCGAGGACAGCCAGAATGCGCGGCTCGGTGGGATGAAAAATGGTGTTGTCGAGGCGGAAGTCGCCGTGCACGATCGCAGTCTCTTCATCGGCGGGAATGTGCTTGGGCAGCCATTCGATCAGCCGCTCCATCGGTTCGAGTTTTTCGGTTTCCGAGGCCCGGTATTGCTGCGTCCAGCGGGAGACTTGCCGCTCGATATAGTGGCCCGGTTTGCCATAGTCGCCAAGACCCACCGCGGCGTAGTCGACCGAATGCAATGCCGCCAACACGCGCACCATTTCGCTGTAGATGGCGCGCCGCTCCGGCGCCGCCACTTCCGGCAGCACCGCGTCCCAGAAAATGCGGCCTTCGACGTAGTCCATGACGTAGAACACGCTGCCGATCACCTCGGGGTCTTCGCAGAGCGCATGAACGCGCGCCACCGGCACGGGGGAGTCTTTGAGCGCCGCGAGCACGCGAAACTCGCGGTCAACGGCGTGGGCGGAGGGCAGCAGCTTGCCCGGCGGTTTGCGCCGCAGTACATAGCGGCCCGAGGGAGACTGAACCAGGTAGGTGGGGTTCGACTGGCCGCCGGCGAATTGCCGCACCTCGATGGGACCGGAGAAACCCGCGATATGCGTCTGCATCCACGCGTTGAGGCGCGGCGTATCGAAGCTGTGCTGCGCCGGGGTCTGCCGCAGTCCCGCTGCGGGGATGTCCATGGTCATGTGCTCGAGGCGCCGCCATCCACGGCGATGTACTGCCCCGTGACGTGCCGCGAAGCATCCGAGGCCAGATAAACCGCCGCACCTTGCAGGTCAGTCTCGCCGCCGATCCGCCCCAATGGCGTGCGCGCGATCACGTCCATCAGCATCGCGTCGAGCAGTCCGCTGGCCATTTTCGACGGGAAGAACCCCGGACAAATCGCATTGACGCGAATGTTGTACTGGCCCCATTCGGCCGCGAGCGCGCGCGTCAGGTGCAGCGCGGCGGCCTTTGACGAATAGTAGGCCACTGCCTTCATTTGCATGCCCGCGCGCAGTGCCGCGGTCGAGGCGATGACGATGATATTTCCCGAATGCTGCGGAATAAAGCAGCGATTGGCGACCGCCTGGCTCAGCGCGAACACGCTCGACGCATTCAGCGTCATGACCTTGTTCCACGCTTCCAGCGGGTGCGCCTCGGCCTTGGCACCCCAGGTCGCGCCGGCGTTATTGACCAAAATATTGATCCCGCCAAAGTGCTTGACCACCGCATCGACCAGCGCGGGAATTTGATCCTGCTTCGAGAGATCATTGGTCACGGTAAGCGTATCGATGCCGTGACTCTCGAGATCCGCTTTCGCTTCCGCGAGCTCGCCGGCCTTGCGGGCGCTGATGGCAATCTTCGCGCCCATCTCCCCCAAACCCTTGGCGATTTGCAGGCCGAGGCCGCGCGAGCCGCCGGTGACGAGCGCCACCTTACCCTTGAGCTCGAATAGATCCCGCAATCCCATCAGGCCACCTCGAACAGACCTGCCGCTCCCTGACCGCCGCCGATGCACATGGTGACGACCACCAGCTTGGCGCCGCGGCGCTTACCCTCGATCAGCGCGTGACCGGTGAGGCGTGCACCGCTGACGCCGTAAGGATGGCCTACCGCGATCGCCCCGCCGTTGACGTTCAAACGCTCGTCCGGAATCCCGAGCTTGTCGCGGCAATAAATCACCTGACACGCAAACGCTTCGTTCAGCTCCCACAGATCGATGTCGCCGACTTTGAGGCCGGCGCGCTTGAGCAGGCGCGGCACGGCGAAAACCGGGCCGATGCCCATTTCGTCGGGCTCGCATCCCGCCACCGCGAAGCCGCGGAAAATACCCAATGGTTGCAGACCGCGCTTCTCGGCGAGCTTGGCGTCCATGACGACGCAGGCGCTGCTGCCGTCGGAAAACTGGCTGGCGTTGCCCGCCGTGATCACGCCGCCCGGCATGGCCGAGCGAATCTTCGAAACGCCCTCGAGCGTGGTGTCGGGCCGGATGCCCTCGTCGCTCGAAATGGTCACCTCGCGGGTGCCGATGGCGCCGGTATTCTTGTCCACCACCCCCATCGTGGTGGTCATCGGCGCGATCTCGTCCTTGAATTTTCCTGCGGCTTGTCCCGCGGCGGCGCGCAATTGGCTGCGTACGCCGTATTCGTCCTGGGATTCCTTGGAAATATTGTAGCGCTTCGCCACCGTTTCCGCCGTCTGCAGCATGCTCCAGAACAGCGTCGGTTTGTGCTCGTCGATCCAAGGATCGCGGCGCATATGCATGTTGGTCTCATTTTGCACGCAGGAAATGCTTTCCAAGCCGCCGGCGACGATGACCTCCGCGCCCTCCGTCATGACCCGTTGCGCGGCCAGGGCGATGGACTGCAATCCGGAACTGCAGAACCGATTGATGCTCAAGCCCGCGGTGGTGATCGGCAGACCGGCACGCAAGGCGATCTGGCGCGCGATGTTCCCGCCGGTCGTGCCCTCGCCGAAGGTCGATCCCATGATCACGTCCTCGACTTCCGCCGGGTCAATGCCCGCACGCGCCACGGCATGCTGCACGGAATGCGCGCCCAGGGTGGCGCCGTAGGTCATGTTGAATGCGCCCTTCCAGCTCTTGCCGAGCCCGGTGCGCGCGGTGGATACGATGGCTGCGTCTGTCACTTGTCGGGTCCTTTGTATGCGCTGAATGTCTTACCGTCCTGGGCAAGGCGCGCGAGCAGCGGCGCCGGTGTCCAGAATGCCTTGTCGGCGCGCGGCTGCTCTCCGATGGCCCTGATGGCGCGCGCCACCTCGCTCAATCCCACCTGGTCGGCATAGAACATCGGGCCGCCGCGCCACGGCGGAAAGCCATAGCCATTGAGATAAACGATGTCGATATCGGAGCTGCGCTGCGCGATGCCGTCCTCGACGATGCGGGCGCCCTCGTTGATCAGGGCATAAATGCAGCGCTCCACGATTTCTTCGTTCGATACCTTGCGCGGCGTGATGCCCTTTTGTTTTCGGTACTTCTCGATGATGGCCGTCACGGTCGGATCAGGAATGGCATTGCGCGAACCGGCTTCGTAGCGGTAGAACCCCGCGCCGGTTTTCTGGCCGAACCGCCCCGCCTGGCACAGTTCGTCGGCGACGTTCGACAGATCCCGATCGGGAAATTCGACGGCGCGGCGCTTGCGTGCGGCCCAGCCGATATCGAGGCCCGCCAGATCGCTCATGCGGAACGGACCCATCGCCATGCCAAAATCCTCCAGCGCCTTGTCGACCTGATTGGGCAAGGCACCCGCCATGATGAGATCGTGCGCCGCCGCGCCGTAGCGGGCCACCATGCGATTGCCGATGAATCCATCGCACACGCCGGAAATGACCGCGACCTTGCCGATCTTCTTGGCCAGCTGCATGGCCGTGGCCAAAACATCTTTCGCCGTCTTGGCGCCGCGCACGATTTCCAGCAGGCGCATGACATTGGCAGGGCTGAAAAAATGCAGCCCGATGACATCCTGCGGGCGCTTGGTGAACTTGGCGATCTCATCGAGATTCAATGCGGAGGTGTTGGACGCCAGAATGGCGCCTTGCTGCACCACTTGATCGAGCTTTTCAAAAACTTCCTTCTTGACCTCCATGCTTTCGAATACGGCTTCGATGACCAGATCGACATCCTTCAGCAGGGCGTAGTCCAGCGTCGGCGTGACGAGCGCCATGCGTTGATCGAGTGCCGCCTCGGTCAAGGTGCCCTTCTTCAAGGCGCCCCCGTAATTGCGGCGCATCGTGGCGAGCCCCTTGTCGAGCGCCTCTTGCTTCATTTCCAACAGCACCACCGGAATTCCGGCATTGATGAGGCTCATGCCGATGCCGCCGCCCATCGTGCCCGCGCCGATGATGCCGACCTTGCGAATCGGCCGCGTCGGGGTGTCGTTCGGCACGTCGAGAATGTGCGACGCCGCTCGCTCGGCTTGGAACACATGACGCAGCGCCGCCGATTCCGGCGACAACATGAGCGTGGTAAATAATTCGCGCTCTCGCTTGATGCCGGCGTCGAAGGGTCGGTCGAAGGCGGCTGCCACCGCTTCGACGCATGCGACCGGCGCCGGGTAGTGGCCGGCGACCGCCTTGGCGGTATTGCGCGCGAACTGGAAAAAGGCCTCATGGTTGGGCATGTTGACCTTCAAGTCGCGCACCCTTCTCACACCCAGCTTCTCGTTCACGACTTTGCGGGCAAATGCGGTGGCCGCATCGAGCAGGTTGCCCTCCGTAAACGCGTCGAACAACGGCGTGCCGCGGAGTTTTTCGGAAGGGACTGTCGCACCCGAGACGATCATGTTGAGCGCGGCCTCGGCGCCGATCACCCGAGGGAGGCGTTGCGTTCCGCCCGCGCCCGGCAAGAGACCCAATTTGACTTCCGGCAGCGCAATTTTGGCCCCGGCGGCGCCCACTCGATAGTGGCAACCCAGAGCCAGCTCCAGACCGCCCCCCATGCACACGCCGCCGATGGCGGCGATCACGGGCTTGGCACTGCCTTCGACGGTGCTGATCACCGTCATCAAATGCGGCTGTGTGGCGGCTCGCGGCGTGCCAAATTCCCGAATATCCGCTCCGCCGGAAAATCCTGCCCCGGCGCCGATCAAGACAATGGCGTCGACCTTGGAGTCGGCGTTCGCCCGCTCGATGCACTCGACGATCGCCTGACGCAGTTCCAACCCCAAGCTGTTAACCGGCGGATTGTCGAACTTGAGAATTGCGATGCCGTCTTTGATCTCCATGCCAGCCTTGGTCGTACTCATTCTTTATTCCACTCTGCAGAACTAGGTTCCGTCGCTTTGGCCGGCTAATGTACCAGCGCAGAGTGTTCTTTAGAACCTCGACCAGCTCGACCAGCCCATTTTCAAACGCTCGACCAGCCCATTTTCAAACGCTCGACCGGCCTATTTTCAGACGGCCGCGCGCTTGTACAGGGCGACCAGCTCGCCCCAGGCTTTTTCAGCCCCCGCCTCATTGTAGAGCGGCTTGCCGTCGTCACCGTTCGGCATGTCCTTGACGCACCAGCCGTGCATGCAGCCCTCATAGACTTCTTGCTTCTCGGCAAGGTTGGCCGCTTTGAACGCCTCCGCGAGCTTGGTCTTCGCATCCGGTTGCCGCTGATCGTCGTTCGTTGCGATCGCCAGATAGAACTGCGCCTTCATCTGCGGCACTTTGAGATGGGGACTGTCGGGCTTGTCGGTGACCAGGCCCCCGCCATGGAATGAAGCGCCGGCGCCCACCCGGGACGGATTCGCGGCCGCGGCTTGCATGGTCATCGGTCCGCCCATGCAATAGCCGAAGACGCCCATCTTGGCTTTCTTGTTGACCATGGCCTGGGCATCCAGGAACGCCACGTAGGCAGTCGCGTCGGACATCACCGCCTCGTCCGTCAGGGGTGCGCGCACCTTGCCGATCTTCGCGCGATCATCGGCACTCTTGAAATCGAGATTCATCGGCAAACCCGGTGCCTTACTCGTGCGGTAGTAGGGATTCGGCACGAGTACGGTGTAGCCGTTCGCGGCCAATCGCTTTGCCATGTCGCGCATGGTCGGCCGCAGTCCGAACACATCGACGAACAATATGACGCCCGGCCACTGGCCCTTGCCCTTCGGATGAATCAGGGCGGCATCGCAGGTGCCGTTGGCGGTTTTGATCTCGACGTCGGTGTCCATCATGTCCGCGGCAGCGGCGGCAGGAGCGCGCGTCGCAACAGTGACGCCGGCCGCCAGCGAGAGCGCAGTGAATTCGCGGCGAGAAATCTTATTGGAGTCGTCGGTCATGGAAATACCCTCGAGAGGAAAAATTGTGGTGGATGGGGCGCTGGAGTATAGGCCGAACCCATTGCCCTTGAAACTTGGGCAGAGCGCCACGCAGTGGTCAAGCGTTGCATTTTTATCCGGGGGCGGACGAGCGCACCAGCAGCGCATCCACCGCCGTCAATGTCGAATCGGCGCAGATGATGGGATTGATATCGAGTTCCGCGATCAAGTACTGTTGGTCGGCGGCAAGCTCGGAGACTCGGACGAGTATGTCGGCGAGCCGATCCAGGTCGACGGCGCCGCCGCCGCGAAAGCCGTTGAAAAGCGCCGCACCTTTGAGCCTGCGCAGCATGCACACTCCTTCCCAGGCAGTGATGGGCGCGAGTTCAACGGCGGTATCACGCAACAGTTCCGCCAGTACGCCGCCGAAGCCGGCCACGATCAAGGGGCCGAGCAAGGGATCCATGCGTGCGCCCACGACCGCTTCAATGCCTGCCGGCACCAACGCATCCGGTGAGCCGACGGCAATTTCTCGCGCCGTCGCGATTCCGTACAGTTCCAGAACGGCTTTCGACTCCCGCTCCGTCAGCCGATCGTTCGGCGCGGCCGCGATCAATCGCGCGGCCTTCGGCCCCGCGCTTGGATCCGATGCGCGCCGGATGATGCGTTCGCCGCGCTGCTGCAAGTCCGCGCGATGGTGCCACGCGGCGATGGTGCGGAAACATCGATCCATTGAACGAAATAGCGCGACGCGCGGGTTGCTCTCGGCCTGCAGCGTGCCCGGGCCTTGCAGCCAGTTGGAAATCAACACGCTGCAGGTGACTTTGCCGTGGCGTTCGGATTGAACGCCCAACGATTCCAAGCGCGTTTTGTACATCTCAAATGCCAGTGTCTGCGGTACGACGAGCGCACCGTATGCGGCATCCGACAACAGCGCATCGCTGCATGCCGGCATCGACAGCGGGTTGTTCACCACCTGCCCCGTCACGTCGCAGGGATTGCGTGCCGATCCAAAATCCGGAATGTTCGCTTCCAGAATGCGCCGCACCTCGTCTCCGGGTTGCGGCATTGGCACGCCATGAGCTTCCGCTTTGTCTGCGGCCATGATGGCGGCGCCGCCGGAAGCTGCCAGCACGGCAATTCCGCGCGCCTTAGGGATAGGGGCCTTGGCAAAGAATGCCGCCGCCTCCATCAATCCCTCGAACTCCTCGACCACAATGGCGCCGCCTCGTTCGAACGCGGCACGATACGCACTGTCCGAGCCCGCGAGACTGCCGGTATGCGAAATCGCCGCTTCGGCGCCCAGAATTCCCGTCGCCGTCTTATGAATCAACAAGGGTTTGCCGTTGCGCCATGCGATCCGCGCGGCTTCGAGCAGCCGCTGCGGCTGCGACATTCCCTCGAACACGCAGGCAATGGCGTGACAGGAAGGTTCGTCCGCCAGATACGCGACCAGATCGGCTACATCGACGTCCGCTTGGTTGCCGGCGGAGAACGCGTGACTGATCGATACGCCGCACTCCATCGCCTGTGCCAGGGACTGCGACAGCGCGCCCGACTGACTGGCGATGCCGATGGATTTGCCGGCCATTTCCCGCGGCGCCGGATAATCGGAAAAGGAGATCCGCGCGCGGCGCGGATAATTGGCAATCCCCAGACAGTTGGGGCCCAAAATCTTCAATCCGGTTGTAAGGCCGATGTTGCCGAGGCGGCGCTGTAGTTCTATTCGCTCGGGCAGGCGTGTTTCGGCGTAACCGGACGCATAGAGGATGACGCCGCCCGCACGCAGGCGCGCCGCTTCCAGCACGATGTCTTCGACGGCATCACGCGGCGCGACTACCGCCACGCAGTCGGGATTTTCGGGCAGCGCAGCCATCGAGGGGTAGCAGCGCCGATCGCCAATTCTGTCGTACTTGGAATTCACCAGGTAGATGTTGCCGCCGAAACCGGCGAGATTGGTCAGCACCCGTTCGCCAAACGATCCGGTCTTGGGCGAGGCGCCGACGATGCAAACGGTCCGGGGGTTGAGAACTCGATCGAGTTCACTGTACCGGTAAACCGGCCGCACCGATGCGGAAGCCTTCACTGCGGCACGCCTACGCTGACGCAGCCCGAGCTTCGCGGCGTTTCGCGTTGGTTGCCTGCGGCGCAACATACGGCGATACTCGGCCGGGCGACGCTGCGAAGACAAGGAGAAGGCATGAACATCTTAAAAGGCAAGACGGCGATCGTTACCGGGGCCGCGAGCGGCATTGGACGAGCGAGCGCCATGCTGTTCGCTGCCGAGGGAGCCGCGGTGGTCGCGCTGGATCGCGCGGCCGAAGTTGAAGCGACCGCAGCGGAGATTCGCGCCGCCGGCGGCCGTGCCATTGCCTTGGTCAAGGACTCCTCCGAGGAGGCCGATGTCGCCGCCGCGGTGGCCACGGCGCTGAAGGAATTCGGCAGCCTCGATGCGTGTTATGCGAATGCGGGCATCAGCGGCGGCTTGGTGCCTTTTTTCGATGAGACGGTCGATCATTGGACGGAAGTGCTGAAGATCAATCTCATCGGCACGTTTCTCCTGGCAAAGTACGCAGCGAGGGAAATGGTCAAGCAGAAACGCGGCTCGATCATCTGCACGGCGTCCGTCGCGGGCCTGCGCTCCGGTGCGGGCGGCGTTCCGTACAGCGCCAGCAAGGCCGGCGTGGTCAGCTTGGTGCAAACGGTCGCCTATCAACTGACGGGCACGGGCGTGCGTATCAATGCCATCTGTCCCGGCTTGATCGAAACCGGCATGACTCGGCCGATGTTCGAACGCGCCCGCGAGCGCGGCACGGAGCGGAAAATCGGCCAGCTCAATCCCCTGCAGCGCTACGGCATGCCGCAAGAAATTGCCCAGGCCGCGCTATTTCTAGCCTCCGACGCTGCCTCATATGTCAACGGACAAGCCATTGCAGTGGACGGCGGCTTGTCGAGTTCACACCCGATCGTCAGCACGCGCCATCAGTCCTAAAAAAAATGCCGCGCCAAGGGTGCGCGGCATTTTCAATTCCTCCAAGCTGCCGGACTACTGCTTCTTCGTTCCGCTCGGCGCCGGTGTCGCCGCCGCAGTCTTGTTGGCCGCCGCGGCCTTGGCTTTCTCCGCGGCCGCCGCCTCGTCCGCGCGCGCACCCGAGAGAATTCCCTCCAGCGCATAGTTGCCTTCGTGGCAGGCATATTCAAAGATCCGCCCTTTCGAAGGCGTAAATTCGTATTCGCCGCTCCACGGCCGATCCCATACGGTCGGATCCTCGGCCTTGAATTGATACAGAATGCGATTCGCTCCGACGCGGGTGAAGCGTTCGGTCACCTTCAATTCCTTCCAAGCACCGCGCAGCGCCGTGGGCTCCGGGAAGTTCGTGGTTTCAACCACGAGAGTCGGGCCGTCGTACCAGCCGATGGAATCGCCCATCCACGGCCGCGCGCCATCGGTGCGATGCTTGGCGCCGATATGAATGATGCGCACGTCGTGCACCATTTCAACCACGATCGCGACCGTGTCCTTGCTCTGCGCAATCTCGTAGTTGTTGTTGTACAGCAGCGGCAGCATCACGGGACCCGCGCTGTAGCCGAACGATGTCAGACATCGTTCCGCCAGCGTTTGATTCTCGGGGTTCTCGCCATAGTGCGCACGCATGTACATGTTGGGTACCGTGACCCCGGGCTTGTAGGGCGGCAGGTGCCCATCCGCGGGATCCGTGATGAACGAGGTGCGCGGCTCGCCGTTCACCCGCATGACGGTGTTGCCGGGATCGATCCACGCTGCGTTGTAGCCGCAGCCGGCGCCGCTGAAGCCCCGGCCGCACTCGTGCGGCAGGTCCGTGGTCTTCACCTTGGGATCGCGCGGCGCCGCGTCGGCTGCGTACATCTTGGCATCATCGCCCTCGACCTTCTTGACCTCCTCACCGCTCATCACCAAGCGGGTGCCGTATTCCTTGGGCCGTTCGAGCGTGGTCAGCGTCGCATTGGTCCAGGTACCTTCGAGATCCGGCTGGCCATAGGCGTTGACGGGGGCTTTGTACGCGGCGGCTGCCGGCGCCGCGGAGGCCGCCGATGCGGCCAGCGCTGCAATCGCCGCGCCCAGAACCAAGGCCGAAAATTTCTTGCTCATTTCAGGGGCTCCTTACGCAAGTCGCCATACATGAGTTCCTCAACGAACTCGACACACTTGAACTGCTGCAATCGGGCATCCTCGCCGAGGCGCCGATACATGAGCATGCTCATTTTCCACGGCCTCGTGAAGGTCGCGGGGTCCGTGATCTCGGCTTCATAGCGAATGGTGTTCTCATTCATGAGAGTCCAGCGCTCGACGACTTTCATGTCGCCCGAATGAAAGTTGCCCGCGCGGTCAAACCACGTGCCGTCGGTTTGTGCCGTGACGGTGACCACCAACGTGTCGCCATCCCACTTTCCAACCGATTGACCCATCCAGCTGTCGATCGGCGCCGGACCCGGATCATTGAAAAGAATGTCGCGGACCGCGCCGTCGTACTCGTACGAAAACAGCATGGTCCTTGCGGACTGCACGATCTGGAACGGAAAAGGCATGTAGTTCGCACGCGGCACGCCGGGCAGGTCGCACTTCACTTCCGGATCCCGCTCCAGATAGTGTTTTTGATTGTCCTGCTTTTGCGCCAGCGCCTCGGGCTTGTACGGGATCTTTCCGCCCTCGACCACACCCATGCCGGCGGGCACTGAGCCGACCGCGCCAAGAGCCACGATGGCTTTGGCGGGCACGGGAACCACCGGGCCCGGACGCAACTCCAGCGCGGCGCTGGCCAAGTGCGGCTCGATGTCCCAGTTGGCGGTGTTCATGACCGACCAGACGCCGCTGAAATTAGGGTGCCCGCCGACCCGGTCAATCGCACTGCCGGCGGGTGTTTTGTGCGCGGCAACTGGTGCCGCCGCGGCAGCGGGTGCCGCATAGCTGTAAGCCGCTGCCGCCACCGATCCGGTCAGGGTCAGCAGAGCCCATATCTTTATCTTCTTATTCAGAACGTCCCCCTCGTTTCCAACCAAGCAATTGTTCCTCGAGATTCGCTACTTTTCGTTCGGGTCCGCGCCGTCTTTCGGCGCACCGGTGCCGCTCGATCCCATGAATACCTTGTGGCCGTCCAGGAATGTCACGTCGCGCCCATTGGCCTTGCAAGCCGGCCGGCAGCGCGCATCCTTGGCTCGGTAACCGCGCACGATGATTTCCTCGCCCGCCTTCAGCGAGTCGCGCGTCAGGCCCTCGCGCAGCAGCGTATTCGGCGTGCCCGCTTCAACCATCCATTCTTGCGGTGTGCCGTTCGTCACGACGGTCATGTGGACCCACGTGTGCGGATTGATCCACTCCACCTTGGTGACCTTGCCCTGAAGCATGATGGGCACATTGCCGTCGAACTCGGCCTGGAAAGCGTGATGCGCCCAGGCAGGCGCGCTGAGAGCGACTGCCGTCGTCAGGGCGGCTGCAATTCGCGCAACTTTGTCAGTGCGTACTTTCATTCGAGATCTCCAGGTGTCTAATTCTTACTCTCGGCGCCTTCATTGGTGGACGGCGCTCAAAGGGCCCGTATAATCACCGCTTATAATCGCTTTAGACAGCTGTTATTGCAATACAATTTCCTTTGCGCCCTTGGATTTGCGGCTTTATGAAAGGGTGAGCATGGCTGATATATAACAAGCGGGGAATCGATGCTCGAGGGACTGGTCACCAAACTGGCGGACACGCCTTGGAGCATCGCACTGCATGAATCGCTCTACATGTATGCGATTACGGAATCCACCCACGTTATGTCCATCATGTTGTTTGTCGGCACCATTGCGATGGTGGACCTGCGGCTGTTAGGCATTTCCTATACCAAGGTGCCCGTCTCGCAGATGCTCTCGAGGATTCTACCCTGGACGATCGCGGGGTTCGTGCTGCTGGTGATCACGGGCTCGATGCTGTTTCTCGCCATCCCGATTCGCACCTATCACAGCCTCTGGTTCAGGTTGAAATGCCTCATGATTTTGATCGCTGCGATCAACATCGCTGTTTTCACTTTCAAGGTGGAGCGGGACAAAGCAGCCTGGGACTTAGGGCCGGTGCCGGGAAAATCCAAGATTTGTGCCGTCATTTCGTTGAGCGCCTGGGCCTGTGTCATCGTCTTCGGCCGGCTCATCGCTTACAACTGGTTTGATTGCGACAGCATCACCTCGCCGGTCATGGCGGAACTCACGGGCTGCCCCCTGGATCCGGGCTGATCCATGAGCCTGTACCACACCGCGCAAACCATCGAAGCCTCGGCGCTCGGCCAGACCATTCGCGAGTCGACGTGGCTGTTCCCGGCGATCGAGTCGACACACCTGCTGGCCCTCGCGCTGCTCGGCGGCTCCATCCTGATCGTGTCATTGTCGATTCTGGGTTGGGGATTGAAGACCCCGGTCGCCGAGCTCTACAAGAGCGCGCATCGCTACCTGAACGGCGCGGTCATCGTACTGCTCGCCACCGGAATCCTGTTGGGAATCTCCGAGCCGGTGAAGCTTTACGGACGCCAGGCGTTCTGGGTGAAAATGATTTCGTTGGGCGTAGCGCTCGTGCTCACCTATTTCGTGTTCAATCCCCTCGTCCGGCGGGGTGCGTCGGGATTGCGCGTGCGCAGCGTGACGGTGTTGACGATCGCGGCATGGCTGACGGTTGCCATGGCGGGACGGTGGATTGGATTCTCATAATAGATTCGAATCTGAAGGGAGAGTTGATTCATGAGCACTATTCGGGCCTGGATCTCGGGATGTACCCTGTTGACGCTTGCCTGCTGCTGTGGCGCGCTCGCCTTCGCCGAGCAAGCGGCGGCGCCCGTCCTGAGCGGCGAGGCCGTGTACAACGCCCGCTGCAAATCGTGTCATGAACCCGCCGTGGAACGGGCCCCGAGCCGGGCGGAGCTGGTGTTTCACACCCCCGCGGACATCGTCACCGCGCTGACCACCGGCGTGATGGCCCCCATGGCGAAGGGGTTGTCGCGCCCCGAGATCGAGGCGGTAGCGCTGTATCTTGCGCCCGGACAGAAATTGGCAAGCACCGGAACCGATCAGATGTGCACCGGCAATGGCCCGATCAAGGCGAGCGCTTCCGATTGGCCCGCTCTCGGGCCGGACGAAAATTCCAGCCGTTTTCAGCCGAATCCGGGGATCAGCGCCGCCGATGTTCCGAGGCTCAAGGTGAAGTGGGCGATGTCGATGGCGGGCGGCGGCCAACCGGTTGTGGTCGGCGACTGGCTCTTCATCACCAATCGCGGCGGCAAGTTCTACGCATTGGACGCCAAAACCGGCTGCGTGCACTGGGCGATCGAGGATGCCTCGTCGCGCACCACACCGATGGTGATTCGGTCTTCCATCTCGCCCAGCGGTTGGGCGACGTTTGTCGGGGTCGGCAAGCGTGTGGTGCGGGCGTTTGATGCGCAAACCGGCAAGGAGATATGGCACAGCGAATCGTTGGAAAATCACATGGCGTCAAACATCACCGGTACGCCGGTGGTGTCCGGAGACCAGCTATTCGTACCGCTCTCCTCCGGCGAAGAAGTGGTGGCGATGCAGCCGAATTATGCCTGCTGCACATTCCGCGGCAGTCTGGCGGCGCTGGATCTGAAGACGGGCCGGAAGCAATGGCAGACCTATATGATTACCGAGCCGCTGCGGCCGACACGCAAGAATGCCAACGGCGTGCAAATGCAAGGCCCGGCGGGCGCTCCGGTCTGGGCCTCGCCGACGGTCGACGCCAAGCGCGGCTTGGTCTACTTGGTCACGGGCGACAGCTACACCGATGCGACCACCGACGGCGATGATGCCATCGTCGCGGTGGAAATGAAGACCGGCAAAGTGCGCTGGCGCAATCAGGTCACCACCAATGACAATTTCATCGTCGGCTGCAGCGGGCCGGTCAAGGTTGCCAATTGCCCGTCGCCGACCGGCCCTGACTACGACTTTGGCGCCACGCCCATATTGATCAAGCGCGGCAACCAGCGGATTCTCGTCGCGGGACAAAAATCGGGCATCGTCTATGGCGTCGATCCGGACACGGGACATACGCTGTGGAAGACCGCCGTGGGCGCCGGTTCGCCGCTGGGCGGCATCGAATGGGGAATCGGCGCGGACTCGAAGTATGTGTTCGTTCCCAACTCCGACATCGGTGAGATTTTCAACGAAATCGCCGTGGCCGCCGGCGCGCCGCCCCCCGCGCCTGAGAATGCCGCACCGGGCAAGCCGGGCTTGTCTGCACTGGATCCCTTCACGGGCAAAGTTGTCTGGAACACGCCCGCCCCCATTGCACCCTGCCACTACGCGGGCGACCGCTCGAAAGACTTCACCAAGGGCGCTTGCGTGCGCGCTCAATCCGCGGCGCCGGGGGTGATGCCGGGCATCGTATTCTCGGGCACATTGGACGGCTGGTTTCGCGCCTACGATGCGGCGACTGGGAAAATCGTCTGGGAATTCAGCACCACCGCGCAAACCTACAATACCGTCAACGCCAACCCCGCTCAGCCGGGCGGCGGTATCGATGGCATGGGGCCGACCATTGCGGGAGGCATGGTGTACACGATGTCCGGATTCAACGGCGCGGCCCGAACGGGCAGCAATGGAGTCAACGTGCTGTTGGCTTTTTCGGTCGACGGCAAATAGCCTTCCCGGTCGAGGGATTGATAGCGCGCCGCGCTCTTCAAGCGTTACTCGAGGCAGACCACGAGTTTGGCGGAGTGCGTGCGCCAATTGATGGGAATCACGAAGGATCGCGCATAGGGTGCGGGGACCTTCTCCAAATCGTGCGCGATGACGACCGGCACGGAAATGTTGAAGTTCTTGCCGAAATCGCGGCGCGCGTTTCCTGAAATCGTATTGGCGACTTCCCCGACCAGATCCTTGATGTTCTCATCGCTGGTGTCGGTTTCTTGCATGCGCATCAGCAAAACCGTGAGCATGCCGCGGGGCGCGGTAAAGTACACGACGCCTTTGCGCGCACCGGTGATGCCGATGACGCCCGTGTACTCATAGGCACCGGGCTTGCCGTCGGTGACGAGATAAGGCGATCCGACGGTCGCCGACTGCTGGGCCGACGTCTCGAAATAATTGGTCGTCCCCTCGATGAATGTGCGGATTTCAGCTTCTTTGAACATCTCAGGCCTCCGACAGCAACTCTTCCAACGCATCGTTGAGCTGCCGATCGGTAAATGGCTTGCAGAGGAATCCGTTCGCCCCTTTTTCAATCGCTTCGACCGCGGTTGCCTTGTCGGCAAGCGCGGAGACCACCAAAATGAGCACATTGGAATTGATCGCGACCAATTCCTCCACGCATTCGATGCCGTCCATCTCGGGCATGGTCAGATCCATCGTCACCACATCGGGCTGCGTGCGCAGGAACATTTCCACGGCCGCGCGGCCGTTGCTCGCCGCGCCGACTACTTCCAGACGCGCGATTTGCTGCGAGCGTTCTATGCGCCGCCTGATGATATTCGAATCATCGACGATCATCAGCTTCAGGGAAGCCTTGGGCGCAGCCGCATTGTCCATTACGCTGCTTCCGTGTTCCCCGCGCGCTTGGCCGGGGGCATGCTCAACGTGAGGCGCGTAAATTTACCGGGCACAGTGGCCACGGAGACCTTCCCGCCAATCTGCTGCATGAGTCCGGCCATCAAGTTCATTCCGACGCCGCGCCCGGCATCCTTGGTGGCATTCTCGACGGTGGAAAATCCCGGCTGAAACAGCAGGGAGAATATCTGCTTGGCGTCCAGGGTGGCCGCCTTTTCGGGAGTGATGAACCCCTTCTTGAGTGCGGCGTGCTTGATCTTGTCGGTTGACAAGCCTTGGCCGTCATCTTCGGCGATGAGCTTGTAACCCGTGTCCCCGAGTTCCTGGAAGATGAGCTTGAGCTGGCCCTGCATCGGCTTACCGGTGTTCAGCCGATCCGTGGCGGATTCGATGCCGTGCACGATGGAGTTTCGCACGGCTTGCACCGCGATGTCCTTGACGATGCGGCGGTATTCGTCGGGAACGGTGTCGAATCCCATGCATTGCAACGCCGCTTCCTTGTGATTCTCGCTCGCCACCCGCAGCGCGAGCTGTTGCAGCATGGAGGTCAGGCTGCCGTCTTGCCTGGCGAGGACTTCGGCAGGACCCGTGTGGTCGATGACCGCCGTTTCCGTGTGGGAGTTGGGTTCACTCCCGCCGGTTGCGGCGACGTGCAGACGCGCGAGGCGCGACACCAGGTCGCCGACCGACTGCAGATGCGTCAATAAGTCGTCCAATTTGATGACCAACGGCAGGAAATCGTTTCCCGAGAGATCCGATTTGTCGCGCAGCATCTTCAAGTCATCCTCGAATGAATGCGCGCGGCTCTCGATGGAGGACAACCCCAGGGCCGCTGCCTCGCCCTTGACCGAGTGCACCTGCCGGAAAAGGGTGTCGAGCTTCTTGCGGAACGCGCTCTCTTCGCGGGCCGGCTCCCGCAGCACCGCATTGATCATCTTCATGGCGGCGTTGGAATCGTTCAGGAACGACGCCAGCTGCGTCGGATCGACGTGCAATATGCCCAACAAGGTGTCGACCTGCGCCTGCGCCTGGTTTTGCGAAGATTGCAGTTCCCGGGCGAGATCCACGCGCGCGCTGACGTCCGATACCGCCACCAACACGTGCTGGATTTTGCCGTCGACTCGGACCCGGTGGAATTCGAATTGCAGATAGCGGGTGGAAATCTTGCCGTGGCCGCTGTCGAAGTTGACCTCGACCTCGCCGAGAGGATTGATGGTTTTGACCAGATTTTCCTTGGTTCGCTCCGACCACAGCACGGCAACGAATTTCAGCGCCGTGGCGAGGGTTTTCTCGGACACGATGTTTTTCAACAGCTTCTCGAATGGCAGTCCCGCGAAGTCATTGCGCTGGAACAGCGCTTCGAGCGCACTGGAATAAGACGCGCCGATCACCAGATGCTCATCGAGCAAAAACAATCCGTCCTTGACGGTGCGCAAAATGTCGGCGGTCTGTTGGCGGGCCTCGCGCAGCGAGGCGTCCTGGCGTTGGCGGGCGAGCAGCAGCGTCGCGACCAGCACGCCGAGCACGAGGGCGATGAGCAGACCGGTCAACATGACCAGGCGCAATTCGGTGGCGGAGCGCGCGTTACCGGTCTGCAAATCCGTGACGATCGCGCCCAGCTCGGCGTCGAGCTGAGGTATCGTGCGCCGCCCGACGCGCAGGGCCGCGGTAACGTCCCGTTCCAGCTGCCGGCCGTTCTCATTGAGCACGGTGCCGGTCGTCTCGTTGTCCTGGTAGGGCACTCCCGTGAATTTCAGCAGCGGCTGCAACGCCTCTTGTTGCGCGGCCCACAAGTCGCGCAGGGCGGCGGCATGTTTCCCGGAAATCGGCTCACCCTTGGCGCCGGTATCGCCCGACAGCGCAAACCAGCTCGCCGGCCGCGGCGCATTCATCTGGCTCAGACCCGCATCGAGCTTCGCCGAGGCATCGCGCAGCTGATCCAGCGATTCCTGGATGTAACCCCGATTGGTCAGGCGGTCGTGCATCGACTCGAGCGACGCGCGGATCAGCGCGGGATTGCGCTGCTGTTGTCCGGCGAATTTCAGCGCGACGCTGGAGTCCGCCAATTCGCTTGCCAGCTCCAATCCCGGTATCAACACGATTGCCACGAAGCTGAAGGCGAGAATGATGACCAGCACCATCAGGCCGCTGGGAGAAAGGCGCGGCACCAAGGCTTTGGCAATGCGAGAGTTCATGAATCAAGCGCTCCGCTGTGGTTTGCTGGGTTTACGGGTCATCAATTCCGTGCGCAAGGCGTCGAGCGCATCGAGAAAATCGGCCGCCGACGCATAGCGATCCTTCGGATCCTTGGCCAACAGGCGATCGATGATCGGCTGATAGGCCGACAACTGTTCGGCGAGGCGCGGCACGGGCGTGGCGCGGTGCGCGGCCAGAATCTCCGCCAGCGTCTTGCCGCTGTAGGGCAATGAACCGGAGAGCATTTCGAAAAATACCACTCCGAGGCTGTAGAGATCGCCCCGCGCATCCGGATCCCGGTCCTCGATCTGCTCCGGACACACATAGTAGGGTGTCCCCGTGCAATCTTCCGAACGGGTCAGATCGCTCGTCGTGAATTGAGTGCGGGCCGACCCGAAGTCGATGAGCACCAGTCGGTTTTCGTTGGTGAGCATGAGATTGGAAGGCTTCAGGTCGCGATGCACGACGCGCGCGGCATGAACGATTTGCAGCGCTTCGCCGATCTGATGCGCGTAGTTGACGGCATCGGCTTCGCTCACCGGATGTTTCAAACGCTCGCGCAAGCTGCCGCAGGGAAAGTATTCCAGGGCGAGGTACAAATAATCTTCGGTGGTGCCGAAATCCAGCACATTCGCAATCGAACGGTGATTCAGCTTGGACAGAATCTCGCATTCCTTGGTGAAACGCTCTCGGTCCGCTTCGGACACGACGTGCTGTCCCTTGATCGCTTCGACCTTCAAGGCGACCGGCTGCGGGAATTCGTCGTTGCGGGCAAGGTATACGCTCGCCACGCTCGACTGCGCGATTTTCTTCATCATCGTATAACCGGCCACTTCCGGCTGCCGCCAGCGATCCGCCGCGGCACTGGTCGCGCCGGACGGCACCGTTGCGGGTTCGATCAAGGGCTGCAAGGCGCTGCACAACTCGCCGACGATCACCGAGTGGATCGGCCAATAGTCGCTGGCCCCCAGTTTCATCGTGCGCGCCGCGGTGCGCTCGTTGCCGCCGCGGGCGAACACGAATATCGGCAGATTCGGGGCTTGCTCGTGCAGGCGCTTGAGTGAGGCGAGAGAACCGGCCGACGCTTCGGGCGGGCTGAACTCGACGATGAACATCACCGCCACATACGCGCGCAGGCGTTCGATGGAAATGGCATCGAAGCCGGCGCGCGTGACGGTATCGGCGTCGATCTTCGGCATCGCGCGGCGCACCAGGCCCGCCAGCCTCAGTCTCAGTTCCAATTCATCGTGCACGATCAGGCAGAGAACCGTGCCGCGAACGCGTTCGACGGGCGCCGGCGGCACGAGCGCCGCGGTGGTGATCGTCGTTGAGGTTGGGGTTGCCGTTTGTGTGTTCATCGCATCGCCTACTTGGGAACGCGATAAACAATTCGCACCTGCGTGCCGACGGCAATCGCCTTGCCGCCCTGAATCACCGGCTGGTAGCGCAAGTGACTGACGGCCTTGCTCGCCGAGGTCTCGAAAGTGCGGGGCGGCGTCGCATTCAGTACTTTCACGTTGGAGACGGTTCCGTCGGCGCCGACCGTGTAGGCAAGCTCCACCCAGCCTTCGACGTTCCCCTGCAAAGCTCGCGGCGGATATTGAACCTCGAGCTTGTTGAGGCGGGTCAAGGACTGCTCGGGCATTTGCAGCGGCTCGCCGGCTGAGGCCCGCTTCTGGCGAATCTTGTCGCTGATCGCATCGAGATCCGGGGAGGCGCCCAGAGCGGCGGCCTTCTGCACCAAGGCTTCGGACTTCTCCACATCGCCGGCGTCGAGTGCCGCACGCGCGCGCTCCAAAACCTGCGACTGTACGGCGCCGCTGATCTGCGCAAGCCCGCTGTTTTTCGGATCGGCCGCCCGCAGCTGGCTCACGTAGTAAAGGGCATTGTCATTGTCGGGGTCGGTCAATTTTCCCTGCGCCAGACGCGACTGCGCCAGTTCCAGAAACTGCGGTTGATCGGGCTTTTGCGCCGCTTGCGGATTGCGCGCGAGGGCAAGCTCGCGCTGCAGGCTGGTTATGCCGGCCGGCGGTGCGCCAATACCATGCATCTCGGCAAGGATCCGATCGACATCGTTGAAGTTACGCTGCTGTATCCCGGTGTGCGCCATCTGCGTCAACCGTTTCAGCACCTCCTGCGTCTGGTTCTGCAGCGCCGGCCCGGCGGCTCCGGCCTGCTTGGCCTGATCAAGGTAGTAGACCGCGCTGTCGTTGCGCGGATCGATCAGATGGTCCTGCTGGATGCGCGCATCGACCAGCTTCAGCAGCCGCGAGGCTTCGAATTCATCGCGGCGGCGGCGAACTTCATCGCGCAGTTGCGCCAGTTTGGCCGGCGGCAGCAATTTGGCGCGCGCCGCCTCGTCGATCAGCTGAGTCGCGCGATCGAAATTCTGCGCATTGAGGGCCGCCAGAATTTGCGCCGGTCCCAGCTCCGCCCGCAGGCTCGCGATCTTTTCATCGAGCGCCGCCAGACGTTTGTCGGTGGCATCGATGCTTCTCGCGGTTTCGAGAAATTGCAATGCAACGTCGAATTTTCGATCATCGAGAGCCGACTGCACGCGCGCGATCAAGATCTCCGACAGGCGCTGCAGCCCCTGGCGAGCTTCGCCGTTGTCGGGCTTGATCACCAGAACTTCGCGGTACAGGGACAGCGCGCTGCCGGCGAGAGGGTCGATGAAGTGCCGATCGAGCATGGCTTGCTGCGCTTTCTCGATCAGCGCCTCCACCTTCTCGTCGGCATCCGCGGGTGACTTGACCGCGGCCGGCGTCGCCGAGCCCTTGTTCGGCTCAACAGCGACACTGGGTGCGGGTTTGATCTCGGTCGAGCCGCTCCGGGAAAACAAATAGGCGCCCACCGCTACGGCGAGCACACCGCCAATCGCCGCCGGTACGAGCCAGGTTCTTTTCGGCGGGCCGGATTCGGCCGGAGGCGCAGCCGTGCCGTCGCCGAGCAGGGCCATGCGCGAATTCACTTCTTCATACGCACTCTCGAGTGCGCCGGACAACACGCCAGGGTTTATCGGCAAACCAACGTGGGCAACGACTTGGCGGTGTTGAATCGGAAGCGTCCATGCATCGGCGCTGCCGGCCTCATCGAGCGCGACGATGCCGAAGCGCGACGAATGCAAATGCAGACGCGACAGCACGGCCGCGGGCTCCGGATGATTGCGCGCATCCCACAGAACGATCGCTGCTTGCCCCGCGGGGGCGGAGTTGATGAGCTCATCGATTGAATCGACCTGTTTGAGCACCAAATCGCTGCTCAGATCGGCTCCAACCTGCGGCCACAGGGAATCATCCCCGGTCACCAAAAGCGCCGGGAGCTTTAGCTTCTTGACTGCTTGAATCACCGGCCGCTCCGTCGCCTCCGGCGCAGCAACCTCATGTTTTCTCAGACTTTTCGGCATCGTTATAGTCCCATATCGCGATCGCCATTCACCAAGTCATGTTGCGCTGCGATCCACATTCGTGTACTACGAATGTTTCGTGTTTTGCTTAACACAATAAGGTTCGGGCAAATCATGGGTTTCCGACATGCCTTGGGTCACATTTGGATGTAGGGGCGGCGTCGGAATGCCCGTTACGAGCGGGCCAAACATTGAAGATGAGAACTGCTTCGCACTGTAAAACGCGGGGCTGAGCGCGAATTCGCGCCCTTGGGCCCACCTTGAGCGAAGGTGTCGCAAAACGGAGGCGCTGAAGTGCCGCCGCGATTGAACTTAAGGGGAGCGGTCTCCCCTTAAGTCCACGTGCGAAAAAGCAGGGGAAGCTATTGCTTGGTGCCGGTGAACGTACCTTCGCCCAATTGCCCGAGCGATACTTTGCCGCTCATGGTTTTGCCGTCGGTCTTCCCCGAATACTTCACCGCGAGGCTGCCGGCTTGGCCATCGACCTTGTATTCAATGATCACATCCTCGCCTTTCACGGTGCCCGTCACTTGCGCCTCGCCCAGCTGCCCTTTGTAGCTGCCGGATAGCGCTTCACCCTTTTGCACCAATACAAAAGTCGGCGAGCCGCTGCCTGCGCCGGTTTGGACCGCCATGATCCAAGTGCCGGTGACATCGGCCGCGCTCGCCACGTGCGCAACCGCAAATGCCGCCGCCGCCAACAACACCGCCAATCCCGTCTTCATTTTCACCATGCCACTCCCCCTTTGAACGATCAACGCGCTCGCCGATTTTATCGGCGCAACTCATGATACGTGATCGCTCCCGATCTTCTAGAGGGAATTCAAGAAGGCGACCAGCTGACGCTTTTGTTCCTCGGTTAGATTCATCGCGAAGCGCTGGTTATAGAAATTCACCGCCTGCAGCAGGGTGGCGGCGGCGCCGTTGTGAAAATAAGGCGCCCTTCCGGCCAGGCCGCGCAAGATCGGGCCCTTGACCCGATTCAGGTCGCTGCAAAGTCCGGTGATCATTCCCTTGCCCAGGTCCGTGGTGTAGAACGAGGCAGGCTGACCCGCGCCGAAAGACGGCTTGCAGCCGCTGACCAGGAACACCGGCAGATCCGGCTCATCGAGTTCCGCAATGCCCTTTTGAATATTCGGATCATTCTCGAGCCCGGCTCGCGGTGTGTGTCCGGTGCCGATGTCCAAGGGCAGCGGCAACGAATGATCGCCCACGTTGGGCGTGTCGTGACACGTGGTGCAAGTGCCCTTGAGTGACGCCGGATTGCCCAGGGCCGCGTTGTCATTGAGACCGCGCACCGCGGTGATGGTCAGAGCCGCGGTATTGAACAGCACTTCGCCGGCCGCAATGTCGCTGCGCGCCTCGCGCCGGTCAGCTTGGGCGCGGCCATCGGGGTCCTCATCAAATGGATTGCCGCCGTTTTCCCAAGCCGCGAACAGCGTCATGCTGGATTCATCGAACGCGACGCCATCCGGATCCGCGCCCAGCACATCATTGATGCCCGGATAATAGTTTTCGTTGACCAGATTTCGTGCCCCGCCAAGCGCGCCGCCGGCGTGCAGAGCGCCTGCGCGCCGGTCGTAAACTTGCGCGGTGGACAATCCCATCTCGAAATTCACGATGTCGGTCAATTGTTGGGGGGTGGGCGCGGCCGTTGCCTGGGCGTGAGTCAACGTCGCATCCACCGCCTGCTGTGTCAGGTCCTTCAGTAGATTGGCTTGGAAAGTGGCCACGTTGCCGAGCGACGATGTCGCCGGCGATTCGCGGCCGTCGAACATCAGGGTGCTCAAGAATCGCAGGTTGGTGGTCGGCAACGGCCGGCGATAGGTCGAGAGCATGAGCACGCCCGTCATGGGATCAGGCACCAGCGCGCAACCGTAGGGATCGTGCACCACCGTCACCGTGAACTGGGCCTTGGCCGGCACGGGAAGTCCAATGCGTATCAGGCCATGGGACAACAACAGGCTGTGCGCTGCAGCATCCGAGGGCTGCCCATTGCTGCAATTTGCCCCGTCAAAAGCCGCGAACAGCGGATCGCGCCCATGGCTTTGCTCGAATCGCCGGCGAATTTGCGGAGGCGACATGCTCATCGCCTGGTCGACCACGTGGCACGTGGAGCAGGAACGCCCGTTCGTGCCGAGACTTTGGAAGAAGGCCCCTTGGGAATCATTGCGGCCGTTGATCGTTTGCAGAACGCCGCTCGGATCCACCGAGAGCGTCGATCCATCATGCGCGCCGGCAGCGGCCGGAAGGAAAACTGCGACCGGCAGCGAGGCGATGTATCCCAAAAATAGAGTTTTATTCATGTGCGCTCCCATAGGCGTTGTTATCAACTAGATCGTAAAAGGCGGACAATTGGGGACATGGCGCCCGGCAAGGCCGACGCATGACGCCTCGTTCTGTTAACTGCCGCGCAACCCGCTAACTCTACGCAGCAGAGTACTTGACGACGCACGGCGACATGGTTAGTGTCGCCGCGTGGGCAACACCGTACGTCTGGACTCTCACGCCGCGGCCACGCTGCGCTACATCCGATCCTCGATGGAAGGCGCGATGGTGCTGGCGGTCCCGGGTTCCGCCGGCGTCGTCCTGGGGAGCATCGCCCTGCTGGCGGCAGCACTGTGCTTGGTGCCCGAATTACATAGGTTTTGGCTGGGAATTTGGCTGAGCGCGGCCCTGCTGGGCGCCGTGCTCGGAAGCATTCTCATCGTGCGCGAGTCATCGCTGCGCGACTTGCGGCTGGTCGGCACGCCGCTGCTCAAATTCGCGCTCTGTCTGTCGCCGTCGTTGGGCGCCGGCCTCGTCATGACCGCGGTCCATTGGTTCGGCGGCAATCAGCACGCCATTCCGGGCACGTGGCTGCTGCTTTATGGATGCGCCTTGTTGACGGCCAGCGCGGCAACCACGCGGTACATCGCCGCTCTGGGTGCGCTGTTCGTGTTGTTTGGCCTCGCGGCGCTGCTGTTGCCGGATGACCTGCAAATCTTGATGCTGGGCGCCGGATTCGGCGGACTGCACATCGTCTTTGGCTTTCTGATCGGACGGATGGGAAGTGGCCGCAAGATCTAATGTACGCGCGGCGGTGCAGCCGGCGCAGAAGCGTCCGAAGCTCGCGGCGGTGCCTGCTGCGTACGCCGATCATGACGCCACCTTCGACCGGCTGGTGTATGAGCGCGTTCGCTTGGGAATCATGAGCGCGCTGGCGGTGCGCGAAGAACTGACCTTCAACGAACTCAAAGCGCTGTTTGACGTGAGCGATGGCAACCTCAGTGCGCACGCGCGCAAGCTGGAGGAGGCCAAGTACCTGACCTGCACGAAATCCTTCGAACAGCGCCGCCCGCGGACCGCTTATAGCCTGACCGCCGCCGGCCGAAATGCCTTGAATCGCTATCTCGACCATGTCGAGGCGGTGATCAAGGCGACCCGCCGCACATGATTTTTTTTCGACACCTAACTTTGTGATACAAAGCCAAGGCAACATGCACATAGCGATCATTATGGACGGCAACGGGCGCTGGGCGTCGCAGCGCGGGCTGCCGCGCACTGCCGGCCACCGCGCCGGCGCCAAGGCCGTCGACAAAATCGTCGAGGCGGCGGCACGGCACGGCATCGCAACGTTGAGCCTGTACGCATTCTCGGCCGACAATTGGCGCCGGCCGCAGGTCGAAGTCGGCGCGCTGTTCGCGCTGTTGCGCCGCTACCTGCTGACGCAAACACCGCGCTGTCTGGAACAATCGATCCGCATCAACGTGATCGGCCGGCGCGACCGGCTGGCGCCCGAAGTGGTGCGCACCATCGAACACAGCGAGCGCGCGACCGCGCATTGCACGGGAATGCGATTGCGCATTGCCGTCGATTATTCCTCGCAACATTCGCTGCTCGAAAGCTGCCGGCGAATGGCGGCCGAGCCCGACGGCGATCGCGCGCGGTTCATGCAGCATCTTGCCGAGGTCGATCACTCGACGACGGTCGCGGATGTGGACCTGCTGATCCGCACCGGCGGCGAAAAGCGCTTGAGCGACTTCTTGCTGTGGGAATGCGCTTATGCCGAGTTGCACTTCGTGGATTGCTTTTGGCCGGACTTCGACGCGAACGCCTTCGCGCAAGCCATCGAGGAATATGCGAAGCGCGAGCGGCGATTCGGACAAGTCGGCCCTTCCAGCCAGGTCCGCGTGCGCACGGCGAGCGGCGCTTAACCCCTCGATCGCCGCGGGCAATTCAATTGCGGTATCCTCCTGCACTTGCAGGAGGCCCCATGAAACGCCATTTGCTCCTTTGGCTGATCCTAGCGGCCGGCGCGGCCTTTCTTTCAGAAAGCGCTCGAGCGGATAATTTCGGACGCATTCGCTACGACAGACGCACCGACCGATTGGTCGTGACGATGGTTTATCGCGGCACCAACCCCAACCACAAGTTCTCTTTGAAGTGGGGCGAGTGCCAGCCGGACCAAGCGTCCGGCCTGCCGGGGGTAACCGCCGAGGTGCTGGACGATCAATTCAACGACTCGGAGGAGCGCGACTTCCAGACATCCGTGCGTTTCAGTTTGAAGGACATGCCCTGTCCGCGCCCGGCGAGCGTCACCTTGCGAACCGCGCCGCGCTTCTTCTACACGCTGACCGTTCCTGGATAGCAAGCGCCGCGATCGGTATGCGTGTGCTGCTGGTTGAGGACGACGCGATGATTGCGCAAGGCCTGCAAACGGCGCTTCGCCAGGGTGGATTCGCCGTGGACTGGATGCGGGACGGGAAAAGCGCCGCCGGCGCGTTGCAGGCGTCCGTCTTCGACCTCGTGCTGCTCGACTTGGGGCTGCCGCTCCGCGACGGCATCGACGTGTTGCGCGAGCTGCGCAAGCGAGGCGATGCCACGCCCGTCATCATTCTCACGGCGCGCGACGAGACCCAGCATCGCATTGCGGGTCTGGACGCCGGCGCCGACGACTACATCGTCAAGCCCTTTGACCTTGACGAAGTGACGGCCCGGATGCGTTCCGTGCTGCGCCGGGCGGCGGGACGCGGCGATCCCAGCATTCAGCATGGGGAGCTGCGGCTCGATCCGCTTGCGCGCACCGTCGAGCGCGCCGGCGTTCCGGTGAGCGTGTCCGCGCACGAATTCGCGGTGCTGGAGGCACTGCTGCAGCGCCCCGGGGCCGTGCTGTCCCGCGCGCAGCTGGAGGATCGCTTGTATGGCTGGGACGAGCAGATCGGCAGCAACGCGATCGAGGTGTACGTTCACGGCTTGCGGCGCAAGCTCGGCAGCGACGCGATTCGCACGTTGCGCGGCGTGGGCTACTTCGTTCCCAAATGAGCTCGATCCGCGCACGCCTGCTGGTCGCATTGATGGTGCTCGTGGCGCTGATATCGCTGCTGGCGGCGGGTGTCACCTATCGGCGCGTGTTGAACGAGACGTCCACACTGTTCGATTATCAGCTTCGGCAAATGGCGCTGTCATTGCGCAGCCAGATCTCCTTGGCCCCGCGCATCGTCGAACTGCCGCCCGATCAAGGGGATACCGACTTTGTCGTGCAGATTTGGGATGTGTTCGGCGCGCGAACCTACGTTTCGCGCCCCGGACTGCCGATGATCAACCAAACGGTTCTGGGTTACGCGGACCTGACGTTGCGCGGCCAAATTTGGCGGGCTTACGGCCTGCAAACGGCGGATGGCGTGATTCAGATCGCGCAGCCTGCCGACGTGCGCGAAGCCTTGGCCCGCGCCGCGGCAGGACGGGTCGTCATTCCGGTCATTCTTCTGCTGCCGATCATGATCGGCGCCGTCGCATGGATCGTGAGCCGCGGATTGCTGCCGCTGCGTTTCGTCGCCGCCGAAGTACAGCGCCGCGACGCGCGTTCCCTGGCGCCGCTGGGCACCGATCATTTACCGAGCGAAATAGAACCGTTGGTCAGCGAGCTGAACCGTCTGCTGGAACGGCTGCAGCGCGCCTTCTCGGCGCAGCGTGAGTTCATTGCCGACGCCGCGCACGAGCTGCGCTCGCCCCTGACGGCGTTGCGGTTGCAGCTGCAATTGCTGGATCGCGCGCGCGACGACGAGGAGCGTTTCGAGGCTCGCGCGCGGCTGGGCGCGGCCGTCGAACGCGCCATTCATCTGGCCGAGCAGTTGTTGGCACTCGCGCGCAGCGAACCGGAAGCCGCCATTGACTTCGAGCCGGTGGATCTGGCGGCGGTCGCGGCTGAGGGAATCAAGGATGCTCACGATTTGGCCGTCGCCAAAAACATCGACTTAGGATTGGATGCGGCATCTTGTCCCGACATCCAGGGAAATCGCGAAGCACTTCGAACGCTGGTGCGCAATCTGGCCGACAATGCCGTGCGCTATACCCCGCCCGGCGGATCTGTCCAGGTGCGCTGCAGTTGCACGACTGGCGAGGCGGTACTCGAGGTCAACGACACGGGCCCAGGCATCGCGCCTGCCGATCGGGAGCGGGTGTTCGATCGCTTCTATCGTGCCGCAGCGCAAGAACGCGGCACGGGCCTGGGGTTGGCCATCGTCAAGGCCATCGCCGAGCGTCACGGAGCACGGGTCGATCTCGGCGAGGCGCCCGGCGGGGGCCTGCGAGTCAGGGTGACTTTTCCTCGCGCCTCTTAAGCCTGCCTTAAGGAACGCGTGTGATCTTAGCGGCCTCAAGCGACAGTTCGCTTCATCTTGGAGGACAGTTCACATGCAAGTTCGCAATGCCACGCTCGCCTGGTCGGCACTAGGCCTGCTCGCCGTGGGCACCGCTACGGGCTTATCCGCCCATGGCGTGCTGCAAGGCGCCACACCAACCGCGGCCTTAGGCAGCGGCGATCCGGTTCAATCCGCACCATCTCAATCCGCGCCCTCTCAATCCACATCATCGCAACCCATTCCCATGATGACCGCGCCGAATTATCGGGCGATCGTCTCGCGCAACCAGGCTGCCGTTGTCGGCATCACCACGGCAGGCCCGATTACCACGGCCGGCCCGCAGGAGTTCAACTTTGGCGGCCCCGATGGCGATGACAACCCGTTTTCACAGTTCTTTCGCGGCCTGCCGCGCGGACCAATGCCGCGCCCGCACGGCATCCAGCACGCCCAAGGCTCGGGATTCTTGATATCGGCCGATGGACTCGTACTCACCAACGCGCACGTCGTCGACGGCGCCAAGGAAGTCACGGTCAAATTGTCCGACCATCGCGAGTTCAAGGCCAAGGTATTGGGTGCCGACAAGAGCAGCGACATCGCCGTGCTCAAGATCGACGCTCACAATCTGCCCGCGGTCACACTCGGCGACTCTGACAAATTGGGTGTCGGCGACTATGTGCTCGCGATCGGCGAACCCTTTGGCCTCGAGGAAACGGCGACGGCCGGCATCGTCAGCGCCAAAGGGCGTTCGTTGCCCGGTGACGGCTACGTGCCCTTCATTCAAACCGACGCGGCGGTCAATCCCGGAAATTCCGGCGGCCCGTTGTTTGACGCCAGCGGTTCCGTGGTCGGCATCAATTCGCAGATTTACACCAATTCCGGCGGTTATCAGGGCGTCTCGTTCGCCATCCCGATCAACCTGGCGGTGCAGATCAAGGACCAAATCGTCAAGACCGGCAAAGTCGCGCATTCTCGTTTGGGCGTCGAAGTGCAAACGCTCAATCAATCGCTGGCCGACTCCTTCAAATTGAAGTCGCCCAACGGCGCGTTGGTGGCCAAGGTCGTTGCCGATAGCGCGGCGGCGCAGGCCGGCATCAAGGTCGGCGATGTCATTCTGAAATTCAACGGCGCTCCGATCATCGATGCGGGCCAGTTGTCGCAGCGCGTCGGTGTTGCGACGCCGGGCGAAAAAGCATCGATCGAGATCTGGCGCGACGGCAAGACGCTCGACCTCACCGCGACCGTCGGCAGCGCGGCGACCCTGGCCTCGGCGGATGACACGAGCGGCGATTCGTCTCAGTCGAAGCTGGGTCTGGCGTTGCGTCCCTTGAATCCCGAGGAACGCCGGCAAGCCGGTGTCCCGGGCGGTCTGGTGGTCGAAGAGGCGCAAGGCCGCGCGGCCGAGGCCGGTATTCAGCCGGGGGATGTGGTGCTCTCCGTTGACGGCACACCGGTGCAAACGGTCGAGCAACTGCGCAAAATGGTCAAGGATCACGACAAGCAGATCGCACTGCTCATCCAGCGTGGCGACGCTCGGCTGTTCGTTCCGGTGACCTTGGGCTAGAGCAAACCCTGGGCCAAAGCAAAACGCTGGGCTAAAGTAAAACAACGGGTTCGCCGGTACGCAGTACAAGCGTGCCGGCGAATCGCCCTTCTCGAGGAATGCCGCAGTGGATGACGCGTCGGTCTGGGACGGCAATTGGGCCTGGAGCGTGCCCTTGATCCTCATTACCGTCATCCTCCATGTCATCGGCCTGGCTTCCGTCAACGAACGGGTCATACGCGCCAAGCGCTTCTTGCGGGATCGCCGCAACTTTCTGCTCGGATTCTCGCTTGTTCTTGGGGCTGCCACGCTGGCGGCCATCATCCTGCATGCCGTCGAGGCTGCAATTTGGGCGGTCGTTTACCTGGTATTGGGTGCGCTTCCCGACGGTAAATCCGCCATCCTCTACTCCTTGAGCGCGATGACCACTTATGGCCATGAGCACTTTAATCTGGCAAAACATTGGCTGCTCATGGGCGCGCTCGAGGCGTTGAATGGCATGATTTTATTCGGATTAACAACGGCTTTTCTTTACGGCATGATCCGCGAACTGCTGGCGGATCGCCGCAGGTAGCCGTCGAGCGAGTTGCAGTCGACCTTGTAATCTGCGCCGGCGGCTCTAATGATACGAGTTCACGGACAGTCCCCGAGGGTGCGATCGATGGCGACGGGTTGGGCGAAAGAAGGTGCGGTGCAAGAGCAAATTGACGCGACCGTCAAGGATGCGATTGAGCTTGCGAAAAGCCGCCTGCCGCAAGGTCCCAGTTTGACCCACTGCGCCGAATGCGGGGCCGAGATCCCGCCGCTGCGTCGCGATGCGGTTCCCGGCGTGCGCCTCTGCCTGTCCTGTCAGGACACACAAGATCGGGAAGCCGTGCGGTCCGCCGGATACAACCGCCGCGGCAGCAAGGACAGTCAGTTACGCTGATCTTTTAGACCAGCTTCAGATCAAGCAACGACGTTTGCGCAAAGATGCGCGAGCTTTGCCCAGGAGACAGGCCCCACAACGAGCGGAACAGGCCGCCCAGCACGGATCGATAGTCATTCAGCACCGGATAGTCGCGATCCTGAAACAAGGCTCCCTGAACCAATCGCCGTTGCTCCCCGACGATGGTCCCGCCGCTGATCGACCCCCCGAGAACCCAATACACAGTGCCATGTCCATGATCGGTGCCGCGATTGCCGTTTTCGCGAAAGGTTCGGCCAAATTCCGACAGCACCACCACCACGGTGTTGTTCCACTCGGCGCCGAGGGACGACGCGAACACTTGCAGCCCCTTGCCCAGGCTGTTCAAGTTCGAGGCGAGCGCGCCCTGTGCCGCGCCTTCGCCCACGTGCGTATCCCAGCCGCCGATGTCGATGAATCCGATCCGGTATTTATCGCGCATCAGTCGCGCCATGCGTTCGGCTTCGAGTTCAAATCCCTTGGTATTGATGGCATTGCGACTGGCCGCACTCATCTCCTCCGCCATCTCTTGCGCCACCTCATGGCGCAGCTCCAGACCATTGCTCACCGCGGGCGCGAGGTGGTGACCCGCGTACATATCGCTCAAGATGCGCGCCTGCCGCTCATCGAAGGGCGGTTTGCCCACATTCTTGAGGGATAGATTGGGTACGGTCGCCGCCCCTTCGAAAGCCAGCGGCAGCGCGTCGGTGAACGCAATCGACGAGTTGGCGCCCGAGGGTCCGGTCAATGTCTCGGACAGCCGGCCGAGAAAACCCGAACGATAGTCGCGCGGCCCCGTGATCGGTTGGCCAAGTTCAATGCTGTCTTGAGTCTCAAAGTGACTGCGCGATAAATCTTCAGTGCCGGTGAACGGCACAAACGCGACCTGCCGCTGCAAGTACATCGAACCGATGGATTCGCGCACCGCCGGCGCCAGTGCCCAATCGCCATCGAGCGCCAGCGCGCTGGTGTTGGATGCCGGATCCGGCTTGGCGATGGCGATGTTCGGACGCGCTTCATAGTAGAAGCTGCTCGAATACGGAATCAGGAAATTGGTCGCATCGTAGCCGCCGCGCAAAAATACCAGCAGCAGGCGCGCCCCGCTGCGTGGGGCGGCAAACAAGCGCCCCGAAAACCCCGCGTAGAGCAGCGCAGCGCTGCCCAACTTGAGCAAACGGCGGCGGTTCATCGGCTCATTCATAACTGAATTCCGGTGACGACAGTAGAAAGGTATTCCATTCCTGCTGCGAGTTCGCGCGATTGAGCGCGTCTTTGGTATGCGCGGCGAGAAATGGTTCCACCGCTTGGAAGTACAAGCGATTCGACAGCTGCGGAAATCCCGCGGCGCCCGCGGCGGCCCCCTCCTCCGGATCGAACAGCCCGGCATTGCCCGCGCCGATGGCGCGCGCTATCTCGAATCGGCGGCTCATTTGACCCGAGCTGGCCCAGCCGAGTTCCGTCAGCGGATAACCGTCGGGAGTTTGGCGGCCGTAGGGCGCCTCGCCGAGACCACTGAGCCAATTGAGCACGGGCCGGGTGTTGCTGATCGGCCTGCCGTCATAGGCGAAGCGGATCGCGGACACGACGTAGCGCGTTGGGTCCTTGAATTTACCGCCCAGCGCGGCCGCGAACTCACGCGACAAGAACAGCTCATGCAGGACCGCTGCAATGTCACCATCGGTATGCATGAACGTTTGCGCCATCCGTTCGACCAACGCGGGTGGTAGATCGTCGGCAACGAAATATAGGGCCAATTGCCGCGAGACAAACCGGGCGCAGGCGGGCTGCGAGACGATCAGGCCAACCGCGTACTCAACTTCGCCGAAGCCCTGGCCTGCGATTGGACGGCCGAGCAGCGTTTTCGCGCCGAAATCATGCCGCGCCGGATTGAATTCAAAAGCGCCGCTGCGAAGATAGAATCGTTGCATCTCAGGTTTGAGCTTCGGCGCATCACCCACGTTTATGCCCACACCGGTGAGTACCCGTGCAAGCTCTTGCACGTCGTGCTGCGAGTACCCCCCGCCCACGCCCAGAGTGTGCAACTCCAGCAATTCGCGCGCGTAATTTTCATTGATGTGTCCCGCGGCATTCTGATTGTTGTCCAGATACTGCAGCATCGCCGGATGTTGCAGACTCGCCATGACCAGATCTTTGAAATGTCCGAATACATGCGGTCGAATCGCACGCTCTTCGTAGTCGCCGACCAGCCAGCGCAGATTCGCCTTGTATTGGAACACACTGAAATGGTTGAGCCAGAACCACACCATTTGCTCTTGCAACTGCGCGGGCGAATACACCGCGCGCAGCAAATCGCGGCAGATTGCCTCATAGGCCAGCCTGTTACCGCGGTCGTTGAGCGCCTTGCGCGCCTGCTCCTTGTCCGCTCCGTCGGGCATCGCGTTGATCGCCTTGTACTGGGCGTTGACATCGGCAAGCCACTTGGCGGGATCCGCATGGGAAATTTCCAAGGCGGAGATTTCCGCGGCTATTGGGGCCGGCAGCGCGGCCTCACCGGGATGCAATTGGCGCTCGAGAAATCGCTCTCGGCCCAATTGGCGGTAGCTCTCGACACTGGCCGAATCGAGACCAAAGGATGCGCGCTCCAGCCACAACGTGTCTTCGCGCCGCATCGCGCGCAAGGGTGCCGTGGCAACGCTCGAAGGCGCCGTAATAACGCTCGAATCGCCGCCTCGGGTGGCGCAGCCCGCGATAAGGAGCGAGATGGCCAAGCAGTGCCAGACAATGCCTGAACGATCCGGGCCCATGACTTCCCCTGTGCAATCTCCTTTGGCTCAACGGGCGCGAAGGGGCGGCGTTGACAGCATGATCGGACGACAACTACATCCCGACGTGGGGACATCCGGACGTGAGGACATCTTAATGTGCGGCCCGCCTTCCCGCCCTCTTGACCGCCGCCTTTCGCGGCTGACTCTGCGCTTTCGCGCGCCCCTTGTGCGCTTTCATGCGCCCTTTGGCGGTGACTCTCTTGATTGACAGACGCTCACCCGGGTTGAGCGACTCGACCAGCTTGATGAACTTGGCGACCAGCAGTTTGATGTCCTTTTCCCGTCTTTCTCGTGTTCCCATGGCCATTGGATTCTCCTTTTGCCTGCTCTCATTATGGCCCCAAATTTGAACCTTGCCACCATCCGAAACCGTGCGGCAGGGTTGCGCGGCCCGTATTTGCTTGGTACTAATGTACCTTGGTACAGTTGTTGTTTGATTGAGGACCCGGATGATGACCAACATCGAGCGCGTGCAAACAGGAATCCGGATTGAGAAGCGGCTCTTGAAAGTGCTGAAAGCGCTAGCGGAGCTCAAGGATCTCTCCGTCGGCGATCTGCTCGAGGGCATCGTTCTTCACGCCTTTGAGGGGAAGACGCCTTTTTCCAAGGAAACCATGCTGCAGATCGCGGAGCTTAGGAAGATCTATCGCCTGGCGCTGCGCGCAGGCGACAGCCATCGACTCAAGGAGCGACGGGCGTGACGGGACCGGTGTTGCACACGCGCGAGCAATTCGGCTTGACGGTAAATGCGCCGTTCGAACTTGCCTGGCCGCTGTTCGGCGCGCATAAGGAACGGGATTGGGCCCCTGGCTGGAATCCCGGTTTTGTCTGGCCCGAGAAACCGTTTGACCGAGAGGGCATGGTCTTTGAGGTCAGGCAGGGCGACCGGACTGCGATATGGGTGAACACCGTCTTCGACGCGACGCTAGGGCGAATCCAATATGTCTACGTGATTCCCAACGTGCTCGTCACGGTGATCACTCTGAAGCTCGAGCCGAATGGCGCCTCGACGAACGTCGAGGTCGTCTATGAGCGTACGGCGCTCGCTGAAGCGGCCAATGAAACCGTGAGGGACATGGCCGCCGGCGACCGCATCGCCGGCAAGGAATGGAGTCGGCAAATCAATACTTACCTGCGGCACTAACCCGCCCGCCGGAGCACGCACGGTCTGAAATTTTTACAAGCGCCCCGCCGGCGGCGTGCAATGAAACTGTCGCATCGTCGCTCTTGAGTATTTGTCCTATTGACGACCCCGCAAATGAAGTTCAGCGTCGCTGGCGGGCTTTCGAACGATGTCCTTCGAACGATGTCATGCGTCCGCCGCTGATAAAGAGATCTATATGGTGACCAAGGTGAATCTCGGGCGTCGACAGCTGCTGATAGGAAGTGTCGGCGCGGGCATCGCCGGCGCAACGGCAGGCACAGTGCACGATGGAGAACTCGGCGCGCCCCCACGAACCATTCGCGGTTCCATGCCATGGAAGGAAGGCACCGCCGATGCTCCGCCCGGCGTTTCCGGCTCCGGATATGTGTACTTCACGCCCGTTGAAGCAGCCTTCATTGAAGCCGCGGTAGCGCGCTTGATCCCGGATGACCCCGTAGGCCCCGGCGCGGTCGAGGCCAACGTTCCTTTCTTCTTGGATCGCCAACTCGCCGGACCCTTCGGCAGAGGCGATCACTACTATCTCGGTGGACCCTGGCCAAAGGGCACACCGGAACAGGGCTATCAAAGCCGTTTCAGCCCGGCGCAACTCTATCGCGCCGCCATTGCCGCGATCGACCAATACGTCGGCGCAACTTCAAGCGCCGCGACTTTTGCGAAGCTCGCCGCCGCGGATCAGGACAAATTGCTGAAGGAACTGGAGAGCGGCGACGTCAAGCTTGACGGCGGAGTCGACGCCAAATCGTTCTTTGCCATGCTTCTGCAAAACACCAAGGAAGGCTATTTCTCCGATCCGATATACGGCGGCAACAAGGGATTGGGCGCCTGGAAGATGATTGGTTTTCCGGGAGCCCACTACAACTACAAGGATTGGGTAACCCGGCACGGCGAGCGCGTGCCCTTTCCCACGGTCGGATTCAAGGGCCGTCCCGGGTGGACGGAGACTTGAGGCAATGGCCACCACCCTGAAACCTGTGGACGCGGTTTTGGTCGGCTTCGGCTGGACCGGCGCCATCATGGGGCAACAGCTTTGCGATGCCGGTTTGAATGTCGTCGCGCTGGAGCGCGGACCGTGGCGCGACACGCCGACGGATTTCGCGACCGGATTTGCACAAGATGAATTGCGCTACATGTGGCGCCATCATTTGTTTCAGAATCTGTCCGACGACACGCTCACCATCCGCAATAACGTCAATCAAGAAGCACTGCCCATGCGCCGTCTGGGTTCGTTTCTGCTTGGCACCGGCGTGGGCAGCGGGGGCGTGCACTGGAACGGACAGATCTGGCGTTTTCTGCCGACCGATTTCCTCACCAAGAGCCACAACGAAAAGCGTTACGGCAAGAAGGCGGTTTCGGCCTATGACATGACGGTCCAGGACTGGGGGATCACGTACGATGAGCTTGAACCCCACTACGATCAGTTCGACAAGCTCTGCGGCACCAGCGGCAAGGCGGGAAATTTACAAGGCAAGATCCAGCCCGGCGGCAACCCGTTCGAGGGACCGCGCGCGAACGAATACCCCACGCCGCCGATGCAGCAAACCTACGGACCAACCTTGTTCGGGAGGGCGGCAGCGGAGCTCGGACGCCATCCCTTCCCGCATCCGACGGGAAACCTGTCTCAGGCGTATACCAATCCGCTCGGCGCGCAGATGGGCGCGTGCACCTACTGTGGATTCTGCGAGAAATTTGGCTGCGGCAACTATTCGAAGGCCAGTCCGCAGACCACCGTCATCCCCTACCTGTTGCAAAAGGCGAACTTCACCCTCAGGACCGAATGCGAGGTGCTGCGCGTGGAGCTCACGGCCGACAAGAAGCGCGCGACCGGCGTGACCTATGTGAACAGCGCCGGTGAGGAGTTCTTTCAACCGGCCGAGATGGTGATCCTTTCCGCTTACGTGCTGCAAAATGTCCGTCTCTTGTTGCTGTCCGGAATCGGCAAACCCTACGATCCGAAAAGCGGCGAAGGGGTGGTGGGTAAGAACTACGCCTACCAGACCATGTCATCCGTGAATGTTTTCTTCGACGACAAGATCATCAATCCCTTTATCGGCGCCGGCGCGCTCGCGACCGTCATTGACGACTTCAACGGCGACAACTTCGACCACGGCGGCTTGGGGTTCATCGGCGGCGCCTACATCGCCGGCATGGTCACCGGCGGGCGCCCAATCGAAATGATCTACACACCGCAGGGCACTCCTGCGTGGGGCCTCGAGTGGAAGCACGCGGCCGCGAAGAATTATTTGCGATCCTTCTCGTTGAGCATTCACGGCTCATGCATGAGTGCCCGGGGCAATTACCTGGACCTGGACCCCACGTACCGGGACATCCATGGCCGGCCGATGCTGCGCATGACGTTCGATTTCACGCAGAACGATCACAAGATGTCGGACTACCTGACGGACCGTGCCGCCGAAGTGGCCAAGGCCATGAATCCGCGCGAAATCAAACTGAACCGGCGCACCGGATCCTGGAGCGTCGTGCCCTACCAGACAACCCACAACACGGGCGGCGCCATCATGGGCGACAACCCGAGGAACAGCGTGGTCAACAAATACCTGCAGTCCTGGGACGTGCCCAATGTCTTCTCGATGGGTGCCGGGGCGTTCCCGCAAAATGCCGGCTATAACCCAACCGGCACCCTCGCCGCGCTGGCGTACATGTCCGCCGCCGCCATCAAGTCGCAGTACCTCAAGGCCCCGGGTCCCATGGTGAAAGGGTAAATCGATGCGCCGCTTCGCCGCGCTGCGAGTCTCGATCCTCATCGGCTCCGCTATGGCCATCCTCGGTGTTGTCGGTCTCGCGGTCGGCCAGATATCGGCGTTGCCCGCACATCCCAGCACCGCGGTCACCCCGGTGGGAGTACTGGCTCAGCCCATAAGCGATTCGACGCCCAATGCGCCGCAACTTCGTCGCGGTCAATATCTGGTGGCGGCGGGAGACTGTCTCTCCTGCCATCTGCGCGACGGCGGAGAGCCGTTCGCCGGCGGATTGGGATTGAACACACCATTCGGCGTCATCTACACCTCCAATATCACCCCCGACCGCGAAACCGGCATCGGCGCCTGGACAGCCGATCAGTTTTACCGTGCGATGCATGACGGCAAGAGCTCGCAGGGGCACGACCTATATCCCGCTTTTCCCTATCCCTGGTTCAAGCTCGTGAGCCGCGAGGACGACGACGCGATCTTCGCCTATTTGATGAGCCTTCCGGCGGTCAGCTACACCGCGCCGAAAAACGACTTGGCTTTTCCGCTCAATTTCCGTTCCTTCGTCGGCGCGTGGAATCTGCTCTTCCTCGACAGCCATGATTTTCAAACCGATCCGGAGCAGTCCGCGGAGTGGAATCGCGGCGCTTATCTCGTCAATGGCCTCGGGCATTGCGGCGGCTGTCACACACCTAAAAATTCCTTCGGCGCGGATAAATCCAAGCAAGAGCTGCATGGCGGAAAGCTCGATGACTGGGTCGCTCCGGACCTCACGGGCAACACGCGCATTGGTTTGGGCGACTGGAGCGTCGATGACATTGCGGAATTCTTGGGCACGGGAAGGAATGTCCACGCGGCCGCGGGCGGCGCCATGGCCGACGTCATCAGCTATTCCACGTCGTTGCTGAGCGACGCAGATCGCCGCGCGATAGCCGTGTACCTCAAGAGTCAGCCCGCGAGCGCGGGCATTGAATCATCCGCACCGGAGGCAGGTGCCATGCGCCGAGGCGCGGCAATCTATTCCGACGCCTGCGCCTCATGTCACTTGGACGACGGCGTCGGCCAATCAAGGCTATTCCCGCCGCTTGGCAAGGACGCCATGCTGCAGCAACCCGACCCGACCGGGCTCGAGCACTTGATTCTCGCCGGTACGCGCATCGGTGTGAGCGCATCGCGTCCCTCGCCTTTGGGTATGCCGAGCTTCGCCTGGAAGCTCACCGATCAGGAGATCGCGGACGTCTCGACATTTATTCGCAATAGCTGGGGCAATGAAGCCGCGCCGGTGGCAGCCTCCGGCGTCGCCGAATTGCGCAAAAAATTGGGCCTGCAAACCGTGCACCTCACGGATAACTCGGGCGATCACTAAAAGCTGCATGCTAAAATAGTCGGCATACGAGCCTGATTCCAATTACAGGGGGAATACCATGAAACATCTGCGCACTCTGGCTCTCATGCCCTTGCTGGTCCTGTCCATCGGCATCGCGCGCGCCGACAGCTACTCGGACACCGTTGCCGTGTTCAAAAATGCCGGTGCGAGCGACGCATTCTTCGCCAAGAGCTACGCATACGCGGTGTTTCCGACCATCGGCTCGGGCGCGTTGATCGTGGGCGGCGCGCATGGTAAAGGACGGGTGTATGTCCACGGCGCGCATAGCGGCGACGCCAGCGTCACCCAGGTCAGCCTGGGTTTCCAGGCCGGCGGCAAAGCCTACAGCGAAATCATCTTCTTCGAAGACAAGCGCGCCCTGGACGAATTTGAATCTGGAAACTTCGAATTCGGTGCGGATGCCAGCGTGGTCGCCATCACCGCCGGTGCCAACGCCGGCGCCGCGACCAATGGCGTGAGCGCGGGTGCCAGCGCCGGCCAGAATGACTCGACGACGCGGGGGAGCAGCTATCAGAAGGGCATGGCGGTGTTTACAGTCGCCAAAGGCGGCCTGATGTACTCAGCATCCATCGCGGGCCAAAAGTTCTCTTATACTCCGGGCAGCACCAAGTAACGTCGCATTCGATCGGGGACCTGCATGACACCGGTGGTGACATCGTGTTGGTGAAAAGCTTCCTCTTGGCGGCACTGGCAGCCGCATGTTTCTCCGGGGCCGCTTTCGGACAATCCGCGCCGGAGATTGCATTCGAGTCCACGCCGGACTTCTTCAAGCTTCCGGAGGGCATGTACTTCGGGGAAGTCTCCGGTATAGCGGTCAACTCCAAGAGGCATGTGTTCGTACTGTCGCGGGGCAACACCAGCGGTCCTGCCTACGGGGCCGCGGCCGCACAGCTGCTCGAGTTCGATGCCGCCGGCAAATTCGTGCGCGAAATCGGCAAGAACCTGTACGCCTGGTCGTTTGCGCATGCGGTGCGCGTCGATCGATACGACAACATATGGGTAGCCGACAAAGGGTCGGATGTGGTGGTGCGATTTGATCCTCAGGGGCGCGTGACCCGCGTATTCGGGCGCAAGGCCGAGGCTTCGGATGAAAGTGCCCATCCGCTGGAACATCCAAGACCGCCGCTTCCCCCCGTCGACGGTCTATTCCGCCAAGTGACCGACATGGCCTGGGATTCGAGCGACAACCTCTACATTAGCGATGGCTACATCAATTCACGCGTGGCCAAGTACGACAAGGATGGCAACTGGGCTGGATCCTGGGGCGAACCCGGTGCCGGCCCCGGCCAATTCAATACCCTGCACGCCATCGCAATCGATTTGCAAAATCGCATCTACATCGCGGACCGCGGCAATGTGCGTATTCAGGTCTTCGATACGTCGGGCAAACTGTTGAACACCATCAAGATCGACGTGCCAGCTCCGCCCAACGGTCCTGTCGCGATCGGCAATCGTCCCTCGGAAGCCAGTCCCGGCAACATGCACCCCGGTGCGCCCTGGACCCTGTGCATCACGCCGGGACCGGTGCAGTATCTTTATGTGTCGGATGCCTATCCCGGTCGAATCTATAAACTCAGCCTCGACGGCAAAGTCCTGGGATGGCTCGGGGGCACGGGCAAGACACTGAAGAAATTTGCCTGGATCCATGAGATCGCCTGCCCTGCGGAAAATGAACTGTACGTGGCGGAACTGCTCAATTGGCGGGCGCAGAAACTCACGCTGCATCCTTAGTAGCTTTCTGTAGGACATCGCAGGGGCGCGCCCAGGCCTCGAGCATCGAGCGCACATGAGTTGCATATACGCGGCGGGCGATCCTGCCATTGCGCACTCCGCAGAGGCGGCGAACTGCGGCCCACATCGGCGCCTGGTGTTGGCAACCACGATACTGGCATCCGGTTTGGCCTTCGTGGACGGATCCGTGGTCAATGTGGCGTTGCCCACCATTGCCCAGAGCCTCAACGCCGACGCCGCTGCGCTGCAATGGGTGGTCAATTCTTACTTGTTGCCTTTGAGCGCGTTGCTATTGCTGGGGGGTGCGGCCGGCGATCACTTCGGTCGCCGCCGCCTGCTCATGGCGGGCACGGCCGTGTTCGCCTTGGCGTCGCTCGGCTGCGCCTTGGCGCCCGCTCTTCCTGCGCTGCTCGCCGCCCGATTGGTTCAAGGCATCGGGGCCGCCATGCTCATGCCGAATAGTCTCGCCATTCTTGGCCAAACCTTTTCCGGCACTTCCAAGGGACGAGCAATCGGAATTTGGGCGGCGACGGGCGCTGCAATGGGCGCAATCGGTCCGGTGATCGGAGGTTGGTTCATCGATTTAGGCAGTTGGAGAGCGATATTCATCTTGAACCTACCGCTGGCGTGCGCCGCCATCATTCTTGCCTGGCGATTCGTCCCGCAAGACCCGCACGGCAGTGCCTATCCACTCGACACCCACGGCGGAATTCTGGCCACGGCCGGATTGGCGGCCTTGACCTGGGCGCTGACCGTCGGCTCGAGCACTCGCGGCTGGACGCCCGGCGCGCTGATCGCCGTCGGCGTGGCGGTGCTGCTGTTGGCTTGGTTCTTGCGCATTGAAGCCAGGCTCGGCGCGAAGGCAATGATGCCTCTCGCTCTGTTCGGCTCCAAAAGCTTCGTGGGGCTGACGATTTTTACATTTCTTCTTTACGCAGCATTAGGAGCGCTGTTCGTGCTGCTTCCCTACGTATTGATCAAGGGAGCAGCCTATTCTGGAATCGCCGCGGGCGCGGCGCTACTGCCCCTGCCGCTGATTCTCACCGTATCCTCACCGGCCGCCGGCGCCCTGGCCGCTCGAATCGGAGCGCGAATACCGTTAGGCGTAGGCCCGCTCATCGTGGCCGGCGGCTTCATGCTGGCGCTGCGGATCGATCCGAGCACGAACTATTGGACCGGCGTACTGCCGATGATTTTGGTGATCGCGTTGGGAATGAGCGCGGCGGTCGCACCGCTCACCACCGCGGTACTCACCTCGGTGGATGCAACGCATACCGGTTCCGCTTCCGGCTTCAACAGTGCGGTCGCGCGGACCGGCGGACTGGTGGCAACCGCGTTGCTCGGATCCGTGCTGGCGGCCGAAGGCCATCTGCTGCTGGCCGCATTTCATGTCGCGATGGGCATCAGCGCAGCGGCATGCGTCGCCGCATCGCTGAGCGCCTTCACGCTGCTGGCTCGTGATACACACTCGTAACATGCTTGAGACCGCTCGGCTTTGGGAAATACCAGTCTTACAAATTTAGGGATTTTTGCCTACAGACACGGATTTTCGAGATGGTCACCATGCGCGCTCGTTGAATCAATCTCCATGGCAAAAAGGATTGCCCCAATGGAACAAAATGTCAGGTTTGCGCGCGAATCGGATATTTGGTGGCCCGAGAAACTCGGCCAACCTGCCACCAGCGGCTCACAATACGGCAGACGTTACGCGTTTTTCCGCGAGCTTCGCCGCCTCATCGTCGAATCCTACGGCAAGCTTGCCGTCTACCATACCGGCGATCTGCAAATTAGCGGAATCTGTCCCAATAGCAGCCGAGCGATGTCGCTGACGTTTTATAGTCAGGACGGCCTGGTCGACATCGACGAGTTGCGACAAATCAGCTGAGTGCCGCGAGCGCCTCAGCCAGCGCGCGTTGGGTAAAAGGCTTGGCGAGCCTGCCGATTGACGCGCTGATCCCCGGAGGCAATTCCGCATATCCCGTAGCCAGGATGACCGGCAGGTTCGCCCGCCGTGCGCGAGCCGCCTCGATCAACTGCATGCCCGTCATCACAGGCATGGCCTGGTCGGTTACGAGGACATCGATTGCCGCCGTCGATTCGATTTCCTCGATCGCTCTGGCGCCCGAACCGACGGCGATGACTGTGTGCCCCAGATCTTCGAGCATCGCGACAATGTTGGCCAGTACCAGGCTGTCATCGTCCACCGCCAGCACGCATAGCTGCCGCTCGGTTTGCGCAACGCCTTGAGCATCCGCGCAACCGCGATCGGCGACCGCCGCGACATTCGCGGCAATGGGAAACCACAGCTCAATGGTTGTGCCTCGACCTGGTACGCTGTGGACCAGCAGCTTGCCGCCCGACTGTCCCGTCAGGCCATCCACCATCGAAAGACCCAACCCGGTACCCTTGCCGATCCCCTTGGTCGTGAAGAAGGGCTCGGTTGCACGCGCCATCGTCGCCTCATCCATTCCTTGACCCGTGTCCGCCACGGCCAGGCAGGCATAGTCGCCCGGCGGAAGGTTCGCCGCGTGCGCGCCGGCGATGCGGTGTTCCGTCACGGAGATCCTGATGTTGCCGCCCTCCGGCATGGCGTCGCGGCTGTTGATGGCCAGGTTCAAAAGCGCTGTTTCGAGTTGATTCGCGTCCGTGCGCACGCGCACCACGTCAAGCGGAAACGCTGTCTCAATGTTGATCGTAGGCCCAAGCGACCGCTCCAATAGTTCCAGCATGTTATTGACCAGGGCGGCCAGATCGACAGCCTCGTGCTTGAGCTCCTGGCGCCGCGCGAACGCCAGCATGCGCTGTGTCAGCGATGAACCGCGTTTGGCCGCGAGCACGGCGTTGTCCAAGAGGGCCAGCAGACGCGGGTCATTGGGCAAGCGTTTGCGCAGAAGTTCCAGACTGCCAAGAATGGCCATGAGCAGATTATTGAAGTCATGGGCGGCGCCGCCGGTGAACTGGCCGACGGCCTCCATTTTTTGCGCCTGACGCAGTCGCGCGTCGGCGTCGCGCCTTTCGGTGATGTCGCGCGTGATCTTGGCGAAGCCCACGACCTGTCCGTCGCTGTGGATGGCGTCGATGATGACGTTCGCCCAAAAGCGAGTGCCGTCCTTGCGCACGCGCCAGCCTTCGGTTTCCAATCGGCCTTCGCGCGCCGCGGTGCGCAATCCGGCTGCCGGAACGCCGGCCGCCCGGTCCTGTTCGGAGTAAAAACACTCGAAATTCTTGCCGATTATTTCCGCAGCGTCATAGCCCTTGATGCGCCTGGCACCCGAGTTCCAACTCACGATGCGTCCCGACGGATCCAGCCTGAAGAGCGCGTAGTCCGTAACGCTATCGACCAGCAGTTCAAAGCTGCGCTCGCTTTCGCGCAAGCGTTCGAGCGCCGCCTCGAGCTCCCGCGTGCGTTCATTCAGCTCCGTCACCTCTCGCATCACGGCAAGTTGCGCGAGGGTACCGTCGCTCAAAGCGGTCGGCGTGGCGCGCGTTTGCATGCGTCGACGCGTGCCCTTCAATCCCATCATGTCAAATTCCCAGACGAGGCTCTCTCCATCACAGACGCGCTGATGATTGGCGATCCAACTGCTCCTGAATTCGGGCGCAATCAAGTCGAATGCACTTGCCTTCGCAACGCTCTGCCAGGAATCGGCGTCGATCATGGCGAGGCCGGCCGGGTTCATCTGCAATAAGCGGCCATCTCTGGCGACCACCTTGATGCACTCGGAACTCGCTTCCGTTATCGCCCGCAGCAACTCATCGCTTGCCTGCAGATCAGCGTCGAGCGGCGCATTCTTGCGCTGTTTTTTGTTGGCGAGCACTGCCATCTCCCCGTAGTGCATCCTCATCGCTCCAATCTACACCGAACTTCGTTGGATTGGGCCGTCGTGCAAATTGGCGCCGTGCGTAGGATAGTCCTTACATCGGCAGCCATTTGCGGGGAATTGGCTGAATTTGGTTCAGTGAGCGGCGGACTCCTTGAGCAATCCGCTCAGCAAGGCTCGCAGCGCATTGGCATCTTCCAAGCTGGGATTGTTCTGTCCTCCGGTCGCGGCGCGGATCATGCCGGCGCGATCGATGACAATCAGTTGGGGAATGCTCAGCATTTCGTTGCCGTTGCGTCCCAGATAGGCATCCACGCTGGCTGTCTGCGCAAGCCCTACCGGGTAGCTGAGATTCAGGGCAGCCGCCATCGCGTCCAGATATTCGCCGCCCGTGGTTGCGGCATTGGGCGCGTCGAAGGCAATGCCCAGCGCCTGCATGCCGCTCGGTCCCAACTCCTGCTGCAGTTGGTTCAATGTTCGTGCGACTCGCATGCAATGCTGCGATTTGACAAATAAAAACTCGAGCACCACCACCTTGCCCTTTAGGCTCGAGAGCAAGATCGTTTTGCCGCCCGGCTGGTCGATGCGAAATTCGGGCGAGCTGCGGGGAAGCGCAGGTAAGGACAGGGCGGAAGCCGCACTCAGCACCATCGCGATGAACGAACCAGCCAGCTTGCGGCGCTTCAACTGATTTGTTTCCACTTGTCGGCGATTTGTTGAATGTCCGCGGCCGCGCCCGCGGCCGCATTTTCCGGACTGCTCTCGCCCCTCAGAACGCTTTGCACCATCTTAGGAATCAGAAAGCTATTGAACACTTCCATGTAAGCCGGCGTCGCAAACCCCGGCGCGCCCAGATTCGGGGTCCAATGCAATGCATCCTTGAGCAAGGTGTACTTGAAACCAGGGTCAGCCTTCGGGTCCTTGGAGAGCCGCACCATCAGGTCGGGAACGGTTTTCGGGTAGATCGGAAAATTGACGCCCAAGCTCGAAGCGTAGCCCGACCGAGAGCTGTCAATCAGCTCGGCCACGAATTGTTTGGCGCCTTCCTGGTTCTGGGCGAATTTCCAAACGACCGAACAATTTGTAACCTGTGGCAGCGCGGTTACCCCCACACCATTGGTGCCGAGCAGCGGCGGCTGCAGCCAGATCTTGCTTGCCAACGCAGGGTCTTGCTTTTCAGCTGCACGCAAGAGGTTGATGGCATTCGTTGTGCAAGAAGTTTTGCCCGCCAGCATGGACTGGACGTTGCCGCCTGGTTCCCAGCGGAGCTGCTCGGGCGTCCCGGATTCCCGATATAATTTTTGTAGATACTGCAGCGCACCGACCGCGAAAACACTCTTGTTGAACATTACCTCGCCGCTACCGTCGAGTATCCAGGCGCGAAACGCATAGAGCAGGGTATGCAACGTGATATTGCCTTCGAGCGTCGGCGTAAATGCCAGGCCACAGGGGATGCCGAACTCTGACTGCAGGTGTTTGCTACCGGTGTATAGGCTGCCGTAGTGCCCCGGACCGTACGGCATGTCCACCTTCGCCCAATAGTCCTGGCGGAAGTGAAGCGGAGACGGTACCCAAAAATCCGCAAAGGCGAAGTATGTCTTGCTCTTGGGATTGTAGGTAGACCGATGCGCGAGTTGCTGAATCGCGCCGTACTTTGAGGCGACTTGCCGATAGATCTCCGCATGATCGATCGAGTGTTGGTAGAACTGCGCGGGCGGCCAAGGGAATATGAATACATCGTGTCCTCTGCCGGCCTTGGTCTCGGCCGTTGCTGCCGCACTGATTTTTTCCGGCGGGATTTCCTCCACGGTGACCTTGGTGTCGTTCTTCCGGCCCCATTCCATCGCCATATTCTCGAACGACTGATCGAACTGCGGCACAAAATGCGACCACTTCGCGATTTTGAGTTTCTTTTGGCTGGCAAGAGCGCGCCCGGAAAAAAGGACGAAAGGCCCAACGGCCGCGGCGCCCGCCGCAAGCTTGTTGAAATCCCGGCGAGAGATCTTTCTTGCTGCTCGGTTTGGCATTCAGGTGCAGGACTCAAAATTCAGGTGTAGGACTTAAAAAAATTCCCGGGCAGCGCATGTGGCGCCGCCCAGGGGTTGTGAGCCGTTTCAGCGCGAGGTTAGTTGGCTGCCGTGGTACTCGCCGAACTAATTTGGCTCTGCTGTGGCGGAGGTAACTCGTTGAAAAACACTCCGAAGATCTGCAGGCTCAGGAAATTGAGCGTTAATCCGAGGTTCTGCGGAACGCCGTTGCTGTTGTGCACCTGGTCGAGGAACGCATCTTTCGCAATGGCGCCGGCGCGCGGATCCGGAATGGCGGGGCACACATCCCAGATCGGTCCCTTGTCGGAACCATCGAATGCCATCTTCGCTTCCGCCCCACATCCGTTCGCTTCGAGTTGGTTGTTCAATTCGTCAGCGGTCTTGACGATGGGTGTTCCGTCCGTGGTAAGACCGTTCTTCTTGCCCAGGGCCGTCAGGATCGGACCACAGGTCGTGCCGGGATTCGCCGGGTCCACCGTGTACCAAAAGAAAGTATTGATCCACATGCCCAGCAGATCGTCGCAGAAGTAGCCGAACGGGCTGTCGCTCTGGCTCGCACACACAGTGGGATCATTGTTGATGCAGTTGTTGTCGCTGCCGTCCATGGCGTTGCGATTGGTCGCAAACCGCCAGTCTTGCCGCAGATTCGGTGTTGCCACGGCATTAGGGTTGCCGATATCGAAGCAGGGTTGAGCGGGTGCCAGGGGGCTAACCATGTCCGCCTGACAGGGATTGAGCGCAATCTGGCCGTTGGCCAGTCGCTGTTTCACCGCCGGGTAGGCTTCGAAGTTACTGACCAGGTTCTGCATCGTAATCCCGCGCGGGTTTGCGCTGGCGACAATTGAGATGGTTTCGCCGGGATTTTGCTGGTCTCCATCCAAGCCACCGTTGATGGCGCCCACGGTGCGCGAATAGGTGGTCTCAAATGCGTTCGGCGTGGTCACAAAACCAAGCAGCGAGATGAATTCGGTCGGCGTTCCCGTTCCATCATCGGGAAACCCGCCGGTCGTCGCCAGGATGCGGAAATTTCGCCGGTCCGGATCGCGCTGGCTGCACGTGCTGTCCGCCACCCAGTTGACTTGCTTGCCGCTCGCCGGCGGTCCCGTCATACGGGCAGTGCCGAAGCGGCCGAAGACCTGGTTCGGATCCAGACCGTTGTCGTTATAGAACGTGTCGTTGTAGTCGCACGGCGGCGGATTGAACGCCGCGGCACCCGTGGGGGTCGTTGGTGCGGCTTGAGCGGCCGCGAGATTCGGCGCGGCCAAGAACCCCAGGCCCGCCATTCCCATAACGGCAAAAACAACCCGTGAAATGTCGGCGCGTTTCATGACTTGATTCCTCCCATTTACCCTGTAAATGCCGGCAAGGCTTCAGGACCTTTGCACCCTGTCGGTCTGCGGCTGAATCATCCATCTGAGCGTTTCAGCGATCCACTCTGCATTTGCCATTCCCGGGCAGGCCGACCAGAGCATCAGCGGCTCGTTTCCGTAACGGATGTTGCCGATGTGCTGCGTCTTGTCCTTGTCGATGGCGGGATCCGGGTATTTGAAGCCAATGGCCGCGCGAAGCGTCTCCAAATCCTGAGGTTTACCCGTGAGAAAAGTCCAACCCGGCTTGGCGCCCAGTGCGCTTCGATGGTTCCGAATGTCCTCGACGGTATCCTCGTCGGGCTTCAGGGTGAATGAGTACATTTGGAAGTCGCGGCCCACATGATTGCCGAGCAGTCGCTGGACCTTGGCCAGATTGGCCATGACCAGCGGACAAATCTCATCGCAATTCGTATAGAAGAAATTCATGCTGACCTTCTTGTTCTTGACGAGGTCATCGTAGAAGAGCACCTGCCTGCCCTCATGCGTGATCAACGGGATATTGGGTAAGTGTTGCTCCTGGATACGTTGTCGGGCCTTGGCCGACAGCGTGCGCGCATGCGTAGCGGCCGGCACGGGCGCAAGCGAGTCGGCGGCAAAGGATTGGGTGACGCCCCCCGCGAGGGGAGCCATTCCCAGCATGCCCAACATGTCCCTTCTTGATAGTGCGTTCATGACTCGATCTCCCTATGGCACGTTGACATTGTCGCCCTCGGCGACCACATGCCACAGCGCCATCATGGCGTGGTCCTCGTGCACCACGTTGTGGCAGTGCATGGGGTATTTTCCAGTCCAATCGCGGAATCTGAAGAACAGCTGTACCCGCTCGTTGGGATGCAATTGGGTCACATCCTTGCGTCCGATATCCGCGGGAACGGTCGGCGCCACGCGGTTTCGCGTCAGGATCTGATGCTCCTCGAGATGGATATGCACAGGATGCGTCCAATCGCCCGTCAGGTTGGTGAGGAGCCATTGCTCTACGCTGTTCTGCTGCACCGCGAAGCGAAAGGTATTGCAGTCCATGAACTGTCCATTGATCGACCACTGGCCGTTCAAGCGATCGAACTTGAACGTGCGCACGATTCTCGGCGCTGCGGCGGTGCTGGGCAGTTGATAGAAGCTCGGATTGGTGGCCGGATTCACGCTGTTGTCGGCAACCTGCGGGCCGGTCACGCGGAACTGTAGAACCAGGTCGCCTCCGCCGGCCGGTTTTATCGCCGGTTGGTTGTTGTTGAGCACACGGCTGCATTCCGTGGTCGCGCTATCTTGGGGAGCGACCTGGCTATCGACGGCAGCCGGCCCCTGACCGTTGATCTGGTTGAGGCGATTCTCCAAGTACAACGTTTGGCCCGCGAATTTGCTGAAATCGATGATGACTTCGACGCGCTCCGCCGGACCGATGCGCACGCTGGTTACTTGCACGGGCGCCGGTATCAGGTTCCCATCGGTCGCGATCAGGTAGAACGGCAGGGTCGTCGGGGTCCCCGCGGCCACCCCTCCGGTGAGGAAGAACTCGTAGAAGCGCGATGGACCGACATCGAGCAGACGGAATCGGTAGCGCCGGGGAGAGACTTGAAAGAAAGGCTGGATCGTGCCATTCACCAGGAACTTATCGCCCAGGATGCCGTCGAGGTTGAATAGATCGAAGACCAAGTCGCCGGTGTTGGGATCGTAGACCTTGTCGGAAAACAGCAGTGGAATATCGAACTGCGGAAAGCTGGGCAGACGGAACCCGGTCTCCTCATTGCCCGTGTCGAATTGATTGAACAGGCAATAGAACCCGACCAGTCCCTTGTAGGTATTCTGTGAAGTGAAATCCACGCGGTGATCGTGATACCACAGCGTACTCAAGGCCTCGTTGATGTCGCCGTTGGGCGTGTTGGTCGAGTTGAATCCGGCCAACACGTTGGGGTAATACTGATCGCAGAAACGTCCGGAGGTATAGAAATCGCACGGATTGCCATCGCTCTCCGAAGGATTGTGTGCGTTGTGAAGATGCGTGCTCACCGAGGCCATGCCGAAGCCGGTATTGTTCACTTCGGTAATCGAGGGCAGCGAGTTGATGTTTCGCGTGATCTGCGGCTTGCCATAGAACGCCTGATACGTGGGTCCGGGGCTGCGCGGCCCCGAGCCATCATCGAACCCCCAAATAGTCTGCTGGGGCAGATCCGGATGTTGACTGGTGGTGAATTGTCTCTGGTGGAACTGATAGAGTGTTTTCGGCACCACCGGGAATCGATTCGGATCGATGATCGGCGCCTGGAACGCCGCGGCGCGGACCTCCCCGGCGCGAAGATTGGGGTTCAGAGTCGGCGCGGGAGTCAGCGCTTGGACCGGGCGCGCAACCGGCGTGACGGTGAGCGGCACGACAAACGGCCGGGTGGGCGGACTCGCGAGTTGATTTCCGGGAACGCAGTTTTGATTCGTACCGGGGCTTAGATTCGCGCCCCCGCTGCTCGGGGGATTGTTGGTCGTGACGGACTGCGCAATGGCGCGGGAACTCAGCCCATGTTTGGCGATCAGGAGTCCTCCCGCGGTCAGCAATCCCATCTTGAACAGTTCGCGCCGGCTCGTTGCGCCGGCGGCGATCAATTCGCGCCGGTTCTTGGCCGCGGCACACATTTGCTTGAAGCGTCGCTTGGAGACCTTCTCGCCGAAGACATTGTAGTACATGGATTCGTACTCCCTTCTCGAAATGGTATTGCCGGATTCGCTCTTGTTGCCTTCCCGCGCTGTTTGGGCGGTTGGAGCGACCGCGATTGCGCGCTCCGCCACCTCAAAAAGAATTTCGGTTGCGACGCTAGCGCATCAAAAACGAAAAAGCACCCGCAAATGGTTAGCTAATCGGACTAATGATTAGCAATTTGCGTCAGTGATTAGCAATTCCTGCTTTGCGCAATTTTGATTTCGATCACGCAGCGCCGCCGTTGCTTTCGCGGCGTTCGTCGGCGACCTCACGGTAGCGCGTGGGAGAAACGACGTACACGCGTTCGAACGCGCGGATGAAGCTCGACATGTGTTCGTAACCGGCCGCGCGCGCGATCTCTTTGACGCTGAGGTAACTATTTGCAAGCAGGTACGCAGCTTTTTGCAGCCGCATCGTGATCAACCATTCGCCTATGCGGACACCGGTTTCACGTTTGAACAAGCGCTGCAGATGGGACGTGCTCATCCGCAGTTGCGAGGCAAGATCGGTGATCTTATAGGCCGTTCCGGACTCGAGCGTCTTGAGCAACCGAACTTCCACCGCCGAGCGTTCCCCTGTGCGACGCAGTGAAACGTGCATAGTTTCGTGCACTTGATTTGTCATCGGAGACAGTTCTCCCTTGTCACTGCCAAGAAAATCGGGTGTCCGTACACCCCGCGGCTTTGTACAGAAGAGCGACACTGTTTCATAAAAACCGTCATCCGCCGTACGGATTTTTTATCACCTCAGTCGTTCAGGGTTTGGACTAGGCCACATTGGCAATCGACCACCTGATTCCCCTTTTTTGCAGCAAAAATGTCTCGGCCGAGTAAGATTTTTCCTACAATTGCGCCCGCCGGTCTCCGGTCAGCGACACCCGCTGTCGCAGCGGCGGTGCGCCTTTGCAAAGGGAGCGAACAACCAACCATAATCGGTGATGCGAATCGTCACCTACAATGTCAACAGCATCAACGCGCGCTTGGCCAATTTGTTGCGCTGGCTGGCGGAGTCCGCGCCCGATGTAGTTTGCCTGCAGGAATTGAAGGCGCCGCAGGATAAATTCCCCGAAGCGGCCATTCGCGACGCCGGCTATGGCGTCATTTGGCATGGCCAGAAAAGCTGGAATGGGGTCGCCATCCTCGCCAAGAATTCCGATCCCCAAGAGATCAGGCGAGTTCTTCCCGGCGACCCTGATGACGAACATAGCCGGTACATTGAGGCCACCGTCGCCGGTGTCGTGGTCGGATGCCTTTATTTGCCCAACGGCAATCCGGCGCCGGGCCCCAAATTCGAATACAAGCTGCGTTGGCTCAATCGGCTCCTGGCGCATGCCGCTGAGTTGCTTCTCTCTGGAGCGCCGGTCGTGCTCGCCGGCGACTTTAACGTGATTCCGACCGAAGCCGACGTGTATAAGTCCGAACGCTGGGTGGATGATGCGCTGTTCAGAACAGAGGTTCGCGAGGCATTCGCCCACTTGCTCAAGCACGGCTGGGTGGATGCGGTGCGCAAGATGCATCCCGGGCGGCAGATTTACACCTTTTGGGACTTTTTCCGCAACGCCTACGGACGGGATGCCGGGCTGCGAATCGATCATTTGCTCCTGAGCCCATCGGTTGCAAGCCGTCTGGTCGACGCGGGGGTGTACCGAGAGGTGCGCGGCTGGGAAAAAGCCAGCGATCACGCGCCGACCTGGGTAGAACTCAAGTAATCGACCGGTCTTTGCCCGTACTCAGCGGATACCCGGCCTCACGCCAAGCCTTGATGCCGCCATCCAAGGCGACTGCTCCTAAGAATCCCATGCTGCGAAGCGTCGCGGTTGCCAGAGTGGAGATGCGCCCAAACTCACAGCAAACCAAAATCCGTCGAGTGGGATCGGTGAGTTCCTCGTTCACCCGGAGCTCCAACTGTCCACGCGGCAGGTGATGCGCGCCGGGCACGTGCCCGCTTTCGTAGGCATCGCGCTCGCGCACATCCAGCACGATCAAGTCGTCGCGGGGACATTCGATGTTCGCCTTCAGTTGTGCCATCGACATGAACGGAACGGACGCCGCGGCATCGGCGAGCATCTGCGCAACGGTCTTTCCGCCGCTCATGTTGGTTCGCAGCGCTTCGGTCACGTGCGTAGGCATCGTGAGATTCAGGCTCTGCATCATATCGATGAACGCGCCGCGCTCCCGCTTTTGCAAGCGCGGATTGTCAGCGAGTTCCTCACCGATGGTGGAGTGGCTGCGGCCTTTGTATTCGTGCGCAGGAAAAATCTTCAGAGCCGGATCGAGCTTGAGCACGCCCTGGAACAGGCTCTCATGCAATGCGCCGGCATCGCCGCTCGGCAAGTCCGTGCGCCCGGTCGCTCCGATCAGCAGCGTATCGCCGGTAAAGACGCGGTCTTCGAGGCACAGGCACATCGAATCGTTGGTATGACCGGGGGTATACAACGATTGCAAGCGCAGGCGCCCAATCACCAACAGATCACCGCCCTCCAGGCGCAGATCGATGAATGGCGCGGGGCTCGCGCGGTGCATGACCACGGGCACGTTTAGCTGATTGGCGAGCTGCCGGGTCGCGGAGAAGTGGTCTGCGTGGGTGTGCGTGTCGATGAGGTAGCGGAATCGCAGCCCATGCCGGGCTGCCAGTGCGTTGTAGCGGTCAATCTGGCTCAGTTCCGGATCAATCAGCGCGGCCGCGCAGGTCTCCTCGCAGCCCACCAAGTACGAGCGGCAACCCCCGCTGGAAATGGACTCGAAAATCATGGGCGCTCCTGCCAGTGTTCGTTCCGGTCGCCTTGCCGTTTTTCTCTAGTTTTGAATGCCTTAGCGCTACCCCGGCGTCCAAATTCTAGCACGCGCCGAACGCCTGCCGGCTTGCCGCCTACCGTTCGCGACCTACCCCTACCGCTCGCGCCGCGGATCGCGCGGTTTGGCGCACGTCCAAACAGGACCCCTGGAGGCGCCTTACAGTGCCTCCATGGTCCAGCGCAGGGAGATATCCATGAAAATCCTGGTCAATGTCAGTGCCTTTTTTCTCTCGATGATCCTCGCTCTGATTCCCTTTGCCGTCATTGCAGTCAATGACTTAGTTGTGTGAACTTTGGAGACTACCGTGAACTACCGATCAATCGTTCGTTTTGCTTCCGCCGCCGTCTTGACGCTATCCGCTGCGCAAGTATTCGCCGGCGATTTTTTTGAGGAAAAAGGCGTTGCGC
>Ga0210400_10000197_pt1 | contig 76063 bp, 51 predicted proteins | sample IncBWH26MmetaG_FD_155456 | JGI IMG/M metagenome (GOLD analysis project Ga0210400, IMG submission 155456) | Forest soil microbial communities from Barre Woods Harvard Forest LTER site, Petersham, Massachusetts, United States - Inc-BW-H-26-M | ecosystem: Environmental > Terrestrial > Soil >...
GCATGACGATTGTGGTGGAGCGAGGGGCTCGGGGGAAGGCGGCACGCTTTAGCGTGTAGGAGGCCAGGGCGTGGGTTAGGGGATCCATGGGTATGGTTATCTCATGGATTTGGCGGGCTAGACTACGGTCACCGGGAGAGCGGAGAAGTGGAAACCGAGGCGGGAGGAAAAGCGGCGGCAAGCCGCCGCGCTCCAAAGCGCCGCCTCAGAAGGCGGCCGCTACAAAGGCGGGCTGGGGACCAGGAGTTTCAAGGCGCGGGGGACGATTTTGAATTGGACGGGGAGGCGGGCTAGGGGCTCGCCGTCGACTTGGGCGTAGAGGGGATTTTTGTCGAGGGGCTCGCAAGTGACGGTATCGGATTTGTGGAAATGGACGCCTTCGGTGCCACGGAGGTTGCCCATCCAGAGGGTGGGCAGGTAGCTGAGGTAGCGAAGGCCGCTTTGCGTGGTTAACGCCATGATTTCAAATTGGTCTTCAAAGAGGTCGGCACCGGTGGTGATTTTGAAGGGGCCGCCGTAGTTTTTGGTGCGGCCGACAATGGCGAGGGACGCGGCGAGTTTTTGATCGCCGATGACAATGCGGAAATGAGGGAAATTGTAGCGGAATGCCACGCTGGCGCCTTGCCACCAGTAGGCGAGGATGCCGAGGCGCGCTTTGAGGTCGAGGTCGAGGGAATAGACAATCATGCCGTCGGGGCCGGCGCCGCCGACGCTGAGGAAATACTTTTTCTTTTCAGGGTGTTCGAGGGGAGTCGCCAAGCCGAGGGCGATTTCTTTTACGGTGCCACGGACGAGCTTTTCGGCGGCGCTGGGGATGTCCCAGGGCAAGTCCAATTCCTTTGCGAGGATGTTGGCGGTTCCGCCGGGAAGAAGGGCGAGGGGCACGCGGTGGCCGTTTTGGTGGGCGGCGAGGCCGTTGACTACTTCATTGAGGGTGCCGTCGCCGCCGCAGGCTATGACGAGGCCGCGGCCTTCGTCGGCGGCGCGGGAGGCGATTTCCGTGGCATGGCCCGGGCCAGTGGTTTCGGCGAGATCGGAGTGGATGCCCCCAGCGGCAAAGATGTGGCGGGCGGCGTCGAGCGTGCGACGGCGGCCGTTGCCGCCACCCCCGGCGTTGGGGTTGTGTATCAGCAGAGCGTTTCTGAGATCAGACATCATAGTCAGACTGGAAGTCTCCCGTTCGTAGCGTAAACATTCATTCTATATAATGTCAGGCGGTTTGATGCACTCCATCTTGCAATCGAGTGCTAAGAGAGATTTCTCGCTTCGCTCGAAATGACGAGCGAAGGAAGATTCCGAGGGTTTCATGGCCAAAGCCGCGCCCGCTGCCGTCAAGAAAGAGATGGAAGAGCTTCGCGAGAAGCTGCGCTACCACGAGTATCGCTATCACGTGCTCGATGATCCGGAGATTGCAGACGCGGCTTACGACCGGATGATGAACCGGTTGAAGGAGCTGGAGGCGGCGTATCGGGAGTTGGTAACGCCGGATTCGCCGACGGTGCGCGTGGGCGGTCCGCCACGGGAGGGATTTACCACAGTGCGGCATGCGCGCCCGATGCTGAGCCTGGACAATGCGTTTTCTTACGACGCGCTGCGGGACTGGGACCGGCGAGTGCGGGAGGGAAGCGGGCAGGAAAAGATTGAGTACATCGCGGAGCACAAGTTCGATGGGCTGAGCATCTCGCTGCAATACGAGAATGCTGTGCTGGTGAGGGGAGCGACGCGCGGCGATGGGACAACTGGGGAGGATGTCACGCCAAACGTTAAGACGATTCGAACGATTCCGCTGCGGGTGGATGGCGGGGTGTTGAAGAAAATAAAGCTGGCCGCGAGCTTTGAGGTGCGCGGCGAAGTGATGATGACGCGAAAATCGTTTGAAGCACTGAACCAGCAACAGGAAAAGTCGGGCGGGAAGATTTTCATGAATCCGCGAAGCGCGGCGGCGGGGGCGGTGCGAGTGCTCGATCCAATGATTACGGCGGCGCGACGGCTGGATTTTTTTGCGTACTACTTGCTCGTGGATGGAAAAGTGCTGTTTGCGAAGCATTCGGAGTCCCTGCAGGCATTGAAGCAATTACGGTTCCGCGCTTCGGACGATTGGAAGCTTTGCACGGGGATCGAAGCGGTGACGGCTTATTGCGACGATTGGGACGCGAAGCGGGAGAAGCTGGCTTACGAGATTGACGGCGTGGTGATCAAAGTGAACTCGATTCCCATCCAAAATGAGCTGGGATTTACGTCGAAGGCGCCACGGTGGGCGATTGCTTACAAATATCCGGCGCGGCAGGAGACGACGGTGGTGAACGACATCCGCGTGCAAGTGGGGCGCACCGGGACGCTGACGCCGGTGGCGATGCTGGAGCCGGTGCAGGTGGGAGGCGTCACTGTCAGCCGGTCCACGCTGCACAACATGGATGAAATCGAGCGGCTGGGGTTGCAGATTGGAGATACGGTGCTGATCGAACGGGCGGGGGAAGTGATTCCGCACGTGCTGAAGGTGGTGAAAGAAGGGAAGGGGCGGAAGCCATTCCGAATGCCGAAACACTGCCCGGAGTGCGGGAGCACGATTCATCACGTGGAAGGGGAAGTGGCTTATCGGTGCGTGAACGCGGCGTGCCCGGCGAAGAGGAGGGAATCGATACTTCATTTTGCGGGGCGGCACGCGATGAACATCGATGGGCTGGGCGACAAGATTGTGGACCAGTTGGTGGACAAGGGACTCGTCAAGGATGTCGCGGATCTTTATGCGCTGAAGGAAGAGGAAGTGGCGAGGCTGGAACGCATGGCGGAGAAGTCGGCGCAGAATTTGCTGGAGGAGATTGAGGCGAGCAAGAAGAATTCGCTGGCGCGGCTGATTTATGCGCTGGGGATTCAATTTGTAGGGGAGCGGACGGGGCAGTTGCTGGCGGAACATTTTTCTTCGTTGGAGGAATTGGCGGCGGCGAAGGAAGAAGAGCTTGAGGAAGTGCCGGAGGTGGGGCCGAAGGTGGCGGCGAGCATCGTGGAGTTCTTCTCGGAGTCGGCGAATCGTCAGCTTATCAAGAAGCTGAGCAAGACGGGAGTACACCCCACTGCGGAGAAGCGCAAGGTCAAGAGCGATAAATTTGCGGGCAAGAGTTTTGTGTTTACGGGAGGACTGGCGAATCGAAGCCGCGAAGAGGCTGGCGAACTCGTTGTACAGCATGGCGGGAAAGTTTCGGGGTCGGTGAGCAAAAAGACAGATTACGTCGTGGTGGGGACCGATCCAGGATCGAAGTACGACAAAGCCAAAGAGCTTGGCGTCACGATTCTCACTGAAGCGGAGTTCGAAAAGATGTTGAGCGGCCGATGAATTGCAGTCAAAATGGTGTCGGTTTGGTATATTGTATTGAAGTATAAAGAAGACCCTGAGGTGATTCGTGCCCAAAGAACTGATTGATGTCGCGGAAGCGGCGAGAGACTTTTTGATGAAATCAGGGTACTTCTTGGCTCAAATTGAGAAGACGGAATTCGACGCCGACAAGAAGCAATGGGTTTTGACTTTTAACGTAGGTCTTGGTGCCGTTAAGTTGAAGAAGGTTGTAGTTGATGACGCGACAGGAAAGGTCGTGTCCGTTGAGTGAGGTTGACTACGTCAAGGGGCTTTATCAAACCCGCGATCAATACCGCTCGAATGCAGAAAAAGCAATCGCTGCAGGTGAATATAGAAAGGGATCCGAACTCCTCTGGGGGGCAGTTACGCAGCAATTGAAGGCGCTCGCTGCGGCGCACAACGTTGTGATTACAAGCCACAGACAATTTTTTGAGTTCCTTCGCCAATTGGCCGCCGAGTTGGCAGATAGGCCGTTGTATATGGATTTTGTTGAGCTGAATGCTCTACACAAGAACTTCTACGACGAGATTATTCCCTCAGATCTCTTCCCGGACTACTATCAAAAGGCAATCGAATACATAGGTCGTTTAGAGGCGCTCTCCGCGCGGGGTAAAGCGTAGCGCGGGAATTCAAGTTCGTGGATTTCTAGTGTGCTGTATAATAGCTATTGGCGGGCGGGCCGGGTGATCGCTGGTTTGCTCTGGGCACTGAGGGTCAGAGGGGAAGCCTTCGGCCACTTTGGTGCCTCAGGGTAAACGGGAGGAAAGTCCGGACACCGTCCTGAGGCACGTTGATCATTTTGTGGGCGTCGTTATGGCGGCTGTGGAGTGGTTGGCGGAACTCTTGACAGGGCAACGCGCCTGGTAACGCCAGGGGGCGAAGTTGAAGACGGCGGGGTGAACCCGCCGCTACAACGGCGCTACGGAAAGTGCCACAGAGAATAGACCGCCGGCGGAGTGGAGCGCGGTGGCATCGCACAGGGGAACCTGTGAGACGTCTTCGAAATGCTCGCGACGTTTGGCAAGGGTGAAAAGGTGGGGTAAGAGCCCACCGCTCCGGTGGCGACACCGGGGGCACGGAAAACCCCGCGTGGTGCAAGGCCAAATAGGAGGGGAGAGTCGGCCCGGCTCACTGAGTTAGCGTTCATGCGAATGAACGCGCTACTTTCGCGGTGGCGCAAGCCATCGTCGAATGAAAACCCTCGGGTAGGCTGCTGGATCCCGGTAGCGATACCGGGACTAGAGGAATGATCGCCGCGCGCGCAGGCTGCTTTGCAGTTTGTACGCGGCACAGAATCCGGCTTACAGGCCCGTCCGCCAATTTTTTTTCAATTGGTTTTCGATTACTCGGCACCCCTTGCCGGTTACTGCGCCTAATTCTCCGAACTTTCATCGTTCCGCATTTGTCCCTGACACAGAATCGGTTGGCCGATCACCAGCGACAGCCTGGGTGATGTGCCGGTAGTTCCTGATCTGCTTGAATGGACCAGTCTTGAGTACCTGGGGGACGAGCAGCTTTTTTGATGTTGAACATGCATTTTTTTCTTGACAACGGGAAATGGATTCATATTATGAGACGCGTGCCACAATACAAGACAGGCAAATCGCCTTACCGCGTGCAAGTTCTCGACCGCGCGCTGGCCGCCTTGGAGGTCCTCGCGGCGCGCACGACCGAGTGTGGCCTGGCGGAGATCTGCACGACCTTGAAGCTGCATAAAAGCACGGCCCATCGCTTGATGATGGTGCTGGAACAGCACCGCCTGGTGGATAAAAACCCCGACACGGGCAGATATCGCTTGGGCCTTAAACTCTTCGAGTTTGGATCCAAGGCATTTGGGGCGATGGACTTGCGGCGCCATGCCAAACCCTACCTCGACCGGCTGCAGCGTGAGCTTGGCGAAACCGTTTTCTTTTGCATCCTCGACGACGGGCAGGTTTTTTACATCGAGAAGATCGAGTCGCAGCAGAGCGTGCGCACTGCTTGCACGGTTGGCAGCCGCGCTCCGGCCTATTGCACGGCGGTTGGAAAAGCGATGCTCGCGGAGTTGCCGGATGCCGAGTTGAACGAGATTATCCGGCGCTGGGGATTGAAGGCGATTACACCAAACACCATCACCACGGCCACGGCGCTCAGGGCCGAGATGCGGGCCATCCGCGCCAGGGGATATGCGATTGACAATGAGGAGAAGGAGCCTGGGCTGCGCTGCGTCAGTGCGCCCGTACGTGGCGACTCGGGAAAACTGCTGGCGGCTTTGAGCGTTTCAGGGCCGGCGTTTCGAGTGACCAAGGAGAGGGTGCCGGAGATCGGAAGGGCGGTGATGCAGGCGGCCGGGGAGCTTTCGTATGAGCTGGGATACCGGCCAACGGCGATGGAGTTGGTGCGAGGAGCGGTCAGCTAGAAATTGAAAGAGGGGAATTCCGGCGAAAGCCGGATTTTTTTGGGGTCAATCAGGATATGGGATGACGTCTCATAATGTGGTACAGCGCTCTAGCGGGGCAGAGTGCTGCGCTTCATGTTGGGAGCTAGCAGTACTGACTCGCGCAGAGGTGCCCTGCGCGGCGACTGGAGAAACTCATGCGTGGAAAATTCGGAGTGGCGGTTTTTTTCAGCTTGCTTGTCATTTTCTCTTCCACCCTTCTGAAGGCGCAGATCACTTCGTCGACGATTTATGGCCAGGTAACGGACGCGATGGGTGGCGCCGTGGCTGGGGCCCAGGTGGCTGTGACCAATACCGACACCAACCTAACCCGGTCGACGGAGACGAATTCCGCGGGTGAATATCGCGTTGAGCTGCTGCCGGTAGGCAACTACAGGGTGGAGATCACCAAAACGGGATTCAAGAAAGTTGTTCTCGGCGGCGTGGTGCTGGAAGTGAATGTTCCCGCGCGTGTAGACGCGCTGCTGCAGTTGGGAGACATCAACCAGACGGTTACGGTCTCCGAGAGTGTGCCGCTGGTAGACACTACCAGCCCGGAAATCGGGCGCACGATAGAAAATCAAGAAGTCGTTAACCTTCCGCTCGTAAATCGAAACGCGTATCAATTGCTGCAGCTTACGCCAGGCGTTCAGAACAGCAGCTTTAATCCGGGCCAGCCGAATCCGGTCATCACGCTGGGGTATCCGGAGCAGCGAACCTTTATTAATGGCGGCGTGGACGGCGGTGCAGGATCGGTAAGCTATTACCTCGATGGCGGAATCAATATGACGGGTTTGCGGAACACGGGCAACATTCTTCCCAATCCGGATGCCATTCAGGAATACCGCGTCGAAACGAATAACTACAGCGCGGAATACGGAAAAATGTCCAGCGGCGTGATAACGGTGATCACAAAAACCGGCACGAATGCCTATCACGGCGGGCTGTTCGACTACTGGCGGACGGATGCGCTGAACGCCGCTCCCTGGAACTCGACCGTTGGCACTCCGCCCCTGCGGCGGCAACAATTCGGCGGGACTTTCGGCGGCCCAATCAGAAGGGACAAAACTTTCTTCTTCGGCTCCTACCAGGGTCTGCGCCAGCTCAGCAGCTTCCTGTTCAGTGGCGCAACCTTGCCAACAGCGGTGGAGGCGGGGGGAAATATGGCCGCGCTTCTGAAGGGCGGCTCCTTACCGAGCCAGTACACATGCGGCTCGACGACCGTGATCTGCTCTTCCCTGCTGGATCCGGTTGCTCAGAAGCTGCTCACTTCCAGCGTGTTTCCCAATATCCCCACGGCAGGCACTGGCGCGTTTCAGGCAGTTGCCCCCAGCCCATACAACACGGATGAATTCCTGATCAAGCTGGACCACAATTTGACCAGTAACCAACGCTTGGGCGGAAGCTACTTTTATACCAGTGGAAACAATCAGGTCCCTCCGCTGAACTCCACCACCGGCCAGCCGAACGGCAACGTCCCTTGGGACGTGCAGAAATTCACCTGGCGGCAGCAAAATTTGAACCTGAGTGATACCTGGACGGCCAGGTCCAACTTGGCTAACCAGTTGTGGCTCGGTTATACGCGCAACATAGCTGGACGATTGAACCTTCCCGGCACATCGCTCGGCGATCTTGGCTCGGGATTCACAGTTCAGGGGCCGCATTCGCTTCCCCAAATCAGCGTGACAGGCTTCTTTTCGGCAGCGAGTGCCATCGCAGGGCCCGTCGCCGGCTCCGACTTTTATTCCGTACGGGACGTGGTCAGCTACACCCACGGCCGGCATTCGATTTCGTTCGGGGGCGACGAAACTCTGGATAAGGACGTTCAGCAAACCCTGTTGAACAACTACGGAGTGTTCGGCTTCAACAGCACGAACATAAAGGATGCCGTGTCGGGCAAGACTGTCGGGGTTCCAGCGCTTGCGAATTTCGTGATGGGCTTGCCGACGTCTGTCTCGCAGGACGCGCCGGTGACCGGCTACACGAACAACTGGAGCACGGGGCTCTTTATTCAGGACAGCTTCCGAATTATCCCGCGGCTGACCCTCAACCTTGGCGTGCGCTGGGATATTCAGACCCCGCCCACCGACCCCATGAATCGAGGGACCAGCTTCCAGGTGGGGCAGCAATCGACCGTGGTCCCGGCGGCGCCGCAGGGCGCTCTGTTCAACGGCGATCCGGGCATCACGCGCGGTATCGTGTCCGTCCGGTGGCATCATGTTTCACCCAGAGTTGGATTTGCGTGGGACCCGTTCGGCGACGGCAAAACTTCGATCCGAGCCGGAGCAGGAGTGTTTTACGGCAGCGTTTCAGGCAACGAATGGAACACGGTGACCAATTTCGAGCCTTCCGCCGTGCGTTTCGGTTTCACCAACGTCACGCAGCAAGTGACAGGTTCGGGCATGACCGCGGTGCCGCAGGGCGCGACGCTTTCCTGCCCATACAATAAATTGGTGGCGAAAAATGCTTCGGGCGCGCCGCTTGGGCCGACGGTGACTTGTACCGCAGGGAGCGGCAGCGGGGTAAGCGGCACAGATCCGTTCCCGTTCGTTCCGCCGCAGTTCCTCACTCCGGGAGGACCGTTCTTCGGCTTTGCCAAGAATTTCCAATGGCCGTACAGCTATCAGTTCAATTTTTCCGTGCAGCGGCAAGTCACCTCAAATCTCAGCGTGTCTACGGCTTACGTGGGTAATCTGACGCACGATTTGCCCTTCGCACAAGACATCAATGCACCTGCTACCGGCGCTCTCGCGCCCGCCTGCGCGACCAGCGGCGGCGCGAATATCGTGCAACGCAGGCCGATCGACAATCCGGGCGCGGCCACTTGCGCCGCTCCCGGAAGCCCGTTTGGCACTATTCTGCTTGTGCAATCCAATCAAACGGCTTCGTACAACGGGCTACAGGCAACAGCCCAGCTAAGAATGACCCATGGCCTGATGCTCTATAGCTTCTACACCTTCAGCCACACGTTTGATAGCGTGCAGCTCGACAACACTACCAACCAGGGAGGCGCGGAGGATATGACCAATCTGCGCCTGGAGCGCGGCCCGGCGGATTTCGATCTTCGCCACCAGTTCGTGACGGCGCTGGTATGGCGACTGAACTACTACAATGGACGCCATCCGTTGGCGCGCAATGTTATCAATGGCTGGACAATCTCGCCAATCATAAACATCCACAGCGGCTTTCCTTTTACCATTCTGGACGGCAAAGACGCCAACCTGACCGGCAACAGTGCCGCGGAGCGAGCCCAGCTTGTGCCCGGGCAGAACCCGGTCTTAAGCAATCGCACCGCGGCGGAGTGGTTCAATACTGCCGCGTTCTCGCTAAACCCCGCAGTTAACGGCATATCCGTTAACGGAAACTCCGGGCGCAATATGCTCCGAGGTCCCACGTTTAAGGATGTGGACCTCGCGATCTCTCGCGACTTTGTTTTCAGAGAGCACATGGATCTGCAATTGCGCGCCGACGCCTATAACGTTTTCAACATCGTGAGCCTGAACTCTCCAGGTGCTACTGTCGGCACGGCCACATTTGGAGTCATCACTTCAGCGAGCGCGATGCGCCAGTTGCAACTCGGCCTGCGCTTCACATTTTGAAGCGCTCCGGAATCTGCGGAGTTTTTGTGGCAAAGGTCCGCTGCGTGAGCTAATTTTGAATCTGAACCAGAGCGAGACGGCTCACCGCAGTTCATGAACTGGGGTTCAACAAAGAAGGAGTGGTCTATGAGTACGCAAGCCGCAGTTGCCGTCGATAGGATGGTATTTCGAAAAACTAACGGGCAAACCGGGCGTCATCTCGCGGTCACGCCGGAAAACAGCACGATGCGGCATCTGGCGTATGGAAGGATTCGGTTGAACGCGTCGGTGCAAAACGTATCGTTTGGCAATGGCAACCGTGAAACCGGCCTTATTCTTTTGTCTGGCTCGGCCACGGTGCGAACGGACGGAAAAGAGTTTGAACTCGGCCAATACGACGCGATTTACATCCCCAGAGACTCGAAGATCGAAGTGTCCACAAAGAGCCAGGGGGACATCGCCGAGTTTTCTTCCGACGTGGAAAAACGGTATCCACTAAAGGCCGTGCGCTACGCAGAAACTTCCCAAGACCCGGGAATGAAGTTTAGCGCGGGCGGCCCGGGTTCTTCGCGGCAGCTGAACATGCTGATCGCCAAGAATGTCGAAGCGGGACGCCTCGTTGCCGGATTTACGTACTCCGATCCGGGCAACTGGACGAGCTGGCCCCCGCATGAACACGCCAAGATGCTCGAAGAAATGTACGTATACTTTGACATGCCAGAGCCGGCCTACGGCATCCAACTGGTTTACAACAACACGGAGTATCCGGAATTGGTGACCGTGGTGCGCGACGGCGACGCGGTGTTGATGCCAAGTGGCTATCACCCGAACGTTTCCGTTCCGGGCCACCGCATCGCGTTTCTTTGGGCGATGGCGGCGCATCGCGAGGTCGAGGACCGGCAGTTTGGTGTCGTGAATATTCAGCCGGGATTTCAGCAGGGCGGATCCGGATTGGAATCAGGCCGCAAATAAACTATCCTCTCACGCCAAAGGGAGCTGATGCGGGAAGAGATTCCGATCACGGGGGCCGCGCATGGCAGGACCGAAGGAATATCGGCGGAGACTCTCGCCGGCTCACGGATAGCCGGCATCCTCGCGGGACGCTACCGCTGGGTCATCTGCGGACTCTTGTTTCTCGGCGTCACCAAGAACTACATGGACCGGCAAGTGCTGGGCGTGCTCAAGGGTCCGCTGCAGAACGAGCTGGGCTGGAACGACATCGGCTTCGGACATCTGGTGTTCGCCTTTCAAGCCGCCTATGCGCTGGGCATGATCCTTATGGGCCGCTTGATAGACCGCCTGGGCACGCGCGTAGGCTATACCGTCGCCATGGTTTTCTGGAGCCTTGCCTCCATGGGACATGCAATCGCAAATTCGCTTACTGGCTTTGTGATTGCCCGGTCCGCTCTCGGGTTTGGCGAAGCCGGAGTTTTCCCGGCGAGTATCAAGTCCGTTGCGGAATGGTTCCCAAAGAAAGAGCGTGCGTTGGCGACCGGAATTTTCAACGCGGGCACGAACATCGGCGCAATTATTACCCCGCTGATCGTGCCCTGGATCGCCGTCCATCTGGGCTGGCGTTGGGCTTTCCTGTTAACCGGCGCTCTCGGCTTTGCCTGGTTGATTCTTTGGCTGCTGCTCTACCGGACACCTCAGCAGCATCCTTACTGCACCAAGAGCGAACTCGAATACATACAAAGCGATTCTGAACCGCCTTCGGGGAAAATCAAATGGAGGCAGCTTCTGCCTCATAAGCAAACCTGGGCGATTGCAGCGGGAAAGTTCATGATCGATCCCATCTGGTGGTTTTATCTCTTCTGGATTCCGGACTATTTGCAGCGCGAGCATGGTCTGCATCTCACGCAAATCGGCCCGCCCATTGTCGTGATTTATGTCATATCCGATCTCGGGAGCGTTGCCGGTGGCTGGCTTTCCTCGAGTTTGATTCGGCGGGGATTCTCCGTGAATGCGGCGCGAAAATGGGCGATGTTCCTCTGCTCTCTGTGTGTCTTGCCGATTGCCGTTGTTTACCGGCTTTCCGGATTGTGGCCTGCCACCCTACTGATCGGGCTTGCCGCGGCAGGCCATCAAGGATTCTCTGCCAACCTTTTCACTCTGGCGTCAGACCTCTTCCCATCGCGGGCAGTCGCTTCGGTTGCGGGGATTGCAGGGATGGCTGGTGCGATTGGCGGAATGCTGATCGCCGAAATCGTCGGCCACGTGCTGCAGTGGACCGGCAGCTACATGGTTCCTTTTTTTATTGCAGCTTCGGCTTACCTGGTCGGGTTGTTGTTCATTCATCTGCTCAGTCCCAAGCTCATTCCCGCGCAAATCGGCCAAGGGCGAATCGGATGAGCCTCGAAGCGTTCCAGTTGAACGGCAAGAATGCCCTGGTGACGGGTTCGCACAAAGGGCTGGGCGCTGCCATCGCCGTGGCCTTGGCAAGGGCCGGCGCCAACGTGGGTTGCCATGGGCGAGATCCGAATCCTGGCTCCGCCTGCGACGAAATTTGTGCTGCTGGCCGCAAGACATTTTATTTTTCCGCGGACTTGGCGGATTCGAAGTCGTACTCGGGACTCATCGAAAAAACGCTCTCGGAATTTGGCTCCATCGACATTCTTGTGAACAATGCAGGAACGATTCGCAGGGCTCCGGCTGCGGAATACCCCGCAGAGTTTTGGGATGAACTGATTGCCGTGCATCTGACGGCGGCGTTCCGACTGTCGCAACTCGCGGCCCGCCACATGCTTGAACTAGGGGCGAGAGGTAAAATATTGAATATCGCTTCGCTGCTCTCGTTTCAAGGCGGAATCTTGGTTCCTGCCTACGCCGCGGCGAAGGGCGGAGTGGCACAGTTGACGAAAGCGCTGGCGAATGAATGGGCTTCCAAAGGAATCAATGTGAACGCGATTGCCCCAGGATACATGGCGACGGACAACACCTCCGCGCTGCGGAATGACCCTGTTCGGAGCAAGCAAATCCTTGACAGAATCCCCGCAGCGCGCTGGGGAGAGCCTGGCGACATCGCCGGCGCTGCGATTTTTTTGTGTTCCTCCGCGAGTGACTATGTGCACGGGCATGTTCTCGTCGTGGATGGGGGCTGGCTGGCTCGCTGAGGAGCAACATGTCCTTAACCATCAAGCCAAAAGACGCCTGTCGCTGGGACCTGGTCAGCTTGGGCGAAGTGATGCTGCGCTTCGACCCAGGGGACTATCGTATTTGGACCACCCGGCACTTCGCAGTCAGCGAAGGTGGCGGCGAGTACAACGTTGCGCGCGGACTGAAACGCTGTTTCAGACTTGAAGCCGCTATCGTTACCTCCTTTGCCAAAAATTCAGTGGGGTTACTTCTGCAGGACCTGATTTACCAGGGAGGCGTCGACTCCTCGCTCATCCGCTGGGTGGATTATGACGGGGTCGGCAGGACGGTCCGCAACGGTTTGAACTTCACGGAGCGCGGTTTTGGCCTGCGAGCGGCTTTGGGTTGCTCTGATCGCGGACACACGGCGGTGTCCACACTTAAGCCAGGTCAAATCGATTGGGAGACGATCCTGGGCAAGGAAGGCGCGCGCTGGTTTCATACCGGGGGGATTTTCTGCGCGTTGTCCGAGACAACTCCGGAAGTAGCCATCGAAGCAATGGAGTGCGCTCGAAAACACGGTGTGATCGTCTCGTATGACTTGAACTATCGCGATTCTTTGTGGCGATCATTCGGCGGAAAGAAGCGGGCTCAGGAAATCAACCGCCGCATCGCGCGCTACGTGGACGTCATGCTCGGCAATGAAGAAGATTTCTCCGCGGCGCTCGGCTACGAAGTTCCCGGAACCGGCGAGAATCTATCGGCACTCGACCCAGAAGCCTTCAAACAAATGATCCGGAAGGTCCTGAACGACTTTCCCTTCAAAGTCGTCGCCACCACGCTACGCAAAGCCACCACCGCCACACGAAACGATTGGGGCGCGGTTTGCTACCACGAAGGCAATTTCTATCAAGCCAAAAATCGCGAGAATCTCGAGATTTTCGACCGTGTTGGCGGTGGTGACTCCTTTGCTTCGGGTCTCATTTATGGCTTTCTCTCAGGAAAGGACGCCCAGTGGGCGGTCGAATGCGGAGCCGCTCATGGGGCGTTGGCCATGACTACGCCGGGCGATACGACCATGGCGACGCTCGACGAAGTTCTTCACGTGATGAAAGGCGCGGGAGCGAGAATCGCCCGCTGAACACGCTGAAAAGGTAGCGACACTTTTTATGAAGAAACAGGAAGTTCGGGCTCTAATCGAAGAAATAGGAATCGTGCCGGTCGTGCGCGCTGCTTCTCCGCAAGAAGCGAGATTTGCCGCCGAGGCGGTCTGGCAAGGCGGAATTCCCATCGTCGAGATCACTATGACCGTTCCAGGAGCTCTGGAGGTCATTTCCGAGCTGGCGAAGACGATGCCAAAGCTTCTTGTCGGAGCAGGCACGGTCGTGAACCAAGATCTCGCGCTGCAATGTTTTGACGCCGGCGCCCAATTCCTCGTAACGCCCGGTTTCTCCCAGCAAACGGTCGCCGCTGCTCACAAATTGGACCTGCTCATCATGGCCGGAGCCCTCACGCCCACGGAAGTGATGGCCGCTTGGGACGCCGGCGTCGACTTTGTCAAAATCTTTCCCTGCGCCAACCTTGGAGGTCCGAGCTACATCAAGGCGCTGAAAGGGCCGCTTCCGCAAGTTCCGCTCGTCCCCACCGGAGGCGTGAATTTGGAAACCTCGGCGGATTATATTCGCGCCGGTGCCGCGGCGTTGGGAGTAGGCGGCGAATTGATTCTGAAACATGCGTTTCAGGAACGCAAACCGGAGTTGATAAGCAATTTGGCGATGCGGTATTCCCAGCTGGTCAAGGAAGCGCGGAACGCCAAAGCAGCCAAATCCGAGCGCACCGCTGAAGCTCGTTGAACAAGAGGCGCAAAATGGAAACGCAAAGCAAAACTTATCCCGACCTTGTGGTGACACCCGCTAACCAGGCCAAAGAATCCCATCCCGAACCCGGCCTGACACGGCGCGTGCTCGCCTACAACGACAAACTCTTCCTCGCCGAGCACCAGATGATAAAAGGGTGGGCTGGTGCGGTGCACAGCCATCCTCACGATCAAGTTGTCTACATTGTGCGCGGGCATCTGAAAGTGAACTGCCAGGGAAAATCGTTCGAATTGCGCGCGGGAGACACTTTCGTTGTCCGGGGCGGCGTGCAACACGGCGCCTCCGCAATCGAGGATTCGCTCGTAATCGATGTCTTCACACCGTGCCGAGAAGACTACATTTCCTGAGATGAATTTCTTTCGTGAGGTTTACCACGACTGGAGAAAATCCAAATCTTATGCATAAGAAATTATTGGCAGCACTGTGGATCTTTCCGGCTCTTTGCGTGGCGTCAGCTCAGGGAGCGCCGCGGATCAAAAATATCAAAGTGGCCATTTCCAACCCCGCCGAGCATCCGCGAAAAGCTGCGGACATTGTCATTTCTATCGCGCAGATCCGGAAAGTTGCGCCGGACTTCACGCCGGGCGCCATGATCGTGACGGCGAGCGACGCAAGCACCTTGGAACAAGAAGCGTCCGTACTGCAGACCGAAGAGCTTCCCTCGCAGGTCGATGATCTGGACGGAGACGGCAAGGGAGACGAACTGGTGTTTCAAGTCGATCTTGCGCCTCATCAGACGCGCATCGTGACGGTGTCCTACGGCGATCAGGATCGCATCTGGCGACTGCGCGGCGATTACAAACAGCGAACGGCGGCGCTGTTCAGCCGGAAAATCGAAGGGGTCGGATGGGAATCGGAGCGCGTTGCGTTTCGAGTGTACCTTGATCCCCGGAACGCCATCGATCTCTACGGCAAACGCAGGCCCACCCTACAGCTTGCGATGTACGCATCCCCGGACTACACCTACCACGACGAATCACCGGAAGGACGTGACATTTATAAGGTCGGCGACGCCATCGGAATCGGGTCGGTCGCGGCCATGGTGGATGGCAAGGTCATCAAAGTTGCCGACGTCAAAGAGCGGAAATGGCGAATTATCGCGAGTGGACCGGTGCGGACCGTCGTGGAGTTGGAATACGACGGCTGGAACGCCGGTGGGAGAACTATCGATCTTCGCTCGCGAATCACGCAGTGGGCGGGAGAACGCGGCTTTACTCACACGATTTTTGCAAAGTCCGCCGATGACTTTGAGTTTGTGACCGGGTTGCCCGCGAAACCCGGGATCGAACCCGTGACCTCTGGGCAAAATTCACAGGCGGAGTGGATGGCGACTTGGGGAGAGCAGGTCGTCGCGCCAGGGCCAACGGCAACAGAAGCGGTCCCAGGACAACAATTGGGCCTCGCGATTGTCACGCTGGCGCCACACGCCACGTTCAGAAGCGACAGCAAGAACCATTTCATCGATTTCAAGCTGAGCAATGGCTCGCAGTCCTGGTACACGATTGCCGCCTGGGATCAAGAAGGATCCAATCGCCGCGTCGGCTATGGGGGTCAAAAAGAGGAAGGGCAGCATCAATCTCTGGTTCTTCCTTCCCATGGCATCAAAACCCGCGAAGAATTCCTGAGCACTGTGCAAGAACAGGCTGAGCGCATGGCGCAGCTGGCAGGCGTTCACATTTTGTCGGACTCGGCAAGCGACCAGCAAGCGCCTTCTGATACTTTGGTTCCCCACAAAACAAAAACCGTCGAGCAAGCAATCCAACTCTTGCGCCAGGCTATCGACCGTACCGCTTCGCAATGGGAACCGGTTCTTCAGGCGACGTCCGAACCCATTAGTTCGAACTCCGGGCAAGGATTCTTCAGTGAGGCCAACAATGTGACCGGAGAGTGGCAAAAGCAGAGCGGATATTTCTGGACGGGGAGCTTTTGGACGGGAGAACTCTGGCAGCTGTATTCCGCGACGCATGAGGAAAACTACCGCCGATGGGCGGAATTATGGGGTTCGAAGCTGATCGGTCAGGAGTCACTCCAAAATCATGACGCAGGATTTTTGTATTATTACTCCTCGGCGATGGGGTTCGACGCGGCTCGCGATGACGCGCTTCGCGCCAGCGCGTTGCACGCCGCCGAGCGGCTGGAACAACTCTTCAATCCGAAAACGCAACTCATTGCCTCGTGGGGCGTGAACGGCGATGACACGATTATCGACACGATGATGAATCTGCAGTTGCTCTGGTGGGCCAGCGAAAAAACGGGAGACAAACGCTGGAGCGAGATCGGTAGGAAGCACGCCCTTCAGACTGCGCAATGGTACCCGCGTCCGGATGGATCCGTCTTTCAGTCCGTGCATTACAACCCCGGCGACAACCGGCAAAGCTTTACCTTGCACGGCGGAGCGAGAGAAGTCGTACTCCCATTTGCGAGCAATGCCGCGCCTGGAGAGCGCGTTTTCGCGCACACGCATCAAGGCTTTGGCGCAGACACCACGTGGTCCCGCGGACTCGGTTGGGCATTGTATGGATTCTCGGCGGCCTATTCGGAAACTCATGAGCCGTTGTTCTTAGCCACCGCCCAGCGAGTCGCAGACTATGCCATCAAAAACCTGCCGAGCGATTTTGTGCCGTGGTACGACTTTGACGACGAAGGCGTCCATTTTCGGAATCGGGACTCCTCGGCGGCCGCGATTATCGCGGGAGGATTATTCCGTCTTTCCCTGATTACAACGGAGAGCGCACGCGCCAAGGGCTATCGGGAAGCGGGGGAACGCATCGTGCAATCATTGATCGACCGATATTTGAGCCCGGTCGGGAACAACGATCAAACTCCACCGGGGGTGTTGAGACATGGCTGCAGCGTACGCCCCAATGATGCAATGTTGATTTACGGACAGTACTACCTCCTTGAGGATCTGTTGTGGCTGCAGCAGCACAAACGCCCGGAGGGTTCTGCCAGTCCGTCGAAGCCATGAAATACGCAAACTCGTCGCAGAGGGCACTTGGAGCCGCGCTTTATTCGCGTTTGCGAGAAACTAAATTCCGCATGGCGCGCCCAATTATCTTATTTCTTCGGGGTTTGCTTGGCCTCAGTTGCAGCGCGTTCGTGCAGACGCAGCCCGCCACTTCGCAAATCGACGTTGCCAATCTCAATCGGCAGGTTCGAGAATTTTTCCAGAGAGAATTGACGACACACGTCGCGGACATCAAGACTCTCGATCCTCCTCCGGACCGTGTGGTTGGAGCGCTTAGCACGGGCGAATTTTCCTGGGGATCGTTCATGCGCGCGCTGGCCGCCTATTCGGAACTCTTCGGCGCGCAAACCATTGCCGACCAGGACCTGCCCCGGATGGTTGGAAAGATTGCCCAGATCGAATTGAGCCAGGGTGGGAAAACCTGGGCGCAGCTTTACGCAGCGATGGCCTTGCGTAGCTTCGGCACGGACTTGAATCGCAACGCCTTGTGGCAGAACTTGAGCCCCGAAGAGAAGGAATCTTATCGAACCTTGCTGGACCCCGGCCGGTTTTATGATGTAAAAACTCACACGCTGATCCACCTTCCGGAAAATTACTTTGGCGTGGCTGCCCGCCTCGCGGCAATCGACTTCGAACTGGGCCTTAACAAGGACCGCACCGCCCTCGATGACTTGCTCAACCGGGCCGCCAAGCAATTCACTGGTGGCGCGCTGTTTGCGGACGACGCGCTGCCCACCGGCCGTTACGATCGCTACTCCAACGAGTACGCCAGAGCAATTTACGATGCGGCGGAACTTGCTGGCCGTCAGGACCTCATGAAGGCCATTGCGCCTTCGCTAAAGGAGCAAATGAAGCTCTGGTGGGATTTACTTTCCGAAGACGGCTACGGCTACTCTTGGGGAAGAAGTCTCGGCGCCATCAGTTATATGGACACTTTGGAGATCGCGGCCTTTCTTGGTCGGCACCAGGAATTCCGGCCAGCGCCTCTCTCTCAGTTGGCCGCCGCCTATTTTGCCGCGTGGTCGTGGCTCCGAAACGATTTCAGCGCCCAATCCCACTTGCTCTCCGTTTTCGCTTTCGGCAGGGGCGATTATGGCTACATCACGAAGGAGCGCGAATGGCAGCAAACCACAACCTTCTTCGGAAAGGCGCTCGCTTCCCACAAGATGTTGATGGAAGCTCTTGACAGGGAAGGAATGAAGAGCTTTCCTTCACAGCCGAGCCTCAGCGACGTTGCCCGTTTTCAGTATTTTCGCAATGGACCTGGGCGCAAGTTTGGCGTCTGGGTTGTCCGTGAAGGTCATTTCCATTTCGCATTGCCGTTCGTGGCCGGACCTAGAGCCGCCACATCCGACTACGAGCCCGCACCGGATGGATTTCCCGGCTTTGCCGAGCCTGTGGAGAAAATCTATCCGTGCCTTATTCCATTTCTGGAGTTGGAAGATGGCAAGAACATCGCTGCCGCGGACGGAGCAGACGAGATCAGGCCCGCCGCGGATGGCAAGAGCGTGACCGCGGTCTGGAGAAGCTGGGTTGTTCCTGGCGGCAAGGCTGGAGATCTTGTCGATGCAGGTTTGGTCTCGGAAGTCACCTGGTCCCTTCAGGGAAACCGTCTTCTGAGAGCGGAATCGCTGACCGCGTCCAAGGCATTGAACGTTCGGCGTTTCTGGTTGGCCATTCCGAGCCGCTACGATCATTTGGAGACTTCCTATCTTCAAGGCGCTCGGATCGACCGGCTGATTTGGGAAGAAAAAAGGCTCGAAGTGCAAGTCAAGAATTCGGCCCTGGCTATCAAGATTTCCGCGTACGCGACCGGCGATGACCCTCTGGGCCGCGGAGACCGCGGGCCTATTCCGATGCATCTGATCCTTCAAGCCAATAATTTTACGTTGACGCCCGGTACGCCCACGCACTGGGAACTTTCTCTAACTGCGAACTGAGGCGCAAGATTCCCGACTTCGGACCACTTGCAACGCCGGTACGCGAGTATTCGAGCTTGCAGCAAACCGTGAGTGATACATTGTGTCTGGACTACAAGCGGGGCGGCAGATCATGATCCTCGACGATGACAGGCTTTTCCCAGCTGACCCAACCACTCGCTCCGTCGCCAGACAGCTTTATAGCAGTGTGCGCGGCTTGCCGATCATCAGCCCTCACGGCCACACTGATCCTCGTTGGTTCGCGGAAGATGAGCCCTTTTCGGATCCAGCCAGCTTGTTCGTCGTCCCTGACCACTACATCTTCCGCATGCTTTACAGCCAGGGCGTCTCGCTTGAGCAATTGGGGATCGGATCAAAGTCCATGGAAGATCCCAGGCGCATCTGGCGCATTTTTGCGCAGCATTACTATCTTTTCCGCGGGACACCGACGAGACTTTGGCTGGATTTCGCCTTTCAGGAGCTCTTTGGTTTGGATGCGCGCCTTACCCTTGAAAACGCCGATGAATATTACGACGCCATAATGGAAAAGCTAAAGACGCCGGCGTTTCGTCCTCGGGCGCTCTACGAACGATTTCGACTTGAAGTGCTGGCGACGACGGATTCGCCGCTCGATTCGCTTGCTCATCATCAAGCTATCCGAACCTCAGGCTTCAAAGGACGGGTTATCCCGGCTTTTCGGCCGGACCCGGTGGTCGATCCCGATTTTCCAAACTTTGTGGAAAACCTTGCGTGCTTGGGGCGCATGGTGGGCGTGGACATGGCGAGTTGGCAAGGCTATCTTTCCGCATTGCGGCAGAGGCGAATGGACTTCAAGGCGCTCGGTTGCACGGCGACGGACCACGGCCACCCTACGGCCGCGACCGCTGACTTGAACCCCGATCCGGCGGCTCGGCTCTATCAAAAAATAGCTTCGGGCGCGGGCGATCCCGGTGAGCGCGAATTGTTTCGCGCCCAAATGCTCACGGAAATGGCGGCCATGAGCCTCGATGACGGGCTGGTCATGCAAATTCACCCGGGGAGTTTCCGCAATCACAATGTGGAGGTGTTCCGTCGCTTCGGACGGGATGCCGGCGCGGACATCCCCACGCCCACCAACTACGTGCATGCGCTGCGGCCGCTGCTAAACCGCTTTGGCAACGAGGCTGGCTTTACGCTCATTGTGTTCACCCTCGATGAATCGACGTACAGCCGTGAACTCGCTCCGCTCGCTGGACACTATCCTTGCCTTCGGTTAGGGCCCGCGTGGTGGTTCCATGACAGCCCAGAAGGCATCATGCGTTTTCGTGAATACACAACGGAAACCGCTGGTTTCTACAATACAGTCGGTTTCAATGACGACACGCGGGCCTTTCTCTCGATTCCCGCGAGGCACGATGTGGCACGCCGCATCGATTGCTCGTTTCTTGCGCGTCTGGTTGTGGAGCATCGAATCGGAGAGGATGAAGCCAACGAGGTGGCTTCGGCTCTGGCTTACGGACTTGCGCGAAAGGCTTACAGGCTGTAGGAGCAGAAGAGGACTCTTCCGTAGAGGATCTTGATACGATATGGGATGTTCGCCACCGCTCCAGGCTGGATGAGTGGCGCCACGCAGGCGGCAACTAGGATGAGTTTTTTTGCAATCAGAATTGTATTATTTCATGCTTCCAATTTGGGGAACATCGAACTGAATCCTTCATGAGCCTTTTTTTCGAAACCGGAAGCGAGCAGTCTAATCTCACGATCGTCGACTTGGAGGAAGGCCTGTTTCATGCTTTGCGAGCGCTCGGCCGGCGCGATCGCGTCCTGGCGATTCCTCCGGATATGAGCCGCTTCCACTCGCGGGCCGGCGACTTAACCAGAAGCGCCTATGAGTTTTACGGAGAGCAGCTCAGTGCGATCTTGCCCGCACTCGGCACGCATGCTCCCATGACGCGCGGCCAGATCGCCAAAATGTTCGGCGGCGTACCGTTCGATTTGTTCCACGCTCACAACTGGCGAAAGGATGTCGTCACACTGGGCGAAGTGCCGGCCGAGTATGTGCACGAACAATCGGAGGGCAAGCTGAACTATACCTGGCCCGTGCAAATCAACCGGTTGCTCGTCGAAGGCGGATTCGATCTGATCCTCTCCATCGGACAAGTTGTTCCGCATGAAGTGATCGGAATGGCGAACTACAACAAGAATATTCTTGTTGGCACGGGCGGACCGGACAGCATCAACCGGAGCCATTTCCTCGGCGCGGTGTACGGCATGGAGCGAATTATGGGGCGGGCGGACAATCCGGTCCGGCGAGTCCTGAATTATGCTTCGAGGCAATTCATCCAACACTTGCCTGTTGTTTACGTCTTGACCGTCGTTGGTAGAAACGACGACGGCCAACTGGCAATCCGTGGACTCTTCATAGGTGACGATGACGAGTGCTTTCAGAAAGCTTCCGAATTGAGTCTTAAGGTCAACTTTTTCATGCTTGACGCCGAAATTCGCAAGGCAGTTGTCTACCTGGATCCGGAAGAATTAAGGAGCACATGGCTTGGCAACAAAGCGATCTACCGGACTCGCATGGCGCTTGCCGACGGCGCCGAACTTATTGTCCTCGCTCCGGGAGTAAAGGACTTCGGGGAAGATGCGACGATTGATAGGTTGATCCGCAAGCATGGGTATTTCGGCACGCCCGCCACCCTCAAAGCCGTCGAGAAGGACCCGGAACTTGCGGACAATCTCGGCGCCGCCGCCCACCTCATCCACGGGTCCTCCGAAGGACGCTTCCACATTACGTACTGCCCGGGAGGCCTCAGCCGCAAAGAGATCTGCGATGCAGGATTTGGTTTCGCGGACCTCCAAAGCACGGCGAAAAAGTACGATCCCCAGAAGTTGAAGTACGGTTACAACCAAGTGGATGGTGAAGAGATCTTCTTCGTGCCCAACCCTGGCTTGGGGCTCTGGGCCTACCGTGGGCGCTTCGATGATTAGGACGCTGGAATGAGATCGCTTGGCTTTCAGGTATTGGAATCGGACAGCGCATTCATCTTTCTCTTGCCGGAAAATGATTTAGTCAAATTCAACGCAACGCGAAAAGGATAATGGATCAAATGAACCTTTCTCCTGGAGGCCTTTCCGGCAGGACCGCCGTTGTCATTGGCGGGACTTCCGGCATCGGGCGCGTGCTTGCTCTCGGGCTAGCCGCTGCCGGAGCAGACGTTGCCGCATCTTCCCGGCGGATGGAGCAAGTGGAATCGACGGCCCGCGAAATAGAATCGCTGGCTCGCAAGACCTTACGAATCACCTGCGACGTTGCCGATCGCGGCTCCCTGGAGAACCTCCTGGCGAAAACGCTTGAAAGCTTTGGCAAAGTGGACATCCTTCTGAACTGTGCAGGCAAAATTAAGCGCGCTCCCACGATCGACTTTTCGGAAGAATCCTGGCGGGAAATCCTGGACATAAATCTCACCGGCACGCTCAGAGGCTGCCAAATATTTGGCAAGCATATGCTGGAGCGTGGCTACGGCCGGATCATCAATATTGCCTCGCTGAATACATTTGTTTCCTTGACGGAGGTTGCTGCCTATGCCGCCAGCAAAGCCGCCGTGGGAGCTCTCACGAGATCATTGGCCGTCGAATGGTCCAAGCGCGGAGTGATGGTAAATGCCATTGCTCCCGGCGTTTTCCGAACGCCCCTTAACGCGGACCTGCTCGATAACACCAATCGCGGCCGGGAGCTGTTGGCGCGCACTCCCATGGGCAGGTTCGGGAGAGCAGAAGAATTGGTGGGAGCTGCCGTGTACCTCGCCTCCGATGCCGCATCTTTCACCACTGGTCAAATCCTGGTAGTGGACGGTGGATTTTTGGCGAGCGGTGTAAATCAGTAAGCGCGCTGCGATTCGCAAAATGGGGCAGGCAGGCGGTTATTAGGCCATCAAATTAAGAACCACGTGTAAGACCTTGGCCAAGTCTTCAGAATCCGAGGATCTTTCTATTCGGGGATGACTTCAATCGCGCTGATTGAAGGGTAGTTGACAGCTGGAGTGAAGTAGATCTCGATCTTGCCTTGCGGGGTCGGTTCAATATGCTGGAAGGATTTGACCAACGGCTCGGAGCCGGCTTCCCGGAAAATATCAAATCCTTTCAAAAGCATTGATCCGTTGCACGATACATCGAACGCACGGCTGCCTACGCCTCCAATTCCACCGTTCTGAACGCCAAACCAGTGCTCCATAAAGTATAACTTCAATGTGTATTTGCCGCCCGCTGCGACAGGCACCACGTAATGGAAGTGTCCAAAGCGATGCCATTCGTAAAGACGCCCGTCGGGGACTTTTGACAAATCACCCCCGAAGCTGCTCAGGCGGCCCCCGAAGAAGTACCTGTCGGGCACCCAAACATTGCCGTTGGAATCTCGGTAAGGAGAATGTCCGACGACGATCCTGACCGGAATCATGTGATGCGGAGCGCTAGGCAGAATTTCGATTGCATTTACAAATGCCTCGGCAGTCGCGAAGTCCAGATGAATCGTTCCATCGCTCGCAGGCGCGACATCCGTAAGTACTTTGGTGGTCGCGATGTCATCTCCGCCGGCGTCGTCCACTACATCCATGTTGGTGGCGGGGCCGCCATTGATCGAGAAACTCACGTTGCGGCTGGCCTCCTGAAGCCCGGACGTTTCGGCGAACAGCAAATGCACCTCGTAAGTTCCCGGTGGGACGGGAAAATTACAATGAAAGGCACCGCGCCGACCGCTGGAAAAAAGCTGCGGATCTTCCGTTCCTTGAATGGCGTGGCCGGTAACGGAGAAGGGGCTGCCCCCTGAGCAGAAACGATCGCTCTCCCAGGTAGAACCACCGCGATCTACGTAGGGCGTGGAAGCACTGCCGATCATCGCGCGAAGAATCTTCCCTGAAGTGTAGCCCGGAGCAGCAGCGACGACGGTCGGCGGGGAGCTTTCGCGTCCGGCTTTCCCGCCCCATTTCTTCCAGACAAGAACCGATAGGGCGCAGACGGAAATCGCAACAAGAGCGGCTGCCACTGCCATTCCAATCCTTGGCCTGAACTTTATTCCCGATTCGGCGCCATCCTGATCTTGTGTGGCCTTGTTTGGTTCTGACTCCATCCGTGGCGGGGCGAGATTGTCTAGTCCTTCATCCGGCCCGCCGTTCTTTCGAGACGGAAGTCTGTGAAGAGTTTGGCCGTTGTGGCTCTCCTCGAGTTTGGATTCACCTCTGGCCGATTCCAGGTTGGGCGTGTGAATAAACTTGGGAACATAGTGGCCAGGAGGGAGGCAGATATGCACGGCGTGTCCGGCGCCAGCACTTCTATAGTAATCTTCGAGCCGCTTTCGCAAGGCATGAGCGGTGACGCGGACAATGGTATCCACTTGCGGGTCAAAAGATTCCGGGCGGCCCAAGGCGTGCACCGCAATGCTGTACTCCTTGATTTCGTCGATGGTGCCTTCGAAGTACTTTTCGCAAACAAACGTCAGAAGCCGAACGTGGTTGTTTGTCCGCCCGAATACCCCGGACGACAGTACGTCATCTACTTCAGCCCGCTCGGCCTCAAGCTTGCTGATTGCCGATTGCAAAGTGGTGACCCCTTAAGAATGGCCCCTTCGACTTACCATCCTGTCTTCGGGGAAGTATAACTGAATTTTCGCTGCTTCGCATCGAACGAAACACCTGAAATTTCATCGGGTTAGGCTCGAAACAGCCGCACAAATGGACTCCTGCCGGTCCGTTCCTGGTGGCCGAACGCTAACTGTGAATTCACGGTTGGCTAACTTCCCAGATGAAGGGCAACACTGTTTTACTCCCTCATCGAATAAGTTGATTCACCCCATTTGTGGTGCAGCTTCCTGAACCGTCCTAAACGGCGGCCGGTCAGAGGAGCGGTTTGGCTATAGGACTGTAATGCCGCCCTAGGAGTGACCCAAATGACTGTGCCGCGCCCGAAAAATCAAAACTCGAACATTCGTTGCGGAACCACAAAGCGGCTTCGTTTGGCGGTGCTCAACGCCTTGGTGATCCTCTTCGCCGCTCTGCTATTCTCTGGCGCGGTCCAGTTCGCCGCTGCGCAAGACATATTCGGCCGTATCGTGGGAACGGTCACGGATTCATCCGGAGCCACCATTCCGGGTGTCAAGGTGACTTTCGTGAACGACGCGACTCAAGCGAGCCGCGATGTTACGACCGACCGCAATGGTTACTTTATAGCTGATGAGCTGCCGGTCGGCGCCTATTCTGTGATGGCAGAGAAGTCCGGCTTCAAGAAAATCACTAGCAAAGGCAACATTGTAAACGCTGGCGGCCGCCTGACCGTGGACTTGATGCTGGAAGTCGGCGCGGTCACGGAAACGGTAATTGTGAATGCGACCGGGGATACGGTGAATACTTCGTCGGGCGAAATCTCGACAACCATTACGGAGCAGCAGGTACTGAACCTGGCCTTGAACCAGCGTCATTATGAGTCGCTCGTCGGCCTGGTTCCCGGCGCGGCCCTCCAAGGTTCCGGCACCAACCCCGCCGCCCTAACCTCAAACTACAATAACAGCGTCGCAGTTACCAATGGACAGCGGCTGGACGGGCAAAACTGGAGCGTGGACGGAGGGTTTAATCTGGATTCGGGCTCGAACAACAGCGTGTTCAATCAGGTGGGCGTCGATTTCATTCGGGAAGTGGACGTGCAGACTTCCAACTATGACGCGGAGTTTGGACGCTCTGCTTCGGCCACCATCAACGTGGTGACCAAAAGCGGAGGGAATCAATTTCACGGCGGCGGTTTTGAATTCGTCCAGAACAATATTTTCAATGCGGAAAATAAGGGCACCAAACTGACGAATCCGACGGTAACCGGTTACGGGGCCGTTCCTCCGTTTCATTTCAACGATTTTGGATGGGACCTTGGCGGCCCCATCCCGTATATACAACCCAAGGGTAAGTTGTTCTTTTTTGCCGGCCAGGAGTGGAAAAAGTTTCGCGGCGTATACCCGGGATTAACGACCGCTTCAGCTCAAGAGACGTTTCCTACGGCAACGGAGGCGGCGGGAAACTTCACTGACGTTTTGCCGGGACTCGCACTAAAAACGCCCGCAGTCATCCCGGCAAGTTGCAGCGGCGGGGTTCTGTACTCTGCTCCAAATGTCATCAACCCCACTTGTATCACGGGCGACGGCGCGGCCATTGCGGCTCTCTACACGTCGTCGGCTAAATTGTCCGTTCAGGGAGGATTGCCCACCTCAACCACTACCCAGCTGAATTTTAACCTCGCGAACCCCTTGAACCTCCGCGAGGACATCATTCGCATCGATGAACACCCCAACGACAAGCATAGTATTTATTTCCGGTATATCCACGACAGCGTTGATATCTACAATCCTTACGGGACGTTTCCCGCCACGGCTAATCAAATTCCTGTGGATCCGGACCTGCGCCATCGCCCTGGATACAACATCCAAATCGGGTGGGTCGATGTGATCAGTCCGACCTTCATCAACGAAGTCAAATTCAACGCCGACTGGCACAAGCAAAGGACTCCGGTCCAAGGCACTGCCTGGATGAAGTCTGTTTACGGGTTCAAGTTTATTCCTCCGCTCGGAAACCCCGCGCAGTTCCCCGATGGGCTTCCGACGATAAGCTTCTCGGGGGTCGCCGGTAATTTTCCGACCGCTTCGCCGGCCGGTGTGAATGGTCCAGCGCCGAACTTCCTTGAGGCTCCCACGACCGACATAAATCCGGCGGATAATGTCACATGGCAGAAGCACAGTCACTCCATAAAGTTCGGGGCAGAGTTTGCGCGGAACCGTAAGACGCAGAACTCGCGCACGAATTATGACGGCACGATCAATTTCAGCACAAGTGCGGGCGTGGTCACTGCAAGCACGCCCAACGGAAACACGACCGGGGATCCCTTCGCCGACGCGCTCCTGGGGAACTTCAACAGCCTCGGGCAAAATTCAGCCGTCACCGTCGGGCAATTCCGGTTCAACGATTTCGAGGCTTACCTCCAGGATACCTGGAAGGTGACGCGCAAACTTAGCTTGGTCCTGGGCTTGCGATACATATACACAACGCCTACCTATGCCCAGGGCAATAACATGACGAACTTCAACCCTTTTGCTTTCAACCCTGCTCTCGAGCCGACTTTTACGGGCAGCTTGTCGAGTAATGCTATTAACCCTGCTTCGCCAGGTCTTTGCAGCGGCCCTTTGCTTAACGTTGTCGGCACTCCGGTGCTTACGATCGAATGCAACGGTTTGCAGCGGCCCGGGCAAGTGCCGGGGGATCAGGCCCGCAGGGTTCCCGTTACTTCCGCTGATCCGACGCTCTTGGCTGCCATATCTAGCGGTGCGGCGCGCGGCTTCTACCAAACGGAGAACCTGGCGGCGCCACGCGTCGGCTTTGCCTACACGCCGTTTGGCAATAAGACCGTTATCCGCGGCGGCTTTGGCGTTTTCTACGACAAGCCGGAAGGCAACCTGTTGGGTAACGGCATCAACTCCCAAGGCTATGTACCGTGGGCACAGTCGGCTACGATCTCCGGAACAAACGCCTCGCTGTCGCAGTTCGATTCCGCTCCGGGTGCGGGTACCTTGCCGGCTCTGAGCACTCTAGGTGGTATAAGCGGGGTGGATCCGCGCCTGGTGGTTGCACGTACCTACGAGTATAGTTTGGCGGTCCAGCGCGAATTGCCGGGTGCCGCGTTGCTCCAGGTGGCTTACGTCGGCAATCAGGGACGCCACATCCTGCGCACGCATGACATCAACAACGCCCCCTGGACGCAGCAGGGGTTCATACCTGTCTCGCCCAACCCGAATACACAGGCATGCCCTTCTGGAATAAATGCCGCTGCATACCAGTGCTCGGGAGGCTTCGCGCCGGCCGCTCTGTCGAAAGACCAGATTCGCCCGTACCTTGGGTACGCCAATCTTGGGTTGGCGTTGAGCGATGTCAATTCCAACTACAATTCGTTGCAACTCAGCTTGACGAAGCGCGCGGGGATCCTCACCGCCACGGTTGCCTATACCTACTCAAAGGCCATGGGAGACGGCGGCGGCGTGGGTGACGCTTACAACGAAAATCCTGAGCCGGAATGCACTTTCTCTTGCCTTGTCAGTACGGCCTACCAGACCGGCACAACTCCTACACCTACTTTCGTAGGGGGGACTAATCCAGTGCTGGTCAATGGAGGATTTGGGTTCGCAGCCTTTGGTACACAAACCGGCGGAGTCGTGGAATCTTGGAAGAAATATGACTATGGCCGGCTGAGTTACGACGCCACGCACATCGTGGCCACCAGCTTCAACATCGAGTCGCCCTGGGGCAAGAGCATGACCGGCTTTGAAGGCGGTCTGGTGAAAGGGTGGTCCTTGAGCGGCCTCATGCACTACCAGTCCGGAGCGCCCCTCACGGCTACATCTACGGTTGGCCTTGGCAATAGTGGCTCGAATCCCGGTCGGCGCGCAAGTATTGTTCCAGGCCAATCCATCGGGTTTAGCGGCACATGCCCGAAAACAACAGCGATCTGCTGGGTCAATCCGAACGCCTTTGCTCCGGCGAGCACGCTCGGTGCCGGCGATGCCCCTATCGGCGATATCACCGGACCCAACTTTTATCAGTGGGACCTATCGCTGCGAAAGATATTCACTTTGCCGTTCAGGGAAGGCTTGCGCCTGCAGTTCCAGGCGGATGCATTCAATGCTTTTAACCGTGCCAACTGGAACAACCCGACCGTGAATAATGCTCCAACCGCGAGTGGCGTTGCCAAATCCACGTTTGGGCAGATCACCGGTTCGTTGCCGGCGCGCGTTCTTCAGTTCGGCGGCAAGATTAACTTCTGACCTGTGGCCCTTGAGAGTTGACAAGTGAGGTCGGCGAGCGGCCGCGATCCCGCCGCGCCAGGTTCAGTTCGCCGCAAAATTCAGTTTCTAAGGCTAGGTCTTCTGGTTTCGATTGCGAATTCACAAATTGATTCCGGAAGCACTTGGGAATGCTGACTGAAACTCCTTCATGACGAAACTCCTCCGTTGTTTGGCGCTTGCTGTGTGCTTGCTGCTCCTCGCTGGCTGGGCTGCGGCGCAGGTTGCGCCTTCGATTGCGAATATCAACGCGCGTCAGACCACCAGCCTGGATGGCCAGTGGCAAGCGATTGTCGATCCGTATGATGTCGGAGCATTCGACTACCGTGCTCAGCCGCTGAAAAATAACCAGGCCTTTTACAAGAACCACAAGCCACAATCCGAATCGGAGTTGGTCGAATATGATTTCGACACTTCCGGCCAGCTCCATGTGCCCGGCGACTGGAACACGCAGCGCGAATCGCTGCTGTTTTATGAAGGAAGTGTCTGGTACAAGCGGTCTTTCGATTACACAAAATCACCGAAGAACAGGCTGTTTCTGCATTTTGGTGCGTGCAATTATCTCGCCGCCGTTTACCTGAATGGAGACGAGCTTGGAGAGCATGAGGGCGGCTTTACACCCTTTGATTTCGAAATCACGGACCGCGTGCGGGCCAAAAGTAATTTCCTCGTTCTCAGAATCAACAATACTCGCGGAAAAGAGCAAGTCCCCACGGTCAACACCGATTGGTGGAATTACGGGGGAATTACGCGCCCGGTGACACTAGTGGAGGTGCCGGAGACCTTTGTTCAGGACTATTTTATTCAGCTTGAGAAAGGATCAACGCACCAAGTCAAGGGCTGGCTGCAACTCAACGGGCCACAACTTCAGCAGAAGGTCACAATCCGAATTTCAGAGGCGGGTCTCGGTAGGACAATCCAGACCGACTCCAAAGGACGCGGCGAGTTTTCCTTTGGCGCCGACCTGACGGTTTGGTCTCCAGAAAATCCGAAACTCTATGCCGTCGAGATCGCAAGCGAAACAGACCAAGTCACCGACCGCATCGGGTTCCGCTCGATTGAGGTCCGTAGCACAGATATCCTTCTCAACGGAAAACCGGTCTTCTTACGCGGAATCAGCATCCACGAGGAGGCTCCCACGCGGCCCGGCCGGGCTTGGAGCGAGGACGACGCGCGGACTCTCTTGAGTTGGGCGAAAGAACTGGGCTGCAATTTCGTTCGCTTGGCGCACTACCCCCACAACGAAGCCATGTTGCGCATGGCTGATCAAATGGGAGTGATGGTCTGGGCCGAAGTGCCCGTCTACTGGACCATCCAATGGGAGAATCTCCAAACACTGCACAATGCCGAAAATCAGTTGAAGGAAATGGTCGCGCGAGATCATAATCGCGCCGCTCTCATCATCTACTCCGTCGCGAACGAGACTCCCATCAGCGATGCCCGGAATCGCTTCCTCCGGCAGCTCATTCATGATGCGCATTCCGCCGACCCCACGCGCCTGGTGTCGGCCGCTCTTCAGGCTCATGAAGTCGCGGAGGGGAAGCACATCACCATTCACATTGATGATCCGATCGCAAGCGATCTCGACGTCCTTGGGAATAACGAATACATCGGCTGGTATGTTCGCCACCCGGAGGATGCGGATTCCATTGATTGGATCTCAGCGTATGACAAGCCCCTGATCATGAGTGAATTCGGAGGCGACGCCCTCTTTGGCTACCATGGCGGCACCGCTGCACGGTGGACCGAGGAGTATCAGGAAAATCTTTACGAACATCAGATCGCCATGCTCAAGCGCATTCCCTTTCTTCGCGGAATGACGCCGTGGATTCTCAAAGACTTTCGTAGTCCGCGGCGGACGCTCCCTCGTCTCGAGGACTATTTCAATCGCAAAGGACTTGTCTCCGATCATGGTGAGAAGAAAAAGGCCTTCTTTGTACTGCAAAAGTTTTATCGGGAACTGCAGAGCACCCAGCCGCCTAAGTAGCCGAGCCACCCGTTCCTGGAATCGCACGATGGGGCGAATCAGGCAGCGCTTCTTCTGATTTCCTTGATCCCATGCCCGAGGTGACGCCGCAGAAGAGTCCTGAGGGTGACGCCATCGGAGTATCCAACACGCGCGGCGATCTCATCAACACTCTCGGCAGTCGTCTTCAGCAGATGCACCGCGCGTTCCACACGCAACTCCTGGAAATAAGATAGGGGTGATTTTCCCATCACTGCTTGCATGCGGCGCGCCAGGGTTCTCTTGCTCGCTCCGGCTGCTGCCGCGGCGTCGTCCAGCGAAAACCCATGTGTAAGCCCGCCTCGCGCCCAGCGCTCGAACCGCTCTACGAGTGGATCGGAGTGGGCAAGATGATCGGCAAGGATATAGGCGGACTGTGACGGCCTTGAATCCACGACCAGATACTTTGCTGTCAGCGCGGCAAGCCGCGGGCTTTTCTGCCGGATGAGCCATAGCGCCAAGTCCATGTGGCTCAGCGCCGCTCCCGCCGTGATGAACTTCCCGGATTTTACGATCATCCGCGATTCATCCAGCCGCACTTTCGGATATCGCTGGCGAAATAGCGGAGCGAGCCACCACGTTGTGGTCGAATCCTGGTTGTCGAGTAGTCCCGATTCCGCCACGACAAATGTCCCGATGCAAGCAGCGGCCGTGGCTGCGCCTCGCTCTGCCCACGAGCGCAGTGTCCTGCCGGCATCGCTTACATCGGATCTCGCAAGAGCTGCCTGCAGCGGCCCCGGCATCTTGAATCCGATCGCTGGAACCACGACCCAATCGGGAATGATCCGCAGGGGCGCAGCAGTAACGGGAACGGTCAGCCCTTGCGATGTTTTGACCGCCTTGCGCACTCCGACGATAGAGACGTCGAAGCGCGGCGAAGCCAGCCCCGACATTTCCGCAAGTTCGTTGGCGGTCTCGAATGCATCGAGCACTGTCGCCAAACCTGTGTCAAAAACCCCATCCAGCGCAAGCACGTAAATTCTCATGGCAAATATGATATCAACTTTGGCGATTTTGCCAATGGCAAAGTCGCCCCATAAAGAGCTATCTTGGCCATTCCTGGATTTGATCCAGAGAAGGAGAGACCCATGTACACGCTCGCATTGTTCGCACGTTTGGAAGCCAAACCCGGCAAAGAAAATGAGGTCGCGAAGTTCCTGGAAACAGGCCTCGCCCTGGCTAATCAGGAAGCGACCACACCTATATGGTTCGCGCTTCGGTTGGGCCCCACGACCTTTGGAGTGTTCGACGCATTCGCCGATGAAAGCGGACGCCAAGCTCATCTGAATGGCCCCATCGCCAAAGCGCTCATGGCGAAAGCTCCCGAACTCTTCTCCAAACCGCCTGCCATCGAACCGATTGAAGTTCTAGGTGCGAAGCTTCCTCGATAGCGAGAAAATCGCGCGGAAGAAGCGGCCTTCGGCAGATTCCGCCGCATTTCAAACAGTGAGTCGCAGCATCATGCCAATCACTATCGTAAGACTCGGTTCTCCCAGAAACGCAAAAGAAGGTTTGCGCATAGGCACGGTTCGCCGGCCGCCGCGTGGTGTTCCGAAGTCCGAATACGCCAGGAGGGATTTTTACGATGTGTGGCTGCCCAATCTTTCACCCAGCCAGGCGCTCGTCAAAAAAGCCAAAGCGGCGCACGACAAAAGATCGTGGTCTATCTTCGAGCGGAAGTTCCGGTCCGAAATGAATGCGCCTGACGCCGCAAAGATTCTCGATCTCTTGGCCGCCCTCTCTCATCAGACTGATTTTTCCGTGGGTTGCTACTGCAGCGACGAAAGCCGGTGCCACCGATCGATCTTGAGACAGTTGCTTGCCGAACGCGGTGCCAGCTTTGCTAGAAAGGGAGGGGCTTCATGAACGGATTACGGCGCGACGTCCTGCAGTGCATTGGCAGCAAAATGGGCGCATCGAAACCAGATGACAGCGGAAACTGAAGTCGAGATGGCGTGGCACAGCTGCGCCGCGCTTACAAGAAGGATCGGCTCGGCTAGGCAAGTTATTTCTCCATTTTATTCCTCGTTCGTGGACTCCAACCCCGCTGTGGCGTAAAACGAACCGTTCTCCAGTCAATTCAATGTCTGGGTCCTCCGTCGGAAGCCTGGGGGCTGGTGCAGGGGCTTCCAAGTTGCCGCCAGCCAAATTCCGTGTAATATCGGGGGGACATTCCGTCAGGAAGCCCCGCCTGCGGCGACCTTTCCGGGACCTAACGGGTAATCCAGTTTCTCAGCCCGTGGAGAGCGCTCACTTGAGCCAGAGTAGTTTACTACTCAGAATGGAATTACGGAGCGATCCGGCGATGCTCTGCGTCGTGCGCAACGCCTTGGGCGAGCTTGCCGCTAAGTTTGGATTCTCCGAGCAGGATTGCCGCGCCGTGGTTCTTGCCGTTGACGAGGCGCTTACAAATATCATCCGCCATGCCTATCTCGGAGACTCGGATCGGCCCATCGAGGCGTCCTTCCGCCGCCTTCATCTGCCGCGGGATGGCCAGTCCCGGGATGCCCTGGAAATCGTGCTCGAAGACCGCGGCGCGAGGGCAAATCCGAAGAAGTTGTGCGGGCGGGCGTTGGAAGATGTCCGTCCGGGAGGCTTGGGCCTGCACTTTATACGCGAATCCATGGATACGGTAGAATTCAGCCGCCGGTGGGGCAGGAATCAACTTCGCCTGGTGAAGTTTTTGGCCGGGACGGACGGCCCGCGGAAAGCCACCTGAGGAGAATCCAGCTTGAAAATCTCGGCGCGCCGATTGGACAAAATCACCATCTTTGACATTTCCGGAGACATTGATCTCGCGACTTCGCCGGAACTGCGGAAAGCGCTCTTGCACGAGTTTCGCGAATTGAAGACACCGCGCGTGGTGCTGAACCTGGGAGCCGTCCGGTACATGGACAGCTCCGGCGTCGCATCGCTCGTGGAAGGGCTCAAGGCTTCGCGCGACGTCGGCTCGCGATTTATCCTGTTCGGCCTGAATAAAACGATCCGGGAAGTCCTGCAGCTCTCCAAACTGGTGAAAATTTTCGAGATTTACGAGAACGAAGAGCAGTCCGTAGCGCCCTGAGCGTGCCATACCAGCGAACCGACGAAGGCGGGCGAGAGCACTGTGGAACTGACGACGCAAATCGGGGAATCGGTAATCGATGGGCTGGCCTACCTGGGAGCGTTGACTTCGCTGGGGGCCCGCGCCGCGTACTTCACCTTCGTCGCTCCGTTCCGGGGCAAGCCGTTGCGCTTGCAGCGCGCCGTTTCGCAGGCCATGCAGACTGGCGTCGGGGCGCTGCCCATCCTCTCCCTGATTACGTTTTTCATCGGGCTGATTCTGGCGCTGCAGAGCGCTTACGAGCTGCGCAAGTTCGGCGCCTTGAACTTCGTCGCGAGCGCCGTCGCGATTTCGATGACCCGCGAACTGGGGCCGCTGATCACCGCCATCGTCGTGATCGGGCGCTCGGGTTCGGCGTTCGCTGCGGAAATCGGCACGATGAAGGTCACGGAAGAAATCGACGCTCTGGAGACGATGGCGATCGACCCGATTCATTTTCTTGTCACCCCAAAATTTCTCGCCATGATCGTCATGCTCCCGTGCCTGACCATCTGGGCGAACTTCATGGGAATACTTGGCGGCTCGCTTTTCGGCGTGGCGAAGGCGGATTTTACGTTTGGGACTTACATCCACTCGTCGCTGGACGCGCTCTTTCTGCGCGACATCGTGACGGGTTTGATCAAGAGCGTCATGTTCGGTATTACCATTACCGCCGTGGGCTGCCACGAAGGACTTTCCACGGGCGCCGGCGCGGAGCAAGTCGGCCGCTCAACCACTAGAGCCGTGGTCGTTTCCATTTTTCTGGTAATTTTGGTGGACTTGGTCTTTACCACGCTCTTTTTCTTTCTGAGTGAGAGGTAGGTTTGGACATCGCCGTGGAGCCGATCAGCAACATGATGTCGCAGCCGGAGTCGATGATTTCGCTGCGCAATCTTCGCGTCAGCTATGGCGACCGGGAAATTCTCCACGGGGTCAATTTTGACGTGCTGCGCGGCGAAACCATGGTCATTCTGGGCGGGTCCGGTTCCGGCAAGAGCACCCTGCTGCGCACGCTGGTGGGCCTGGAAAGGCCCAGTTCCGGCGAAATCTGGCTCAAAGGAAAAAATATCGCCGCTATCTCTTCCGTTGAGATGGATGAAATCCGCAAGAAAATCGGTATGTCGTTTCAAGGCGGCGCGCTGTTCGGCTCGATGACCGTCGGAGAAAATGTGGCCCTGCCCTTGCGCGAACATACCAAACTCGAGGATTCCACCATCGAAATCATTTTGCGGCTGAAACTCGATCAGGTGGGCCTGTCTGGCTTCGAAAACTACATGCCTGCCCAATTGAGCGGCGGCATGAAGAAGCGCGCCGCGGTGGCTCGCGCGCTGGCCATGGATCCGGAAATCCTGTTCTTCGACGAGCCTTCTGCCGGGCTGGATCCCATTATTGCCGCGGGCGTCGATCAACTCATTCTCGAACTTAAACAGGCGTTCCATATGACCGTCATCGTGGTCACTCACGAACTGGCCAGCGCCTTCCTGATCGCCGACCGCATGGTGCTGATCGACAAAGGCAACGTGGTCGCCATCGGCTCCGTGGAGGAAATGCGTTCGAGCACGCATCCGCGCGTGCGCCAATTTCTCGATCGCATTGCCGAGCCGGCCGTTTCGGAAGAATTGGATTACTTGCAGATGCTGACCGAGGAACATCGTCATCCGGGCCGATAAAGGGCAGTGAAGAGAGGTGTGTGATGAATTCGAAACGCGAGCAAGCCATGGTGGGGTTGTTTGTCCTGATCGCCGGTGCCGTGCTGGTGGCTACGGTTTTTGCGCTGACCGGCGCGTTTGCCGGAGCGGCCACTACGTATCGCACGTATTTTCCGTTTGCCGGAGGGCTGGAACCGGGCGCGACGGTACGTTACGCGGGCGGGCCAAAGGTCGGGCGCGTCGAGAAATTGCAATTGGACCCCAAGGATCCTTCGCGCATCGAAATCACCTTCAGCGTGAAGTCTGGCTTGCCCGTCAAGACGGATAGCCACGTCAGAATCATGAGCATGAGCCCGCTGGGTGACAATCACCTGGAAATTCTTCCGGGAGGCGAAAAAGCCGCGCTCGCCGCCGGAGGAGCAATACTGCCGTCCGACGCTTATGTGGACTTCAATGCGCTTACCGCAAGAATCAACGACATTGCGCCACAGGCACAGCAACTTCTGGAGTCGCTCAACGACCGCGCGACCGAGATTCAAGTGACACTTGCCAGGGTGAACGATCTTCTGAACGATACGAACCGGGCAAATTTAGCAGGGACCCTCGCCGAGACTCGCGGGATGCTTGCGGAGAACCGTGGGCCGGTGAAGGCGACCGTACAGAATTTGCATACCGCTACCCAAAAGCTGGAGCCGCTGCTCGAGGACTTGCGGAAGACTTCCGCGCAGGCCAATGAAACGCTGAATCACGTCGATTCCCTGGTCGGAGACAATCGCGCCGATGTTCGCCAGGCGGTGATCGATTTGCGCCGGTCGCTCGCGACGGTAACGGATTTGACCGCTCGGCTGGACCAAACCCTCGACGTAAACTCCGAAAATATTGATGAGTTGCTCGAAAACTTGCGTCACGTGAGCGAAAATCTGAAGGAATTTACCAATACCATCAAGAGCAGGCCCTACACTCTCATTCGCTCGACCAACCCGCGCGAGCACAAACCGGGAGCACAACAATGAGCGCAGCCCGCGGTGGCATGCAAATGCAAGACTTCGGCAGAGCTCCCATTGGACGCGAAAAAAATCCTCGCCGCTCCGCGCTGATCGCGGGCGTCGCGCTGATTGCCGCGTGGCTCAGCGGCTGCGTCGCCGCCTCGCGGCCTGCCAAGTATTATCAGCTCACTGTGCCAACGGATGTGGCTGCTGTTGAAAAGACAGACGCGGTTCCCGTGAGGTTGCTCGTCGGCGGGTTGACGACTTCGCACTTATATCGCGAAGACCGCATCGTCTACGGCAACGGTCCCGAGCAATTGGGCACCTACGAGTACCAGCGCTGGGCTGAACCACCCACGGAAATGATCCAGGAAGTTCTGTTGCGGGAGTTGCGAGCTTCAGGCCACTACCGCGCCGTCCATGTGCGGCGCAGCAATGTGCCGGGAGACTTTGCGATTCGCGGGCACCTTTATGATTTCAAAGAGGTCGAGGGCGGCGGTCCGTCAACGAGAGTGACGCTGGAATTAGAGATGCACGACTTGAAGACCGGCGCGACCGTTTGGAACCACTACTACACGCACGACGAGCCGGCCAGCGGAAAGGACGTGCCGGACATCGTCGCGGCGCTGGACAAAAATGTCCAAAGGGGCGTGAAAGAAATTGTGGAAAGCCTCGACCAGTACTTCGCGTCCCATCCCGCCAAATAACCCAAAACCCTCTGCCAATGGCTTTGTGTCCTAGCAGGCACGCCCGCTACGCCACGCGCCGGAGCGTAAGCAGCGTAATGTCGTCCTCCAGCTCACCTTCCCGGCCTCGGAAAAGATGCACGCCTTCGAGCAGCGCGCACGAAAAGTTCTGCAGCACCAGCGGCCGAGGCAATCTGCTCAAAGTTTTTTCCGCAAGCTCCAAGAAGCCTTTAGAAGTGAGTTGCTCCCCCGCCCGCGAGCGAACTTCGGTAGCACCATCCGAGAAGGCCAGAATCATGTCGTCGTGGTTCAGCCGCACGCTCTGCTGGTTGTACGTTTCACCGGTGATGTACCCTAGCGGCAAACCCTCCAGCCCTTCTCCCAGCTCAAGAAAGCGCGCCGCTCGCTCGCGCCAGAGAAGCATGCGCGGGTGCGCCGCATAAGCAAAATTAAATTCGCCGCTGGTGCCGTCAAAAGTTCCCGTGACCACCGTCGTCAGCCGCAGCGGACCATCCGAGTTTTCGTTCGAAAGCGTAAAAGCGTCATTCAGCGCCGCCAGCAAACCCGCCGTGTCACGGATATCCTGAAATTTGTGCAGCAGGTGGTGGACATGCCGGGCCACGCCGGCCGCCGTGTAGCCATGACCCACGCAATCCGCGAGCACTACCCGGGCGAGATTGTCGCTGCAGGAGAACACCGCGGAAAGATCGCCGCCTTTGTCGCCGCCGGCGGGCTCGGCGATGACATCGCTTTCCAATCCCGCCAGTTCCAATGAACGGTGCGCCTTCTCGTTGCCGGCCCAAAGCTCCATGCAACCGAACGGCCGCATCACGGTTTTCGTGCAATCAAATTCTCCGAGTTCGGCCTTCTTGAATTTCATACTAATTTCGATGCTTGCGGGACTCTCCCGGATACTATCTTCGTCCATGTAGGGGAACTCCAGATGATGACCCCGGTATGTCAATCGGCTCACAAAAACGGCCAATGGGAATCACGCGCCGTCGTCAAGTATCGCACTTCCTTGTGAACCTGCCGTATGATGCTCGCATGCGGCTATTGCTTGTCGAAGACGATGCGCGCATCGCGCGATTTGTGGCCAAGGGACTGCGCGAACAGGCGTATGCAGTGGATGTTTCCGAAACGGGGGACGATGCGCTCTATCAGGCGGCCATCAATACTTACGACCTGGTGATCCTCGACGTGATGATTCCGGGCCGCAACGGTTTTGAAGTATGCCGCGAACTCCGAAAATCCGGCCAGCGCATGCCAATTCTCATGCTGACCGCGCGCGATGCCTTGGAGGATCGCATCACCGGCCTCGATCATGGCGCTGACGACTATCTCACCAAGCCCTTCGAATTTCGCGAGTTACTCGCGCGCCTTCGCGCTTTGCTGCGCCGCTCCGGTGAACTCCGCCCGGCGAAAATCGCCGTAGCCGACCTGGTCTTGGACACCGCCGCGCAAAGCGTCTGCCGCGCTGGCCGCCATGTGACGCTCACTGCCAAAGAATATGGGCTGCTCGAATATCTCGCCCGCAACGCCGGCCGCGTCGTAGGGCGCGCGGAGATTGCCGAACACGTGTGGGATGAAACCTTCGATCCTTTCTCAAATCTAATCGAGGTTTACGTGAATCGCGTGCGCCGCAAAATTGACGCCGATTCTACCAAGCCCTTGCTCCATACCCGCCGCGGCTCTGGCTACTTCTTTGGCCCCGGGATGGATCCGGAATCGGCGGACGCGGGAGATGAAAATGATTCGCCGCGCCCTCGCGCCAAAACAACTCCCCCCGCCAGGAAGAGCCATGCTTGATTCCGTCCGCGTACGGCTCACGCTTTGGTACACCGCCGTGCTGGCCGTTGTGCTGGTCGCGCTGTCTCTCATTACCTATTTCATTTTTTGGCAAAGCACCGTCCAGCGCACCGACGCAAGTCTTGCGGAACTCTCCAACGCCTTTCTCACTACGCTCGACGCGGAGATCAGCGATCAGGCCGGCCCGGACGCTCTCAAGCTGGCCGGCCGGGTAGCCATTACAGAACACCGTTTTCGCGATCACGTTTTCGCGATCTTTGACGCCAAAGGAGACCTGATTGTCAGCTCGCAAGACGTGCCGCTGGCGGCTCCTGCAATCGATCCTGCGCCCGCCGGGCTTTTATCATCGGACTCCTTTCAGCGATTTTTCGGCGCTGCTTCGCGCTCCGATCGTTTTTTTGGCAAGGTCCGGCTCAACCGACCCGGCTATCGGGCCTTCGCGCGGCGTTTCTCGTCGGGCGGGAAAGCCGGTACGCTGGTGATTCTGCAATCGCTTCACGCACAACAGGAAATGCTCGAAGAGGTCACCGCGACCTTTGCGTGGGTCATCCCCATCGCTCTCTTGCTCGCCAGCGTTGGCGGTTACTTTCTCGCGCGCAAGAGCCTCGCTCCGGTAGTCGCCATGAGCATCCAGGCGGGACGAATCGGCGCCGCCAATCTGCATGAGCGGCTGGCGGTACAGAATGGCAGGGACGAAATGGGGCACCTCGCGCAGTCGTTCAACAGTCTGCTCGATCGTCTCAGCCAGTCTTTCGAACGGCAGAAGCGTTTCATGGCCGATGCCTCGCACGAACTGCGGACGCCAGTGGCGATTTTGCGCGGCGAAGCGGAGGTCGCGCTTTCCCAGCAGGGACGCCCCCTCGAGGAATACCGGGAATCGCTGGGAATCCTTCACCACGAAGCCGAGCGGCTCACCCACATCGTCGAGGATCTCTTCACGCTGACGCGCGCCGACGCCGGCCAATATCCCCTCCAACCGCGCGATTTTTATCTCGATGAACTCGTTGGCGAATGTGCGCATTCGGCACGCACCCTGGCGCTCGCAAAAAAGATTTGCCTGAATTTCGAAGAAGCGTCCGAGTCTCCCATCCGCGCCGACGAATCTCTGCTGCGCCGCATGATCCTCAATTTGCTGGACAACGCCATCAAGTACACCCCGGAGGGCGGACGCGTCACTGTCACTTGCGGTCGCATGGGCGACGAATACGCCCTGAGCATCGTGGACACCGGCGGTGGGATCCCCCCGGATCTGCAACCACGCATTTTCGAGCGCTTTTTCCGTGCCGACAAAGCCCGTTCCCGCGTGGAGCACGACGGCGGCGGCGCTGGCCTGGGCCTGTCTATTTCCCGCTGGATTGCGGAGGCCCATCACGGGCGATTGGAGTTGACGCGCTCCGACTCGGCCGGCAGCACCTTCACGGCCTTTCTTCCCGCCGCACCGTCCCCGGCCGCTTCCGGAGGTTAATCCTATGTTTATCTTCGCTTCGCTAGGTTAGATTCTTCCTTGCCGCGCGCGTCCTTTCGCGCGGCCCAGGAGCCGAGATTTATGAAATCGCGTCACATCCTCGTTTTGTCGTGGGCCTCGATGGCCGCCCTCTTGCTATCCTGCGCAGGGATTGCCGCTGCTCAGGAAACGCCTCCTTCCGCCCCCGCCGAGCCTCCCAAGGATGCGCAGCAGGCTCGGGCGACATCGGCGTCCCTCCGCCTGACTCTGGAAGATGCTCTGGCGCGTGCCAGGAAGAACAGCACGCAATTTCAAGCCGCGCAGACGGACGCTGCCGTCGCCCGCCAAGATCGCTATCAGGCCGCGGCCGCGCTGCTCCCCGGCGTCACCTACAACAACCAGGCGATCTACACCAAAGTCAACCGCGGCGGCAACACTTTCATCGCCAACAACGGCGCGCACGAATACATTAGCCAGGCCAACGTGCACGAGTCTATTGATCTCGTTTCGATTTCCGGTTTTCGACGGGCTTCCGCGGCGTCCGCTCTTGCCAAAGCGCGCGCCGAGATTGCTTCGCGCGGGCTGGTGGTCACCGTTGTTCAGAGCTATTATTCCGTCGCTGCCGCCCAGTTGAAATTGGACGCCGCGAAGCGAAACGCCGGTGAGGGAGAAAGTTTCCTCAAATTGACGAGAGAACTGGAAAACGGTGGAGAAGCCGCGCATTCCGACGTCATCAAGGCGGAGTTGCAAGCGCAAGATCGCCATCGCCAACTGCTGGAGGCCCAACTGGGGCTCCTGAACGCGCGGCTCGATTTTGCAGTGCTCATTTTTCCCGACTTTAACGACAATTTTGAGCTTGCTGAAGACCTTCATGCCGGCGTCCCTCTGCCGGCCCTCGCGGAAGTGCAGCAGCGCGCCGCCCGGGACAATCCTGACGTCCGCGCCGCATTGGCCGCCACGCAGCAAGCAGGCCACGAAGTGACCGGCGCGCGCGGAGGCTATCTGCCCTCGCTAAGCCTCGACTATTGGTACGGAATCGACGCCCCGCAGTTTGCCGTCAACGGTCCGAATGGATTTTCCAATCTGGGTTCTGCAGCAGCTGTTACCTTGAATATTCCTATCTGGAATTGGGGCGCCACGCAGAGCCGCATCAAGCAAGCCGAACTCCGTCGTGCGCAGGCTCAGCGGGAACTTTCTCTCGCGCAGCGCAAGCTCCTCGCCGAAATAAAATCTCTTTACGCCGAAGCCGAAACGGCTCTGAACGAGCTCAGCGGTCTCAGCCGCGGGGCAGAACTGTCCGGCGAAGGTCTGCGCCTGACCACGCTTCGCTACAAGGGCGGCGAGGCCACCGTGCTCGAAGTTGTGGATGCGCAGTCCACCTTCGCGCAAGCCAACGCGGCTTATCAAGACGGCGCTGTGCGCTACCGCGTGGCCCTCGCCAATCTGCAAACCTTGACGGGGGTTCTGACAACTCCATGAAGCCGACGAGGAACACTACTTTGATTTCTCCCAGCCGATTCAAAGCTCATTTCATCGCCTTCTTTGCGCTGCTCGGTGCTGTCGGCGGCTGCAGCAAAGCCGAAAAAGAAAAGGAACCCGTGGTCGCCGTGCAGGCCACGCCTGCGCAGCGCGGCCCCATTTCGCAGATCGTTTCCGCCGATGCCGTGGTCTATCCGCTGGAGCAAGCCACTATCGCGCCGAAAATCACTTCGACCGTAAAGCATTTCCATGTGCAACGAGGCTCCCGCGTAAGAAAGGGGCAATTGCTTGTCGAGTTGGAGAATGCCGACCTTTCCGGCATGGCGCTCGCCAGCAAAGGAGAGTTTAAGCAAGCTGATGCTACGTATGTAGCCACTGTTAGCGCTGGCCTCCCACAGCAAATCCAAAAGGCGGAACTGGACGCGGCGGCCGCGAAAGCCGCATTTGATGCCCAGCAGAAGGTCTATGACCGGCGCAAGGAACTCTTTCAGCAAGGTGCAGTGCCGCAACGCGATCTCGATTCGGCCGAAGTGGCTCTGCTCCAGGCCCGCAGTCAGAACGAGCAGGCGCAAAAGCAGCTCGCGGATTTGCGGCGCGTGGGCCAGGAACAAAGCCTGAAAGCCGCGCAGGGAAGCAGGGAATCGGCGCAAGGCCACATGCTCAATGCGGAAGCGCTGCTAAGCTATTCGGAAATTCGAAGCCCCATTGACGGCGTTGTTGCGGATCGCCCTCTTTATGAAGGCGATCTTGCCAACGCCAATCAGCCGATTCTCGTCGTGATGAACACCTCCAGGCTCATCGCCAAGGCGCACATCCCGCAATCCCAGGCCGCGGTTCTGAAAGTGGGGAATCCGGCGGAATTGAAGATTCCCGGCGTCGACGAGCCCCTCAAAGGCCGCGTCAGTTTAGTCAGCCCCGCTCTCGATCCCGGCAGCACCACCGTTGAAATCTGGGTTGAAGCCTCCAAGCCGGACCCGGCGCTGAAACCCGGCATGAGCGTGCAACTCGCCATGACCGCGAAAACGGTGAAAGACGCGCTTGTTGTTCCCACCACCGCCGTGTTCAAAAATGCGGAAGGTGCCGATTACGTCCTCCTGGCCGGCTCGGATGAAAAGGCCCATCAGAAGACCGTTCGGCTGGGCATTCAGAACTCAGAATTGACGCAAATCGCCAGCGGCATCAATCCTGGAGATCCCGTGGTAACCACTGGCGGCTACGCTGTTCCCGATGGCACCCAGATCAAGCTCGAGAAGCCTGGCGCCGAGGAAAAAGAACCCGCCGACAAAGAAGAAAAAGACGCAGGAAAAGGCGTAAAGGACGATAAAGCCGACAAGCCCAAGCCCACCAATTCTGTGAAACCCAACAAGGCCAATGAAAACGCACTGCCCCCCGCAAAAGCTCCTGTCAAAGGCAAGGAGTAACTGCGCATGGATTCCTCCTCAGTCGTGAACGGCGCAGGCTCGTCCGATAAGCACAGCGATTCACCCACACCCTGGTTCCATCGGCTGTCGCGCCCCGTGTTGTTCCTCACCATCAGCTTGGCGCTTGTGGGCGCTTATCTCGCCTTTAGTATTCCAATTTCCGTTTTTCCGAACACGGATTTCCCGCGCATCGTCGTAGGCGTGGACAACGGGGTCATGCCCATCGACCAGATGCTGGTCACCATCACCCGCCCGATTGAAGAAGCCGTCAATAGCGTTCCCGGCCTGCAAAAGGTTACTTCCGTGACTAGCCGCGGTTCCGCCGAAGTGGATCTCTTCTTCAACTGGAACTCGGACATGATTTTGACGCTCCAGCGCGTGGACGCTGTTGTCGCTCGTTTGCAGGCGGACCTTCCTCCCACGGCAAAAGTGGAAACGCACCGCATGACCTTCGCAATCTTTCCCATCATTGGTTACAGCCTGACGTCGGACACCGTGCCGCCAAACAAGCTTTGGGAAATCGCCACCTACGACCTTAAGCCGCGGCTCAATCGCCTCGATGGCGTTGCGACAGTCATCATACAAGGCGGCCGCGTTCCCGAATTTCAAGTGACACCGGATCCCGCGCGCCTCCTTGCCGCGGGGATTACGGTCCCGGACATTTTGGATGCTATCAAGCGCACCAATCTCATCGATTCGCCCGGCTTGATCGAGCACGATCACCAACTCGTTTTGGGGCTCATCAGCGGACAAGTGCGCACTCCGGAACAGATCGGACAAATAGTCGTCAAGACTACCTCGGCGGGTATCCCTATACGTCTTGGCGACATCGCGAAAATCGCGCCTTCCGTCGCCCCCGTCTACACCATGGTGACCGCCAACGGCAAACCCGCCGTGCTTCTCAACGTCGATCGCCAGCCCGAAAGCAACACTCTCGACGTAGCCAACGAAGTGCACGCGCTCATCCGGCAGCTCACCCCGACTTTGCCCCCCGGTGTTCATCTCGAGCCGTTTTACGACCAATCCACGATCGTTCACGACTCCATCTCCAGCGTGCGCGACGCCGTGCTCATTGGCATTTTGCTTTCGTCCGTCATCCTCGTGCTCTTCCTGCGCGATTGGGGAACTTCGCTCGTCGCCGGACTGGTCATACCCATCACTCTGCTCGTCACTTTCATCGTCTTGAAAATGGCCAATCAGAGTTTCAATCTGATGACTTTGGGGGGCCTCGCCGCCGCCGTGGGTCTGGTCATCGACGACGCTATCGTGGTCCTCGAAAATATTGTCTTGCACCGCGATGCCGGGCAAAGTCGCTTCGAGGCCATTCAAAGCGCTCTGCGCGAATTGACCATTCCTCTCATCGGCTCCACCATCACGCCCATCGTCGTTTTTCTCCCCCTCATTTCCATTACCGGAGTAACCGGCACCTTTTTCCGCGCCCTCGCTGTTACCATGACTGTCTCTCTTGGCACTTCGCTTCTTCTCGCGTTGACCTGGACGCCAACCCTCAGCCAATACCTCGTTCGCCGCAAAGAAACCGGCGAAACGGCGGCCGGTTCCACCGGTCCGGACATGGCCGCTCTCCTGGCTGCGGAAGAAAAGCATCTCTCCGGCTTTTTCGGACGCATCGTGGACTTCTACTCGCGCACCATGCGCGCTATTTTGAAGCGGCCCTGGCTCCTGGCCGCCAGCTCCGTCTTGGTCGTCGCTCTTTCCTACCTGTGCTACAGCTTTCTCGGCACGGACTTCCTCCCCGCCATGGACGAAGGCGGATTCATTCTCGACTACTTCACGCCGCCGGGCAGCTCGCTCGCCGAATCCAACCGCATTCTCCTGCACATTGAGGAAATTCTGAAGTCCACTCCTGAAGTCGAAAACACATCCCGCCGCACGGGCATGCAACTCGGCCTTGCTGCCGTTACTGAAGCAAACAACGGCGATTTCACCGTGCGCCTGAAAAAAGATCGCAAGCGCGACATTGACGACATCATCGCCGACATCCGCTCCGAGATTGAATCCACCGAACCCGGCACCAAAGTCGAGTTCGTTCAGCTCCTCCAGGACATGATCGGCGACTTGACCAGCGCCCCCGAGCCTGTCGTCATCAAGCTTTTTTCCCAGGACGGCAAGCTCCTCAATGAAACCGCGCCCCGTGTTGCCGATGCCCTCGACAAAATCAAGATCGGCTCGAACTCCCACCCCGTCGTCGACGTCCTCAATGGCGTCGAAAACACCATCAGCGGCCCGGCGGTAACTTACCAGGTGAATCCTACGGTAGCCGCGCGCGCCGGTTTCACACCTGAAGAAGTCGCCGTCAACGCCGCCGCGGTTCTGGAAGGCGAACCTGCCGCCACCCCAGTGATTCTCAACGACCGCGCGTACACCGTGCGCGTTCGCTTCCCCGATCAAAACCGCTCTTCGCTCGACAGCATGAGTAACGCTCTGCTGACCAGTTCGACTGGTCGCACTGCCACGCTCGGTTCCTTGGCCACCATTAGCATGGACCCCGGCCAGACCGAAATCCGCCGCGAAAACTTGCAACGCCTCGTGCAAGTCACCGCGCGCTTCGAAGGCGTCGACCTCGGCACCGGCATCGCTGCTGTCCAGAAAACGGTCACCAATTTACATTTGCCGGCGTCTATCCGAGTTGAATACGGCGGCCTGTTTGCCGAAGAACAGAAATCCTCCAGCGATATGTTGGTGGTCTTGTTTTTGGCCCTGCTGCTCCTCTTCGCCGTTCTGCTGTTCGAATTTCGCACGTTCTCTGCGCCCACCGCCATTCTGGCCTCCGCGTTGCTCTCCAGCTTCGGCGGTTTTCTCGCTCTGCTGATCACCAACACTTCCTTCAACGTCGCTTCTCGCATGGGCATGATCATGGTCATCGGCATTGTGGCCAAGAACGGCATTCTTCTTCTCGACGCCGATCATCGTTTCCGCAGCTTGGGTTTCTCCGCGGAAGAAGCCATGATCCAGGCCGGCCGCCGCCGTTTGCGGCCCATCGCCATGACCGCTCTGGCCACCGTCGCCGGCATGCTCCCCCTCGCTTTCGGTATTGGCGCGGGTTCAGCGATGCTCAAGCCCCTGGCCATCGCCGTTGTCGGCGGCATTCTCAGCTCCATGGTCCTTTCTCTCGTCTTCACCCCCGCGATCCATTATTATCTGCAGCCGAAAAAGTCCGCCGAGGCTTGATTTTCCGCCGCGGAAGCGGATGATGATGGATGCATTTTCGGGAAGCCTCTAGCTCTCATGAAGATCCTCGTAGTTGAAGACGAAAGGGGCATGGCCCAGGTGCTCCGCCGCGGGCTCGAAGAAGACAATCACGCCGTAAGCCTCGCTTACGACGGTCTCTCCGCTCTTTCCCTGGCACACGACACGCAGTTCGACCTCGTCCTTCTCGACGTCATGCTCCCTGGCATCGATGGCATTCAAGTCGCCCGCCGCTTCCGCGACATGCAACAAGACCTCCCCATTCTGATGCTCACCGCCCGCGACTCCGTCCCCGACATTGTTAAAGGCCTCGATTCCGGCGCGGACGACTACGTAACCAAGCCGTTCTCCTTCGCCGTCCTGCTTGCCCGTATCCGCGCCCTTGAGCGCCGGGTCCTCGAGCCGCGATTTCATACACTGCGCGTCTGCGACCTCGCCTTGGAAATCACCCAGCGCCGCGTCTTCCGCGGCACTCGGGAAATCCATCTCACTCCCACCGAATTTCGTTTGCTCGAATTCCTCATGCGTCACGAAGGCCGTGTCGCCTCCCGCCAGGCCATTCTCGAAGCTGTATGGCAGCAGTCGGAAAATATCGAGGAGAACACCCTGGACGCTTTTGTCCGCCTCCTTCGGCGCAAGATTGACCAGGACGAGCCCACAAAACTCCTTCACACCATGCGCGGGTTCGGGTATTCTCTCGGCCCCGAAGCCTGACTATGACGCTCCCCCTTCGCGCCCGCATCACCGCCTGGTATTTCGCCGTCTTAGTCGTCGCTTTCGCTTCCTTCGCATGGATCAGTGATCTTGGTTTTCGCCACAGCATCGAAACCACCGTGAATGATGCCTCCCGCGCCAACCTCGAGAGCATTGAACGCATTCTAGTCCGCACCGCGCCAAGAGGGATGGAGCAAGTAAAGGAAGAATTGAACGAACTCGGCAGCGTGTGGGCCGGGGCCGCGCTACTCGAAGTTTCCGATGCGGACGGAAAGTTCCTTTTCCAATCTACGCCGTTCAAGAACCCGCATGGCGCCGACAACCCCGCGACCAAAGACCGCATTCGTTTCGTCACCACCAACTTCGACCGTCTGCAGTACCGCGTCGCCATGCGCGCCGCCGTAATCAACGGCCAAACTTTTCGTATCCGCGCCGCTGTTCCTACCGAGCCTCTCGACCAGGCCCTCGATCGCTTTCGCCTCATCCTCAAGGAAACTGTGCCCTTTCTTGTCGTCCTCGCCTCCCTGGCGGGCTATTGGCTAAGCGGTCGCGCCCTGGCCCCCGTCAACGCCATCATCGAAACCGCGCGCGGCGTGGGCGTCCAGAATCTCTCGAGCCGCCTCGCCGTCCCTCTGGCCAACGATGAATTGCGCCGCCTCTCGGAAACCTTGAACGCCATGCTCGCCCGCCTCGAGGCTTCCGTAAAGCGGCTCACCCAATTCACCGCCGACGCTTCCCACGACCTGCGCACCCCCGTCGCGCTCATTCGCTCCAGTGCCGAACTCGCCCTGCGCCGTCCGCGCACCGAAGACGAATATCGCGAATCCCTCTCGCGCATTCTTGTGGCCTCCGAAGAGACCACTCACCTCATCGAGAATCTTCTAACCCTGGCCCGCGCCGATGCCGGTGCCGCTGATCTTCATTTCCGTGATATTGACCTCGTTCCCCATCTGGAAAAGGTTGCTGAGGAAGCCGGCATCCTGGCGGCCGCCAAGGGCATCCAGGTCACCAGTGAACTCCCCGCCGGTCCACTACGAGTTTCCGCGGATCATTCCGCGTTCGCGCGTCTCCTGCTGATCGTTCTCGAAAACGCCGTGAAATACACGTCCCCCGGCGGCCACATTGTCATGCGCCTTTCGAACGGGGCCGGCCACGCGCGCATCGAAATTCGCGACACAGGTATCGGCATCGCCGAAAAGGACCTACCGCACATCTTCGAGCGCTTCTACCGCGCCGATCAGGCTCGCTCCCGTGAAACCGGCGGCTCCGGCCTCGGTCTCGCCATTGCTCGCTGGATCGTCGATCTGCATGGCGGCAAAATCGAAGCGCAAAGCACCTTTGGCCAAGGCTCCCTCTTCCGTATCACTCTGCCCATCACTGCGAATCCTTAGGCGCGATTTGTCCCTCAAGATCCGTACCATTACTACTCCGCCCTGCGTGTTGAACCTGAACGTCTGTTCATTTTCAATTCAAGCATTCGTGAACAGCCATTCATCTCCCAGTAGCATTCCTCGCCCTTAATGGACGCCAAGGACGGGGCGTGCTCTACCAGGTTTGCCGATTTCGCTCAGTGTCCTAACTGCTGGCGTTTCAAAAACTTAGCGGTTTCCAAAGTGGAGGGTGTGCAGATGTTAAGCGGGAAAAAGATTCTATTTGCGTTAATCGCTTTGGTCGCTCTTGCGCTGCCGGTTCGCGCGCAATCGGGCAAGGGCGTCATCACCGGAACTGTAAAGGATTCAGGCAATTCCGCCCTGCAGGGTGCGCTCGTCGAAGTTCTGCCGCTGGGCAGGAAGGTAGTCACCGACGACCACGGACAATTCCGAGTCACGGACGTGCCCGCTGGCGAATATACCCTGAGTGTCTCCTACGTCGGGTTGGCAGTTTCGAACGCGCCCGTGGTAGTCGAGGCCGGGAAGGAAAGCAATGCGAATCCTGTCTTGCAAGTTGCTTCGCAGGTCGATCAGGTCGTCGTCAGCGCCGAGCGCCTCCAGGGTGAAGCGGAAGCGATCAATATCGAGCGCACCGCCGACAATATCGTCCAAGTCCTGCCCGAAAGAGTCATCAACAGCCTCCCGAACACCAATATCGCCGACGCCGTCGGCCGCGTTCCAAGCGTTTCCCTCGAGCGTGACGAAGGCGAAGGCAAATACGTCCAGATCCGCGGCACCGAACCGCGCCTGAGCAGCGTCACCGTGAACGGCGTGAACCTGCCATCTGTCGAGGGTGTCGTCCGCAACATCAAGCTGGACGCTGTTCCCGCCGATTTGGTCGAGCGCATCGAAGTCTTCAAGACGCTCTCTGCCAACCAGGACGCCGATGGCGTCGGCGGCACCGTCAATTTGGTCACCCGCACCGCAGGGGAAAGGCCCTTCTATGCCCTCGGAGGCACAGGCGGGTACAACCCCATTCAAAACGGCTATGGACGTGGAGGATTCAACGGAGTCTTCGGCCAGCGTTTGGGCGTCAACAAGAAGTTCGGCTTCTTGCTAAACGGCACCTTCGATCAGACCAACCGCGGTATCGACGACCTCGAACCTGGGCAATCCACGGGAACCTTTGGCGGACGAAATGTGGCGTTTGCCAACACTGAGGATCGTCGCTCCTACGATTACTACCGAACGCGCTATGGTTTTTCCACGGGTATCGACTACAACCTCAAGCCGGGACACAGCGTCTACGCCAAGGGTCTCTATTCCGACTTCCACGATTTCGGCGAAACTTGGGTCTATACGCCAAACACCGGCAACACGATTAAATCCGTATCCCCAGACGGCTCGCAGATCACCTTTGATAATCAAGCGGACTGCAACGCAATTAACGCTGCGAATCCCAACGCGGGCTGCTCTCCGGGTTCTTACAACTACCGTCACTACATCCGCCGGCCCGATCAACAGGTCTACAGCTTCTTGACCGGCGCAAGGCACGATCTCTCTTCCACCCTGATTACGTACGAGTTTGCGGGCTCGCGTTCGCACAACATCGGCGGCCAGGATTTTCAGACCACCAACTTTACCGGCAATCAATCTGTCGACGTCGCTGTGAGCCTGAAAGATCCGCTTCGGCCAAAACTCTTTGCGCTCGATGGCACCAATCTCTACGATCCGACCCAGTATGTATTAACAAACAGTTCGTTTACGGGCTACATCGCCCAGCAGCTCAATTTCCAGGGTGCCGCTTCCGTGGCCCGGCGCTATAACGCACACTCCCACCTCGGAACCTTCGAACTTGGAATCAAGGTGCGAAACTCTCACTCCACGCAAAATGAAAACGACCACATTATCGACTATAACGGCAGCGCCGTTACCCTCAACACCGTTCTGGGCAGCTACACAAATCCCACTTATTACAACAATTTCTTCCGTATCGGCTCGCAATCCTACGGCCCAACTTCCAATTACAACTTGATTCAACAAGCGGTTGCACAAGGCATGGTCGCTAATCCGACCTTGTTTCCAGAGGATCAGCCCACCGGCATCCGCCGTTCCGCGGGCGCTTTCTTTGACGCCAACGAACGCATCTACGCTGGCTATTTGCAGAACGTAATCTCCTTTGGCAAATTGCGCTTGCAAACCGGCGTGCGCTTTGACAACGCGGCCACGGACTTTATCACCAATATTGTGACTACAAATGTCGACAGCCTGGGCCATCCCTTGCCGCCCACTGTGACAAGAGCGCCCCAGCAGAGCTCCGGCTACTTCAACGCCTTACCCAGCGTGCAAGCGCAATATCAACTCGAGAAGAACACCAACCTGCGGCTGAACTACAGCCAGGGCATTGCCCGCCCCAACATCGGCGACCTCGTTCCCACCACCATCGTCGATCCCAATGCCAGCCCCAAGACCGTCACCCAAGGCAATCCGAACCTGAAACCGACCAAAGCCAACAATTACGACGTCTTGATCGAACACTTCTTCCAGCCCCTTGGCATTATTCAGGGCGGATACTTCTACAAGCAGTTGTCCGATCCGATCTACGGCACATCCAGCTTGCTCGGTCCGACCGACCCCAACGCCGGGTTTAGGCTCCTGAAGTCCGTCAACGGCCCCAACGCTCATATACAAGGCATCGAAGTCTCTTGGGAGCAGCGTTTCTCTTTCCTCCCTCGACTTCTGAACGGTTTTGGCATCTCCGCGAACTATAGTTACACTCAGTCCGCCGTGACCTTCCCGGCTTTCTTCTCCCCCGCAACTCCAGGCGGCGAAGGACGGCTTGATCACCCTGCTTTGCCACGCCAGGCCCCCAACACTTGGAACATCAGCCCCACCTATGACAAAGGACGGCTTTCGGTTCGTTTCGCCGTGAGCCACAACGATGCCAACATCCAGTTCTACAACTACACCCACACCGACGCGGCAACTGATAAGGACCCCATCCTGGGGATTAAGGGTCCGACCGGCGACGTCTATTTCTATGCGCATACGCAGCTCGACATTCAAGGCAGCTATCGCATCCGCAAAGGCCTTCGCTTCGAGGCTTCCGGCCTGAACCTCAGCAACGAGGTCTTCGGCTTCTACCAAGGCAGCACCCCCTACCCTATCCAGCGCGAATTCTATAAGCCCACCGTTTCTTTCGGAGTGCGCTGGACCTCTTCCTCCGAGTAGAGCCTCGCGGGGCCCTCGGGCCATCGCGCAGCACCCATCTCCACGGGCCACCCCAAGTCGCCGGACGCGATCGAATTCCGATCGTGTCCGGCGACAAGCTTCAAGCCAGCAATTTTCCTCTCAAATCGTGAACGGGGTGCCCCGCTAGACGTTCTGGTTATGGCAGTCGGGCCCCTTGCAGCCGGTCATGCAGCGCCAACCTGAAGGACTTTTCATCGTCATTTCAAGACTTCGTGAATCACCATTCATCTTGTATTAGCCTGCCTACCCCCAAATAGAAGCTAAGGACACGCCGCCTTCCTTCTTGCCCGCGGATTCCGCCCCGGCGTCCAACCACTGGCGCTTCAAGCCCTAGTGGTTTTCCGAGTGGAGCGTGCGCAAATGTCCATCTGCAAAAAGCCATTTCTGACCGTCATGATTGTAGTCGCCTTCGCGGTGCCGTCGCTTGCACAGACAGATCGCGCCATTCTGGAAGGTACTGTCATGGACCCGAGCGGCGCTACCATCAGTGGTGCAAGGGTCAAAATCCTAGCGGTCGATACAGGGTTGACCCAGGAGCGCACCACAAACCCGAACGGGCAATATCGCTTTCCCGGCGTTGCCATCGGTAAGTACACAGTCTCGGTTTCCAATTCAGGTTTCAAGGCTAAAGTAATCGAGGCCCTCATTCTTGATGTCGGGCAGACCCGCACTCTCGATGTCACTCTGCAAATCGGCCAAGCCAGCGAAAAAGTTGACGTTTTTGCTGAGGCTGGTCCCGCCGAGCGCAGCAGCGCGGAAGCCGCCATTGTCATTAGCACCGATCAAATCCTCAATTTGCCGGTTAACGGCCGCGATTGGTCGGGATTGACCCTCTTGGCTCCCTTTGCCCAGGACGATGGGGGCGGCAACCAGCGCACCATCCGCTATGCTGGCCGCGCCATCGACGACAATAATTTCAATATCGACGGCGTCGACGCAGGTGGCATTCAGGAGCAGGCACAGAAGTCTCAAACGCGCCTGCAAATTTCCGAGGACGCTGTCGCGGAATACCGCGTCAACAGCGCCTTGTATGACGCCGAATACGGCACGCAGGCCGGGGGCCAGATCAACGTGGTCACCAAATCTGGCGGCAACGATTTTCACGGAACTATATTCGGCTATCTAAGAAACTCAGTGTTCGACGCGCGCAACTTCAACGATTTCGATGTCAACGGCAATGCTGTGATTCCCCCCTTTCGTCTCGGGCAGTACGGCCTTACCGTCGGCGGGCCGATCAAAAAGGACAGTACTTTCTTCTTCCTGAGCTACGAAGGACTTCGCCAACTGCAAGCGTTCACGCAGCAACCAAATGTGCCTACGGCTCAGCTCTTGGCCAACATACTTGGGTCAGCGCCGCAGATGTGTTCCATTCTCCAGGTATTTCCGTGGCGTGCTTCCACCGGCACTCTCAGTGGCTGCGCGCCAAAAGTTGTCTTTCCAGACGCCGCCTTCGCCCCCAATGACGCTAACACTGATCTATTTACCCACACTGCCACAACAACCATTCACGAAGATTCCGCGTTGATCCGCATAGATCACAAATTTAGCGACAAGACCACCCTCTATGGCCGCGCCCAGCGCGATATCGCCCTTTCGGACACTCCAAATGGCGCTCTGTTCGACAAAGTGCGCATCATCAATCACCCGGCCAATTACTTTCTGGCGCTCCAGCACATTTTCACCGCGAATCTCTTCAACGAGGGAAAGGTTTACATCAATCGTTCGCCGTTTCACAATCCCAACGCCAGCATCCTTCCCTATTCGGTGAGCTTGCCCTTCAAAATCGAAACGCTCAATAATGACAATGCCGATATTGAAGTCGGGACTACTTTCGGATTTATTGACAATCTCACTTGGACCCATGGCCGCCACACTTTCAAGACCGGGATGGAGATCCGCCGCATCCGCCTCAACCAGGGCAAGACGGCGGATAATATCCTAACCTTCGGCGATCCGGGCGTGTTCTCAGCCTCGCTTGATAGCGTTAAGTTCAACGCTCCCTGGTGCTGCCACAAATACCGCCGCGCCTTCTATATGCCTTATTTTCAGGACGAGTGGAAGATTACCCCCACGTTTACCGCAAATCTTGGAATTCGCTGGGATTACTACGGAGTTGAGAACGTGCCGGACAACCGCACGACGGTCTTCGACTTCAATCAATTCCACGGGGCCTGCCTGGGTTCAGGCTCGTTCAATACGCCGTTTCCCGTTCCCATCAATACTCCGCCGTGCCCGAAAAATCCGTCCTTGTACGATCCCAATTACCGGAACTTTGATCCACGCGTGAGCTTCGCTTGGGCGCCTTCAGCCCTGCACGGCAAGACCGTCATTCGCTCCGGCTTCGGCATCTACAGCGGTGCCGCGCAGAACGATGACCTGAACGCCGGCCTCGAGAGCGACACCTTCGTGGCGTCCCTCAGTAACGTTCCGCTAAGCCCTGCTCTCCAGCAGGCGGTTCCGGATACTTCGGGTTTCGCGAGAGTGGCGAACCATCCGCGTGCTTTGCAACGCCACGGCCGGCGCGACCAGTACGTTGAGACTTGGGGTTTGACAATCGAGCACGAACTGCCCGCCCGCGTGCTGCTCGGCGCATCGTATCTCGGAAACCATGGCGTGCGACTATTCTCGCGTGGAGCCGTAAACCTTTGCACCATCCCCGTAACCCTCAGAAGTGATGGCAACGATTGCATCCGTCCCTTGGACCAGTATTTTACGGACCCAGCTAACCCGGACCCATACGGTTCCGTCGACTATAAGAGCGATACCGGACTAAGCAGCTATCACGCCTTGCTCGTTTCGCTCGAGCGGCGGTTTTCGAGCGGTCTCTCCTTCCAAACGCATTACACTTGGTCTCACTCCATCAACGATGGTGCAATCGGCGGCGGCGAAGCGAATGGGCAGCAAAACGTCAATTGCCGCCAATGCGACAAAGGAGATAGCGCCACTGACGTTCGCCACAACGTTACAGCGAATGCCGTCTATGAACTGCCCTTCGGACCCGGCAACGCCTACCTTCACGACTCGGGCGTCTTGGGGAAGATTGTCGGAGGATGGGAAGTCTCTACCCTTGGCACCTGGCACACCGGCCATCCTCTGACGGTCACCCTTGATCTCAGCAACAACATCCCCCAAGGATCGGGGCTTGCTTTTGCAGGTTCTTCGGAGACATTCCTGCTTCCGGATGGCAATGACCAGACGAACCAACGTCCTGATATCGTCCCCGGAGCGCCGCTCTACCTACCCGGCGGAACGCAGAAGGGCGTGCCTTTGATCAACCCTGCCGCCTTCCAACTCCCACCCGTCGATGCCAACGGAAATTTCACGCGGTTCGGCAATGCCGGAAACGGAATCCTCCGCGCTTTGAATATCTGGCAACTGGACCTCGCTGTAATGAAGGAAACAAAATTGACGGAACGCGTCGGACTTCAATTCGGCGTACAAGCGTTCAATGTTCTTAACCATGTCCAGTACGGGGATTTCGGAAAGCTCAGTATCGCTGTTTTGCTGAACACGGATCCCAACACAGGCAAGTACGTTCCCCCACCCGTACCCCAGCTGGCCGGCAGTTTTGGTCAAATCACTTCAACCGTGAACGGGCAGGGTACGAATACCGGCACCGGCTTGCCGCGCCAACTTCAACTTATGCTGCGGCTTAAATTCTAACTGCACCGGAGATGGCCCGGTCGCGAGACGTTTCAAACTGAAAAAGCCTTCAGTCTCGATTTAGGGTGCATTCATGTTCGCTTGGTTATCTTATTTGACGTACGCTTGTATCGGCTGGAACGAGAGGTTTCGAATGGCAAAGCAGTTTCTCGGCGGAAGTCTAGTATTGATCGCGATCATTCTAGTTTGTTTTTCGGCGGGCGGCGCGGCTCCTTGGCGCGCAACTGCGGCGAACGACCAAACCGCCATCCTCGTCGGCGCGGGGGACATTGCGGACTGCAAAGACCTCTCTGGCGCCGAAGCCACCGCCAAGCTCCTCGACCAGCTCCCCGGAACCGTCATGGCCGTAGGCGACCTCGCCTATCCGGACGGTAGCAAGGAGAATTTTGTCTGCTACGACAAGACGTGGGGCCGCGCCAAATCCCGCACCCGCCCCGCCGTGGGCAATCACGAGTTCCATTCCACCGGTGGCACACCTTACTTCGAGTATTTCGGCTCCGCCGCCGGTGACCCCAAGACCGGCTACTACAGCTACGAACTCGCAACCTGGCACGTCGTCGTGCTCAACAGCGAATGTAAGGACGTCGGCGGCTGCGAAGCGGGATCGCCCCAGGAAAAGTGGCTTCGGGCCGACCTCGCCGCGCATCCCGCCGCCTGCACCCTCGCCTACTGGCACAAGCCGCTCTTCAGTTCCGGCGGCGCCCACGGCAACGACCTCACGGTTAAGCCCTTCTTCCAGGCGCTTTACGATGCCAACGCCGAGCTCGTCATCACCGGCCACGATCACGATTACGAGCGCTTCGCCCCGCAAACGCCTGATGGCACTGCGGATTCCGCGCGTGGCATTCGCGAATTCGTCGTCGGCACCGGCGGCAAGAACCACCGCCCCTTCGGCGAGCCAAAGCCCAATAGCGAATTGCGTGATGCCACCGCCTTCGGAGTCTTGAAGCTCGCCCTCAAGCCCGGCAGCTACGACTGGCAATTCATTCCCGAAGCAGGAAAGAGTTTCACCGATTCCGGCAGCGGCAAATGCCACTGACGCATTCGGCCTTCTGCGGATTACCATGTAAGGCAACAAACTTCATCATCGGAGAGAAAATGAAACGCAATCTCGCAATGCTGGTAGCAAGTCTCATTCTCGCGGCCGTCGCTACTTCGGCGGCGCCCTCATCCGGCTATCACGTCATCAAGAAAGTGGCCGTTCCCGGCACGGGGAGTTGGGACTACGTCACCGTAGACGAAGCGGCGCGGCGCGTTTACATCGCGCACGCCACGCAAGTCGAAGTTCTGGACGCGGACACCGCCGAGCTAGTGGGCACCATTCCCAACACTCCGGGCGTTCATGGCGTGGCCATTGTCACGGAACTAGGCCGCGGCTTCATCACCGCCGGCAAATCGGACTCCGTGATCATCTTTGACCTGAAGACGCTGAAGGCGCTGGGCGAGATTAAGGTCGGCAAAAAGCCCGACGCCATTATGTATGATCCGGCCACCAAGCACGTCTTTGCCATGAACGGGGATAGCGACAGCGCCACGGTGATCAATGCCGCGGACGGAAAAGTGGTGGGTACCATCGACTTGGGTGGCGGCCCGGAATTTGCCGTCGCGGATGGCAAGGGCAGCGTCTACATCAACCTTGAAGATAAAGCCGAAACCTTGCACATCGATGCGAACGCCATGAAGATCCTCCACCATTGGCCTCTTGCTACCGGCAAGACTGCCACCGCCTTGGCCTTCGATCCGCAGAACCGCCGCTTGTTTGCAGGCTGCCGCGGCGGACAACTTATGGTCGTGCTGGATGCTGACAGCGGCAAAGTGATTACCACCGCCCCGATCGGCGAGCGGGTCGACGCCGCCGCTTTCGACCCCGACACGAAACTCGTGTTCATGTCCACCGGAGGCGGCACCATCTCCGTTTTCCATCAGGATTCCGCCGATAACTACACGCTTGTCGACACCCTAACCACCAACCCGGGTTCCAAGACCATGGGTCTCGATCGCAAAACTCATCATCTTTTCGTCCCAGCCAATCTGGGTGGCCAGTTCACCATTCTCGTTTTCGGCCAATAATCGCCGCTCGGCTGTAGGGGCGCAGCATGCTGCGCCCCTACCCGCCAAGATTGTGCTTATTTGACCGATTTTGCAGACTTTTGGGTGAGGCGCAAAATCCTTGTAAGAAAAAAGGATCTATTTTTTGGCAGGTGATACCTTGCTCACAGGCGGCGCCATTGGCATGGGAGCCGCGGCCTGCGTCGCAAGCTCTTTCTTCACAGATTCCGAAATCTTGTCCGCATTCTTTACGAGAACGACGACCTGCCAAATCTGCTTTTCGCTCAACCTGTCCTTGAATCCCGGCATCCCCGTCATGCGTATCCCGTTTTCCGCTTTCCAATACGACTCCCAGGCATCGTCATCCGTAACGCCCGTGCCTTTAAAGAGTTGTGGCGGGTCCGGAAACATCCCCTGCGCGATCAAGCTTTTCGGTTCACCGGGAAGTCCATGGCACACCGCGCACTGTTCCTTGTATACCTTTGCGCCGGAAACCAGGTTGGCCTCATCCGCCGGCACTTGTGGCTCCGGATGTGGCAGCTTATCCAGGTAAGCGTGCAACGCGATCTTCGCAAAGGTCTTCTCCATCGGCATCGGTGGCGCGGAAGTAGCCACCGGGGCGCGCCCTGAAGAAAAATAGTAATAAACGACTCCCGCCACCAGCACGACTCCCAGCAAAATCCCTAGAATCAAGCCCTTGAACATATCCCTTTTTTCTCCTCGCCATTCGGCTTTTGGCTCCCACTCCGAAGCCCGTTCTCCGCGGCGACAGTCTACTTTCTCCCGCCCATTTCTGCACCCACAATTGTCAGAATCTTCAGAATTTGGCTTTCGCCGCGATTTCCCTGGCGCCCGGACCGTATCCGCGGCTGCGTCTAAGCCGCTCGTAACCATTCGCCTTCAAGAGCCGTCTTATCTAGGTGTAAGCTATTGTTGTCTTCAGGTTCTCCGCACCTCGGAGCGGCCCCTTGGCGTCGACTTGCGAATGTCCTGTCTGGGACAGACTCGCTCGCACAGCCGTGGTATATGACAGGAGCGAACGAATGGGCCAACTCAACTCCATCGACCTTCCCGAGCGCGGCAGCCCCGGCGCTACGGTGGCCGCAGCGCCTTCCAAGAGCCTTTGGTGGCTCTGGGCTCTCGCGCTTGCCGTCGTCGTTCTGGGAGGCTGGTATTACTACACTTCTCGGAACGCCAGCCCGGCAGCTGACGCCGCCGCGGCCGGAACACCCGGCAAAGGCAAGGGAGGCTCCGGCGCAGGCGGCTTTGTTGTGCCGGTCGTCGTTGCCACCGCCCAGCGCGGAGACCTGCCTGTTTATTTCAATGGCCTTGGCACTGTCACCGCCTTCAATACCGTAACGGTTCGCAGCCGCGTGGACGGGCAACTCATCAGCGTCGCGTTCAAGGAGGGCCAGTTCGTCCACGAAGGCGATCTTCTCGCGCAGATCGATCCGCGTCCCTTCCAGGTACAGCTCGAGCAGGCGCTCGGGCAACTTGCCAAAGACCAAGCCCAGCGCCGGGATGCGGAAGTAAATCTCGAGCGCTTCAAGCTTCTCTTCAAGGAAGGCGTCATTCCCCAGCAGCAACTGGATACGCAGGCCGCACTGGTCGGCCAGTTTGATGGCTCCATCGAGTCCGATCGCAGCCAGATTGACAACGCCAAGCTGCAGCTCACCTATTCCCGCATCACTGCGCCGATCAGCGGACGCATCGGCCTCCGCCTGGTCGATGCCGGCAACATCGTGCACGCGACCGATGCCAATGGCCTTCTCGTTATCACCCAACTGCAACCCGTTTCCGTGATTTTCAGTCTGCCGCAGGATCAGCTTCCGGAAGTGAACGCCAAGCTCCGTTCCGGTGTGCAACTCACCGTCGATGCCTATGACCGCGACGACACCGCCAAAATCGCCAGCGGAAAACTAATGACCATCGACAATCAAATTGATCTGACCACCGGAACCTACAAGCTCAAGTCCATGTTTGCCAACACCGACAACGCTCTTTTCCCCAATCAATTTGTAAATGTCCATCTTCTCGTCGATACCAAGCACAACCTCACCATTATTCCCACCGCTGCCATTCAGCGCGGCCCACAGGGCACTTATATTTATGCCGTCGCTAAAGACCCAGCGGGCAAGGATTCGATCGCAAAGATTTATCCGGTCACCATCGCGCAGACCACCGGTAACAGCGTGGGCTTAAGCGCTGGATTGAATCCCGGCGATGCGGTCGTCATCGATGGCCAGGATAAACTGCAGGATGGAACCAAGATCAATCCCAGCACCTCAACCGGTGGGAATGGCGGGGGCCGCAACTCTGCCGCGTCTCCATCTCCCCCTCAGGCTACTCCGCAACCCGGAAGCCCCGCTAAGGCGCGTGCTGGAGGATCCCCGAAATGAGTCCGTCGCGGCCGTTCATTTTGCGGCCGGTCGCCACCACACTCTTGATGGTCGGCGTCCTCCTGGTGGGCTGGGTTGCTTTTCGGCAATTGCCCATCTCTGCGTTGCCACAGGTCGATTACCCCACCATCCAAATACAAACTTTTTATCCCGGCGCCAGCCCGGAGGTCATGGCCTCTTCGGTCACTGCGCCGCTCGAGCGCCAGTTCGGCCAGATTCCCGGCCTGAACCAGATGACTTCCACCAGTTCTTTTGGCAGTTCGATTATCACCCTCCAATTCGGTCTGGACCTGAGCATTGACGTCGCGGAGCAGGGAGTGCAAGCCGCCATCAATGGCGCTTCCAATCTTCTCCCGCAGGGTCTTCCCAATCCTCCGATCTACAGCAAGGTCAATCCCGCTGACGCGCCCATCATGACCTTGGCGCTCACTTCCACCTCTCTCCCGCTCTCCAAAGTCGAGGACCTCGCCGACACCACGCTGGCGCAAAAAATTTCCCAGCTATCCGGAGTCGGACTCGTCAGCATCAGCGGCGGTCAACGCCCCGCCGTACGCATTCAGGCGAATCCCACGGCCCTGGCTTCTTACGGCATGAGCCTCGAAGATCTCCGCACCGCACTTAGCCAGGCCAATGTCGATCAGGCTAAAGGCACTTTCGACGGCCAGCACCAGGCTTACACCATCGGCGCAAACGACCAGCTCATCTCCAGCGACAGCTATCGCCCGCTGATCGTGGCCTACCGCAATGGCGCGCCCGTGCGGTTGACCGACGTCGCCACCGTGGTCGACGGCGTGGAAAACGCCAAGCAGGCCGCCTGGGCCAATCAGAATCCCGCCGTCATTCTGAATATTCAACGCCAGCCCGGCGCGAATATCATTGCCGTCGTCGACCGCGTGACCAACCTCCTGCCGCAACTCAAGGCCGCGCTTCCCGCTGCTGTCAAGGTGGACATTCTCACGGACCGCACCAGCACCATTCGTGCCTCCGTCGCAGACGTGCAGTTCACGCTGGTGCTCACCGTCGCGCTTGTCGTGATGGTCATTTTTCTTTTTCTCCGCAGCATTCGCGCCACCATCATTCCCAGCATTGCTGTTCCCCTTTCCCTCATCGGCACCTTCGCGGTGATGTATCTCCTCGGCTACAGCCTCAACAACCTTTCTCTCATGGCGCTGACCATTTCGACCGGCTTCGTCGTCGACGACGCCATCGTCATGATCGAAAATATCAGCCGCTACATTGAGGAAGGAGAATCGCCGCTCCAGGCTGCGCTCAAAGGTTCCGAGCAAATCGGCTTCACCATCGTTTCGCTCACCATTTCCCTCATCGCCGTGCTCATCCCGCTTCTCTTCATGGGTGACATCGTCGGCCGCCTGTTTCGTGAATTTGCCGTCACTCTCGCCGTGACCATCCTGGTCTCCGCGTTTGTTTCGCTCACGCTGACGCCCATGATGTGCGCCAAACTACTCCGCCATCATAAGAAAGAAGACGAGAGCTGGTTCTACCGCAAGTCGGAGGATGCTTTTAATTCCGTCATCGCCTTTTATGGCCGCACGCTGAAATTTGTCCTGCAATTTCGCACCACCACGCTGCTCGTCACCGTCGCCACGCTTGTTGGCACGATTCTTCTTTATATTTATGTTGCCAAGGGATTTTTCCCGGTGCAGGACACTGGCGTTATCCTTGGCGTTTCCGAGGGCGCGCAAGACATTTCTTTCGCGGCCATGGCCCAGCGGCAGCGGGATTTGGCCGAGGTGATCCTCAAGGACCCGGCGGTCGAAAGCCTTTCCTCTTTCATCGGCATCGACGGCACCAACACCACGCTCAACAGCGGCCGCATCCAAATCAATCTCAAGCCTCTCGCCGAGCGCAAGATCAGCGCTTCCGATGTCATTCGCCGCCTGCAGCCTGAACTCGCCAAAATCGACGGAGTTTCGCTCTTCCTCCAGCCGATCCAGGATCTGACCGTCGAAGATCGCGTGAGCCGCACGCAATTCCAGTACAGCCTGGAAGACGTCGATCCCAAGGAACTCGCCATCTGGACGTCCCGCTTCATCGATCGACTGAAATCACTGCCCGAGCTGCGCGATGTCGCCAGCGACCAGTTGAACCAGGGCCTAGTCGCCGCGCTCACCATCGACCGCGACTCCGCTTCGCGACTGGGCATTCTTCCCGCCGACATTGACAACACGCTCTACGACGCTTTCGGCCAGCGCCTGGTCTCCACCATTTTCACGCAGCTCAATCAGTATCACGTCGTCCTGGAAGTGGACCCGCAGTTCCAGCAGGATCCCGATTCGCTGAAATATATTTACGTAAAATCCTCCAACGGCACGCAGGTTCCCCTCAGCGCTTTCACGCGCTTCCAGCCCGGCGCCGCGGCTCTGGCGCTGAACCATCAAGGCCAGTTTCCCGTCGTCACGCTCTCGTTCAACCTGGCTCCTAACGTCTCGCTCGGCGACGCCGTCAACTCCATCAACCGCGTAAAGCAGGACCTGAACATGCCGCCGAGCGTCCAGGCGACGTTTCAGGGCACCGCGGCGGCCTTCCTGAACTCCCTCGCGAATGAGCCCATCCTCATCCTAGCGGCGGTGATCACCGTTTACATCGTTCTGGGCGTTTTGTACGAAAGTTACATTCACCCCATCACGATTATTTCCACGCTGCCATCCGCCGGCGTCGGCGCTATCCTTGCCCTGCTGATCTGCCGCACGGATTTTAGCGTGATCGCGCTCATCGGAATGATCCTGCTGATCGGCATCGTCAAGAAAAACGCCATCATGATGATCGACTTTGCGCTGGAGGCCGAGCGCAAGGAAGGGAAAGCGCCGCTGGACGCCATCTACGAAGCCTGCCTGCTGCGTTTTCGCCCCATCATGATGACCACCATGGCGGCTTTACTCGGCGGATTGCCGCTGGCGCTGGGCACCGGCGTGGGTTCGGAATTGCGGCGCCCCTTGGGCATCACCATCGTTGGCGGCCTGATCCTCAGCCAATTGCTGACGCTCTACACCACGCCGGTGGTTTATCTTGCGTTTGACTGGCTGGCGCACCGCTTCTCGTTCCACGTTGGCAATCCCATCGAGGAGCCCGCGCCCGGGACCGCGCCTGGAGATTGATCGGTGAATTTTTCGTCCAACTTTTCAGCGCCTTTCATCCGTCGGCCCGTGGCCACGTCGCTGATTACTTTCGCCATTCTGCTCTCGGGTTTAGTGGCCTTCCGATTCTTGCCGGTTGCGCCGCTTCCGCAAGTCGATTTTCCAACCATTTCCGTTGGCGCCGGCCTGCCGGGCGCAAGCCCAGAAACTATGGCTTCGGCCGTCGCCACGCCCCTCGAACGCCAGTTCGGCCGCATTGCCGGCGTCACCCAGATGACTTCCTCGAGCGGCCTCGGCAACACGGGTATCACGCTACAATTCGATCTCAATCGCGACATCAATGCCGCCGCGCGCGACGTGCAAGCCGCCATCAATGCCGCTCGTAGTCAGCTTCCCGCCGATCTTCCCGGCCAGCCTACTTATCGCAAGGTCAATCCCGCGGACGCTCCCATCATGCTGCTGGTCCTGACCTCCGACAACATCCCGGCCCCGGAAATCTACGACGCCGCTGATTCCATCCTCGCGCAGAAGCTCGCACAGGTCGAAGGCGTCGGCCAAGTCTTTACCTGGGGCAGTGCCCGCCCCGCCGTGCGCGTCGAAGCCAACCCCAATCAGTTGAACAGCTACGGCATCAGTTTGGAAACGGTTCGTAAATCACTCCAAGCCGCCAACGCCAACCTCGCGAAGGGCGCGCTCTCCGATCCCAAGCAGGCGTGGGCCGTGACCGACACGGACCAGCTCTTCAAAGCCTATGAATACCAGCCGCTGATCGTCGCCGGACACGTAGGAGCGCCAGTGCGCTTGCGCGACATCGCCGAGGTCATTGACTCCGTCGAAGATTCACGCAACCTGGGACTTTCCGGGGGAAAGCGCGCCGTGCTTCTGGCCATCTTTCGCCAGCCCGGCGCCAACATGATCGAAACGGTGGACCGCATCACCGCGCTTCTACCGATACTCAGCGCTTCCATTTCTCCCTCTCTCCATCTGAGCGTTGCCGTTGACCGCACCACCACGATTCGCGCTTCGGTCCACGACGTGGAAGTGGCTCTCATCATTTCCATCATCCTGGTGATTTTCGTGGTCTTCGCGTTTCTGCGGAATGTTTGGGCCACCATCATCCCCAGCGTCGCCGTCCCGCTTTCGCTCATCGGCACTTTCGGCGTGATGTATCTCTGCCACTACAGCCTGGACAATCTCTCGCTCATGGCGCTGACCATCTGTACGGGTTTCGTGGTGGACGACGCCATCGTCGTCATCGAAAACATCACGCGCCACATCGAGGCAGGCATGAAACCCTTCGATGCTGCCATGAAGGGCGCCAGCGAAATCGGCTTCACCGTGCTGTCGATGAGCACTTCGCTGGTCGCTGTTTTTATTCCCATTTTGATGATGGGCGGCATCGTTGGCCGCCTTTTCCGGGAATTTGCCGTCGTGCTCAGCGTGGCCATCGGCGTCTCTCTCTTTGTTTCTCTTACGACCACGCCCATGATGTGCGCCCGCTTCCTCCGGCATGAAAGCGGCAAGCACAACCGCATCTACCGTTTTTCCGAAAACGCGTTCAATAGTCTTCTCCGCACTTACGATTTTTCCTTGAAATGGGTGCTTCGCCACCAGTTCCTCATTTTGCTGGTCACTATCGGCACGGTTTGCCTGAATGGCTATCTCTTCTACCAGACGCCCAAAGGCTTCTTCCCGCAGCAGGACACCGGGCGCATCAATGGCAGCATCATCGGCGACCAGGATCTTTCTTTTGCCGCCATGTCGCAGAAGATGCGCGCCTTCACTGACATTGTTGCCAAGGACCCCGCCGTGGAAGCGGTAATTTCATTTACCGGCGGCGGGAGCGGCGGCAGCACGGCGCGCTTGTTCGCATCGCTCAAGCCGCTCGAAGAGCGCAAGCTGAGCGCCGACCAGGTCATTGGGCGCATTCGCTCCAAAACCAGCGGAATTCCCGGCGCCGCCTTGTACTTGCAGGCCGTTCAGGACCTCAGCGTCGGCGGCCGCGGAAGCGCGGCGCAATATCAATACACGCTTCAGGCTGACCGTCTCGACGACCTCACCCACTGGGCGCCCATTCTTCAGCAGCGCCTGGCTAAGATTCCCGAATTGCGCGATGTTAATTCCGACCAGCAGATGCACGGGCTCGAAAGCGCCATCGTCATCGACCGCGACACCGCCGGCCGGCTCGGCGTCGATGTGCTGGACATTGACAACACCCTAAGCGACGCCTTCGGCCAGCGCCAGGTCTCCAACATCTACAAAGGCATCAATCAATATCACGTTGTTTTGGAGGTCGCGCCCCAGTTCCAGCCTGGGCCGGAGGTGCTCCAGTCGGTTTACGTGCCCTCCACTTCGGGCAAACTTGTCCCGCTCAGCGCCTTCGCCCATTTCGAGCACTCCAACACCGCGCTTTCCGTCAACCATCAGGGCATCTTCCCCGCCATCACCCTTTCCTTCAATCTCGCTCCCGGCGCTTCGCTCGGCCCCGCGGTCCTGCATATTCAAGCGGCGCAGCGCGAGCTTGGTGTTCCCGCGTCGGTCCACACCACGTTCCAAGGCACCGCGCAGGCGTTTCAGGATTCGCTCTCCAATCAATTCGTTCTGATCATCACCGCCCTCGCCGCCGTGTACATCGTTCTCGGCATCCTTTACGAGAGTTTCATTCATCCCATCACCATTCTCTCGACGATTCCTTCCGCCGGCATCGGCGCGCTCCTCGCCATCCAGTTCATCAAGTCCGATCTAAACATCATCGCGCTCATCGGCATCATCCTGTTGATCGGCATCGTCAAGAAAAACGCCATTCTCATGATTGATTTTGCAGTGCAAGTGGAAAGGGAAGAGGGATTATCTCCCGTCGAAGCGATCTACAAGGCGTGCCTGCTGCGCTTCCGTCCGATTTTGATGACCACCATGGCCGCGCTTCTCGGCGCCATGCCTCTTGCGCTTGGCGCGGGCGTCGGCTCCGAACTGCGCCGCCCGCTGGGCATCACCATCGTCGGCGGCCTCATTCTCAGCCAGATGCTCACGCTATTCACCACGCCGGTCGTGTACATCTACATGGACCGGCTGCAATCCTGGCTGCGCCGCGCGTTTGGCCACGCCCCCGAACCCGCTCCCGCCGCGGCCCACTCCGACTAGACTGCCTACAACAATTCCGCTGATCTCTGAAATTCCGGCGTTCGCAATCGCGGACGCTTTTACGCGCTGCCGATCAGCCAGCCTGTCAAGAAAACCAGGATGCCACCGACGATCACTTGAAACGATGCTTGCAAGAACGGCGTATCCATGTAGCGGTGCCGGATGTAGCTGATCACCAGCAACTCGACCGCCACGACGATCACCGCTATGAGCATGGCGACATGAAAATTGCCGAACAGGAAGGGAAGAGTATGCCCAATTCCGCCCGCCGTGGTCATCAAGCCGGTCACCGCCCCGCGCAGCCAGGGCGAGCCGCGCCCGGTCAGCGAGCCGTCGTCGGAAAGCCCCTCGGAAAACGCCATCGAAATTCCCGCGCCGATCGAAGCCGCCAGCCCCACAAGGAACGCTTCCCAGCTCTTGTGCGAGGCGAAAGCCGCGGCAAAAATGGGCGCCAGCGTCGAGACCGATCCGTCCATCAATCCCGCCAGACCCGGCTGCACCACTTGCAGCAGGAACAGCTTGCGGTGTGATTCATCTTCCGAGGCTTTCGCGCTCGCCGTAAGATGTTTTTCTTCCAGCTCACCGGCGGTCCGCTCGTGCTTTCTTTCCTCATCCGCCAGCTTGTTCAGCAATTCCCGCGTGGATATGTCCGTCGTGCGGCTCGCCGCTCGCGCGTAGAAGCGGCTCGCCTCCAGCTCCATCACTTCCGCCTGCTTCCTGGCCACCTTCACGCCGAGCGGCCGTACCAGCCACACCGGTTTCCTTTGCAGAAATCCCTTCACGTTTTCGCGCCGGATCAGCGGAATGTGGTCGCCGAATCGCTGCCGGAACATCGCAAACAATCGGTCGCGGTGCCCGACTTCTTCCTGGCGCATCTCTTCGAACATTTCCGCCGTCGAGGGATACTCTTCCCGCAGCGCGTCCGCAAATTCCCCGTAAATCCGGCCGTCCTCCTCTTCTGCGGCGATGGCGATAGCCAGAATCTCTTTTTCCGTCAAATCCTTGAACTTTTTCAGCATCGTTCTCCGCCCTCAGACATCCGTGCGAAAGAAGAATCGCACAAACCGAGCCGCGAAGTCATCCTCCGCCAGCAGTCGTGACAAAATAACAGCGCTAGCTGGCTTCGGGGGAGGCCGGAGGCTGCTTGCGCCAATGGTAGAAGAAGGGAACGCCGCCCAGGATCACTGCCAAGCCGAGCGAGGAGCGCACCGGCCGGACCAGCCACAGATTGACGGTTAGAGCCACGGCGGCCGCCAAAAACAGAAGCGTCGTCCAGGGATGGCCCCAGGCGCGGTACGACCGGGGGAGGGCAGGCTCTATTTTGCGCAAGCGAAAAAGCGCAATCGCAGTCAAAGCGAAGAAAATCCAGACGCCAAAGACAAATAACGAATAGAGCTCTTCATAAGTCCCGGTAAGTGCGAGCAGCGTGGCAACGCAGCCAAGGAAGATCAGCGCACCGCTGGGCGTGCGAAACGAAGGGTGAATTCGCCTGGCGAATTGGAAGAAGACGCCATCGCGAGCCATGGCGTAGGGAATTCGGGCGCCGGTTAGGACTACGACATGGAGCGCTCCGAGGGCCGAAATGGCCATGGCTACGGTCAACCAAGTCGCCCCTCGAGAGCCGGCGAACGTCTGCACCACATCCGAGGCGACGTGCTGCGATTGCATCAGCGCTGTGAAAGGCAAAATTCGGAAGTACACAACATTCGCAAGCAGGTACAGACCGCCCACGGTGACCAGTCCCAGGATGATGGCACGCGGGATGTTCTTCTGAGGGTTCACAATTTCTTCGCCAACGTCACCGAGGTCGTTGAAACCGTTGTAAGCCCACATCGCAGGAACCAGGGCGGTCAGCAAGCCACCGATTGTTCCTACACCGAGGTGGGTGACTTGAGGCGCGGCTTCGAGCCCATGCTGCTTTCCGAATACCACTCCCGCTATAACAATCACCGCGATCGTACCCATCTTCAGGGATGTCAGCACTACCTGGATAGCACCGCCCATCCGCACACTCAAGTAATTGACGGCAGTGACCGCCGCCACCACCAGCGCCGCGAGCGGCTGGGCCACCGTGAAGGTGAAGTCGTATCCGCCGATATGGCTTGTGAACAGGGGAGCGGTCGCCACCGGGAAGAGGAAACCGAGGAATCGCAGAAATCCGGCTGCCAGCGTGGCCATGCCCACAGGCCGCTCGAGAAACGAGGTCATCCAGCCGAAAAGAAATCCCCAAAGAGGACCGAGGCCGCGGTTGAGGTAGACGTAGGGACCGCCTGCTTGGGGGAATGCCGCGCCCAGTTCGGCGTAGCAGAAGGCCCCGCAGAGAACGATGAGCCCGCCAAGAATCCACGCCGCAAAAACCAGCGCTGCCGAGCCGACAGCGCGGGCCATGTCACTGGTGACGAGAAAAATTCCCGTGCCAATGGTGTCGCCAATCACGATGGCCGTCGCCGCCCAAAGACCTAGGCCACGGACTAGGTCCGAACGTTCAGGCGGGTCGGCCAGATTGGGAGCTGTCGCGCTCACGAAGGTTGCCAGAGCCTACTATCACCGATTCAGGCGGTCAATCCGCCTTGCCATCGAAACTGTCGGTTCGGTGGCCCCGTCTGCCATTTACGCGATATCATTGAGTTCGCTATGGCTGCACAGAAATTCATTCTGAGTGAATTCGCCTGGGACCAGCGCTACCGCGTTTCCACTGTCGAAGACGTGCTCACCCCCGCGCTGGTGGTGTATCCGGAAATCGTCGCTTCAAACATCCAGTGCACCTTGGATTTGTTGGGTGGCAATGCAAATCGCTGGCGCGTGCACATTAAAACCGCAAAGCTGGGCTACACGCTCCGCACTCTGGTTGAGCGCGGCGTCAGCAATTTCAAATGCGCCACGACTCTGGAACTGTTGGAGGGTTGCCGCAGCGGCGCAGGAGACGTGCTCTATGCCTATCCGGCCGTGGGCGCCAACGCGCGCCGCGTGAGGGAATTAGCCGATCAGTTCCCGGAGGTGCGCATTTCCGTCCTGGCCGAGAACGAAGAACAATTGCGGCAATGGCGCAGCAGCCGCATCGGAATTTTTCTCGACATCAATCCTGGTATGGATCGCACCGGCATTGAGCAAAGCCATGGCGACAAAATTGTCGATTTGACGCGGACGATTGCTGGCCTCGGGCTGGAATTCCGCGGGCTGCACTACTATGACGGCCAATACGGCGGCCTGGAGGAGCCCGAACGAACCACCGTGGCGCACGCCGGCTACGCATGCTTGCTGAAAGTTGTGAACGAAATCGAGAGCACTGGCACGAACGTGCCGGAGGTAATCACCGCCGGAACGGCGACTTTCCGGTGCTCGCTGGCCTTCGAAGGCTTTCGCGCGGGAAGTTTCATCCACCGCGTCTCCCCAGGAACCGTTGTTTATTGCGACGCTACCAGTCTGGCGCAGCTTCCCAGCGAATACGGCTACCGGCCGGCGGTGCTCGTACTGACACGTGTGGTTAGCAGGCCGCGCGCGGGGATTGTCACCTGCGAAGCGGGGCACAAGGCCGTATCCGCCGACGCCGGTGTTCCCACGTGCGTCGTCGTCGGACATCCCGAACTGACGCCGCTCCCCCCGAGCGAAGAGCATCTGCCTATGGCCGTTCGGGTGGGATCCGAGGGCCCGCAAGTAGCCGAAACGCTTTTTCTGCTTCCGCGGCATGTTTGCCCCACCGTGAACAATTTCGATTACGCGTTGCTCGTCCGCAATGGCGAGGTCGAATCGCTGGAGAAAGTGTCGGCACGCGGGCACGAGGCGCCGCTAATGCAAGCGACCGAGCAGGCGCTTCGCGTCACGAGTTGAGAATCCGCTGAAAAATTCTATGGGCCGATTCCGCACTCGCCTACGGCATGAACCCTTGCGTCCGGCAGACCTGCACGATGCCCAGGCGATCCCCCGCGCCGATCTTGTGCTTCATGCGATAGAGGTGGTTTTTCACCGTTTGCTCGGAGAGACAAAAGCGATTGGCGATTTCCTTGTTGGTGAGCCCCTCGGCGATCAAGGGAATCAACTGCTGTTCGCGCCGCGTCAATCCCAGCCGCTGATGCACGCTCGCGGAAGGGAAGGAGGTCGCTTCGCGTTCGAAATACCGGAACAAGCTGGCGCAAAGTGTGCCGGGGCAAATCGCTTCGCCTCCTTGCAGCGCGCGCACCGCTTCCACCACGTCTTCCGCCGACGCGTCGCGCGGCAGGTACCCGCGAACCCCTGCCCGCACGCACTGCAGAAACTCGGCTTCCTCTCCGGTCACGCCAATCAGAAGAATTTGCACCTTGGGAGCGGTCGTGCGCACCTTGCGAACCGCGGTCAGGTCTTCATTGCGGTTTCCGCGCGAAGACAGCAGCAGGATATCCGTTTCTTCCATGAGCAATTCTTCTGTCCGGAATGGTTCCGCGGCGTCCGTTCCGACCACTTCGACCTCCCCGCTTTTGACCAGCATCCGTGAAAGCGCCTCTCTCAGAAGGCGATTTTCGGCAGCCACAAAGACGCGCGGCTTCCGTCCAACGCCCGCGCCGCTGTTCATGCGTGCGGCACTTTCCGTTACCATGGTGCTCGTCCGGCGATCACCGCTCGAATGAATTCTCTTTTGGGCTTGCTCTGCTAGCTGCAAAATCTGTCGCGTTCCTGCATTCATTGTGGGACACCCTTCCTGATCTTCCGCTTTCATGCCCAAGCCCTGCTTCACGATCAGCGATTTGTTGGAGCCCCAAGCGTTGCCTTCAGTAGTGCAATTTTGCAGCCGCGACTCTTTTGCCCGCCATGCCCTCCTTTCTCGTCAAATTTTCCACAAACTTCCACAAAGGGGCCATTTCCGTCCCCGGCTGTGAATCTTTCTCCCCCTCCATAGTCCCGAATTGGTACCAAACCGGGCCCCCAGCCTCAATTTGGCACCAAGAATTGGGGTACAACCGGCAGTTTTTAGAAAGAGTGCGGAACTGCCTGCGAGAAGAACTACCTCGTTCGATCAAGGGGAGCCGGAAATTCGGAGTCGGTGTTTCCGAGCCACCCGCCAGGTGAATATCGCCGCAGTGCAGAGTTCCGCCCTCAACGTCGTCGTCCAAGAAATGTAATTTCTCAGAGCAGGGCAAGACGCCGCGACGTCTAAGGCCTCGGCGGCGCAGCGCCACGCCGGCCGTGTTCGCCTCCCCATTTACTCTGGGGAGCGAATACACCGCGCGTCCTTATCTTAAGAACGGCGGTTTCTCACACACTGGAAGCACCGCGCAAGAAAATTCCGGGGATAGCTTTGCGGCTATCCCCGATAGTTGGTGCGTTTAGGAATCGATTACCAAAGCAACTTGATTCCGAAACTGATTTTGCGCCCCGGAGTTCCGACAGTGCCATTCTGGAGGCCGCCGCTTGTGAACGCCGGCACGCCAAATCCTGTCCCTTCGCCGGAGAGGCCAGCGTCATCCAGGAACGGATCAACCGAGAAGAAGTTTGGATGGTTGAACGCGTTCAACATGGACATGTGCCATTGTACCTTGAAATTCTCTCTCACTTTGATCGTCTTGAAGAACTGGATGTTCGCGATGTTCGACCACGCATCTCTGGCTGTGTTGCGCCCCACGCTGCCAAAGGGGCTACCGAACACTGAATTAGCCGTTGGCGTGTTAGCAATGTAACGAACATCCTTGTTAGTTACAACCGCCGGAGTGTATGCCGCGAGGGCCGCTGCCGACGAGGTATGCGGGTTCAAAGCAGTTAAACTGACCAGCGAGTTGGCAATGGCTGGGTTGCAAATGGGCTCGGTCCCCGTGGAGGCGAATATGTTGCAGGCATCTCCGGCGTAAATGCCTACTGAAGTGATCGGCGCGCTTGGGTTTCCCAAATACGGCCTCAGGGCCTGGTCAACCGTGCCATAGAAAGCGTTCACCACCCCGTTGTCATAGTAGGGTTGCTGACCCCCAACAGACGAGTTTAGGGCAAACTGGGTGGGCGTGTAGGGCTGACCGGAAGTAATAAAATAAGTTCCGGAAACCCCCCATCCTCCAAGGATGTGGCCGAGGATGCCTTGCTGTGAGCGATAGAGCGGGATTTCCTCATAGGCTGTCATCGTCCACTCATTCGGGAAATCGATTCCGGATAACCCGTGTTCCGCACCCTTGAAATTCACCTGGCTTTGCGCGAATGCTTGCGTGCCGCCGCCGGCAAACGTCGAGAAAATCTCGCTGGCATTGTCAGTGGTCTTGCTGAACGTGTAGTTGGTTTTCAGCGTCAGCTGATGCCAGAGTTGGTTCGAACGGAATTCAAGCTGAGCGCCGTTGTAGTCCGAGTAGGCCGAGTTCGTCCGCTCACGCACAACGCCTAGATTGCAATTGACACGGCCAAGCTCCGGATGCGTTGATTGCCCCGGTCCCAGAATGGTCGTCGGCGTCGTGCAAGGCGTCAGCCCCGCTGGAACGAGGTTTGGAAACGCTGCTTGCAAACCATCAATTCGCGGGTTGCCATTTATGGTCTGGAACAGATTCAAGGCATGGTTGCCGACATAGCGGGCTTCGAATACCGCTCCTTGCACGATTTCCCGTTGGATGCCCAGCGACCACTCATGTGTCTTTTGCGGCCCAAAGTCCGGCGCGATGCTCGTGTCGTTGAAGGTCCTCGGGTCGAACACGCCGCGCACCAGCGCGGAAGCCAAATCCGCTCGGTTCATTACGCCTGTCGGATTTGCCAATAGCTGGTGCGTGCCCACGGGCAGCGCTCCCGGAGTCGTCGACAATGTTTGCAAGAACACGATTGGAGATGAGCTCGCGATGTTGGTGTAGATGTTGTAGAAAGGCGGGTCATAGACAAGCCGGTAACCGCCGCGCACCACGGTCTTGCCGTTGCCGGTAAATCGCCCACCAAAGCCCGGCGTCCACGCAAACCCCACGCCCGGGCCCCAACTGTTCTTCGGGGCCGGAATCGTTGGGAACTCCGTCACCGAGGTCGGGAGCGCAGGATTCCACAGCGGGCTTGACCCGCTTTGGTTTTTTACCGTCAGGGTATGGAATAGGTTGGCAGGTTGCCCAAAATAAGTGTAAGTGATTCCCAAGTTCAGCGTCAGGTTCTTCTTGACCTTGAAATCGTCTCCGAAGTAAACAAATGTATCCTTCTCCCGGAAATCAAGTGACGGATTGCCTTGAGCGATCCGAATCCGGTTCGGAGTATCCAGTCCGAAGGCGCCCCAGTCCGAAAAGCGGTAATCCGCGTTGAAATCCGGCAGGAATATGTCGGGCGACCTCTGGTAAGTGAAATTGACGCCTGCTTTTAACCCGTGGCGCCCCAGGTAGTAGCTCCAGTTATCCTGGAGTTGATAGGTGTTCACAATACGGCCCTGTGGCGCGGTGGTGGCTGGACCGAACCCCAGCAAAGGCGTCGTCGAGCTAAACGAGACGCGGGCGATCGCATCTCCAAGGTTGCCTTGGTTCGGAACCGTGTTTCCGATTGAGTTTCCTCCGAATTCAACATTGACTCGGCCATAGCTTGCGCGAAACTCGTTCGACATCCGGTTGGAGAGTGTTCGCACCCAGCTGAAACCATAATCCTGGGCCAGCCCCGGCACGTTATTCGGATACCCAGCGGAAGCGCCAAAGAAACTGTCAGCATTGTAGAATGTGGATCTGTTGTACAAATAGCGGCCGGAAAAGTGATTCTTCCCAGTCTGGATATCCAGCCTCATCGGGAAGTTGTAAGACTTCGATCCCGTCGGCAGCGTGCGCGTCACCTGGGCCAACTCTATGTTTCGCGTCACGCCGTCTGTGCAGTTCTTGACTTGAAAACTAGTAATTGTGCTCGCGATCGGAGTCGGACTGCCGCCTTTGATGGCGTATGGACCGAACGTCTGGAGCGCCTGCAAGGAAGGAGTGTTGCCGTAGCACGCAAGCATCGTCGCGATTCCATTCGGCGTGGGCGTAAGGGCCCCGACGGCGCCGCCGGTATTGTCTGCGCCGGACGTATAGACTTGTTGCTGCGAAACAATTTCGTTGTCGAATCCCCCGAAAAAGAAAACGTGATCTCTCCATAGCGGCCCACCGATGGTGCCGCCGGTAAACTCATCGTTAAAGCGAGCTGGTTTCTTCAGCCCTTCAAACGCTTTCTGAGTATTCGAAAGCGCATTGAGAACGGAATTGCTTTCCGTGCCATAAACGGAGCCGTGAACGTTATTCGTTCCAGCCCTGGTGATGATGTTTACGACCGAACCCGAGTTGCGGCCGTATTCCGCGGAGAAATTGCTCGTGGTAATCTGATATTCCTGAACGAATTCAGGGTCGGAAACGAACAAGCCTGGGCCAGCCACCGAGTTATCGTTGTTATTCTGACCGTCGATCTGCTGGTCGTTATTCCGCCCACGGATTCCATTGACTTCAAAGCCCGTTCCGTTGGTATTCGAAAAGCCCAAATCGCGGTTGCTCGCGACGCCGGGCACCGTCAGAGCAAGGACGTCCAGGCCCTCATTTTCCAGAGCCCCGGGAAAAGTCGCGATATTCGTTGAAGTAAAGTCGTTCGTAATTTGAGCTTGCGTGCTTTCAACCAGTGGCTGAGCCGAGGAGACCTCGACGGTCGCGGTCACTTCGCCGATCTCGAGCTTGATAGTCCCCAAACCCCTGTCCGCGCCCACGGCCACATCGATATTGTCAATTGCGACCTGCCGGAAGCCCTGCTTTGATATTTCCACCCGGTAAGATCCCGGTTGGACCAAGGCAAGGTGAAATGATCCGGCATTGTCACTTTCCGTTGAGACAACTTGATTGCTGCCCCTGTTGATTAGCTTCACGGTGGCGCTTGGCACAACACCTCCCTGCGCGTCAACCAAATTGCCGGAAACTGAACCCGTCGATACCTGCGCGTTCGCCGGTGAAGCGCATAAGGCTGCGAACGTCATTGTCAGCGCCATCATCAAAGCCAAGGTGATTCCATTTACGGCACGTTTCATATCGTTTGCCCTCGTCAATCTCATCTAGAGAATGAAAAAGTCTGTGGCTTGCCACACAACCAGGCACAACAGATGCAAGGTGCTCTCCAACCTGCAACTTTTTTAGTTTTTCATGGAATCTTGACTAACTCTTTTGTTTTGCAAGGCGGGAAGGAATCTAAACTGGAAATTTAGAGGTAGTTTATTCCGTAGTATGGATACCGGTGCCAGTTATATACGAGATTATGCATAACACGATGTCTCCACCATATGATTGTAAGGTTGTGTTTGACCTGCTCCCCAAAATCCGCGCACGCACGAGGACATATGATTTTCGCATTTGCGGAAGGGGGGAAGCATGTCGAAGAGGAAGTATAGCGGAGTGGAGATGATTGGGGCGTTGAAACAGATGGAAGCAGGGCGCAGTGCGGCGGAGGTGGGGCGGGAGCTAGAAGTATTTTCAACTCAATTTTGGATAACCATAGACGAAGGGAATAAGCAGCGGATGCTAGGAGGTAAGAATAACATCGAGAGATCAATTTCCAGCACTTTCCACAACCGCTCGCTTTCTTTTCTAGTACTTCCGTACTACCATTTTGCCGGAGCGTCCTACTTCGTTCGGGGTACGTTTCCACTATAGGTTTAGGTGTCGGCCTCGGGATACACTTT
>Ga0210400_10000198_pt1 | contig 75998 bp, 75 predicted proteins | sample IncBWH26MmetaG_FD_155456 | JGI IMG/M metagenome (GOLD analysis project Ga0210400, IMG submission 155456) | Forest soil microbial communities from Barre Woods Harvard Forest LTER site, Petersham, Massachusetts, United States - Inc-BW-H-26-M | ecosystem: Environmental > Terrestrial > Soil >...
CCGAGGCCGCGGTTGACGCCGGCGTCGTACTCGGCCGGAATACCCGGTACCCCGCGCGGCTCCAGAAAGGCGATCAGCTGGCCACCGCCGACGTCAAAAAACAGATGGCGTAGCCGGCCGCCCTCTTCGACCGTGATCGTGTCGGCGACGACCGGCTTGAACCCCAAAACGCCCTCGTAAAACTCGCGTGTCTTGTCCAGGTCGAGCGTCGAGAGGCCGATGTGTGAAAAACCTTGGTGGGTCATGACGATCATCCTTTGCGTTGAATATTGACGAGGCTCAGCGAGCGATCGGGAAGTTCGTGTCGAACCGCTCGCTTATCTCCAAGACTTTCTCGTCGGTGAAGCCGTCGCCGGCCGCGAGTTCGGAGATCGCTTTGAAATAGTGGTCTTGTCCTCCCGGCAGGCTCCAGTCGAGCATGCACGCGGTCGTCTCGCCGATGTTCTTGAAGCTATGCACGACGTTGCGCGGGATGAAGACGATGGTAGAGGGACCGGCGAGCGACGTCTGATCACCGACCGTCAGCTGATAGGTGCCTTCGACAATGAAGAAGATTTCGTCATGGTTGAAATGGACGTGGTCTGGAGGGCCCTCGCCGGGTTTGTGCCACGCCATGATCACCGCAATGGCGCCGCCGGCCGCTTCGGTGGTCAGCAGCACCTTCATATTGAGACCGAAGGCTCTGATCAGTGGCGCCTGTTCGGGCGGGACGATGATGGCTTCTGGCGGTGCAGATCTCATGCCCGTTTTCCTCTCTTGGTTGGTGGTCGCGAGGCGGTGGCTAGAGGAGCCAGCGCAACGGTTCGAGCCCGAGCAGCAGCCGCCCCGACATCTCGTAGGTCCGCAATGTCCCGATGACGTGCTGGTTCATTGTCAGGACGTCGCGGAGGCAGCGGTCGAGCGGTCCTTTCTGGTAGACCGCGCTGCCGCCGGCGGCCTTGTAGACGAGCCCCACTACCTCCACGCAGACGCCGACGATGTGGGCAAAGGCGGTGGTGAACAGCGCCAGCTGTCGCGGCGAGGGCTGACCGCCCGCGACCAACGTCGCCCAGAGGTCGCCCATCACCCGGAAATAATAGGCGCGGGCGGCGGCCAGCATCGTCTCGGCCCGGCCCACGACATCCTGCACGTAGACATCCTCGCACTGGCGCTTGGCAGGCTCGATATGCACACCCGAGGTGTAGCGCCGCGCCGGCTTCGCCAGCGCGCTCGCGACCAGGGCGTCGATCGCGTGCCGCGCGACGCCGAGTGCCGGTGCTGAACCCTTCGCCGCGAACATGAACGGGAAGGCGTAAAGCGGCCCCGGCCTCCTGACCATCTCAGGGTCCTGAAAGCTGAAGGTGCGCCTAGCCTCGACAAACTGGTCGCGGACGACGACGTCGTTGCTGCCGGTGCCGCGCAGTCCTGTGGTGTGCCAGTTGTCCAGGATTTCGCAATGCGCCGCCGGTATAAAAACCTGCCGGGTCTCCGGCACTCCGTTGCCGTCAACCCGCGCGACGCCGTCCTCGACGACGGTGCAGCCCAGCCACAGCCACTCGCAATGATGACAGCCGCTGACAAACGGGAAGCGTCCGTTCACCCGATAGCCGCCGCATACAGGTTCGGCCAGCCCGGTCGTCGTCGCCGCTGCGCCAGTGGCGACCAACAGATTCGGGTACATCGCACGCGCGATGTCCTGGTCGAGGAACGCGGTCATATAGCCGCCGTCGCAGTTGATCATCGCGCACCAGCCGGCCGAACCATCGGCCATCGCCAACGCCTCGATGACGCGGAACTGGGTCAACGGGTCGAGCTCCGCGCCACCCCAAGCGCGCGGCATCGCCATGCCGAACACGCCGGCTTTCTGCATCGCCACCGCAATCTCGCGCGGCAGCCGGCGGCCTTCTTCGATCTTGTCGCCGGCGGCGCGGATCTGCTCGGCGAGTCCCACCGCGGCATGCATTACGGGATCGTCATCCGGTGTTGCCTGCCCGGCAGCCGGGATGGGCGCCGCCCGTTCGGTCAGCGAAAAGGCGTCAGGCAGCGCGAAGGGCCTGGTGTCCATGTCCAGTCTCCAGCAAGGGTGTTTCGGGAAAAGGGTCGAGCTATCGCCAGAAGGACTTGGCGGCTTCGTATTGTGCATCGACGCGGGTGATGCCGATGTCCTTGAGCATATGATCATCGAGCGCGAGCAGTTCGCGCCGCGAACCGGCGCGCCTGCGCCATTCCCCGATCATGGCTTGGAGGCGCCGCAGGGCCGGGAGCACCGAGATCCTGCGGCGCGGGAACAGGCCTGCAAATTCTGCGAAAAGATCAGCAAAGTGCATCGGGCGGGGCGCGGCAACGGCAATCGTCAGCGGCCGATCCCGGTCGAGCGATCGCCGGTCGTCAACGTGGAATGTCGGGTACCGCCGGTATGGCGCGTGTGGATGCATCGCGGTCTCCTGTGGTCGGATTGAAGTGGCGGTCAACGGCACCGCCGATCCACCCGCTTGATCAGGCAAACCGCTGCTCGATCTCCAGTCCGATATCTGTTCGGATTTTGCTCAACCGCTGCTCAGCCGCCACGAGCTCCGCGCCCGCAGAAAACCGAGTTCGGTGGATCAGGCCGAGTGCAAAGTTCGATGCGGCTGCGCCTAGGTTGAGTCGCCGCAGCGGCTCAGATCGCCGTGGCGCGGAGATTAATCCTCCGGAACGCCAGCCAGGCGCAGCCCCTCGCAGAGGTGCTCGCGCTGCGCCAAGTAGATTGAGTTGTCGCTGCGGGCTTCGGCGCGGAACTTGGCGATCGTGAAATTGGGGGCCAGGTGCTGGGCGACGGCGCACGCCTCGGCAGCTTCGGCCGGCAGGCCGGCAAGCGCCAGTGCGCCGGCCAGAGTATACTGCGCGAGCCCCCAGCCGGGATCGATTTCGACCGATTTGCGCAGGCTCCCAATGCCGCGAACCACGTGTCCGAGATAGACCTCGGCCAGCCCGATCAAGTAGTGCCAGAGGCGTAGGAGCGGGTCTTGCGGACTGAGTCGCATCGCCTCTTCGACGTGGGCGCGGGTCTCGCTCGCCCGCCCGAGCGCGATTTTTATCTGCCCGAGGTAACCGTGGATCGCGGCAAGGTTGCGATCGAGACGACAGGCCAGCTCGAGCTCGCGTAGCGCCCGTTCAGGCCGAGTCATTGCGAACAGCACCCTCGCGTAACCCAGATGCACAGCGGCGCTGCGCGGGGCCAATTCCAGCGCTTTCGTAACGGCCGCCTCGGCGGCGCGAATTTGCCCGGGGCGATCGCCCGATACAAAGGAGTTGACTTCCCAAATCTGCGTATCGGCCAGCCCGATCAGCGCCGAGATATTGCTGCCGTCGAGTCGCAGCGCCGCCTCGAAACTCGCCCGGGCCTGTCGCGCCGCCTCGCGCGACCGCCGCTGGTTCCAGGCGGCCCAGCCGCGCAGCGCATGGTCAATCGCGTCAAGGCGGCTCACCGGTTCGTGGGCCGTTCGCCGGCTCTCCGCCGCGATCAGTTCGACATAGACCGCGCGCACCAGCTGGGCGACAACCTCGTCCTGCATCTCAAGCAGGCGGGCGTGCTGCTTGTCGAAGCGCTCAGCCCACAGATGCGCGCCGTTCTCGGCATCGACGAGCTGGATGTTGATCCGGACGCTATCGTCCGCGTTCTGCACACTGCCTTCGAGCACAAAGCGCACGCCCAACTCGCGACCGATCTGACGGCTGTCGATCGGCCTCCCTTTGTAGGCAAAGGCGGTCGTGCGCGAGATGACGACGATGCCGAGCCCGCGCGACAGATCGGTGGTCAGCGTTTCGGTGACGCCATCGGCAAACGCCTCGTCCTCCGCCCTGCCACCGATGTTCAGAAACGGCAAAACGACGAGGGAGAGGCGCGGCGCCGCTGCACGGCCGGCAAGGAGAGCACCGTCGTGACGGACCTCGACACTCGGCACGTCTTTCGCTGCATCGGTCGCTTTCGACGGCTCTGCCTCGGCCGCGACGAGCGTCGAACGCTCCCACAGCCACCGCGCCAGGCGCTCGCGCCCGGCCGTCAGATGGCGGCGATACGTCCCGAACGACAGCGCCAGCCGTTCGGCCACGGCCTCCTGCTTCAAGGCGGGCTGGAAATAGGTCAATTCGAAGATGCGACGCACCTTGTCGTCGCGCGCGTTGCCGAACAATTGCGCTGCCGTCTCCGACAACAGCGCCTGCAATTCCGTTGGACCGGTGGCAGCGACATTGTCGAATACGCCCCCTAGCAGGGGGCTGCGGGCCAGTAGGTCGGGGCGATGGAAATCACGCAGTGCGTTATTGATCGCCGCGGCGAAATCTGCGTAGGCCAAGGGCGCAGCACCGTTCCCAAGCATTGCGGGCGGTATCGGCGCTGCCCCGCGATCCGTGCCTGGTTCAATCATGCCCACGCTCCGGCTTGATCGGCGGCAACCAAGGTTCTGCGGGGGGCGCTTCTGCGGGTTCGCTGCTGCGACTCGCGGTCTTACGGCTTCGCTGCCGCTCGCTTCGAGGGGACGCGGAATAGCATAAGAAGACGCGAATATTGGGTGCCTGTCGGATCGATCAATAGGCGGCTCATGCCGCGCGGCAGCCGGTCGCACGGGGGGAACTGAGACAGGGGCGCAGAGCTTGGAGGAGGGTTGCCTCTGACGGGGAGCCTGCGGTCCCCCTGCCGTCACGTCGATACACGGCTGTGATGCCGCCGGGCTTTCAGTATTTCGGGCGATGCGAGACCGCCCATCGGCGCGCGTGCTCGATCGGTCCGCGCGGCGGCTGCGCCGCGCGAAACCGCTTCATCGTCGGCAACGCTTCCATCCGCTCGCGCCACGCGCAGATTGCCGGGAGCTTCGGATACAGGGCCTGAGCTTCCGGCGAAAAGCCGAAGCCATGGATGATCGGCAGCATGAAGAAATCCGCCAGGCTCAGCTCCGGCCCGAGCAGGAATTCGCCGCTGCGCGACAGCTCGCGCTCCAACGCCTGCAGGCAGGTTTCGACCATCGGCATGGCGTGCGCGACGATTTTTTCGTCGGAGGGTATGCCGAGCTGCGGGAACACGTTGCGCTCGTGCGACACATGGTAGATCAGGTACGGGTAATAGTAGCCGTTGACCGCGCTGATCCATTGGTTCATGCGCGCCCGCTGCTGCGGATCGTCGGGCGTCAGTTTCGACCCGGCGAAGGCGTCGTCGACATACGAAACGATCGCCGCCGTCTCGTACACGGTGAAATCGCCATGCCGCAGGATCGGCACCCGCTCGAACGGGTGCAGCGCCAGGTGGCTCGGCGTGTTCATTTCCGTTTCGAGATCGTGGAAGGCGTAGGGCACTTCCTTATGGGTCAGGACGATGCCGGCCATCTGGACATAAACGCTGCGCGGAAAGCCGAACAAAGTGACGTCAGGCATTGGGTTCTCCAAGCCGCCGCCGCGCCGAATTTGTAGGAAAAGCCGAATTTGCAGGAAAAGACGGGCATTTCACCACAAGCTCTCGGACCGGCGAGCGGTCGAAAAGCAGTGCTTGGGCGAATGCCTTGGGGTGGCCGGGCGACTGCGATGGGGCCCGACGGGGTAGAGATGGTTCGGCACCCCGCGCCTGTCAACGGCGGGTTGCGAAAAATGAGGCGGCGCTGTGGCATCGCAATTCAGGCGGTGCAACCCGGACCGCGGACGCGCGATTTGTTACGGAAGGCCGAGCATCGCGACGCCGTACGGACGCATCAGCCGATCCTGGGTGCCGAGGACCATGCCTTCGAGATACGCCTGCGCGATGAGCAGGCGGTCGAACGGGTCGTTATGATGCCGCGGCAAGCCGCCCGCATGCTCCGCATGGAGGCCCGTGATCGGCAGAATCTCGAAGCCAAGCCGCTCGACGGTATCCACGATCGATGCGTCAAATTGCAGTTTACCAATCGCTCGCTTGATCGCTACTTCCCACACGGTTGCGGTGCTGACAAAGATCTGGTTGCGGGCATCCTCTATCACCGCTCGCAAATCTCGCGGAACGCGCCGCTGTTGCCGATCCCACCACAGAAAAACATGCGTATCGAGAAGCAGCCTCACTTAGGCTTCTCATCGTCGGCGAGACCTTCGTCATCGCCTTCGCCGTCAAAATATTTCTGGATTTCCGGCGGTAGCGGGCCATCCCAATCATCGGCCATATAGGTGATGCCGAGTAGGTTCTGCCCACCGATCCGCTTCTTTCGCGGCGGCTGATACGGCACCAGCTTGGCCTTCGGCTTGCCGGCTTTGGCGATGACGATTTCCTCACCAGCGGCGGCGCGATCCACCAGCTTCGAGAGGTTCGTTTTCGCGTCGTAAAGGTTCACGGTATCAGTCATCGCTTTCCACAGTTACGTGCCTAACCAACTTGACCAACATATAGTAATGGATGCCCGATGGCGCAAGCTCGGTTCGGCGCGTCCGCGCCACTCACACCTCGGTCAGGAACAGCACGGTGCCGTTGGCTTCCTTGGCCGGGATCGCGAGGCTGCCGTCGGGCATTTCGTCATAGGCCACCTGCCATTGCGTCAGGTAGTCGGCGGTGGCGTCGCGCCGCGCGACGGCGAATTCGAGCGCGGCAATGCCGGGCAAGGGGAAATCCGGGTCGAGCTCGATGCCGGGATGCATCGTCGCGAAATCGTCGGGGGTCGAGAACAGCAGGCGATAGGGCCCGGCGCGCACCGAGGCGACGGCGTCGGTCGTGGTGACCTCGTGCATGCCGAACAGCCGGTCATAGGCCGGCAGCAACGAGGCGGTCTCCTCGGCCAGGATGTGGACGCCGCGCAGCCCGGTGACACCGTTCGGGTGCACCAGCCACTCCGGCCGGCGCACCAGCTCCGGGGTCAGGTGGCCGCACAGGAAACAGTCGAGCGCCGGCGTCTCCTCGGGGGGCAAGTCCAGCAGGCTGAAGCGCGGCACGACGGTGCCCTCGGGCAGTTCGAGCTGGCGGCCGAGCGCCCGCGGCTCGGAGGGATGCAGCCCGAGCGCGGCGAGCGCCGCCGCGGCCTGCTCCGCCGACCCTCGCGGCGCGAAGGCCACCGACATCGCGCCTTCGCGGCGCGCCAGAAAGGCTTCGAGGCGGTGGGCATAGTCGTCGCGCGTCACGAAGCCGAGCAATTCGAGGTAGTCGCGCCCGAACATGATGCAGTAATTGGCGGTACCCTGCCCGAGATGGCGGCCGCGCGGGGTCAGCGTGAAGCCGAGCCGGGTCCAGCCCATGCGGGCCCGCTCAAGGTCGCGCACGCCGATGATGACATGGTCGATCCCCGCAATCCCGTTGCGCATCGCACCTCTCGTCAAGAGACGCCGACCGTAACGGCTGTACGTCGCCCTCGGCAATGTGAAACTGATCCGCCGGTTTTATTCACAATGAGGCGGTGAGACAGTGAGATTGCGGACCCGGCCGAGACTCACTGCCTCACTGTCTCATTGTGAATTTTTGGCGGGTTGCGCTGGGCTCCACCCGCCCTACGCGGCGGGGAGGGGCAGGATCGCATTCTCGTCGAAGCCGGCGCCCATCTCCGCGTCGGGGAAGATGCCGGGCGCGGCGATCCGGGCGAAGGATTCTTCGTAGACTTCCTTCGTGTACGGCTCGAAGACGAGGCGCTCGCCCAGCCTCGTGCCAACATTTACGTCTGGAGAGCGGCGCCTCAGGTTACAATAGGCTGCAGCCGCGGCAATACGCGGTGGCGCGGGAGGATGCGATGAAGAACGGTTTTCGGGTTTACGACACCGACACGCATATCGATCCCGGCGCCGATGTGCTGGAGCGCTATGTCGACCCCGGCTTCCGCAAGCGGCTCGACGATCTCGCGCCGTACCGGGTGGCGATCAAGTCGCGCACCGTCGATGGCGGGATCCGGCATACCTACCGGTTCGATCAGCGGCTTTATGAGCGGACCCTCGGCGAGGCGGAGTCGCGGCCCGGCACCGGCGACGGGCGGGTGTGGCGCGGCGAGCGGCGGCCGAGCTTCGGCGTCGTCGACGACCGCTCCGACAACCGCGTCCTCGACATGGATGCGGAGGGCTCGGACGTGCATTTCCTGGTGCCGTCGGTGTGGACCAGCATTGTCGGCGTGCCCGATGCGTCGCTCGAAACCGGGCTGATCCGCGCCTATCACCGCCACATGGAAGCGTTCTGCGGGCCCTATTCCGACCGGCTCAAGGGCCCGATCGTCGCCTCGACCCGCGACGTCGCCTCGGCGGTCGAGGAGATCAAGAGATGGGGCACGTCGAAATGGGCGGTCGCGGTGCAGCCGCTGCTCGACAACGACATGCCGGTCGACCATCCCGATCTCGAACCGATCTGGCGCGCCGCCGAAGACCACGATCTGGCGATCGTGCATCACAGCTTTACCTGGTCGCCGCCGTATTTCCCGGGCTACCAGGACATGTGGGACAATGTGTACCTGGCGCGGCTGTGCTCGCATCCCTGGGGTGCGATGCGCTTCATGGCCGGGTTTCTCGCCGGCGGCATCCTCGACCGCTATCCCGGGCTCAGGCTGTGCGTCCTCGAATGCGGCTTCGGCTGGCTGCCGTTCTGGGTCAGGCGGATGGACGAGCAGGTCAGCTATGTCGGCCGCACCGCCAAATTGAAAAAGCTGCCGAGCGAGCAATTCGCCGCCGGGCGGGTGTTCTGCAACATCGAGGCGCACGAGCACGAGCCGATGTTCAAGATGGTCACAGAGGCGCTTGGCGACGGGTGCCTGATGTTCGGCTCCGACTACCCGCATTTTGAGAGCTGGTTCCCGCACTCGGTCGACAAGATCCTGGACTGGCCGAGCGTCCAGGGCGAGCTGGCGCGGAAGCTGTTCTGGGACAACGCCGCGCGCTGCTTCAAGCAGACGTGAGGCAACGATCGCTGTAGCCGAGACGCGTAAAAGTCCCCTCCCCCGGGCTTGTCCCGGGGGTCCGCGTCTTTCCTAGGGCGCGGCGAGAAAAGACGTGGATGCCCACGGGTCAAGCCCGGCCACGGGGTTAAAAGGAATGGCTCCGTTTCAGGTGATACCCTGTTACGAGGCCTGCCGCTCGGCCTGGGCGTCGGTCGGGTAGAAGCCGCGGTAGACGTCGGACATCAGCGAGGCGACGACTGCGACGCCGGCGAACGACACCGCCAGACCGATCACCTGGAAGACGATCCACAGGATCGACGGCGCACCGCCGCCGATTTCGTTGACGATGTAGTGGACGATGCCGAACGGCAGGTAGCAGGCCAGCAGGCAGGCAAACAGCCGCCAGTAATTGCCGGCCATCAGATCCCACGCCTGGAGCAGCGAGATCGGCCGCTCGATCGCCGCGGCCGGGAACACCAGGGACACGCGCGCCCCGGCGAAGGCGAGCGCGATATAGCCGGCGATCGCGATCAGCACGGTCAGGAAATGCGGCGGCACGGCGGCGATCAGCACGAGCACCAAGACGCCGACGAAAGCGAGAAGCCCGATCTTGACGGTGGTCAGGAAGAAGGTGGCCCAGCCCGGCGGAAACAAGCTTTCGGACGTTGTCTCGCCGAGCAGGATGAAACGATGCCAGCGCACGATGAACACCGTGCCGAACACCGCAAACCCGCCGGCCCGCACGAGCAGCGCCAGGATCATGCCGATCCAGCCGCCGCCGCCGACCACCCAGGCGACGATCTCGGCGACGACCAGGATCGCGAAAGGCAGCCAGGCGAGATCGACCGCGAGGCGCGCATTCTCCATGACGACTGTGTAGGCGGCCCGCACCGAGGCCGCGATGTCGATTTTCTGCTGCGATGGCGTAGCCGCGTAGCTCATTTCAGTCCCCCCTGTTCAAAGAAACCCCCGCAGACCTCCTTGGCCGGCTTACCCCGATTCCGGATGGCGGAGCAACACTTCGTTCGGCAATCCGCCCGCAGTTCGCGAGTTGCGCCACAAACCGGCCGCCATGTTATCGTCCCGCGCTCGCCGCCCGCCGATACGCAACTAACAGAGATTCGAATGATGACCGGCAGAACCTTATCGCGTCTTCGCCTCGCGAGCGTGCTGATCGCCTTCACCCTGCTCGGCTGCGGCGACAACGAGGCCACCCAGCGCAAGGCGTTCATTGAATTCCTGCAGAGCCGCATCATCGCGAAGCCCGGCGTGCACGTTCCGAAACTGACCGCCGAGGAGACCGCCGCCTTTGGCGATTATGCCAAGCATTACGCGGTCATCGCCGACTTCAACGGCAACCTCGACCAGGTGGTGTCCCGGCCGATGCAGCAGGCGCTCGCCAAGGGCACGCCGCACTCGCTCGCCGAGGTCATGGAGCGGCGCCAGGACGTCGCCGCGGTGGGCGAGGGAATGGCGAAGATCCGAATCGCGCTCGATCAGCAATTGGCGACCGCCGACGCCGCCCATGCCGCGTTGAAACAGCCGGACGATCTGAAGCCGGTCTATGACGCTGCTTATGCGCGCGACGTCACGATGCCGGCCAAGGCGATGGCCGACATCTTCCCGGATGTCGACGAGACGATGAAGAGCATTCTCGCCCTCGCCGATTTCGTCGCGGCGCATCAGGGCGCGGTAAAAATTCAGGGCACGATGATCCAGACCAGCGACCCCTCCTTGCAGCCGGTGCTGGCGGCGATGATCGACAAGGTTCGCGAGAAAGGCGAGGCGATCAACAAGGCGCAGCAGCGCGTCAACGCGCTGATCACCGGCGGCTGAGCCGGCAAAGGACGCACCCCATAGTGATCCGCTTTGCCGCCGCCCTATCGCTCTGCCTGGCTTTTTGCGGACAGGCCGAAGCCCGGCAGGTCTGCGCCTGGTTGATCGAGACCGCCAAGCCCGGCGGTAGCCACGATCTCGACGTATGGATGCAGGCCGATACGCGGATCGATTTCCTCTACCAGATCGGCGGCCGGGGGATCACCGGCGAGGGTTTCCGCGCCCACTCGCCGGGCAGCGGCACCTTCGCGCTCGACCCCGGCAGGCCGACCAAGGTGTGGGGCTTTGGCGCGACGATGCCGAGCCCGGGCAAGATCGACATCAGCGTCGAATTGCACCGGACGCCGAAGGACATTTTCTCCAAGGAGCCGACGCCGCTGATCGCCGGTTTCTCGTTTGCGCGCGACGTTCCGGCCCGCGAAACCCGGCCGCCGCCGATCCTGGCACGGAAGCAGTGCAAGCCGGTGGCGTGAGGCCTTGCGCTCTTCAGGGAATGTTGGCCCCACCTGGCGGCTGGCGCCGGCGAAAGGCGAACGTGAATAAAGAACCCACCACCGACAGGATGACAATTCCGACCACCAGCAACAGACCCCCGAACGAGTCGTTGTCGGCCAGAAACCCGATCCCGAAGACCGCGAAACAGCCTCCGGGCAACAGCAGCACCAGCGCGAAGATCAGCGCCGCTATCTGACCGCCGGTCATGCGAGCGCGGCCCCCGCGCCGGGCGGCGGGCGGCGCCTGCGAAAGGCGAGCCGGAACAGGAAGCCTATCAGCGCCAGGATGACGATGCCGACGGCCAACATCTGCTCGGCGGCAACGCGCATGTGGCTGTCACCGATCAAGCGGATGCCGACATACAGGAAGCAGCCACCCGGCACCAGCAGCACCAGCGCGAGAATCAGCGCCGCTATCTGGCCGCCGCTCACGCGATCGCTCGCCTAGGCCCCAGCGCCGGGGGGCGATGACGGGCGCCGACGAAACGCGAGCCAGAAGAACAGGCCCATGACCGCGAGGATGGCAAGCCCGATCGCCACCAGCATTGCGCCGAATTCAGTGCTTTCGCTCGTCATCACGAAGCCGAGAATCACGAAACAGCCGCCCGGCAACAACAGCACGATCGCCAGGATCAGCGCCGCGATCTGGCCTCCGGTCATTGGCGCTTCCGGGCGCGCGGCGGCAGGCCGGGGCGGTGAAACAGATTGTAGGTGTCGAATGGGATGATGCGGCCGTCATCGGTGACGAAATGGATGCAGGAGCGCTTGACGCCGGCGAGACAGAAATTGAAGCGGTCGAGGAAGCTGACGACGGTCACGCGAAAGACGCGGTCGTAGCCGATCGGCTCGGGGAGCTCCACCAAGGGCAGACAGCACAATACCTCATGCAAGACATCGGCCGATTGCTGCCCGGCGCAGGACAATGACAGCAATTCGACGAGGAGCCGGCGCATCTCGGGCTGGCCCTCGAAGGTGACCGAGTTCGGCGCCTCCTGCACCAGAACTTCCTGCGGGAAGAGGTGCGTGACCGGCCGCACCTCGTCGCCGAGACGCAAGCCGTAACCGATCGAGATCGCATCGGGGTTGCACGGCAGCGGGATCATGTCGTCGCCGCCAAAGACGCCCCACTGGTCGATGACCGCCTGGCGGATTTCGGACAGCACGATGCGGTTTGTTTCGGGATCGAAGCCGTCGTTGCGGCCGGCATCCTGCACCGGCTGAAAGGTGACGCCGCGCACGCAGGAGCGGCTCTGCGCGACGCGCAAGACATCGCCGATCTCCTGATCGTTGACGCCCTTGCGGATGACGCAGACCAAGGTCGTCGAGATGCCGGCTTCCTCGAGCGCGTCGAGGGCGCGCTCGCGGACCCGCCGCAGATCGGCGCCGCGGATCGCCTGCAATGCCTCGCGGCTCAGCGCGTCGAATTGCAGATAGACCTCGAAGGCGCGCTTCATGTGGGCCAACGCCGCGACGAATTCCGGGTCACCCGCGATGCGGATGCCATTGGTGTTCAGCATCACATGGCGGATCGGCCGGGCCCGGGCAGCGCGGATGATGTCGAGGATCTGTGGGTGCAGGGTCGGCTCGCCGCCGGAGATCTGCAGCAAATCCGGCTTGCCTTCGCTTTCGACGAGGAGATCGAGCATGCGCTCCACTTCGGCGAGCGGACGGTGACTCTCGCGCAATGGCGAGGAGCTGGCGAAGCAGGTCGGGCAGGTCAAATTGCAGTGTTCGTTGATTTCGATCAGCGCGAGGCAGCTGTGCTGCTCGTGATCGGGGCAGAGACCGCAATCATAGGGGCATCCCTTGTCGATTCGGGTGTGAAACTTGAGCGGCACATCGCCCGGCTTCAGGAAATCGCGGCAGCGCTTCCAATACGCCGCGTCGGTCGACACCAGGGTCTTCTGCACGCCGTGCTCACGGCAGCGCTTCAGGTAATAGACGCAACCCTGCTCCTGCAGGATCTTCGCCGGCACCAGTTCAAGACAGGTCTCGCACAGCGAGGTCGTCTGGCCGAGGAAGATGTACGGGCGCGATTTGCGTGGCCCCGTCTCGGCCGAGCTCGCCGACGCGTCAGTTACGGGCTCGACCTCACCAAGGTGCTGCATGAACGTGGCGCCTCCCGGCGCGCGAAGATGAGGGCGTAGGCGATAAGCGCGACCGATATCAGGTGAAACAGGTTGAACGGGCCGATCACCGTGCCATAAGGCTTCAGGAACTCCCACAAGAAACGCTGCGTCGCATAGACGCCGACGAACAGGTAAAAGCCGGTGCGCAGGACGGGTTCGCTGCCGCGGCGCACCAGGGTGACGAAAACGGCGAGGAAGGCCGCCATCGTCAGCGATTCATAGAGCTGCACCGGATGGCGAGTGACGCCGTCGCCGAAATCGACGCCCCATGGCAGGCCCGTCGGGGTACCGTAGGTCATGTCGTCGAGGCCGGCGAGAAAGCAGCCGATGCGACCGATCGCGATCGCCGCCGAGAGCGGCGCGACAAAGCGCAACCCGGTCGAGCCGCGGATGCCGGTCGCGACCTTCAGGATCTCGATCGCGATGATGGCGGCGGCGAGCGCGCCCTCGACGCTGCGAGCAATCCCCGGGATGCCGGAGAGCCAAAGGTTCGCGGTGCCGGCGATGTACGCGCCTGCGGTGGCGCCGAGCGAGCCGCTGGCGATGTAGAGCCGGTGCACCTGCCAGGGCTGCGGCGCTGCGTGCGGCGCTGCTTGCGGCGATCCCTGTGGCCCGGAGATCGGCAGCCAGCGATACACCGCCAGCGCCGCAACCAGCGCCAGGACGTCGAACAATGTGTGAAGCAGCAAACGTGCCCCCAAGATTTGCGGTAGTTTACATCCTTGAGCGGCAGGAGGCACAAGCCGCCTACGCAATCTCGCCCAGCCGCACAAGAGGGACAAGCCATGCCCGCGTCCGAGATATCAGCATCCGACCTGGAGGTGCTGACGAGCCTGAACCGCGACTACATCCGCTCGGTGCAGAACGGCGATGTCCGCCGCTTCGACGAGATCCTCGCGGCGGATTTCCGCTGCTCGAACCCGGACGGATCGCTGGTGGACCGCAGCGGCTTTCTCGCGCAGACCGCGCGGCCGGTCACGATCTCGAACCTGGCGGCGCATGATGTCGAGATCCGTCTGTGCGGCGTGGTCGCGCTCATCCACGCCCGCACCAGCTACACGATGGCCGACGGGCGCCCGGGCGCCGGCCGCTACACCGATGTGTGGGCGCGCCAGAACGGCCAATGGCTCGCCGTGTCGGCGCATGTCACGCGCTGCTGATCACAGCGCTAACGCCTCCTCCATGCTCCGCGGTCCGCTGCGGCTGGACCTGGTGTGACTGTTAATGAGAATGCCGCGACGTGACCCCGTGAGCGCGCCCGCTTGAAAGGACTACAATGCCCGTCGAGCACCTTGCCTCCGTCAACGAACCGCAGACGACGGTGCCGGTCGAGAAGTTCGGATCACCCGGAACCCCCGGGGAACTTCATTTCGTCGCACAAATTCCAGGGGAGACGCGCTCTGATTACGCTCGGCTGGGCGACACTTCCGAGCGCCGGTTTGCCGTCTCTGCGCTATTGTCAAAAATCCCTCTGCCCGCCGATCGAATCTCTGCAAGTTTCACTGCGGAAGATGGTGGCTCTTACCTCCTGAAGCCTGCTACGGCATCTGAAGTGCGGGTTGCTACCCCATGGGGAAAATTCTCTCTCAAGCCAAACGCCGCAGGGGAGCTCGCGCTCATTGAGTTTGGATGCTTGGCAACAAGTGTAGGGCAGGCGCGTCAAAATCTTTTAAGGGCTGTCCTTCCGTTCCTTGATCACGCCGCATATATGACGCGTTCTCCCGTAGTCATCTCATCAATACGAATCGATGACCAAAAAAATACTTGCACCACGCTGTTTTATACAAATCCATTTCGTAAGCAGATACCTGGATCTACAGATTTACTCTTCAATGAAATGTCCCCGGTCTATGCTATGTACAGGGAAGCATTGAACAGCAACAGCGAATTTCACAAATTTCTCTGTTACTATAAAATCCTCGAAGGTTTGCTTGGCCCACTCCGCGCGAACGCGATGAAAATCATAAAGGGCCGAGGATTAGCGATTCGCGTGCCCAGGACCGTAGTGCCCGATTTGGCGGAGCTACCACCTGCGCACCGAGGTCATGTCGGAAAACCGATCAAGAAGTTCTTCGACGATGTGCTGACCCCGCGCTACCGCAATGCCGTGGCGCATTTCATGACGGACGAAGGGGGTGTGCTGCACGCCGGACGGCCAGAACACTTGGACGAGTATGCCGGCGTGATCCTTCTCTGCGAATTGTGTGTCCGCGAGGTTGTGTCGGGGCACGAGTCGCTACTTAAGGCGATCGCCGAAGCGACCTAGCAGCTGATTTGCAGCTCTCACCCGAGTTCCGAGAGCCGCGGCAGCACCTCCTTCGAGAACATTGTCAGGTTGGCGACGGTGTCATCGTGGTCGAGGAGGCCGCCCTGCCCCATCATCAGCAGGTGGCCGAAGCCGCCGACGTGGTTATAGAACGCGTGCAACTGGTCCCAGACATCGTCGGGGGTGCCGGCGAAGACGAGGCCGGCATCGATCGCCTCCTCGACCTGCATCGTGCGGGCGTTGATCGGGCGGCCGTCCTTGGTCTGAACGCGGGTCGCGCGCGCCATCGAGGCGCCGCCCGATTTCAGCATCTGGGCGTTGATCCCGGCCGCGACATAGCCGGGCGGGTTCTGGAATTGCGGCGCGACGATCCCCGAGGTGCGGCTGTAGCCGAGGATCTGGTCGGCGCGGCGGAGGCCCTCCTCGCGCGTGTCGCCGACCCCGATCAAGGCCATATAGGCGAGCTTGTCGAGCCGCATCTCGCGGCCGGTCTCGGCGGCCGTCTTGCGATAGGCCTCGTAGATCGCCGGGGTGCGGACCCAGCCCGTGTTCAGGACGCCGATCGTGATGCCGCGCGCCGCCGCTTCCGAGGCGCTGCCGGGGCTACCGACCGGCATCCACACCGGCGGGTGCGGCTCCTGCCAGGGGCGCGGCCAGACATTGACCGAGCGGTACTGGAAATGCGTCCCCTCCCAGCTGAACGGGCCGTCATGGCTCTGCATCGCCTTCAGGATCAGATCGTGCGCCTCCCAGAAGCGCTCCATCAGCTCGGCCGGGTTGGTGTTGGCCGGCGAGATCTCGAACGGCACACCCTTGACGAACCCCATATCGAGCCGGCCGTCGCGTATTCTTCGGCGACCCGGATCGGGTCGTTGCGGTTGCCGATCGGCATGCCGAGCGCGAGCAGCCGCACCTTCTTCGTCTCGCGCGCCAGGATCGCCATCGGGATCGTGCACACCGAGTCGGCGCAGGTCGCCGTCGCGTGGTGCTCGTTGGTCATGATGTTGATGCCGAGCTCGTCGCACAATGCCCATTCGTCGAGATAGCGGTGGTAGAGATCGGCGCCCACCTTCGGGTCGTAGAGCCGGCTCGGGATGATGACGCGGTAGGATTCGCCAAGCTGCGGCCAGGCCGGGTGATAGGCCATCTCGCTGAAATGCCAGACTTGCATGCCCTTGGCCTTCGTTTCGTTGGCGGTCATGGCCGGTTCTCCTGCGCGAAGCGGGCGATGTGGTCGGCGACCGCCTCGGGGTGCTCGATTTGCGGGTAATGCGCCGCGCCGGCGATATGCTCGAAGCGGGCGTCAGGCAATGAAGCGGCGAGCTTCTCGCCGTAGGATGGGGCGACGATGCCGTCCTCCGCACCCCACAGCACCAGGCCCGGGACCGTGATCCGGTGCAGCCAGTGCACCAGCGCCGGATTGTGCATGTAGGGTTTCCAGCCGTAGAGCGCGGCCGCCTCGCGGTCATGCGCGATCGACTGCAACTCGGCATCGTCGAGCATCGCGTAATCGGGAACGAAGCGGGCCGGGTCGGTGAAGGTGCGGCGCAACACTTCGTCGGCCGGCAGGGCGTAGATGTCGGCGATGTCGCGCTCCTCGCGGCCGCCGAATTTGAGGCCAAGCGAGTCGATCAGCACGAGACGGCCGATCCGGACGGTGGAGCGCACCGCGATTTCGAGCGCGACCCAGCCGCCGAAGGACGAGCCGACTAGTGTCGCCTGATGCAGGTCGAGGCGGTCGAGCAGGTCGAGATAGAGATAGGCGACGTCATTGACGCTGCGGAACCAGGCGGGACGCGGCGTCGTACCGAAACCGGGATGGCGCGGCGCGACGACCCGGAAGCGTTGCGCCAGCCGGTCGAGCAACGGGCGGTTCTGCGCGACATAGTCGCCGCCATGCAGAAACAGCAATGGCGGCCCGGAACCGGCGATCAGCGCCTCGACCGATATGCCGGCCATCTCGATGCGTTCCATCCCAGCCCTCTCGCGCCGTGTCGCGCAAGCTTCCCATAAATCGTCATCCCGGCGAAAGCCGGGATCCACCTTTCCGCTGGCACAAACAACCCGATCAGGCATCATCGTCCGAGCCAAGGGTCACGCCTCGACCCTAGCAGAAACCTGGATCCCGGCCTTCGCCGGGATGGCGACAGGGGTGAACGATGGGCCAGTTCCGACTGCGCGCGGCGGTGAAGCGGTGAGTGCGGCGGCGCTGCTGATCCTGGCCGCGGCCAACGCGGCGCTGCCGGTGGCCCTCGCCTGCCCGGCGATTTCCGGTCAGACGCTCGTATATGTCGACATCTTTGACGGACCGCCGGAAAATCAAGCCGATCTGGTGCCGGATCAGCACAGCGCGCCGGCCTCCAAGACCGCCTGGAATAGCTGGCAGCTCGAAGCCGGTCCCGACGGACTCTATGTCACGTGCGGCTACGGCAAGAAGCTCGAAGGGCCGTACAGCCGCATGGAGACGATCCGGCTGCCGGAGACGGTCAAGACCTGCCGCGCGGATTTCAAGACCGGGCCCGGGCCCGGCGACTTGACCTTGCAGCGCTTTTCCTGCCGGTGATGCGCCGGCGCGGCTGAGATCACGGAGAGAACGATGCGCCAGTTCGGAACCGCGCAACCGGTGCGCCATTTCGAGGACAAGCGACAGCCCGGCGGCAATTGCCGCTTCCGGAACGACGGCGCCCGGCCGGCGTCATGAGCGCGATCAAACTCAACCTCGGCTGCGGCAACCGCAAAATGGCGGGTTATCTGAATGTCGATAAGGCCGCTGCCGTCGCGCCCGACCTTTTGCTCGACCTCGAAGCCTTACCGTGGCCGTTCGAGACCGACGCGGTGTCCGAAATCCTGGCGCTGCACGTGCTCGAACACGTCGGCCGCGACACCGATAATTTCCTCGGCATCATGAAGGAAATGTATCGGGTGTGCCGCGACAATGCGCGGGTCGTCATCATGGTGCCGCACCACCGCAGCGAGTCGTTTGCCGGAGATCCGACACACGTGCGGATGATTACGGCAAAGGGCATGTCGCTCTTCTCCAAAGACTATTGCCGGGCGTTCACCGAGAAAAACTGGGCGAACACGACCCTCGCCGAACATCTCGACATCGACTTTGGCATTGCCTCGATCACCTATGATTTGACGCCGCATTGGCGCCAGCGGCTCAGGCAAAACGCGATCAGCCCCGGCGAGTTGTCTCATGCCGTGACGACCTACAATAATGTCGTCGAGCAAGTGGTATTCGAGTTGCGGGTGGTGAAGTCGCCGGCGACGCAGGCGGCGCTCGGCCATACCGACGGCAATATCGGCTACGTCTTTCGCTAGGATGGGGTACGGGCCAGTTCGGAATAGGGCAGCCGGTGCGGCGCTTCGAGGACAAGCGCCTGTTGTGCGGCAACGGCCGCTTCCAGAACGACGTCACGCTGCCCGGCCAGGCCTATGGCTATGTGCTGCGCTCGCCGCGCGCCATGCCGCGCTCCTCGCAATGGACATTACACCATGCCCCCGGACCCGCGAGGGGAGACATGGAGGCGTGTTATACTGGCGATCTGCGTTGCCGAGCCTTTCTCAGAAAGCGGCCCGCCGGGAGAGTTGTAGATGGGCGACAATCGCGTAAAAAACTTCACCGTGATTGAGTCGGCCTACGGCAAGTTCCTCGTCAACCGGCATTGCGCCTACCAGGCGGAAGCGCTGATAAAAACTGGACGGCCGCATATCGATGACGAGCTGCGCAAGATCCTGGCAATCGTCGAGAGCCTGCCAACCGACTGCATTCTGGTCGATGCGGGGGCGAACATCGGACTGCTAAGCATCCCGATCGCCGACGCGATCAGGAGCAAGGGCGGCACCGTACACAGTTTCGAGGTGCAGCGGATGCTATTCTATGCGCTGTGCGGCGGCGCGGCGCTCAACGATCTCGACAATTTGTACGCGCATCACGCCGCGCTGGGTAGCGCATCGGGGAGCATACCAGTGCCCAAGCTCGATTACGGGCGGCCTCAGGATTTCGGTATGCTTAGCCTCAAGGAGCAACCTGACGATGCACCGAGCGAGAGCGTCATACTGATGGCCCTAGACAGCGCCGGCTTGCCTCGGCTCGATTTCTTGAAAGTTGATGTCGAAGGCATGGAGATCGACGTCCTGAGGGGTGCGCGCGAGCTGATCGCCCGCGACCGGCCCTGGGGCTGGATCGAGTATTGGAAGGTGGGGATCGAGCCGATCCGGGCGGAGCTGGCCGAATTCGGGTATAAATTCTACGTCATGGACAAGTTCAATCTGCTGTGCGCTCCGCCGGAGCGACTGGCTTCCTCGCGACTTTCGATCAAGGCGCCGGAAGCCTAAACGCTGCTCTGCAGCCTTCTTGGCGAAAGAACAATTGGGGACAGCCATGGGCCAGTTCGGAATCGGGCAGCCGGTGCGGCGCTTCGAGGACAAGCGCCTGTTGTGCGGCAATGGCCGCTTTCAGAACGACGTCACGCTGCCCGGCCAGGCCTATGGCTATGTGCTGCGGTCGCCGCACGCCCATGCTGCGATCCGGACGATGGATTTGAGCGCAGCACAGGCGGCGCCCGGGGTGCTGGCGATCTATACCGGCGACGACCTCGCCGCCGCGGGGATGGGCACGATGGGCGTGCCGTTTGCCAACAACCGCAAGCGACCCGACGGCTCGCCGATGTTCTGGCGGGCTCATCTCGGCCTGGCACGGGAGCGGGTGCGCTATGTCGGCGAGCCGGTCGCCTTCATCGTCGCCGAGAGCCTGGCGCAAGCGAAGGATGCCGCCGAGCTCGTCGAGATCGACTACGACATCCTGTCGTCGGTCACCGACACCGCCGACGCGGCCGCCGGCATGCACGCGGTGTGGGAGGAATGCCCGGACAACATCTCGAATTTGTTCGAGAGCGGCAATAAGGCGGCGGCCGACGCGGCGCTCGCCACGGCGGCGCACATCGTCAAGCGGCGCTATGTAATCAGCCGGGTCTACGCGCATTTCATGGAGCCGCGCGGCGCGACCGGCGTGTGGGACCCGGGCGAGGACCGCTACACGCTCTATGCCGACGTGCAGTACCCGCACCGGGTGCGGCAAGCGCTGGCGACCCGCATCTTCAAGATCCCGGAGAGCCGCATCCGGGTCATCGCCGGCGATGTCGGCGGCGGGTTCGGCACCAAGGGCTGGCAATACCCCGAGCACCGGCTCGTGCTGTTCGCCGCGAAACGGTTGCGCCGGCCGGTCAAATGGCAATGCGAACGCAGCGAGGCGATCCAGGCCGACGAGCATGCCCGCGACAATATCAGCGAAGCCGAGCTGGGGCTCGACGCGAACGGGAAATTCGTCGGGCTGCGGGTCAGGACGTTTGCCAATGTCGGCGCCTACATCTCGTCGGAGCGGAACCTGCTCGCAACCTTCGGAAATGTCGGCACCTTGGCCGGCGTCTACGACATTCCGGCGGCCCATGTCGCGGTGCTGGCGGTGATGGCGAACACCAACGGCACCGCGCCCTATCGTGGCGCCGGCCGGCCCGAATCCACCTATGTGATCGAGCGGCTGATCGACGATGCGGCGCGCGAACTGGGCCACGACCCGGTGGAATTACGCCGCATCAACCTGATCCCGGCGGCGAAGCTCCCCTACAAGAATGCCTTCGGCCTCAACTACGACTGCGGCGATTTTCCGGCGAACCAGCAGAAGGTGCTGGAGCTGGCCGATTGGGCCGGCTTCCCGAAGCGCCGCGAGGCGGCGCGGCGGCATGGCAAGCTGCGCGGCATCGGCATCGCCAACCCGATCGAGAAGGCCGCCGGCCCCGGCCAGGAATTCGCCGAGATCCGCTTTCATCCCAGCGGCAACGCGACCCTCTTGATGGGCAGCAAGAACCAGGGCCAGGGCCACGAGACCGTGTTCAAGCAGATCCTCAACGAGCGGCTCGGACTCAACCCGGCGGAGGTGCAGTACATCGACGGCGACACCGACCGGGTCGCGTTCGGGATCGGCACCAACGGCTCGCGCTCGACCGTGATCGGCGGCTCGGCCTTGTGGATGGCGGCCGACAAGGTGATCGCCAAGGGCAAGCGGCTCGCCGCGCATCTACTCGAAGCGGCCGAGGCCGACATCGAATTCGCGGTCAGCGATAGCGGCGGGAATTTCGCGGTCGCCGGCACCGACCGGCATATCGCGATCACCGAAATCGCCAAGGCGGCGTTCCAGATCGGGCGCCTGCCGCCGGGGCTCGAAGGCGGGCTGTTCGAGACCGGCACCTTCTCGCCGGCCGACAACACCTATCCCAATGGCAGCCATGTCTGCGAAGTCGAGATCGACGCGGACACCGGCGAGTTCGAGATCCTGAACTATGTCGTGGTCGACGATGTCGGCACCGTCGTCAACCCGATCGGCCTCAAGGGGCAGATCCATGGCGGGGTCATGCAGGGGCTCGGGCAGGCGGTCATGGAACAGGTCGTCTATGACCGGGATAGCGGGCAGCTGCTGAGCGGCAGCTTCATGGATTACGCGATGCCGCGGGCGGCGGATATCGGCGCGATCAAGGTCGAGAGCAACCCGTGCCCGACAAAGCTCAACCCGATCGGCGCCAAGGGCGCGGGCGAGGCCGGCACGGTTGGCGCGCTGCCGGCGATCGTCAATGCGGTGCTGGACGCGCTGGCGCCACTCGGGGTCACGCACATCGAGATGCCGACCACCAGCCAGCGCATCTGGCAGGCGATGCATGCTGCACGGCAGGCGTAGGGCGCATTGAGCTCGGCGAACGTGCCGTTATGCGGATCCTATGTCAGGTCCCGCTCCACGGATCGATGACATCCAGCCCAGCCTGCAAAGTCGGCGAGATTGCGAGTTGCAACAGCAGCGCCAGCGGTCAACGCCGTTGCCGCGATCTGTGCGTCGAGAGTTTCCATTGGTTTCCCGGCACGACGGCGCGCCATCAGTATCTCGGCATAATGGGTCGCGGCCGCCGCGTCGAAGGCCAGCATGCGTGAGGCAAACACTCTGGCGAACATCCGCTCCGCGGCATCCGCGAGAGCGGTCTTTCGGCGACCGACTGGAAGCAGCGCGATACCGTAGAGTATCTCCGCCTTTGTGATGCTGGTCGTGAACAACGTTGTGCGTCGCTGGCCAGTAAACCACGCGCGTACTTTCGCGTCCGGCGCGGTTCGCATCAGCTCCGAAACGACGTTCGTGTCGAACACAATCATCGACGAAACTTGGGTGGCGGTCTCACCGGCGTCGGCGGGTGTGGCTCCAATTCAACGCCGCCGAATGGCGCGAAATAGCTCCAGATTTCGTCGGCAACATTGCCTTCGCAGGTCTCGACTTCGTCGCCGACCGCATCCTTGAGGATCTGCCGCAGCTCGGCTTCCATCGAGCGGCCGTTTTGGGCGGCGCGCACCCGCAACTGCTTCCGTACCTCCGGATCGACGTTGCGAATGGTCAGAGTAGCCATAGGGTCGTCCGTTTAGCTTGCATGCAATGTAAGCAACGCTTGCATTCGGAGCGAGCCATGGCGCGGACGCATCCGGCGGTGGGCGGGGGTGCAAACCCTGCATTGGCAAAAGCCTTGCCAAACGCGTTACACTGGTCCCAGCACATCCGAGCCCGAAGGAACGCACCATGCATTACAAGCGCATCTCCGCCGATTGCCATCTCGATATGCCGTGCATGCCGCCGGAGCTGTTCGTCGAGAACGCCTCGCGCGAGATGAAGGAGCGGATGCCCTATGTCGAGGACGGGCCGGACGGGCCGCAATGGGTCGCCAAGAACGGCGCCAATTTCGGGCTGGTGAACGGGGTCGGTCCGGGCGGCGCCAAGCATGTGCCGGGGCAGAATGTCCGGGTCGACATCATGGCCGAGCACGGGCTCTATGAAGACGCCAAGAAGGGCAAGTTCCGCTGCCGCGACCCGCATCTGCGGCTTAAGGACATGGAGACGGATGGGGTCGATGCCGAGGTCATCTACGGCATTCTCGGGACTGCGTCGAAGCTCAATGACCGGGAAGCGTCGAACGAGGTGCTGCGCATCTACAACGACTGGCTGAAGGAGTTCTGCAGCCATTACCCGGATCGACACATCGGCCTTGCTTGCCTGCCCTACGGCAGCGTCGACGAGGCGGTGAAGGAGGTCGGCCGGGTGTCCAAGATGGGGCTGCGCGGCCTTGAATTGTCGTGCTCCTGGGACATGGAGCCGATGTGGCACCCGATCTGGGAGCCGCTGTGGAAGGCGGTCGCCGATGTCGACCTGCCATTGCATTTCCACACCTTCCCGACGACGGCGCCGCGGTCGCGCACCGAGGTGCGCCAGGTGCAGCGTGCCGCTATGTTCACCGGCGTCTCGGCGTTCCAGATGGGCCTCATCCACATCATGGCCGGGATGATGGGCGCCGGCGTGTTCGAGCGGCATCCCAATTTGCGCATCGGCTTCGGCGAGAGCGGCGTCGGCTGGATTCCCTATGCGCTCCACCGCATGGACTTCGAGTTCGAGGACCGCTTCCGCGACCTGATGAAACTGAAGCCGAGCGAATATTGGCGGCGCCAGTGCCGCGCGACGTTCCAGTTCGACCCGATCGGCGCCAAGCTGATCGAGGACATCGGCGTCGAAACCATCATGTGGGGCTCGGACTACCCGCACACCGACGGCGTGTGGCCGGAATCGCAGAAATACATCGACGAGCAGTTCGCCGGCCTGTCGCCCGAGGTGGTGCACAAGATCACCTGCGAGAACGCCGCGAAATTCTATCGCCTGGTGAATTAGGCGCCGCAGATAAGCCCCCAGCCGCCCGCCGCTCGCGCGGCGTCCTCCCTCCCCCGCTTCCGGGGGAGGTTGGTGCGGGGGCAGGGTCAGCGCCAGGGCAAACCCTCTCCCGCAATACAGGAGAGGGTTTTTGTTGCGTATCCGCGGCTCGCGACATCGTGATTGCACCGGCGCGGCCTCGTCGCTTAGGTAAACGATAGCGTTCCGTTTTCTCGCGGCGTTCCAATTCAGGGGAGCCGTCCGATGTTGCCCTCTCCGCGCCTGCTGGCCCTGGCCAGTGCCGTCCCGCCCCATGCACTCGGCCAGGATGAGGTCGTCGAACGGGTCAAGCGCCTGTTCGGGAGTTCAGCCGAGCTCGACCGGTTGCTGCCGGTGTTCGCGAACAGCGGCATCGGGCGGCGCTACTCGTCGGTGCCGCTCGAATGGTATGACGAGCCGCATGGCTGGGCCGAGCGCAACCGCCGCTACCTGACCGGCGCGCTCGATCTGCTGGAGAACGTCGCCGGGCGGGTTCTCGACCGCGCCGGCCTCGCCGCCGGCGATCTCGGCGGCATCGTCACGGTGTCTACCACCGGCATCGCGACCCCGAGCCTCGACGCGTTGCTGATCGAGCGGATGCAGCTGCCGCGCAATATCGCGCGGCTACCGATCTTCGGTCTGGGCTGCGCCGGCGGCGTTGTCGGGCTGGCCCGCGCCGCCGCCATGGCAGCGGCATTGCCGGGCAAGCCGGTGCTGTGCCTCGTCGTCGAATTGTGCACCCTCTCCTTCCGCCGCGGCGATCTTGCGAAAAGCAACATCGTCGCCACCGCGCTGTTCGGCGACGGCGCCGCCGCGGCACTGCTGCGCTGCGACCCCGGGAGCGGAGATTCGGGCGAGGGTCCGGCGATCGTCGCGACCGGCGAACACACCTGGCCAAAGAGCCTCGACATCATGGGGTGGGATGTCGCCGATGACGGGCTGAAGGCGATCTTCTCGCGCGACATCCCGCGCCTGATGCAGGCGGAGCTGAAGCCGGTGGTTGACGATTTCCTTGCCCGGCAGGGCTTGCGCCTCGCCGATATCGACCGCTTCGTCTGCCATCCCGGCGGCCCCAAGGTGCTCGACGCCTTCGAGGAGGTGTTCGGCCTGGAAGCGGGCGCGCTGACCGAGGCGCGCGGCGTCTTGCATGATTACGGCAACATGTCGGCGGCGAGCGTCCTGTTCGTGCTCGAGCGCATGCTGGGGCAGGCCGGCGCCACCGGCGCGGCGTGCGGCCGGGCGTTGATGACGGCGCTTGGGCCGGGCTTCACGGCGGGCTTCGCATTGCTGAACGGGCGATGAGCCTTTTCCACATCGTGCTCGGCCTGGTGGTATTGCAGCGGCTCGGCGAGCTTGCCGTGGCGGCGCGCAACACCCGCAACCTGCGGGCGGGCGGCGCCATCGAGCTCGATGCCGGCGGCTATCCCCTGTTTGTCTTGCTGCACGCCACATGGCTGGTGAGCCTGGCGGTGCTGGTGCCGGCTTCGGCAGCCTCGTCATGGCCGCTCTTGGCGGTGTTCGCGGCCTTGCAGCTCGGCCGGCTGTGGGTCATCGCCAGCCTCGGCCGGTATTGGACGACCCGCATCATCGTGCCACCCGACAGACCGCCGGTCAGCCGTGGGCCGTACCGGTTTTTCCGCCACCCGAATTACCTGATCGTCGTGGCCGAGATCGCGATCCTGCCGCTGGCATTCGGCGCGGTCGGGATCGCCGCGGTCTTCTCCGCCGCCAATCTCGGGCTTCTCGCCCGCCGCGTCATCATCGAGGAGCGCGCGCTGGCGCCCCGGCGCCCGGTCGGCGTGCAATCGCCTTAAACGCGAGCTATCGGATTCGCGAAGATCAGCCCCACGCAACTGGGTATGGCAGGGGGCCGGTGCATACTATATGTCTGGCTTACTATCAGCCTTGCGTCTTATCTCAGGTGCAATCTTGGATCTCGAACGCAGTTTCGGGTTTCTCGTCAACGACGTCGCCCGCCTGTTCGGGCGGCGCTTCGACCATAACGGGCGGCGGCTCGGCTTGACCCGGGCGCAATGCCGGACTCTCGGCTATATCGCGCGCAACGAGGGCATCAACCAGGCGGGGCTCGCCGATCTCTTGGAGATCCGGCCGATGACCCTGGTGCGCCAGATCGACCGCATGGAGGAGGCCGGCTGGATCGAGCGCCGCGCCGACCCGACCGACCGGCGCGCCCGGCGCCTGTTTATGACGGCCAAGGCGCGGCCGATCCTCGGCCGCATCCTCGATGTCGCGAACGAGACCCGCGACGAGGCGCTGGCCCGCCTGAAGCCGGGCGAAGCCGGGCAGCTGATCGATCTGTTGAAGCGGGTGCACGCGACCCTGTCCGAGCGGGTGCCGCACCCGAGAGACGATCTTGACGAGAGTGCCGGCGCGACACCGATCCCGCCAGCGCCGCGGCGCGCCGTCGCTGCGGCAGCCACTCGAGGCGGTGTCAAGGCAGAGCCCGCGCCGGTCGCCGCCATCGAGGCCGCGCGGTGAGCACCTCGACCGAACAGGAGGCGCCGGTCCGCAGCTTTCGCCGCGTCATCGGCGAGGTCGGGGCCGCGGTCGCGGCGCGGCCGGGCCGCCCGCTGCGCCAGCGGCTGCGCCTGCCCTTGATGCTGGCCGGCCCGCTCGTCGTGCTGATCGGCGCCTCGTGGTGGTACCTGACCAGCGGGCGCTATGTTTCGACCGACGACGCCTATGTACAGGCGGCACGGACGATGATCAGCACCGATATCGCCGGGCGGGTGGTTGAGGTCGTCGTCGGCGACAATCAGCGCGTCACCAAGGGCCAGGTGCTGTTCCGGCTCGACGAGCGGCCGTTCCGCATTGCCGTCGAGGAAGCCGGGGCGCAGCTCGCCGCGGCGCGGCTGCAGATCGAGGCGATGAAGGCGACCTATCGCCAGAAGCTCGCCGAGCTGCGGTCGGCCGAGGACACGCTGACCTACCAGCAGCGCGAGTTCGAGCGCCAGCGGCAGCTCGCCACCAGCGGCGTCGCGGCGCGGGCGACTTACGACCAGGTGCAGAACGCGCAGCAGACGGCGCAGCACCGGGTGACCTCGACGCAGAGCGACGCCAACAACATCCTGGCGCAGCTGGGCGGCGACGCGAACATCGCGACCGACCAGCACCCCACGGTCCAGCGCGCCCAGGCGGCGCTCGACAAGGCCGAGCTCGATCTCAGCTACGCGCAGATCCGCGCACCCCAGAACGGCATCGTCACCAAGGTCGAGCAGGTGCAGGTCGGCTCCTACGTCACCGCCTCGACACCGGTGTTCTCGATGATGTCCGACCGCATCTGGGTCGAGGCGAATTTCAAGGAGACCGAGCTGACCCACATGCGCCCGGGTCAGGAGGCAACGGTCGAGATCGACACCTATCCCGACGCCGTGTGTCACGCCAAGGTGACCAGCATGAGCCCCGGCACCGGGCTCAGCTTCTCGCTGTTGCCGCCGGAAAACGCGACCGGCAACTGGGTCAAGGTGGTGCAGCGCCTGCCGGTGCGCCTCGCGCTCGAGTGCAGCCCGGCTGACCTGCCCCTGCATGCCGGGCTCAGCGCCACCGTCGAGGTCGACACCCGACATCGCCGCGCGTGGCTGGCCTGGCTCGACCGCACGAGCGAGCGCCTGTTCGGGACGGCCCGAGCGGGAGAGGCGCCGCATTGAGGGGAGACCCCCCGGCCCCTGTCGCTTCCCCTGCCGTACCAAACCGCGCCGCCATCACCGCTTCGATCATGCTGGCGACGTTCATGCAGGGCGTCGACACGACGATCACCAATGTCGCGCTGCCGCACATGCAGGGCAGCCTGTCGGCGTCGCAGGACCAGATCGCCTGGGTCGTCACCTCCTACATCGTCGCCGCCGCGATCATGACGCCGCTGACCGGTTGGCTCGCCGGCCGGTTCGGCATCAAATACGTGTTCCTGATCTCGGTCGTCGGCTTCACGGTCGCCTCGGCATTGTGCGGCGCCGCAACGAGCCTCGCCCAGCTGGTCATCTACCGCCTGTTGCAGGGGGTGTGCGGCGCGGCGCTGGTGCCGTTGTCGCAGGCGGTGCTGTTCCAGATCAACCCGCCGGAACGCCACGCCAAGGCGATGGCGGTGTGGGGCATGGGAGTCATCCTCGGCCCGATCATCGGCCCGGCGCTCGGCGGCTATCTGACCGATTTCTACAATTGGCGCTGGGTGTTCTACATCAACCTGCCGTTCGGCGTGCTGGCCGCGATCGGCATCATGGTGTTCATCCACGAGACCCGGCATGCCCATCGCGAGCCGTTCGACTTTTTCGGCTTCGCGACGTTGAGCCTGGCGATCGGCGCATTGCAGATGCTGCTCGACCGCGGCGAGTTGAAGGATTGGTTCGGCTCCGTCGAGATCTGGGTCGAGACGATCATCGCCGCGCTCGCGCTTTACCTGTTCGTCGTCCACACCGCGACCGCGACCGACCGCTCGTTTCTGAACCGCGAGCTGCTGAAAGACCGCAACTGCATGATCGGCACCGTGCTGATGTTCCTGATCGGCATGCCGCTCTACGGCACAATGACGCTGCTGCCGCTGATGCTGCAGAATCTGATGAACTATCCGGTGGTGACGACCGGGCTCGTCACGGCGCCGCGCGGCGTCGGCACGATGATCGCGATGATCATCTGCTCGCGGCTGGTCGGCCGCGTCGATATCCGGTTCATCCTAATGACCGGGCTGGCGCTGACCGCGCTCGCCTTGTGGCAGATGACCGGCTTCACGACGCAGATGGACATGCAGCCGATCATCGTCTCGGGCGTGTTGCAGGGATTGGGCCTCGGTTTTGTGTTCACGCCGCTCAGCACCGTCACCTTCTCGACCCTGCCGCGGCAGATCCTGACGCAGGGCACCGCGATCTTCAGCCTGATGCGCAACATCGGCGGCAGCATCGGCATCTCGATCGTCGTGGCGCTCTTGGCCGAGAACACCCAGATCGTGCATTCGCGCCTGATCGAGCATCTGCGGCCCGACAACCCGCTGGCGCAGGCGCCGTTCATGGCGCAGCCCTTCAGCCTGACCGTCCCCTCGGGCATCGCCGCGCTAAACGCCGAGGCGACCCGCCAGGCGGCGATGGTCGCCTATATCGACGATTTCAAATTGATGATGCTGCTCGTCATCATGGCCTCGCCCTTGATCTTGCTGCTGCGCACGCCGCGCCGCCCCCGTGCCGCAGCCGCGCCGGCCGCGGCGGCATAGCAACCGAGGGCTGAGGCTTCAGGCGCCGGGGAAGCGTGTGGCCGCCAGTTCGCTGCGCGCCGCCTCGGGGCTCAGCGTCTTCGCGTGCAGCTCGGCCGCGGCGCGGATCGCCCGCGAGCGCAACGGCATGGCGAGTGACGACAGCACCGGTCGCGACGACGGCGGCGGTGCGCCCGGGGCGGCAACCACGTTGTGGGCCACCTCTATCGGCCGCAGCAGCGCCAAAACCGCGCCCATGACAGTCGTTGCGGTCGAGGCGATTGGATCGGGCAAGGGTTTTACGGTCGCCATCCTGTCCAACGTATCTATGAAATCGTTCACGTTGACGGCAATCCGCAAAATCTGGCTTTCCGCGGGCGCCGTCAGGCTGGAGGCGGCTGGCGGCCAAATCGCGGACACGGTATCGTTGATGTCGTTGGCAATCGCCGCCAGGTCGGTGATGAAGGCGCCGGCATCGGCACTTTCACAACAGCCTTGGAGCGATCGCACCAGCAAGCTGAGATTGGTCGCGATCATGCGCAGATCGTTGCCCATATAGGGATACAAGGTTTGGACAACGTCGGTGCACCCGTAAGCGGTGAGGCCCACGACGAAAAGGCTCGCCGAGCGGCACAATAGGGCGCGCCGCGAAGGGCTCGTTGCCGTCATGTCCCCCTCCCCCAACCGTTCGCCTTCTATATCGCCCACTCCACCGCGCGACAATCATCGGTTTCGCGGACCGGCGCCGAATTCCTTCACGGTTGGACGGGGCTAGAACCAACTTTTGCCGAGGTCTACCCGGCTACGGAGGTGGCGGCGAACCTCATTGTCATTGCGAGCGGCGCGACGCAATCTCGTGGCGCATGGGATTGCTTCGTCGCTTCTTGCAATGACAGCGTGGCTTTGATGACCGACGATCTTGCCTTCACCTCTGCGGCCGAGCTGGCGGCGCTGATTGCGCGGCGGGCGGTGTCGCCGGTCGAGGCGGTGGATGCCGTGCTCGGGCGCATCGAGAAGGCGCAGCCCGCGCTCAATGCCTTCATCACGGTGTGCGGCGAGGAGGCCCGCGCCGCCGCGAAGGAGGCCGAGGCGGCGGTTATGCGCGGCGACGCGGTGGGGCCGCTGCACGGGGTGCCGTTCGCGGTCAAGGATCTGGTCAACACCGCGGGGGTGCGCACGACGTTCGGCTCGGTCGCGCTTGCCGACAATGTTCCGATGGCGGATTCTCCGGCGGTGGCGCGGCTGAAGGAGGCCGGCGCGATCCTCGTCGGCAAGACGACGACCCCGGAATTCGGCCACAAATGCTTCACCGAGGCGCCATTGTTTGGCCGCACCGCCAACCCGTGGGATGTGGCGCGCACCTGTGGCGGGTCGTCGGGCGGCGCCGCGGCGGCGGTCGCTTCCGGGCTGGCGCCGATCGGCATCGGCACCGACGGCGGCGGGTCGAGCCGCATCCCGGCGGCGTGCTGCGGCGTGGTCGGGTTCAAGCAGACGCTGGGCCTGGTGCCACACGATCTGACACCGGACGGGTTCGGCAACCAGTCGCACATCACGCCGATGACCCGCACCGTCAGCGATACCGCGCTGATGCTGCGGGCGATGGCCGGGCCGCATCCGTGCGACCCGCATGCGCTCGGCTTGCCGGTGCCGGATTTTGTCGGCGCGGTGCGGGCGGGCGGCGACCTAAAAGGGGTGCGCATCGCGTGGCGGCCGTTGCTCGGCAACACGATATTGTCGCGCGAGGTGCGCGAGGCCTGCGAGCGGGGGCTCGCCGCGCTGGCGGAGCTCGGCGCGGTGGTCGAGCCGGTGAATGATGATTTCGCCAGCACCGAGCCGATCTGGCTGATCCTGACGCAGAGCTTCTGGAACGCGCGGTTCCGCCGCTATGTCGCGGAGTTCGGGCCGCGCATGAGCGAGACCCTGCTGCGCCAGATGGACAATGGCGCCGGGCACAGCGCCGTCGCATTGCAGGAGGCGATGTTCGAGCGCACCCGGGTGTTCCGCGAGATCCAGGGCTGGTTCGACCGCTACGACATCGTCGCGACCCCGACCCTGTCGCGCACCGCGCTGGCGATCGACCACGATTTCTTCGCCGCGATCGAGATCGACGGCGAAGTGACCGATACGGTCAGGAAGGCGTGGTATCCCTACACATTGCCGTTCAATTTGTCGGGCAACCCGGCGGTGACATTGCCGTGCGGGTTCGGCGCGGACGGGCTGCCGATCGGGTTGCAGCTCGTTGGGCCGCATCTCGGCGATGCGCGCCTGTTGCGAGCGGCAGCCCTGTTCGAGACGGCGCGGCCCTGGGCCGATCGGCGGCCGCAGGTGCCCGGGCTCTGAAAGCCCCCAACAACCGGCTGGGTTACTGCTTCAATTCCGTGATGGCGCTTTGCCAGGCGGCGATCGTGTCCTTGATGTCGTCGGCGGTGTGGGCGAGCGAGACGTAATATTTCTGCTCGCCCTTCAGGATCCCGCGCTCGCGCAATAGCACGTTGAAATGGCGCGCCATCGCCGGGTCGCCGGTCAGCGTGCTGCGGTAGTCGCGGATCGGCTCGTCGGTGAACACGACATCGAACAAGGGCGGTTCGCCGCTGATCTGGGCCGCGATCCCGGCCCGCTTCAGCAAGTCCCCGAGCACGCCCATCAGCTCGCGGCCGGTGGCGGGAAGCTGCTGGTAGGCGCCGGGCCGCTTCAGGATCGCCATCGTCGCGAGCCCGGCCGCGGCGGCGACCGGATTGCCCGACAAGGTGCCGATCTGCACCAGGAAATTCTCGTCGCCGACCTTGGCCTTGTCGAAATGCGCCATGATCTCGGCGCGGCCGGCGATCGCCGCCAGCGGGAAGCCGCCGCCGATCACCTTGCCGAGGGTGCAAAGGTCCGGGACCACCCCGTAGTATTCCTGGGCGCCGCCATAGGCGAGCCGGAAGCCGGTCACCACCTCGTCGAAGATCAACGGCACACCGTTCTCGGCGGTGATCTTGCGCAGTTTTTCGAGGAAGCCGGGAGCCGGCGGAATGATGCGCTGGAACGGCTCGACGATGACCCCTGCCAGATCGCTCTTATGCTCGCGGATGAGACTGGCGACGACTTCGGTGTCGTTGAACGGGGCGATGATCATGTCGTCGCGCACGCTTTTCGGGATGCCGGCCGAATCCGGCACCGCCATCGGGAAATTGCCGGAGCGCCGCGGCGCCAGGCTCATCAGCGAATAGTCGCTCATGCCGTGATAGCCGCCCTCGAATTTGAGGATCTTGTCGCGCCGCGTGAAGGCGCGGGCGGCGCGCATCGCGTAGAGGTCGGCCTCGGTGCCGGAGGACACGAAGCGCACCTGCTCGGCGCAGGGCACCGCCTCGACGATCGCCTCGGCGAGTTCGATGCCGAGCCGGTTGTTGGCGAAGAAGGTCGTGCCGCGGGCGATCTGCGCCTGCGCCGCCTCGGTCACCTCGGGATGGGCATGGCCGACCAGCATCGGCCCGGAACCGAGCAGGTAATCGATGTACTCCTTGCCATTCTCGTCCCACACCCGGCCGGCCTTGCCTTCGCGGATCACGACCTCGGCGGCGAAATTGCCGAAGGTGCCGCCGGGCAGGACGCGTTTCGCCTTGTCGACGATTTCCCGGCCGATGTCGGTATTGGTTTGCCCATCCACGATCTGCGTCTCCTGACTGTCGGATGCCTTTATAGCGTGACCATGCCCATCCAGAACATCTGCTGATTGCCGACCTCGACATCGTATTTGCGGACGAAATCGAGTTTTCCGTCTTCGTCGATGCGGAACACCGACAGGCAGGCCGGCACCTCGCGGACCACGCCGCCGTCGCGCACCGGCAACCCCATGATGTGCGAGGCGACCAGCAGGCGTCCGCTCGGATCGATGTGGAAATTGCGGCAATGGATGCCGCGGGTATCGACGTGCTGGATCGGGCGGGGTTCACCGGTCGCCGGGTCGAGCGCGAACACCGCCAGCGTGTTCTCGCCGCCGACAAAGAGACGCTGGCCAGCCTCCTCTTTTGTCGAGGAGGCGCGGTTGGCGACATAGGCGAAACGGCCATTGGGATGCAGCTTGACGGTACCGACGGCCTGCCGGCCCCGGATATTGCCAGGCTCGGCCAGGGTGCCGGCGCGGAACAAGGGCTCCGCCGACAGTTTTCCATCGTTGAAGGCGAACATGTCGAGCCGGTTCTGCCGCTCCAGCGAGACGTAGACCCAGGGTTTTGTCGGGTGGAAATCGAGATGGCGCGGCCCGAAGCCATAGCCACCGTTCGGCGCCACGGATGCCTCGTTGGTCAGCGCCCCGCCCGCATAATCGAACACCTTCAGCGCCCCCGGCTCCTCGGGCTTGCCGCCGGCCGCGTCGTGGCCGCGGGTTACCAGGATGACCTTGCGGTTGTCGAGCGTGACCCGCACCTGGTGGCCGTAGATGCCGGGATCGATCGGCTCGGATTGCGTCACTTGCGCGCCCGGACCCATATCCGGGTTGATGCGATAGACCTGCAGGCCACTCGGGTTGCTGAACGCGACCAGGATGTGCTCGGACGGGATGTCCAAGGTCATGTGGATCGGCCGGGTCGGCAAGGCGATCGGCTCGCCGTGCGATGACAGCGCGCCCGAGGCCGGATCGATCCGCCACGCCGTGACATGGTGCTTGGTGCCGACGACGCCGCCGATCCCCGACGCGCTGTCGCTCGTCGCGGCATACAGATAGCGGCCCGAGGCGTGCGGCCAGCAGTAATGGATATTGGCCGGCAATGTCACAGTGCTGCGTCGGGTCAGGGAGGCGCCCTCGACATCGACCGCGTAATGCGTCAGCTGCGGCCCGACGGCGGCGTAAAGCGCGACCTGGTTTGAGCTATCGGCCATGGCGGGTTTCCCGGAGCAATGACATTTGTGGCAATCTATCGGTTTTTAACCGCTCGGGGCTACACTGCGGCTGACGACCGATCGGGAGGATAAAAAATGCCGGGCATGCTCGAAGAGAAGGATGCCATTCGCGAGGTCATGGCCGAGTACTGCTTCCGGCTCGACAGCGGCTGGTATGACGGCATGGCGGCGCTGTTCGCCGAGAACGGCACCTGGGAGACCGCCTTCGGCAAGGCGACCGGCCGCGAGGCGATCGCCGCGCTGGCCGGCGATATCCGCGCCCGGGCGGGCGACCAACGGCCGCGGGGCATCCATCTCGTGGCCAATATCGTGATCACCTTCGACGGCGAGACCGCCGCCGACGTGCGCTCGAACTGGACCGTCGTGCAGAACGGCGCGGAGGGGCCGAAGATCGGTTCGGGCGGCGCCTATCACGACCAGATGGTCAAGCAGGGCGGGCGCTGGCTGTTCCGCTATCGCAAGATCGACCGCTTCATCGCCGCGTAGGATCATTAAGGGCGGTCATCCCCCGCGAACTTACGGGATCCATCGTCACCAAAATCCCCCTTGCCCGGGCTTGTCCCGGGCATCCACGTCTTCAATGACGATAGGGCGGAAACAAAGACGTGGATGGCCGGGACAAGCCCGGCCACGGGCGGCTGGAGACGTGTATAAACTCGATGCATCGCGTCAGCCGAGGTGATCCCCGATGAGCCCACAAACCGCCCGCCTGCAGCAGCTGATCCATCGCCGCGACAAGGTGCTGGCGGTGTTGCACCCGCCGACCGCGGCGCATGCCCGGATCATGGAGCGGGCCGGCTGCGAGGCACTGTTCGTCGGCACCGGCGGGGTGGTCGGGGCCTATACCGGGCTCGCCGATGTCGGCACTGCGACCTTGTCGGAATGCGTCGAGATCGCGGGATGGATCGCCGACAGCGTCAAGATCCCGGTCATCATGGACGGCGACACCGGGCATGGCGGCATCATGGCGGTGCGCCGCATGGTGCGCGAATGCATCCGCCGCTGCATCGCCGGGGTGCGGATCGACGACCAGCCGATCGAGGGGAAGCGCGCGACCCAGAGCGCCGGGGTCGAGGTGGTGCCGCTCGATCTCGCGGTCGCCCGCTACCGTGCCGCGGTCGACATGAAGAACGAGCTCGACCCGGATTTTGTCGTGATGGCGCAATGCTATGCCCGCGACGCCGCGAATGGCGGGTTGGAGGACGCCCTCAAGCGCCTCAAAGCCTATCGCGAGGTGGCCGGGGTCGACTGGGTGCAGCTCGAATCGCCGCATTCGGTCGAGGAGATTCGCGCCGCGCGCGCCGCCGTCGAGGGGCCGTTCTCGTTCATGAAAGGCCAGCTCGGCCGCTATCTCGGGCTCGACGAGCATCTGGCGCTCGGGGTCACGATTGCCTGGTATCCCGGCTTCACCCACCATGTGACCTGGGCCGCCTTGTGGGATTTCATGACGGCGTTCCAGGAGCGGGGCACCGCCGCCTGGGATGATTTCGTCGCCAGCCGCGCCGAGCGGCCTTATCCTCACCCGCAGACGCCCCCCGACGGCGAAGGCGCCGACAAGCAGCGGGAATTGGAAGAACGCTATCTGTCGGAAATGGCGCTTGACAAATATCGGAGGAGCTGATGGCGCGCGACGGCTACCGGATCTTCGACTCCGACACCCATGTCGGCCCCGACGTCCTGATCCTCGACCCGTATATGAGCGCGGCCGACAGGGAGCGGCTGGCGGCCTGGGAGCCGTACCGCGCGACCGGCCGCAGCGGCCATGTGACCTACACAAAAGGCCAGCGCCAGTACCGCCGCAAGCTCGGCACCGCCATGCCCGAGACGACCCCGGCCGGCTATATGGCCGGGTTCACCGGCGTGAAGCGCGAGCGCCAGCCCTCGCCGCATGTCGATGCCGATCCCGCGGCCCGCATCGCCGACATGGATTACGAGGGGGTCGACGCCAATCTGACGCTGCCCTCGGGCTGGTTCGGGACGTGGACGGCGGGCGACGATGTCGCTCTCGAAATGGCGATGTACCGCGCCTACCACCGCTGGATGAGCGATTATTGCGGCGCCTTTCCGGACAGGCTCGGCGGCGTGATCCTGGCCGCGTCGCGCGACGTCGAGGGGTCGCTCGCCGAGATGCGGCATTGGGGCAAGGCGCGCTGGGCCTGGGGGCTGCTGGTCTATGCGCCGGTCGGGACGCCGCTCGACCATCCCGATCTCGAACCGCTCTACGCCGAAGCGGCGGAACTCGACCTCGCGATCATCCTGCACACCTTCACGGTGATGCCGCCCTACGCGCCGGGTGGGCAGGACACCTGGGACAATCTGTGGCTGCAACGCTCGGCGGCGCATCCCTGGTGCGGCATGCGCAACATGGCGGCGCTGATCGGCAGCGGCGTCATGGACCGCTATCCGAGCCTGCGGATCGCGACCTTGGAAGCCGGGCATGGCTGGCTGCCGTTCTGGATCAAGCGGCTCGACGAGCATGCCGAGACGATCAAGGCGGCGTTGCCCGAGTTGAGCCGGCGGCCGACCGATTACGTGACGAGCGGGCGGTATTTCCAGAGCATCGAGATCCCGGAAGGGGCGCCCTTGACCAACGCGGTCGCCGACCTGCTCGGCGATGAGGTGCTGATGTACGCCTCGGATTACCCGCACGGCGAGAGCCATTTCCCGAAATCGGCCGGGATCGTGATGGGCTGGGAGATGCCCGAGGCGCGCAAGAAGAAGCTCCTCTGGGACAATGCCTGCCGGCTCTATGCCCGCTCCGGGTTGAGCTGACCGGACCGCGGGCGTCCCGCCCGCCTCGGCTGTGAGCGGGCGAGACGCCCGCGGTCCAAATTGACACCGCCGATACATCGCAGGCTCCTGATCGGGCGGCGGGTAGGCCTGCCAAGCCAACGCCGTCCACCAGCGGGTGCTGCGTCCCGCCGAGGCCATGCTTCCCTTGGCGGGCTTTCCTTGGCGGCCGAAATCCGCTTCGATACCGGCAGGACGCGGGGAAACCGCAGTCATTGGGGAGGAAGGTTGATGGCAGGCTGGCTTGGCCGCAGCGCGGCGCTCGTCGCGCTGTTTGTCGTTTTCGGGGTTCCGGAGAGCGCGTTGGCGCAAAAACCGGGCGGCATCCTGCGCGTCTATCACCGTGACAGCCCGGCCTCGATGTCGATCCACGAGGAGGGGACGAACTCGACCGAGATACCGATGATGGGGGTGTTCAACAATCTGGTCGTCTACGACCAGCACATCGCCCAGAACAGCCTGAAGACGATCCGCCCCGAGCTCGCCGACAGCTGGTCATGGAGCGAGGACGGCAACCGCCTGACCTTCAAGCTGCACCCCGGCGTCAAATGGCATGACGGCAAGCCGTTCACCGCCGCCGACGTCAAATGCACCTGGGATCTGTTGAGCGGCCGCGGCCAGGAACGGTTCCGCGCCAACCCGCGGCGATCCTGGTGGAACAACGTCGCCGAGATCGAAGTGAATGGCGACCTCGAAGCCACCTTCGTGCTGAAGCGGCCGCAGCCGGCGCTGTTGACCCTGATCGCCTCGGGCTACACGCCAGTCTATCCGTGCCATGTCACGCCGAAGGACATGCGGCTGAAGCCGGTCGGCACCGGCCCGTTCAAATTCGTCGAGTTCAAGCCCAACGAGTCGATCAAGGTCGCGAAGAACCCGGATTACTGGAAGCCGGGGCGGCCCTACCTCGACGGCGTCGAGTACACGATCATCCCGAACCGCGCCACCGCGATGCTGTCGTTCATCGGCGGCAAGTTCGACATGACCTTCCCGTTCGAGGTGTCGATCCCGATGCTGAAGGACGTGAAGAACCAGGCGCCGCAGGCGATCTGCGAGCTGGCGCCGGGCAACGCCAGCACCAATCTGATCATGAATCGCGACAACCCGCCGTTCAACAACCCGGAGCTGCGCAAGGCCCTGGCCTATGCGCTCGACCGCAAATCCTTCATCGACATCTTGGCCGAGGGGCAAGGCGATGTCGGCGGCGCGATGCAGCCCTTGCCGGCCGGGCAGTGGGGCCTGCCGACCGACATGCTGCAGGCGCTGCCCGGCTATGGCCCCGATGTCGAGAAGAACCGCGACGAGGCGCGCAAGATCATGAAGAGCCTCGGCTACGGCCCCGACAAGCACCTCGCGCTCAAGGTGTCGGCGCGCAACATCCCGATCTTCCGCGATCCGGCGGTGATCCTGATCGACCAGCTGAAGCCGATCTGGATCGATGGCGAACTGGAGCCGGTCGATACCGCCAACTGGTTCCCCAAGGTGGCGCGGCACGACTACCAGATCGGCATGAACAACACCGGCAGCGGCGTCGACGACCCGGACCAGCAATTCTACGAGAATTACGGCTGCGGCTCGGAGCGCAACTACACCGGCTACTGCAATCCCGAGCTCGAAAAATTGTTCGAGAAGCAGTCGACGGAAGCCGACCAGGAAAAGCGCAAGCGCCAGGTCTGGGACATCGACAAGAAATTGCAGGAGGATGGCGCGCGGCCGATCGTCTACCATTTCCGCGCCGCGACCTGCTGGCAGCCGCAAGTGAAGGGCGCGACGGTCATGGTCAACAGCCAGTACAATGGCTGGCGGATGGAGGATTGGTGGCTCAACCGCTGACCGCTCGTCGGACTCAATAGCCCTGCGCCGGATCGACCAGATTGGCGATCGGCTGCCCGGCCGCGAAACGGCGGATCGCGTCGCGGATGATCGCGGCGGCGGTCGGCGGATGCGTCTCGGCCGCGATGTGCGGCGTCACGATGATGCGCGGGTGGCCCCAGAACGGATGCCCGGAGGGCAATGGCTCGTCGCGGAACACGTCGAGCACCGCCCCCGACAATTGCCCTGATTCGAGCGCCGGGATTAGATCCGCTTCGACCAGATGACCGCCGCGCCCGGCATTGACCAGACCCGCGCCGCGCGGCAGCCGCGCGAACAGGCTGGCGTTCAGGATGCCCTGTGTGGCGGCGGTCAACGGCAACAGGCAGACCAGGATCTCGCTACGCGCGGCAACGGTGGCGAGCCCATCGGCCCCGGCAAAGGTGGCAAAGCCGGGGACTGCTTTCGTGGTGCGGCTCCAGCCGGCGACCGTAAAACCGAGCGCCTTTAATTTCCGGCCGGCATCCTGGCCCAAAGTGCCGAAGCCGAGAATGCCGACCGGCCGCTCGGCGGCGTTCTTCTGCTCGCGCTCCTCCCAGAGCCGGGCACGCTGCTGCGCCAGGTAGTCGAGATCCTGACGATGCAAGCGAAGGACCTGCAGCACGACATATTCGCTCATCGCGTCCGTCATGTAGGGGTCGACCAGGCGCATGATCGGGACATCGCGCGGCAGCTCCGGATCGCCCAGCAGATGGTCGATTCCCGCCCCGAGGCCGACGATCAGCCGGAGGTTCGGCAGGCCGGCGAGCAGCCCCGGTGGCGGCTGCCACACCATCGCGTATTCGATCGCCGCGGGGTCGCCGATCTGCGGCCAGAAGCGGAACTCGTGCTCCGGCATCAATTCGCCGAGCAAGGGCCGCCACCGCGCCGTCGCGGCCGGGGTCGAGTGGAACAGAATGGCCATCGCGGGCGCCTATGCGCTGAATTGGTCGCGCTCAGGATGATGCGAATTCTTTCCTGTCAGCAAGAACCTTCCCGGCGCGGGCCGTGCTAAAACGCCAGCCGTGCCGATACCCGCCGCCGATCTGAGCGACCCGATCCATCTGTTGTGCGCCGCCGACGCGCGCTATGGCCCCTATGCGGGCATCATGCTGGCCTCGGTGCTGCGCGCAAATCCAGGCGAGCGCTTCGCGGTTCATCTGCTGTCCGACCATATGCGATGGCGCGATCTGCACAAACTGACGGCCCTGGTCGAACAGGCCGGATCGCGCTGCTCGGTGTATGACGTCGCGCCGCGCATGACGGGCTACTCCGACGCCGTCGGCAGCCATCTCAGCCGTACCGCCTATGCCCGGCTGCTGATCGCCGACCTGCTGCCGGCAGAGCTCCGACGGATCCTTTATCTCGATTGCGACATCATCTGCACCGGCGCGCTGCGGCCGTTATGGCGGCTCGCCGAGGCGATCCCGTTGCTGGGCATGGTCCCCGACCGAATGGCCGAACGCTGGAAGGCGCAATTGGGCTTACCGACCGATGCACCGTATTTCAATTCGGGCGTGATGCTGATCAATCTCGTGGCATGGCGGGAACGCGATATCTCCGGGAAGATCATCGATTGGATGACCGCTAACCCCGACAAGCTCGCTTTGGCCGACCAGGACGCGATCAACGCCTGTCTCTGCGGCGCGATCACCCCGCTCTCGGATCGCTGGAACCTGCAGATCGGCCTCGATTCGGGGCCGTTGCCGGCGGCGCGGCTGAGTGAGGCCACGCTGCTGCACTATACCAGCGCGCACAAGCCCTGGCGTTTCCGCTTCCGCGGCCTCGGGGCAGAGATTTTTCTACGGCACAAGCGGCAATCGCCGTGGCGGTTCAAGCTGCCGACCTTTCGGCTCGTCTACCGGCTGAAAAAATCGCTGAACAAACGGCTCGCCCGCTGGCAGTCGGCCCCGATGCCTCCGCCCTCCGGTCAAGCGACGATCTCGGCGAAGCGTCGGGCGAAGGCATCGGGGCCGTAGAGGCGCAGCGCCTCAGCGCGGATCGCGGCGTGATCGTAGCTGGCGGCTTGGCTGCGCATCCGGACCAGCGTATCGCGCAGGGCCGCCGGGTCGCGCGGCGGGATCAGGATTCCGTTCGCGGCGCTGACCAGATGATCCGGCCCGCCGCTCGCGGTGACGATGACCGGCCGGCCGCAGGCGAGCGCCTCGATGACCGCGACCCCGAAGGTCTCCACATCACTCGCCAGCGCGAAGATATCGGCGCGGGTCAACTCGTCGCGGATTTCGGCCGATGGCAAGAGGCCGAGGAAATCGACCTGGCCAGCGACGCCGCGCGCGGCGCAGAGGCGTTCGAGATCGGGCTGGATCGGCCCCTCGCCGGCGAGCCGCAAGCGGGTGCCGGGATCGCCGCCGAACGCCGCAGCAAAGGCCTCGATCAAACGGGCATGGCCTTTCTCCGGCGACAACCGCGCGACGCAAATGAACACGAACGGGCCGGGCGAGCGCTGCCTCGCCGGGGCGGCATCGGCCGCGAGGAATGCCTCGCCGAGCGGGTTCGGCAGGTAGTCCCAGCACGAGCCCGGGTATTGCCGCGACAACAGCGCGGCCAGTTGCGGGCTGACGGCGAGGCAGTGCCGGGCGTCACCGATCACCCGGCGCACCAGGTCGCGCTCCCACCAGCGCAGCCTGTTCTGCGCGAACGCGGTGCTATGCTCGGTCAGGATGTAGGGGATGCCCCAGCGCCGCCGGATCGCCCAGGCCGCGACCCCGGCATTCAGCGCGCCATGCGCCTGCACGAGTTCCGGGGCGCCCTTCGCCCTGACATAACGCCCGAACAGGTTTAGGCCGCACCACGCGAAGATCGCGGCGTTGCGGTAAGGCAGGCGCGGCAGCAATACCAGGGCGTCGCGCCGCCAGGTCGGCACCCCGTCATCCTCGACCCGCACGGCACGCCCGCGACCAGGTGCGACCTGCCCATGGCGCAGATCGCGCGGCGTGTAGAGGTCGGGCGCCAGCATCGCCACCCGCCAGCCGGCCTGTTGCAACGCCAATGCCTGGTCGCGGAAATAGCCGCCGCCCGATCCGCGCGCGCTCTGGTACCAGGACGGGATCGCGACGATGTGCCCGGGCGTCACCGGCCCGTTCTCCGGCGGCCTAGAGGGGCACGGCCGCCGCGGCGACAGCGGCCGGAGATTGCTTCGTCGCTTCGCTCCTCGCAATGACAAGACGTGTCATTGCGAGCGCGGTGAAGCAATCTCTGTCTGGCGGCGTTTGGTCGGCGAAGAACACCAGGGTGCGGACCTCGATGCTTTCGCGCGGCGGCGCGTCGGCCGGGGTTTGTGGGTCGTCGAAGGCGCCATGCGCCGAGAACCGCGCCGGACCTTGCCGGGCCGAGTCGAAGCAGCGGATCAGCACGGCTTCATCGGCCTGCATCTTCGGGAAATAGTACCAGCGCTGGCCCGGGTTGAAGGTCACCGCATAGGTCTCGCCGGTACGGTCGGGATAGCGCAGATCGGAGGCGACGAGGTTTTCCTCGGACAGGGTCTGTGCGTCACACAATGCCAGGGGCGATCTAAGCAATGGACCGCGGATCGGGCGCCACACATTGATCTCGGCGAAGCGGCGTTTCAGCAATTCCTCGGCCTCGTCGCCCATCAGGTCGCGCACCCGCTGCGGCGCCGATTTGGTGGTGTAGTCGTTGTGGACGCGACCGGCAGGCTGCTTGATCGTATTGCCCTTCGCCATCAGCGCGGCGTTGCGCACGATATGGTCGAACGCAACGACCCGCGTGGCGCCGGTCACCTCTCGGACAAGCCACTCGCATTCCGGATAGTAGATGCGAGCGACCTCCACCTCGTCATAGAGATCCGCCGCCGCGGTCGGATGGCGCAGCAGCACAAAGCCCTCGCGCTCGAGCGACAGCCGGTCATTGACGGCGCGGCCATCGAGAATCTTGACCTGGTGGGTTTCCTCGCGCGTGTTGCGCGGCGGCACGCCCGGCGGCGGCTCGTAATTATAGGAATACGGCTTTTCGGCCATCGGCTGGGTGAAGTTGAGAGGGGCGACGACACCCTTCAGATCCGCTACCGCCAAACCGTCCATGAAACCCTCCGTCTCGGCGATGGTCGCAGCGATGCGACAGTAAAGCATCCCGGCCGTAAATCAGATAGGTATGCTGGGCCGAGAGCCAATCCAGGCCGCGCATGGGAGGCATGATGCGGTTTTCCGACGAAGCCTGGCAGCAGAATGCTGCGCTACGCGAGGCAATCCACCGGCTGCCGTTCAACACCGAGCTGGCGGCCGGCACGCTGTCGCGCGAGCGGTTCCGCTTCTACATCATGCAGGACGCGATCTATCTCGGGCAGTATGCGCGGGTGCTGGCGCTCGCGGCGGCGAAGGCGCCGGAGATCTCGACATTGCAGGCCTTCGCCAACTCGGCATTGGGCGCGGTCGCGGTCGAGCAGGCGCTGCACGGCCGCTATCTGCAGGAATTCGGGGTCGATCCCGCCTCGGTGATGACAGCCGAGCCGACGCCCGATTGCCTCGCCTATACCAGCTTTCTGCTGGCGACGGCCTATCAGGAGCCGTGGGAGATCCTGGTCGCGGCGTTATTGCCGTGCTTCTGGATCTACTGGGACGTCGCCCAGGCGATCACCCGCGAGGCGACGGCCGAGAACCCATACCGCGCCTGGATCGACACCTATGCCGATCCGCATTTCGGCGAGGCGGTCGGGCGGGTCATCGGCGTCGCCGACGAGGCCGCGGCGGGAGCGACATCGCGCATCCGGGCCGGCATGCTGACCGCGTTCCGCCGGTCGGCGCATTACGAATGGCTGTTCTGGGACGGCGCGTGGCAGCAACGCGGCTGGCCGGTATCCGGCCAGTAGGACGCGCCCCGGCGTCGGCTTTTTGGGATCGTCATTGGGCGGCCCATTGCCCCACCTAGACCGGCGCTCCGACAAATCACAAATCGGTCATTGTTTAGGCAAATCGGGCAGAGCTGCCCAAAAAATGTCACATGAGCGCGGCGAGCTTTACCGATAAACCACCCGAGGGTTAATTCTCCTTGACCAAGGGTGGGGTAAAAAAGCCAGAGGAGGAAGAAAATGCCTAAAAACCTCGCACCTTCAAATACTGGATATAGCAGGTCGTTCCGTCTCGGGATGCTGATCGGCTTACTTGCCTTACCCATCGGAAGTGCCGCCTTGGCCGAGGAGGGCGGACAAACCAAAGGCGAGGCCGGGGCCGACCGGGCGCTCCGACTGAAGACGCTGGCGCCGGTTCCGGCAAGCAAGACCAACAATACAGCCGGCGCGATGTACTCCTTCGACATCAGCTTCGTCGACCAGAAGACGGAGACCTACTATCTGGCGGATCGTTCCAATGCCGCCGTCGATGTCGTCGACGCCGATACGGGCACGTTCAACAGGCAGATCGCTGCAAGCCCCGCGTTCAAGGGTTTCTCGGGCAACAATGCCACGTCCGGGCCGAACGGCGTTGTCGCAGCCTTCCCGTGGCTATTCGTCACCGACGCGAACAGCCGCGTCGTCACGATCGACGTGCGCAACGACAAGACAGTGAGCGACGTCACGACGAGTGGCGCTGCCGGGTTGCGGGCCGATGAACTGGCCTACGATCCGGACCACGGCACGCTGCTGGTCATCAACAATGCCGATGTGCCGCCGTTCGGCACGTTGATCAGTGTCGACAAAACGACAGGAAAGCTGACTGTCGGGAAGCGGATCACGTTCGATGCGGCCCATGGCGTCGATGCACAGAATGGCGCCGAGCAACCGGTGTGGAATCCGGAGACAAACCGGTTCTATCTATCGATCCCACGGATCGGGCCGACCGTCTCCAATGGAGGCGTGATCCGCATCAATCCCTTCTCGGCCACCGTGGAGACCACCTTCTCGGTGCAATTCTGCGGCCCGGCCGGGCTCGCCCTCGGACCCCACCAGGATCTCTTCATCGGCTGCAACATGGTCTTCGACACAGCGGGCAACGTATGGGATCCGAACGGCGCGGTACCTGCCGATGCGCGTGATGTGATCATCGATGCGAAAACCGGCAAAGTCGACGCGACGGTGTTTGGCGTCGGGGCCGGCGACGAGGTGTGGTTCAACTCGGGCGACGGCAATTATTACGCGACCGGCAGCGGCAGCCCGCAACGCCCCACGGCTATGGGCTCGACCCCGGCCGGCGTGGTGGACGCTAAAGATCAGAAGCTTCTGCAGCTGTTCCCTACCTATAACGTCCCGCCGGCGATGGGTATCGGTGGCATCCAGACGGGTCCCGGCGCACACCCGGCGGGCACGTCCCACTCAATCGCCGCCAATTCGCGGAACAAACTCATCTTCGTTCCGCTGCCGGCGAACAACGCGTTCTTGAGCCCCGACGGGAAGAACAACTGCCTGACTGGCTGTGTCGCGGTATTTGCGCACGCCGACGAAGACGCGAAAGTCGATTGATCTAGCTGTGACGCCGGCGCGGTGGTTTTCAGCCGCGGCGCCGGCGGCAACATGCAGATGGCCCCGCAACGGGGCGTGATCGCGCCGCAGCGACATCCATGGTTGACCAACCTCTTCGCCGAAGCGACCATCGCCTCTCGCTTTGCTGGGGAATCCTCTTTATGGGTTCACCAACCAGAACCGAAATAGGGGGAGGGTTGGGCCATGGCGACATCCGGGAAAATCGCGGTCATCACCGGCGCCGGCAGCGGCATCGGCCGGGCCAGCGCGCATGTGCTGTTGGAAGCGGGCTGGAACGTCGTGCTGGCCGGCCGGCGCCATGATATGCTCGAGGAGACCGCCGCGCTCGCCGGGATGATGCCGCCGCGCACGCTGGCGGTGCCCACCGACATCCGCGACCCGGCCCAGATCGACGCGCTGTTCGCGGCGGTCACGAACACTTATGGGCGCATCGACCTGCTGTTCAACAATGCCGGGATCAGCACGCGCGGCATCCCGTTCGAGGAGCTGACCTACCAGCAATGGTCGGATGTCGTCGCGGTCAATCTGACCGGGTCGTTCCTGTGCGCCCAGCATGCCTTCCGCATGATGAAGGCGCAGGAGCCCCAGGGCGGCCGCATCATCAACAACGGCTCGGTCTCCGCGCATGTGCCGCGCCGCAACTCGACCCCCTACGTCTCGACCAAGCACGCGCTGACCGGGCTGACCCGGTCGCTGTCATTGGATGGACGGGAATACAACATCACCTGCGGCCAGATCGACATCGGCAACGCCGCGACGACCCGCAACGAGGATACCGCGCGCGGCCGGCTGCAGGCGAGCGGCCGGGTCGAGGCCGAGGCCCGCATCGATGTGCGCGACGTCGCCAAGGGTGTCCTCTACATGGCCGAACTGCCGCCGGAGGCGAACGTGCTGTTCATGACCGTGATGGCGAACAAGATGCCCTATGTCGGACGGGGGTGAGCGCGACGCAGCCATTGGGCGAGGCGATCGGCCGGCTCATCGGGGCTGGCGCCAGGGCCGACGTATTCGAATGGGGAGACCGGGTCCTCAAGCTCTACCGATCGCCCGACGCGAAAGCGGCAGCCTTTCGCGAGGCGGCGATCCAGGCGGCCGTGGAGAGCCTGGGGCTGCCGGTTCCCGCTGTGTGGGGCGTGCAGCAGGTCGATGGCCGCTGGGGCGTCGTGTTCGACCGGGTGAAAGCCGCATCCTATGCCCAGCGGATGCGCGACAGTCCCGACATCGTGCCCCTATACATCGAGCATTTGGCGCGCCTGCACCTGCGCGTCCACACCCAGGCGGCGCCGCAGTTCGCGAGCCTGAAGGTAAAGCTGACGAGCGATATCGCGGCGATGAAGCTAATCGACAGACCGCGAAAATCGGCCTTGCTGAGCGGGCTGGCCGGCATGCCCGACAGCGACCGTCTGTGCCACGGCGATTTTCACCCGATGAATGTCCTGGGCGATCCTGCACAACCCGTCGTGATCGACTGGCCAGATGCGCGCCGCGGCGACCCCGCCACCGATGTCTGCCGTTCCTACCTGCTGCTGCGGCTTCATGAGGAGCCGTGGGCCGAGCCCTACGTCGCGGCTTATTGCCGCGCCGGCTCCATGCGGCGCGAGGCGATCATCGCCTGGCTACCCTATATTGCGGCCGCCAGACTCGCCGAGAACGTCCAAGGCGAAGTGCCTCGCCTCCTCGGCATGCTCGAGTAGACGACGCAACCGGGATCGGCCGGCGGTATACCGGGCGGGATTGATCGACACCATCGCCGCCATGCGCGCTTCGCACCCGCGACGGCGGGGCCGAATTCCACCGAACCGAGCATAGCTCGGCAGGCGAGGATCGAAACCACGGATCAACTGTTAGCTCGGTCGAACACCGCGTCCATCCCCACCATCCGGTGAGGGCATTTTGGCGTGGGTTGCCACGAAAGATCGAAAGCCATGAACCATCTCTTGAGCGGGACGGCCCTTGCCGCCGCCCTGTTGATCGCCGCGCCGGTCTGGGCGCAAACAACTACCACGAAGACGATGCCGTCATCTCCCGCCCCGGCTGCCACCACCGCGCCAGCCGGAGCAGCCGCCACACCGGCAGCGCCGGTCGCAACAACCGCTCCGCACAAGCGGATGGCGGTGCACCATCGCGTCTCCCACCATGCGGCTAATCGCCACGCGGCCAACCGCTCGCACCGCTACCACGCGTCCTACAGGGTGCGTCCCGGCGACATCGCGAAGCAGCTGAATGCCCAGGAGTTGGGGCGCATCGGCAGCAGCACGGCGCCGGCGACGGCGGCGGCGGGCTCCTACGGTTGGGGCTACGACCAGGGTGCCGGGGGCTACGGCCAGCCGAGCCCGACCCAGGGGATGCCTGGGGCATGGCAATCCTCCGCCAGCTCGCATCCTGGGCCCGAAGTGTGGGGCCGGCCAAGTCCGACACCGAGGATGGGGTATTAGCCTCTGCCTGCCGGTTAGTAGCGGACGAGCCGTCATTGTTCTCGACGGCTAGCCACATCTGACGTCATTGCGAGCGCAGCGAAGCGAAATTGCTTCGTCGCTTTGCTCCTCGCAATGACACCCCTCGCCTACACCCCGTAGCGCCGGCGCCAGGCGAGGCCTTCGGCGGTGTCGCTGAGCGGCGCGTACTCGCAGCCGATCCAGCCGGCGTAACCGAGTTCGCCGATGCGGCGGAACACAAATTCCCAGCCGATCTCGCCGGTGCCGGGCTCGTGCCGGCCGGGAACGTCGGCCAATTGCATGTGATCGATGACCGGCAGCAGCTTTTCGAGCCGGGTCGTGACGTCGCCCTGCGCGGTCTGGCAGTGATAGATGTCGAATTGCAGCCCGATCCGGTCATGCCCGATCGCGGCCACCACGGCGGCGCCCTGCTCCTGGGTACGCAGCAGATAACCGGGCGCGTCGCGCGGGTTCAACGGCTCGATGACCAGCTTGACCCCTGCGGCCATTGCCCGCTCGCCGGCCCAGGCGAGGTTCGCGGCATAAAGCCCCAGCGCCGTGTCATAGGCGAGGTCGGTGGGCGGCACCCCCGCCATCACATGGATCAGCTTGCAGTCGAGCGAATTGGCGTAATCGAGCGCCTGATTGACGCCGTCGCGAAACGTATCGACGCGGCCCGGCAAGCAGGCGAAGCCACGCTCGCCGGCGGCGCGGTTGCCGGCCGGGCTGTTGATCAGCACCAATGACAGCCCGTTCGCCTGCAGCCGGCCGCGCAATTCGGCGGCGGAGTACTCGTAGGGCGAGGCGAATTCGACGCCGGTGAAGCCGGCGCGCGCCGCCGCCTCGAAACGGTCGAGAAACGGCATCTCGACGAACAGGAAGCCGATATTGGCGCAGAGACGGGGCATGGTTCCCTCCAGAAATATAATCCTCACACCGCCCGCGATGACGGGGAAGGTCAGCGCGAGGTGGGGATTCCAGGAGGACCGCCGGCCTCCGGCCGGCATGCCGGCGAGACGCCGGCGGTCCGATTGAGACCCACCTCACCCTCCCACCGCTCGCGCGGCGGGTCCCTAAAACCCAATCGTCATTGCGAGCGCAGCGAAGCAATCCCCTTCCGACAGCCTGGATTACACTTTCAGCACTTCGGCGCCTGCGGCGGGTTCCAGCTCGCAGGCGTTCACCGTCATCGCCAACAAGCTGTAATAGCCGATCGCGGTCGTCAGTTGGATCAGCTCGTCATTGCCAAAGCGCGTCTGCATCGCCTTGAAGCTGGCTTCGTCGACCCGGTGGCGGCGCAGCAGGGCGCGGGTGAATTCGATGATCTGCGCGTCCTCCGGCGGGACGCCGCGCGAATGGTTGTCGCGGATTGCGGTAATCGTCTCCTCCGCGACGCCGAGGCGGCGCGCACCGCCGGTCTGCGCCCCCCAGACGTACATCGCCTCGAACTCGCGCGCCGCGACCATCGCGGCGAGCACCCGCACCCGCATGTCGAGCGAGCCCTCGAACCGGACATAAGCGCCGAGATCGGCAACGCGGCCGGCGACCTCGGGGGAATGCAGGAACATCGTGAACGGGCCCTGCACCGCACCACGGCTCGCCACGATCGAGTCGAACGTCTCGCGGTCCTTCGCCGCCACCTGGTCCTTGCTGGTGATTGAAGGCAGCCTCGCCATGTTCGTTTCCTCCACTGTGAACTCGTTATCGGCGCAGTCATCGCCCGGGGCAAGGAGGCACCGGGCCGGTATACCGGGTCCAGATCTCGCTCGCGCCGATCAAGGTGACGACAATATAGCCGTGCAGCCGCAGCGTGCCATCGGGCTGCAACCGCATCGTCGCATGGTAGGTGTTGCCGTCGTCGGAGTTGTAGACCCTGCCGTCTTCCCAGTTGTTCGGGTCGGCTGGCTGGAACCCGGTCATGAACAGCAGGCCGCATAAGGGCCGATTGCGCTGCTTCGGGTCGCGATTCTCCAGATCAAGGTTCGAGTCTCCCGGCTTGAGCCGAAACCACAGCAGCCGGCCGCATAAATTATTGCCGCACCGGAAGATCTCGACGATCCCGTTCTTCTTCTCGGTCAGCCAGCGGCCCTCGGGCGAGGCTCCCGGCTGGGATGCGGCCACGAGGGCGATCGCGCACAGCGCGACGAGCGGTTTGATGAAGGGTTTCATGGCGAGAAATCGAAAATGACCTAGTGGCTGAAAATGGAATTCCACCACCGACAAATTGCCGCGTCGCGCGCACCCGGTCGGCACGACCCGCAAAGCATCGCCGGGTGGAGCGGAACCAGCCGCTCGCCGTGATTGGTTTCGCCGGCGCTCAACCCATCCTACGAATTCGGGCGAATTCGGGATGGATCAGCGCGCGAGCAATTCCTTGACGGCGGCGTCGATGAAGGCGGCATCTTCCGGGTTCAGCGCCGGATTGCCGGCGCGGTGGCCCCAGATCGACGGGATCGGCCGCAATTCGGCCTTCGGCATGCGTGCGACCTCGCGCCGGTTGTCCTCGACCGTGAAATAGAGATCGGTCTCGCAGGGCATCACGATGGCGTCGGCGGTGATCGCGCCAAGCGCCTTGCCGAGATCGCCGTTGTACAACTCGTTGGCGCTGATATCGGCATGCTGCCAGGTCCACAGCATCGCGAGCAGATCGTTGGCATCGCGGCGGCGGAAATTGGCCTCCCAACTGCCGACCAGGAAATCCTCGAGCGAGGAGAAGCCGATGCGGCGCCACACCTCCTCGCGGTAGAAGGCTTGGCTCAGCCCCCAGCCGGCATAGACCCGGCCCATCGCCTGGAAGCCGCGGACGGGCTGGGTTGCGAACCAGCCATCCTGCCAGGCCGGGTCGGCGGTCAGTGCCGCCTTGACCCCTTCGAGGAACACGAAATTGTGCGGCGAGGTCTTGGCCGAACCGCAGATCGGCGCGATGCGCTCGACGCGGTCAGGAAATAGCGCGCCCCAGTGAAACGCCTGTTGCGCGCCCATCGAGAAGCCGTAGACGAGCCTGACCCGCTCGACGCCGAATACCTCCGCCAATAGGCGCTGCTGCACCCGGACATTGTCGGTCATCGTGAAATGCGGGTAGCGGCCGCGATCGAATGGCGGCGGCGTGTTGCTCGGCGAGGAGGACAGGCCGTTGCCGAATTTGTTGATGATGACGATGAAATACCTGGTCGGATCGAGCGCCCGGCCCGGCGCGATCAGCCATTCGAGGTCGGGATGCTGGGCGCCGTAGGAGGTCGGGTAGACGATGACGTTGGATTTGGCGGCGTCGAGCGTGCCGTGGGTCTTGTAGGCGAGCCGCGCGTTGCGATAGGTCAGCCCGGATTGCAGGACGACATCGCCGGCCTCGAAGATCTGGTGATCGGTCATGTGGAGGCGTGCTCCTGCAATTCGTGGTCGCGGGATCGGATCGATAACCTGCGTCCTTCGAGACGCCCGCTCCGCGGGCTCCTCAGGATGAGGTAGTTCTTTATTGCCATCATAATGTACCTCATCCTGAGGAGCGTCACGGCGAAGCCGGGACGCGTCTCGAAGGACGCAGGTTATCGACGCGGCGTATCGAGGTGCGGCGAATGCCCTTGGACGACGTCCTGATCAGCTACTCCGGCGACAGCGTCACGCCGGGCGAGGGTTACCTCGCCGATACGCCAGTGTTGCGGTCGCATACCGGGACGCAACCGGATCTGTTTCTGCGGTGGAACGAGGTGCCGAAGACGGCGGCGGCGATCGACGTCGTCGTGCACCTGCACGGGTTCTCGCAGCACGGCGGCGAAATGCCCTTGTCGGAAAAGGTGCGGCGCAGCGGCCTCGAACTTTCCGGCCGCCCGCGGCCGACCCTCGCCCTGCTGCCGCGCGGCAATTGGATCCGCCACACCTATTACGATTTTCCGGCATTGCTCGACGGCGGCATCGATCGGCTGGTCGAACACGGGGTCGAGCGTTTCGCGGCAGCGATTGGCCAGAGCCTCCCAGTCGATCGTTTGATCCTGTCGGCCCATTCGGGAGGCGTCATGCCGGCGGTCGATGTGATCGCCGGCGCGGCGCGGCCGCCCGACGAACTCTACGTGTTCGACGGGCTGTACGGCCGTGACCCGCGGCTCGGCGACCCGATGCAGGGGCTGGAAATCATCGACCGCTGGCTCGGCGAACGGCTGGCACGCGAGCCGGGTCGGCCGGGCGGATTGCGCGTCATCTATATCGAGCGGCAGACCGGGCCGTTCTCCCGCGCGGTCGGCGAGGTGATCGTGCGGCATCTGCGGACGGCGGAGCCCGGGTTGAGGGCCGATCTCGCGCGGCGCTATCGGGTCGAGCCTTCTGGCGTGCCGCATGGTTATATTGCGCAGATCTGCGCGCCGCAGCTGTTGGCCGATGCGGGCGTTGAGATCGATTGGCGCTAAAGGCGGCGGAATGCGCTCCGCTTTTCCGCCCTACACGGCATAGACGGAGGGCTTCGTGTCCGGTGTGCTAGACGGAATCCGCGTTCTCGATTTCGGGCGCTACATCGCGGGGCCGTTCTGCGCGGCCTTGCTTGGCGATCTCGGCGCGGAGGTAATCCGCATCGAGCGGCTCGGCGGCGGCGAGGACCGCGGCCTGATCCCGGTCGGCGCCGGCCCGGAAGGCGGCGGCGCGATGTTTCTGGCGATGAACCGCAACAAGCTCGGCATGACCTTGGACCCGGCCAGCCCGAAGGGGCGCGAGATCACCCGCAAGCTCGTCGCCACCGCCGATGTCGTCGTCGCCAATCTGCCGCCCTCCGTATTACGCTCGCTGGCGCTCGACCTCGACAGCCTGCGCGAGGTCAAGCCCGACATCATCCTGACCACCGTCACCGGCTTTGGCGCCGGCGGGCCGTTGTCGAACAAGCACGGCTTCGACGGCATCGGCCAGGCGATGTCAGGCGCGGTCTACCTCTCCGGGACACAAGAATTGCCGACCATGACGAAGGTGCCCTGGGTCGATTTCGGCACCGCCTTCCTGTCCGCCTTCGGCACGCTGGCGGCATTGATCGAGCGCGGCAAGACCGGGCGCGGCCAGAAGGTCGAGGGCGCCTTGCTGCGGACCGCCGTCGCGATCAGCAACGCGATGCTGATCGAGCAGGCGCTCACCGGCGTCGACCGCACCGCGATCGGCAACCGGGCCTTCAACGCGGCGCCGGGCGACATCTACCGCACAAATGACGGCTGGATCGTCGTGACCGTGATCGGCCAGCCGATGTTCCGGCGCTGGTGCCGCATGATCGGCGAGGAGCATTGGCTGCAGGACCCGCGCTTCGGCGACGACCAGTCGCGCGCCGACCATGGCGACAGCATCTCGGCCCGCATGATCGAATGGTGCGCCGCGCGGAGCTGCGCCGCGGCATTGGCCGAGCTCGAAAGGGCCAGCATCGTCGCGGGCGAAGTCTATTCGCCGCAGCAGGCGATCGACGATTCGCATATCCGGGCCGCCGGGCTACTCGCCGAGCGAAGCTTCCCGACGCTCGACACGACATTGCCCTTGGCGCCGACGCCGATCGAATTGTCGGAAACCCCCGGCACCTACCGCCGGCCGGCGCCGCTGATCGGCGAGCACACGGACGAGATCCTCAAGACGCTCGGTTACGATGCGCGCGAGATCGCCGCATTGCATGCCGAGAAGGTGGTGTGAATGAGCAAGGCCTTCGTCAAGGAAACCGACGACGAACCGGAGGTGACGGTCGAGGCGCCGGCGATCCCGGCCGGGGTCAAGAACTACATGACCCCCGAGGGGCATCGCCATATGCAGCAGGAGCTGCGCCGGTTGGCGCGCGAGGAGCGGCCGAAGGTGGTCGAGGTGGTGGCGTGGGCGGCCGGCAATGGCGACCGCTCCGAGAACGGCGATTACATCTACGGCAAGAAGCGGCTGCGCGAGATCGACAGCCGCATCCGCTTTCTGACCAAGCGGCTGGAGAGCGCCGAGGTGGTCGATCCGCGACAACAGAAGAACCATGACCAGGTGTTCTTCGGCGCGACCGTCACCTATGCCGATCGGCGGGGCGCGGAAAAGACCGTGACGATCGTCGGCATCGACGAAGCCGACCTCGACCATGGCCAGGTCAGCTGGATCTCGCCGGTCGCCCGCGCCCTGATGAAGGCTCGCGAGGGCGATGTCGTCGAACTGCGCACCCCGGCCGGGATCGAGCCGATCGAGGTCATCGAAATCCGTTACCAGGGCGACGCGCCCGGTTGAGCCGGCGACACTGGCTTTGGATCGGCTTCCCGGCAAAAGCCGGGACCCATTTATCCACCAACTCGCCCGGTGGTGGGTGGGTCAGAACGGCGACAGAGCAATTAAAATCAGCGGACCTCGCTCGAAGCCGGAGGCATGTCGCTTCCCACCCCGTCCCCGCTGTCGGGGAGCCACGGATTGGCCGCGCCGCAGAGGCGGATGTGACGCCACAGGCGGGCCTCCGACGGCATCGACAGCAGGCGGAACGGCAAGGTCGCTTGGTGCCAGAGCGGGTTCAGGCTCGGATCCGATTGCATGGCAGCGCCCCAGCGCTCCACCATGTGGCGGCGCTCGGCCGCATAGCGCGCGGCACCTTCCGGATCGAGGTGATCGAATCCGCGCGATTTCGATTCGAAATGGCGCAGCGTGATATGCGGCGTCCACAGGATCTTGAGGCCCCGTGCACGCAGCTTCAGGCATAGATCGATGTCGCTGTAGGCCACGGGGAGCGCCGCTTCGTCGAGGCCACCGGCCGCCACGAAGGCCTCGCGGCGCAGCGCCAGGAACGCGCCGGTCACCGCGCTGACGGCGCGGCTGACATGCCAGCGCTGGCCGGGGCCGGGATCGGTCAGCGCCTCGTAGCGGCCGTCATGCGCGTCGGCCCCCTCCCAGCCCAACAGGATCCCGGCATGCTGGATCGTGTCGTCGGGATAGACCAGCCGGGCGCCGACGGCGCCGATCTCGGGACGGTCGAGCAGGCCGCGCAGATGCCGGTCCCAGCCGCCACTGAGCATCGCCATGTCGTCATTGGCGAAGACCAACAATGGCGCGTCGCTCGCCGCGACGGCGCGATTGTTGAGGCGGGCCCAGTTGAACGGCTCGTCGATGTTCAGCACGCTCGCCCAAGGCTGCTCCGACAGGACGCCGAGGATCCGCAATGTCGCGGCATCGCGGCTGCCATTGTCGACGATCAACAGCCGCAGCGCTTCGGGTTTTTCGGCGTGTTGCCGCAAGCCCTCGACGAAATGGCCGAGATCAACACCGTTGTCGCGGGTCGGGATGACGACCAGCAGGGTCGCGGCCGGATCGCGCGGCTGCCAGCGGATAGCGAGCGGCGTGGCCGGGCTGGCGGGCGGCTCGACGGTGACCGGGCACCGGGCGCCAGCCGAGGCGATATAGGCCCGCACCGCCGATTCGTGCGCTCCTGGCGGACTTTCGGCGGGGGCAAACCCGGCGTCGCGAGCGACCAGTGGCAGCGGGATATGACCGACATGGGCGCGTTCCGCGAGGCTGAGCAATAGCGAAGCGCGGGCGCCGGCGATCGAGCCGGTGACGAGGTTTTCGGCGAGCGCCGCATAAGCCGTGCGCTCGATCGCGATGGTCTCACCAAACGGATTGGCTTCGAGAAGCGTGTCGAAATCGACGACCTGCCGCAGCATCGGCGATGAGCGGCGCGTTAGTTCACCTTCGGAAGCGACGGTTTCCGCGTCGGTGACATAAGCGGTGGCGGCGGCACGCGTCGCGACGGCGGCGAACCATTCGAGCGCACGGCGGTGCAGCAACGCTCCCTCGGCCATCAGCACCAGCCAATCCGCCTCGAGCGACAGCGCGACCCGGCATTCGGCTGCGGCGCGATCTTCACCGGGTGCCACGTCGCACCACACGACCCGTGGATCGCTCGCGGCGGCGCGTTCGATGATACGGCGGACACCGGCATCGTCACCGACGACGCAGAGCCGCCAATCCGTGACGGTCTGCGTATGCAGCGCCGCGACCTGCGCATAAACGACGTCCAATGCGGCGCCGCGCGTCGGCAGGATCACCGCAAAACGGCATTGGCGCAGCGGCGGCGGCGCCGGCGGGAGGTCGTAGAGCCGGCGGAAACGGTCGTAGCCAGCCAACGGCACAGCGGTTTGCGCCTGCAGATCCGGCAGCGTCTGTGCCAGACGCTGCAGCGTCTGTTGCAGCCGGGCGATCTCCTCGCCCAGCGTCATGATCGCCTCGACGCCGCCATCCGCCAGCCGGCGTTCGAACAGCTGCTGCTGATCGTCGAACGAGCCGGCGAAGAACAGCTCCTTTAACGCCTCGATGTTGTCCGGCCGCAAACTCGCCGACCGGCGATACGCGACGACGGCTTCGTTGCGCCTGCCCTGCAGTTTCAGGGCATGGCCGAGCTGCAAATGGATGTCGGGATCGTCGGGTTTTTCGGAGAGCGCCTGCCGATAGGCCGCCGCCGCATCCGCCGGCCGCCCGGAATCCTTCAGCATGTTGCCGTACTGGATGCGGATGTCGGTACGCTGCGGCACGATCGCCAACGCCGCCGCGTAAGCCTCGGCCGCCGCCCGATATTGCCGGCTGTCGCGCAGGCGGTCGCCTTCGCGGATCCGCGCCTCGCCCTCAGGGTTGTTTGCGGCCGGGCCGATCAGGGATAATTCCTTGGCCCGATCACACGAGCCGGGGCCGGTCGCCCTCGACGATGATCCGCCACAGGACGCGGCTCTCGCTGCGGTCGTAATCGCCGTGCGCCCGGTGCATCGTCGCGCGGTCGTCGATGACGAACACGTCGCCCTTGCGCCATTGGTGCGTGTAGGTGATTTCCGGCCGGATCAGGCGCTCGATCAAATCGCTCAGATAGGCGCGGCTCGCCTCGGGGCTCATGCCCTCTATGTAGAGCGTCTTGGTGATATGGAAGAACACCGCGCGCGATCCGTGCACCGGATGGGTGCGGACCATCGGATGGACGATCGGCTTGCTGTATTGCTCCCAATCTTCCGGCAACGTGTCGGTCTTGCCGGTGTCGAGGCTGTTGACGGTGCTCAGGGTCGCGAGATGATCCCGCTCGGCTTCGGGCAGGGCGGTGTAGGCAGCACGCATGTTGGCAACGCTGGTGGCGCCCCCGGCGGACGGGATCTCGACCCCGTACAGTATTGTCGCCAAGGGCGGCCGCTCGCGGTTGGTGTGGTCGGTGTGCCAGCGCTCGGCCGGGCGCTGGCCGTTGCGGTGCCAGACCAGACCGATATCCGGGTAGCCCGGCATGTGGTGCTGCGAATAATGCTGCCGCATCGGCGGCCCGAACGCCTCGGCGGCGGCGAGGTATTGGTCCGGGCTCAGGTTCTGGTCGTGAAACACCAGCGCCAGATGCTCGGCGAGGGCCAATGACAGCGCCTCTTTCGTCGCGGCATCGAGCGGCTTCGACAAATCGACCCCGCCGATTTCGGCGCCGATCGACCCGGTCAGCGGCGTGATCGTGATCTCGGGCATGGCGTTCTCGCCTCTCGGCAGCCTTAATGCTGGCGGGAGTGTACCCCGCTGCCGCGGCGGTAAAAAGCGCCGTCGGTTGCAAGGCATGGTCGGCTACGGCGCGGCGTATAGCCTGACCGGGCAATAAGGGGTACGGATGGTCGATGCCGAAGCCTCACCTGGTCCTGATCGATCCCGGCCATTTCCACGCCGCGCTGGTGCAGAAGGAAATGTATGAGGGCCTGTCGCCGGAGGCGCATGTCTATGCGCCGCTCGGGTCGGAATTGCTCGATTACCTCGGCCGGATCAGCCGCTTCAACGCACAGGCCGAGGCGCCGACGAGGTGGCAATTGCAGGTGCAGGCCACGCCGGATTTCCTCGAGCGGCTGGCGCAGGAGCCGCGCGGCGGGGTCGCCGTCATCGCCGGCCGTAACGGGGTGAAGATCGAGCGCATCGAGGCGGCGGTCGAGGCCGGCCTGCACGTGCTGGCCGACAAGCCGGCGATCATCCGGCGCGAGGATTTGCCCCGACTCGCGGCGGTGCTGGACCGGGCCGCCGAGCGGCGGCTGGTCGTCCACGATTTGATGACCGGACGGCAGAACGAGATCGGCCGGGTGCTCCGGGTATTGCGCGGTGACCCCGAGGTGTTCGGCGAGCCGGTGCCGGGAAATGCCGCCGAGCCCGGGGTCCGCCTCAGGAACTCGCATCAGCTGTGGAAAATTGTGGCGGGCGTGCCGAACCGGCGGCCGCCTTGGTACTTCGACATCACCGAGCAGGGCGAGGCATTGGCCGACACCGGAACGCATCTCGTCGACCGGGTGCACGAGACATTGTTTCCGGGCGAGGCGCTCGACTATCGGCGCGACATTCGCGTGCATTCGGCCGAACGATGGCCGACCCCGCTGAGCCTTGCGCAATTCCGCGAGGTAACCGGCGAGGCGGCGTGGCCCGATTTTCTCGCGCCGTGGCTCAAGAGCGACGTACTCGACTATTTCTGCAACGGGCGGTTGCATTACGAGATCCGCGGCATTTATGTCGGGCTCGAATGCCGCTGGGACTGGCAAACCGAGGCCGGCGACGACACACACAGCGCCTGTTACCGCGGCACTCGCGCACGGCTCGAATTGCGGCAGGGCAAGGCCGAGGGATACCGGGCACAGCTCCATGTCGCGCCCGAGGCGGAGGTCGCCACGGCGCTCGAACGCCGGATCGCGGCATTGCAGGCGGAGCTGCCCGGAATCGGCCTCGACCGGCGCGACGGCGAATGGCGGGTTGTCATGCCGGACGGGCTGCGCCGCGGGCACGACGCGCATTTCGCCGCCTTCACAAGGCAGTTTCTCGCTTATGTCGAAGACCCGCGCACGTTGCCGGCGCGCTACCGGCCCAATCTCTTGGCGAAGTATCATGTGACGACGGAAGGCATGGCGTTGAGCCACGGTTGAACAGTGAGCGCGCTGATCCCAGCGGCGATTTATTTCGGTTCATTCCTGGCGTTCGCGCTGATCGTCAAGCTGATGGTCAGCCGGTGGATGAATTTGAAGGATATCGATCTTTCCGAAATCCGCACCCAGCTAGGGCCGAACCGCCGGAAATCGAACCGCTTTCTCTTGGGTCTCTGGCGCAAGGAAGACCCGGATTAAGGGCCTGGAGGTCTTCATCCCGGAGGGCGCTGTTCCGGATTGCGATCAAGTCTCTGTTTGCTTCGGGGCCGGCGCCGCATTCAGGTAAAGCGCTTCCAGCGACCGGCACAACGCCGTGACGTCGCACGCCGCGCTGGTCCGCAGGCGGTCGCGCATTCCGGCGCGCAAAACCGCCAGCCTCCGCGGAGTATCGGGCGCGTTGGCCAGGGCGATCGCGGCCGCCTCGAAACCGGCCTGATCCGCCGCCACGAATTCGTCCAGCCCGCCTGCTAGCAGCAGCGACCGGCTGGTCCGACCGGCCCATCGGTCGCCGTTGTAGGTCAGCACCGGCGCCCCCTGCCACAGCGCCTCCGCCGTCGTCGTGCCGCCATTGTAGGGAAACGTATCCAGCGCGGCGTCCACCCGGTCATAGGTGCGCAGGAACTCGAAATGCTCCGTCCCGTCTTCCAGCATCAGCCGCTCGGCAACAATCCCATGACGCGCAAAGCGGTCCAGCAGCACCGTCCAATTGGAGACTTCGCCGAGCGTGCGGTTGCGCAACAGCAACCGGCTGGTCGGCGCGGCGTGCAGGATACGCGCATAGGCGGCGATGCTCGGCTCGGTCAGCTTATAGGCTGACGCCAGGCAGCCGAAGGTCACCCGCCCGGAGGCGAGGGATGGCGGCGGCGCGACCTCCGGCACTGGATACAGCACCGTGAATGCCAGATAAGAACCCGGCACGCGGACAACCCGCTCGCAGCAGAACTTCTCCTCCTCCGGCGGAAGCACCGCATCGTCACCGACCAAACAGTCGATCTCCGGGACGCCGGTGGTGCCATACATGCCCATCCAGCTTACTTGCAGGCGCGCGGGCCGGTACAGGAAGAGCGGCAGCCGATGCTGCTCGCTATAGCCGTTGAGATCCACCAGTACGTCCAGCCCCGCCGCGGCGATGTGTTGGGCCAGCACGGCATTCGGCACGCCTCTGATTTGCCAGATGCGGTCTTCCGCATGGTCGGCATAGCCGTCCTCGACGGAAAAATCGGGACCATCCGATAGCAGGTGAACCTCGAACCGGCCGCGGTCGTGCTGGTTGATGACACCCCACACGAACTTCATCCAGTTGCGGGCGGCGAAGAATGCGCTGAGATAGCCGACCCGCAGCTTCCGCGAGGCATTGGCATTGGGCCGGACGAGGTTCACATCTCGTCGCGCCAATTCCACCCAGCGCCGCCGCGCCGCGAGAACGGCAGCGTTGTCGCAGCCCGCGGCGCCCGGCGCGATACAGGCGATGCTGGCAACGGCGACCGCATGTATTTCCGGGTCCTCGCTCTCTGCCGCACGCCGATATTCCGCAACGGCCGCATCGACCTCGCCGAGCGCGAACAGCGCTTCAGCCAGGTTGCAACGCGCGCCATGCGCATCCGGCCGCAACGCAACGGCTCGTCGCAGCGCCGCGGCGGCCTCGCCATACGCCCGCAGCGCGATGCCGGTACAACCGAGGCCGTACCAGGCCTCGACCAGCGAGGCATCGCCGGAGAGCGCGCAACGGTAAGCCTCGGCTGCCGCCAGGTAGTTTTTGTCGAGATGCAACGCATCGGCCCGGCGCAGCTCGCCAGCAGGATCCATCGCCGTAAACCTCCGTCAAGACGATGCCGCCCCTGCCCCCATCTCGCCAAGCCCCGCTCCGGCGCGGCCAGGCGGACCACGTGCTCATCAAGGCTGCGAGATTCTTGAGGATTCCGTCCTCTATCTCCCCAACCAAACCGCCGCCGCACCCTCTGCGGCCTGCGCGGCGCGGGCGTCGATTTCGGCTTCGGACAAGGTGCTGAGCGGGTGGTCGATCACCACCGGCGACAGGTCGGGCATGCCGAGCGCTTCGCGCTGCACCTCCGCCTCGTGCAGGAATTCGGTGGTGACGACGACCGCGGTCGGCCGTCCCAGCGCTTCGAGCCTGATGCCGTCATGCGTACAGCACGACGTGCACGACCCTCAGTCGCCGATCGCGGTCAGGACGATGTGGTTGGCGGCGGCGATCGCGGCGAGCAAGGCCGGATCGGCGTCCTTCGAGAAGCTTTCCTTGCGGTAGTAATTGACCGCCGCAAACGAGTGACTGTCACCGAGCCGGTCCGCGGTTTTGCGCAACAGCCGGCTGGCGTTCCATTTGGTGTTGTCGAGAATGCCGAGCCGCAACCCAGCGAGCGCCGCGACCCGCGACGCCGGCATGATCCGCGCGGCATCGACCCGGCCGCGCGGATCGAAAACCTTGAGATACTCAGCTTGCTTCATCCAGCGATCTCCAAAAATCATGTGTCATTGCGAGCGAAGCGTAGCAATCTCCTGCCGGTTGTGCTCTACAGGCAGGAGATTGCTTCGTCGCTGCGCTCCTCGCAATGACACGAGCTAAAGATAACAGGTGCCGTCGACGCAGATCGGCGCCCGGTTGCCGCTGCCCTCGATGCTGCGCAATACCGGCGACGACATGTGGCCCCAGCCCGGGATGAAGGCCGAGAAGCGGCCGGCGGCGCCGCCGATCACAAACAGGTGGATGTGGTCGGGGCTCGGCACGATCGGGATGCGCGACTCCAGTTCGCGCTTGTACCAGCGCGGCAGGTTGCGGTTGTAAACCCGGCCGTAGCGGTGGTCGAAAGCCAACCCCCCGAACAAATTCCAGGCGTTCATGTGCAGGTAGCTGCGCACGTCGTGCCGCGTCCAGCCCCTGCCGGCGATGGTTCTCGCATGCTCGGGGCCGATCACGACCGCGCAATGACCGGACGACACCGCGTTGTTGTTGGCGATCGTGCTCATCGCCGAGCAGATGCTGTCGAGGATGCCCTCGGGGTCGTCGGCAATATGGTTGGTGACGCTGTGCGGCGGCTCGGCAGCGATCACGAAGACGGTCGAGTCCTCGGGCCTGAAGCCCTTCTCGACATGGTAGGGCGCCCAGGGGCTCTCGGCCTCGTTCTCGGCGACGGCATAGCTGTATTTGCCCGGATGCCCCAGAGTCGCCTTGTCGAGATCGCCCGGCCAGGCTCCGCCGACATTGAGCAGCACGAGGCGGATCGCGCGGCCGATCGTGGCGTTGGCGCGGTTGCCCGAGCCGAAGGCGTTGGCACCGGGGTTCATGCCGATCGCGCCAGCGAGCGGGCCGTTCACGACGAGGAGCGGCGCCGCCATGTGCGTCGTCGCCTGCACGCCGTTCAGGTTGAAGGCGGGTTGCGTCAGCGCCAATAGCGCCGCGCGCACGACCGGCGCGTATTCCGGCTTGCAGCCCGCCATCACCAGATTGACCGCCAATACCTCCCGGCTGAGGCTGCCGTGCCGCGGCGGGATCTTGCATTCGACGAATTCGGGGTCGCCGCCGAGCGCGGCGACCATCGCGGCGACCGCTTCCGCGGCCGGCGGCACGACCGGCAGCCCGTCGGTCCAGCCCTGCGCGAAGTACCATTCGACGAGATCGGTACCCCGCGGCACCTGCTGTCTTCCCTGTTGCTGCTCGATTGTGCCGACCCGAGTTCCCACCACGCGCTCCGCAACCGGAACAAAACCGCGAAACGGTAACATCGATCGCGGGTCCGATACAGACCGCCGCCCAGCCCCTCATGCGCGTTGTGGTTGAACCACCACTCCCAAAGGGAGAGGATAATCACCGCTGAAAACTCCCGGAGACCTGCCATGCCCAGTTTCCGGATCGACATCTTTGCGTAGATTCCGCAGCCCGACGTGCCTAACCCACTGTTCAGCCTGCCGGGAGGCACCGGGCGATGGGGTCCAGGGGCGTGCGGCCCGCGCTTTGGCGGAGATCTGATTGTCGTCCCGCCGGTCAGCCACACCACCTGGAGTCCCGCAGGCGGCCCGGCTCTCACGTTTCGGGCAAAGCAAAGTTTCGCCTTCGATATATCCAGCTTCGGGGCCACGCCGGCCATTACCTTGAATACTGGCGTCACGCCGGGGCTGACGACGGTGCTTACCGCGCCGCGGCGATCTGGCGGAACGGTGTGTTTCTCGCTGACCCCGACGGTGACCAAATCTTCAGCGAGCGTGACATGGAATGGGGCGGATCACTGGTATGAGGTGAAGCTAAACGGAGCTGCGCATGACCCAGTACCAGCCGCGGCGCTTTCCCATGTTGGCGGACGGGTTGGCGCCGCGCTTGGTCACGGCGTAACACCGGATCTCGAGTGGGAGCTGCTGATCCGATTCCAGGGCGGTACGAGCGTGCCTTTCACGACCAGAGCAAGGTATGGCACCCATGCCGCCCTGAGCCTGGATGTTTCCGCCGCCTTCTTCCCTGCCCTGGCCTTCGGCGGCAGTTCGAACTTGGTACACGGCCTGATGACGGTGCGGCGCTTTCCCAGCTATGTCGCGTACGTTACGATAGACCCGGGAGGCGGCACCATCTCGACGGTGCCGCTTTACTTCGCGGAAGCGAGCGGCCGAGACTTGCTCGAAATCGTCATCGGCCAAACCGATGTGCTTCGCCAACTCACCTGGTAAGAGTTCCGCAGACTCACAAACCCTGGGTCTCAGACGGGCGTTGATTACCGGCGATCGGCGGGTGCGTTGACCGGCGCGTAGCCGGGTTCGACCCGGACATCGACGATTGCGACGCCGCCGCCCTCGACGCAATCGATGCCGGCGCGCAACGCGCGCAGCAGCTCGTCCGGGCGGCGGATCGGACCGAACCCCTCGGCGCCCTGGCCGCGCGCCAGGGTCGCCAGATCGGGCTCGGGATCGGCGATGCGCTGGCCGATCCAGCGGTTGGCGACCGGCCGGCTGCGCTGCCGCGCCATGCGGTCCTGGTGCAGCTCGTCGTTGAAGAAGGAATTGTTGTTCGAGACGATGACGAGCAGCGGGATATGGTAGTGCACCGCCGTCCAGATCGCGGTGCAGCCCATCAGGAAATCGCCGTCGCCGAGCACCGCGATCGGTAAACGGCCGCTGTCACGCAACGCGAGCGCGGCGCCGACCGCCATGCCCGGGCCGCCGCCGATGCCGCCGCCGCCATCGCCGCCCAAAGTGTCGAGTGGATGACCGATCTCCCAGGTGTTGCCGATCCAGGCGAGCGGCGTGCGGACCAGCGTCGCCGGGCGGCTGCCGACCGCCTCGCGCAGCGCGGCGGCGAGCATCAGCGGCGCGATCGTGTCGCCGGTGAGCGCCGGTAATGCGGCGCGGGGAGTGGGCTTGCGGTCGGGCCAGCCCGGCTGGCGCGATTGCAACAATGGCAGCAACGCCTCGACCACGATGTCGGGCATCGCCGCGAGGTGCAGGTCGACCGGCGCGAGGCCCTGGTAATCCATGCTCCAGCCATTGTGCGCGAGATGATCGAGCGAGGCGGAGATGACCTTGTTGCCGACCGGATCGACGCCCCAGGCGGTCTTCAGCAGGCCAGCGAGATCGACCCAGTCGAGGCTCAGCACGACATCGGCGGCGCGGATCAACTCGCAGGCCGCGTCGCTCGGCTGATTGCCGCACGGCGGGCCTTGCAGCTGGTGCGCCGACGGGAAGCCCGCGCCGGTTTTCGGGTCGGTCAAGACGACGGCGCCGAGCGCCTCGGCGAATTTGATCCGGCGCTGCCATTCGGCATCGCCATGCATGACCCGGCCGACCAGGATCAACGGCCGCTGCGCTTGCTGCAGTAATGCCGCCGCTTCCCGCAATGCGGCGGGATCCGGCGCGATCGGCCGCGGCGAGCGGAAGCGGTCGGCGCTCGGCAAGGGCGGCAAGGCGCCGATGCGGCTCTCCTGCAATGCCGCGTCGAGGCAGATGTAAACCGGGCCGCAGGGCGGCGTCACCGCCATGCGGTGGGCGCGCAGCATCGACTCGGCAGCGGCGGCAACCGAGGCCGGCTGGTCGTCCCATTTGGTGTAGTTGCGGACGAGCGCGCCCTGGTCCTGCGCGGTGTGGATCCAGTCGATCCACGGCCGGCGCTTGGCGGCATCGACCGGGCCGGTGGCGCCGAGCACGACGACCGGGGCGCGGTCGCACCAGGCGTTGAAGATCGCCATCGTCGCATGCATCAGCCCGACATTGCTGTGGACGATCGCGCCCATCGGCCGGCCGGTCACCTTGGCATAACCATGCGCCATCGCGACGGCGTGCTCCTCGTGCAGGCACAGCAGCATCTGCGGGTCGCGGTTGCCGAGCAGATTGACCAGGCTGTCGTGCAGGCCGCGATAGGAGGCACCGGGGTTCAGCGCGACATAGGGGATGTCGAGCTCGCGCAGCATCAGCGCGACGGTGTCGCTGCCCCAATAATCGCCGGGCTCGTTGCCGAGCGCCGGCCGCTCGATCGCCCCCGGGCCGCCCGCGGTGTCGTTCATGTTGCCTCCCCGCAATCTGCGTCGCGCATTGCAAGGAGCTTAGGCGTTACAGCCGAGAAATCGCAATCCCCGCTCGTGTTACAGGGAGGTTGGTGCCGTCCGACAAAAAGGGGCAAGGGAGTGTCTCGCGTATCGGAGGAGATTGGCGTTGCGCGCCGGATCTTTGGCTTGCCCCGATCGGTCGGCCCGACAGGCCGACATTGCCCCACCGATGGACAGGTGAAGCAGGGTTCGGAGGCGAGTCATGGAGCCTATCACCTTCTTCCACGGCTTATCCTGCCTACCCAGCGGGGCCGTACATCGCCCAGATTTACCAATTCTCAAGGCCATTTAGGCGATATCGGCGAAAATCGTCCCCGGAGCTGCATCTTGCCGGATATCACGGCGGACCCCAATCGCCGCGCAAATTCCATTGCTGCCGTGATCATCATGCTCGGCGGGGCGGTGCTCCTTGTCATGTGGACGCTGGCCGCCGAGTCGATATTCACCGCGAGACAGGCGGCGATGGATCGCACGCGTGCGGAAGGCCGCAACCTTGCGCTCGCCTTTGCCGAGGAGGCGATCCGGCTTCTCGATAACGTCGTCCGCGCCGGAGACCTGGTAGCGGCGCACATACGCGAATCGCACGGACAATTCGATCTGTACGCCTGGTCGCGCGAGGCGGCGCTGCCCTGGGGAACGATCCAGGCTACGTTCATCGGTCATGATGGCAAAGTGGTGTCGAGCACGGTGGAGCCGGACGCCGAACCGGTAGATCTCTCCGACCGCGAGCATTTCCGAATTCATCTCGACGGCAAATCCCCGGGGCTGTTTATTGGAAAGCCTGTTTTCGGGCGGCTTTGGCGCCAGCCGCTCATCCCGATTACCCGCCGTGTCGATGACGAGAACGGCCGCTTTCTTGGTGTCCTGGTCTTTCCGATCGATCCCAGCTCGCTTACCCGGCTTCACAAGCTGATCGACCTCGGACCGAAAGACATCATCGCACTTGAGGGACTTGATAACGTCATTCGCGCTCGTTTTTCCCGCGAGAGCCCCGATGGCACGAAGGGGATCGGCACGTCGGTTGCCGGGGGGCCGCGCCCCTCGGTAATCCCGGAAAATGGCGAAGGCTGGCACGTCCGCACCGGTGTGGTAGACGGCGTGCCGCGGCTGTTCAGCTATCGCCGCATCCGGGCATATCCGCTGGTCGTCACCGTCGGGCTCGACCTCGAAGCTGCGCTCGCCCCCGCTCGACGGGACGCACTCGTGATCGCCGCAATGGCGGCTTTGGCGACGCTGCTGCTCGTCGTCCTTGAATTCTATCTCATCCGTCAGAACCGGCGGCGTGCCGCGCACGAGATCGAGCTGGCCGAGGAGCGGCGTAAATTGCGTGCAACCAACGCCGAGCTCAGGACGAGCAAGGACCTTGCCGAGGCCGCAAGCCGCGCCAAATCGACTTTCCTCGCAAATATGAGCCATGAGCTCAGGACGCCGCTCAACGCCATCATCGGCTTTTCCGAGATGTTGCTCGGTCCGCTCGGTATGTCGCAGCGGAAACAGCGTGAGTACGTCGATGGCATTCACCAAAGCGGGACGCACCTGCTGACGGTCATCAACGACATTCTCGACCTTGCGAAAATCGAGGCCGGCCGGTTCGAGCTCCGATGGATCGACCGCCTCTCCCCCGCCGAGGTAGCGCGAGAATGCGTCGAGCTTTTGCGGGAGCATGCGGTGGTGCGAGAGGTCGAGATCACGGTCGAAACCGAACGCGCGCTGCCGCCGATTAGCGCCGATGCCGGCCGTATCAAACAGATCCTGCTCAACCTGCTCGATAATGCGATCAAATTCTCGCCGGTCGGCGGGACGGTCACCCTGAACGTCCGGGCCACGGAACAGGAGTTTGTAGAATTCGTCATTTCCGACAACGGACCGGGCATGACCGCGGAAGAGATCCTGATCGCACGGCAGCCCTTCCGCCAGGTCGACAACCGTCTCGCCCGCTCTCATGAGGGCACCGGCCTTGGCCTGCCGCTCGCAGAGCGTCTTGCTGAGGTTCACGGCGGAAGTTTGCGCATCGAAAGCGAGAAGGGGCACGGGACGCGAGTCATTGTTCGGCTACCGCAAGCCCTCGGCTTCGATATGGTCAGCCCTCAGCTCGAAGAAGTCGTTGATACGGGGCTAATGAAGGTGAACACCGAATTGACTACCCGGCGTCTGAGTTAGTCAGTTTCTCGTCTAATTATTTGAAACGATTGAGATAAAATCGGAGGTGGTAGGCCCGGCAGGACTCGAACCTGCGACAACGCCGTTATGAGCGGCGCGTTCTAACCAGCTGAACTACGGGCCCGCCGACGGAGAAGATAGGAAAGATCGCGGGCGTTGTCGCCCCTGACCCGACCGCAACTTCGCCCCTCACCCTCGCGCGCCTGATGGGCGCGGGTCCCTCCCTCGCCCCGTTTCACGGGGCGAGGGTTCAGAAAGGCGGCGCCGGGCTCCCTCTCGCCGCTTGCCCCCACCCTAACCCTCCCCGCTTGCCGGGGAGGGAATGAGGAGGAGTGCGGGGCGGGGGTTGAGGCCCTCAGGTGTCGAGGAAGCTGCGCAGCTTGCGGGAGCGGCTCGGGTGCTTGAGCTTGCGGAGCGCCTTCGCCTCGATCTGGCGTATGCGCTCGCGAGTCACCGAGAATTGCTGGCCGACCTCTTCCAAGGTGTGGTCGGTGTTCATACCGATGCCGAAGCGCATGCGCAGGACTCGCTCCTCGCGCGCGGTGAGGGAGGCGAGCACGCGGGTCGTCGTCTCGCGCAGATTGGCCTGGATTGCCGCGTCCAAGGGTAGGACCGCGTTCTTGTCCTCGATGAAATCGCCGAGATGCGAATCCTCCTCGTCGCCGATCGGCGTCTCGAGGCTGATCGGCTCCTTGGCGATCTTCAGCACCTTGCGGACCTTTTCGAGCGGCATCGCAAGCTTTTCGGCAAGCTCCTCGGGGGTCGGCTCGCGGCCGATCTCGTGCAGCATCTGGCGCGAGGTGCGCACCAGCTTGTTGATCGTCTCGATCATGTGCACCGGGATGCGGATCGTGCGCGCCTGGTCGGCGATCGAGCGGGTGATCGCCTGGCGGATCCACCAGGTGGCGTAGGTCGAGAATTTGTAGCCGCGGCGGTACTCGAATTTATCGACCGCCTTCATCAGCCCGATATTGCCTTCCTGGATCAGGTCGAGGAATTGCAGGCCGCGGTTGGTGTATTTCTTGGCGATCGAGATCACGAGCCGCAGATTGGCCTCGACCATCTCCTTCTTGGCGCGGCTGGCCTCGCGCTCGCCGCGCTGCACGGTCTGCACGACGCGGCGGAACTCTGAGATCGGCAATTTGGCGTCGCCGGCAATCTGGGCGATCGCGGCACGATGGCGTCCGACATCGCCGCCACTGCGCTCGATCAGGCGGGCCCAGCCGCGGCCGGTCAGGGCGCCGACCCGCTCCAACCAATCGCCGGACAGCTCGTCGCCCATATAGGTCTGCAGGAATTCGGCGCGCTTGACGCCGGCACTTTCGGCGAGCCGCAGCATGCGGCCCTCCTCGGTAACGAGCCGACGGTTCAGTTCGTAGAGCTGCTCGACGAGATGCTCGATGCGCGTGTTGTTGAAACGCACCTTGCCCAACAGCTCGGTCACCTCGTCCTTCAGCTTGTCGTAGCGGCGCTCGGTGGCGCGCGGCAGCTGGGTGCCCTTGACGATCGCGGCGATGCGCTGATCCTGGATCTTGTTGAGCTTTTTGTGGATGTCGGCAACCGAGTCGAAAATCGCCATCATGCCGGGTTTCAGCTGCGCTTCCATCGCGGCCAGCGAGGGTCCAGCTTCCTCGCCCTCGCCGTCCTCGCCCTCGGCTTCTTCGCTGAGCTCGACGACGACGTCGTCGCTTTCGGCGGCCGCGCCGTCGGGGTCGCCGACCGCCTCGGCCGCCTTGATGATCGCCGCCTCGGCCTGATCGAGATTGGCGCTGCCATAGGTCGCGTCGAGATCGATGATGTCGCGCAGCAGCATCTTGTTTTCGTTCAGCGCATCGCGCCAGCCGACCAGCGCGCGCACGGTCAGCGGGCTTTCGCAGATGCCGCCGATCATCATCTCGCGGCCGGCCTCGATGCGCTTGGCGATCGCGATCTCGCCCTCGCGCGACAACAGCTCGACTGAGCCCATCTCGCGCAGATACATGCGCACCGGGTCGTCGGTGCGGCCGATGTCGTCGCCATCGACATTGCCGCGGGTTTCGGTCTCGCCGTCCTCGGCCTCGGCTTCGGCGGGCTCCTCGCTCTCTTCGCTCTCGATCACGTTGATGCCGAGCTCGGATAGCATCGTCATCGTGTCTTCGATCTGCTCGGAGGACACCTGGTCCTGCGGCAATGCGGCGTTCAGCTCGTCATAGGTCAGGTAACCGCGCTCCTTGCCGCGCGCGACCATCTTTTTGATCGCCGCCGCGACCGTGTCGAGGAGCGGGGTCTCGGCCACGTCCTCGCGGGTTTCAGCCGTGTCTGACGCCGTCGCCGCCTTAGCCATGCCGCCATCCTTTGATGCAATACAGATCACATTGCCCGTAACAGGGCTTAAAAACCGTAAAGACGAGCCGCGATGACGCGCCGCCGGCAACCGCCGCGCAGGTCATTTTACGGATCATCGAGGGTCTTGCTCCTTCGGTCCGCCGGACAGAAATTCTGTCGTTGCAAAATCTTCCTCGGTCTGCCGCCCGCGCAACGCCAGGAACCGTTCCCACGTCGCGTCCGAGGGATCCCGCGCCAGGGCCTCAGCCGCGTTGACGCGTTCGCTTCGGTCTTCCTCCCCAATCATCCTCAGCACGTGCAGCCAACCCTGACGGACCCCCTCGTCATCGCCATCCCGCCCCAAAAACCCGGCATGGTCGACCGAAGGCGACAATAACCCGTCCAAGGTCGCAGCAAACCCGCAGCGTTCTAAGTGTTGCCGCAGCCCCGAGGCGTCAAGCCCCGGCTGCAAGACCTCGACCTGTAAAATCTCGCGGCGAAGTCTGTCAAGCTCGGGCTCGGGAAAATCAATCTCCGCGATCTCTTCGGTAGCCTCGGCAACCAGAAAGGGATGCTGCAGCAGCATGCGCAGCAGAACCTCGCGGCGCAGCCGGGCCGGCGAGCGCGGCGGCGGCGGCGCCTCGCCCACCAACGGAACACCCGGGATCGTGGCGCGGGCGTTGCGTGGAATTGAGCCGGCCCGTCCTTTGAGCCAGGGGCCGCTTCTCCCCGCCGGACGCCCGAGCGCGAACAGCCGCTCGCGCAGGAACCGACGGTATTCGCTCTGCACGATGCGGTCGGCAATCAGCCCTGCGTCGGCCATCACCCGGCGTTCGAGATCGGCGCGGCGCTCCGGCGTGTCGATCGGGCGGGCCGCGAGCTCGGACTGCCACAGCATCTCCGACAGGGGCCGCGCCGCCGCGAGGATCTCGGCGAAGGCGGGCTTGCCGCCGGTGCGGACCAGCGAATCCGGGTCTTCGCCGGACGGCAGCGCGGCAAAACGCAGGCTGCGGCCCGGCTGCAACAATGGCAGCGCGCGGTGCAAGGCGCGGATCATCGCGCGCTGGCCGGCATTGTCGCCGTCGAAGCACAGCACCGGCTCCGGCGACAGGCGCCACAGCTCCTGAAGATGCGCCTCGGTCAGGGCGGTGCCGAGCGGCGCCACCGCGGTGCCAAAGCCGGCGCGATGCAGCGCGATCACGTCCATATAGCCTTCGACGACGATGACCGGCAGCGCCTCCGTGTCGGTGTCGCGACCGACATTGGCGCGCGCCGCGGCCCAGGCGTAAAGCACCCGGCCCTTTTCGAACAACGGCGTGTCGGGCGAGTTGAGGTATTTCGGCTGGCCCTCATTTGGTCCATTGGCCCCCATCGTGCGGCCACCGAAGGCGATAACCCGGCCGGCCCGGTCGCCGATCGGGAACAGCACCCGGCCGCGGAAATAATCGTAGGGGTCGCCGCCGCCTTCGGGCTGGCGCAACAACCCCCCCTCAATCAGCAATGCCTCCGGGTACTCGCCGGACAGCGCGCGGCGCAAGGACTGCCGATCGTCGGGCGCCCAGCCCAGCCGGAAGCGGCGGATCGTCTCCTCGTCGAGGCCGCGCGCCGCGAGGTATTCGCGGGCGCGCGCGCCGGCCGCCGACCATAGCCGCGTCTCGTAGAAATTCGCCGCCGCGGCGAGTGCCTCGAGCAGAGTCTTCTGGCGCTGCGCCCGTTCGCGCTCCTGCGGAGTCTGCTGCGGCACCGCGAGGCCAGCTTCGGATGCCAGCCGCTCGATCGCCTCGATGAAATCGAGGTTCTCGGCGCGCATCAGATAGCCGACGGCATCGCCATGCGCGCCGCAGCCGAAGCAGTGGAAAAAACCCTTATCCTCGACGACGTAAAAAGACGGGCTCTTCTCGTGGTGGAACGGGCAGAGACCCGCCAATTCGCGGCCGCGGCGGATCAGCCGTACCCGCCGCCCGACCAATTCGGCAAGCGAGATTCGGCTGCGCACTTCGTCGAGGAAGCTGGGCGGGAATGCCATTTCTAATTTGAGGGACGTGGACCGCTTGCCTGCCTGCTCATGCGGGCGGAGGTGTCAGGGGCCATTTCGCGGGGGCTCAGATCTCCTTGAAAAAGCTGCGATTGGCCTCGGTCATGTGGGGACGGATCGTGGTCATCCACTGGCCGTATTCGCGGGCCTTGCGCCAGGTCTCGCTCTCGACGACCGCAGGAGAATCGACCTCGTAGATCGTCAGATATTTCTGCATGCGTGAGTCTTCGCTCTTTCCCAGCCGATAGCGGGTGATCTTGTGGCAGCCCGGCACCTTCAAAAAGGACGGGACGTGCTCCTCGTCGTAGAGGCGGTTGAATTCGGCCTCAAGGTCGGCCGGGATGTTCGTTTGCACCACATAGATATACGACATCGCTCTCCCCTTCTGCGCCGCAGTCAGCGTTCCTGCCGTCGCGAGATTAGGCCGTTTCAACCGCCCAGCAATTGCTTCACGACGGCGCCGGCGCGGGCGAGGTCGATCACGCCGGCGTGGCGCTCGCGCAAGACACCCATGATGCGGCCCATATCCTTGACTCCCGAGGCGCCGATCTCGGCGATGGCGGCCTTCGCCGCCGCCTTCATTTGATCGTCGTTCATCTGTTGCGGCAAGAAGCTCTCGATGATCGCGATCTCTTCCTCTTCTTGTTGCGCCAGCTCGGGACGGTTGCCCTGCCGGTACAGCGCGATCGATTCGCGTCGCTGTTTGATCATCCCCTGTAAGAGGCGCAGGATCTCGGGATCGGCGATGCCTTCCTGATTGCCGCTGCCGCGGGCGGCGACATCGCGTTCCTTCACGCCGGCGAGGATCATGCGCACGGCGGACAGGGCGCGGGTATCCTTGGCCCGCATCGCCTGTTTCAGCCGCTCGCTGAAGGACTCGCGCAGCATTCCACTCTCCGGATTCGCGGCTTCGGCGCAGCCTAGCTGCTTTCGCCCGCCGCGGCAATTGAGCCGGGCCGATATTTAAGCTGTTGAATCAGCGACGAGTTCGTCGGTGACTTCCCGGGGCGCGGGTTGACGCAAACCGCGGCCGCCCTTATGTTTCGGCCGTTTGGGCGCGCCTTTCGCCGTCCGTGCCGCCCGATAAGCATAGAGGGGGCGGACGGCCCCGCTAACGCCTCTAGGATAAGTCATCTGATGAGCCACCCGACCGCGGCTATGCAAAAGCCGCGACCGCCCGACTGCAACGCGGCCCTGGTGCTGGCGGACGGGACGGTATTTTGGGGGCGAGGCCTCGGCGCGCCGGGGCAGGCGGTCGGCGAGGTCTGTTTCAACACGTCGATCACCGGCTATCAGGAAATCCTGACCGACCCGTCCTATGCCGGCCAGATCATCACCTTCACCTTCCCGCATATCGGCAATGTCGGCGCCAATCGCGAGGATATCGAAACGGTCACGCCGGCGGCACGCGGGCTCGTCATCCGCACGCCGATCAGCGAGCCGGCCAATTACCGCGCCACGCAATCGCTCGACGCATGGCTGCGCTCGCATGGCATCGTCGGGCTGTCGGGCATCGATACCAGAAGGCTGACCCGCACCATCCGCGACAGGGGCGCGCCGAACGGCGTTATCGCGTATCGGACGAACGGCGATCTCGACATCGCCGCGATGCGCGAGGAAGCGCTCGCCTGGCCGGGCCTCGAAGGCATGGATCTGGCGCGCGAGGTCACCTGCCGGCAAAGCTATGAATGGACCGAGACGGTGTGGCGGCGCGAGAGCGGCTACGGCCAGCAGGAGCGGCCGCGCTTTCATGTCGTCGCGGTCGATTACGGCGCCAAGCGCAACATCCTGCGCATGCTCGCCGAACGCGGTTGCCGCGTTACGGTGGTGCCCGCCACCGCCTCGACCGAGGACATCCTGCGGCACGAGCCCGACGGCATCTTTCTGTCGAACGGGCCGGGCGATCCGGCGGCGACCGGCGAATATGCCGTGCCGGTGCTGCGCGATTTGATCGGTACGGGGAAGCCGATCTTCGGCATCTGCCTCGGCCACCAGATGCTGGCATTGGCCTTGGGCGGCCGCACCCGCAAGATGGAACGCGGGCATCGCGGCGCCAACCATCCGGTGCGCGACAACGCGACGGGCAAGGTCGAGATCAGCAGCCAGAACCACGGCTTCGTCGTCGATCCCGACAGCCTGCCGGCGGGGATCGAGCCGACCCATGTCTCATTGTTCGACCGCACCAATGAAGGGCTGCAGGTGCAGGGACTGCCGGTGTTTTCAGTGCAGCACCACCCCGAGGCGAGCCCCGGGCCGCAGGACAGCCATTACCTGTTCGAGCGGTTCATTGGGCTGATGGCCGAAAGATGCCGAAAATGATGCACCGGCGGCGGCTACCTCTCTATTGGATCCCGGCGAAGGCCGGGACCTATTTACCCGCCGTACGTGCGGAAGAAGCATGGATCCCGGCCTGCGCCGGAACCTACTCCGGGGCCGTGGTGGCGCCGCGTGCCTAAGCGCACCGACATCAGAAGCATCCTGATCATCGGCGCCGGGCCGATCGTGATCGGCCAGGCCTGCGAGTTCGATTATTCCGGGGCGCAGGCCTGCAAGGTGCTGAAGGCCGAGGGCTACCGGATCGTGCTGGTCAATTCGAACCCGGCGACGATCATGACCGACCCGGATCTGGCCGACGCCACCTATATCGAGCCGATCACGCCAGCGGTCGTCGAGCAGATCATCGTGCGTGAGCGCCAGGCGGGACATCCGATCGACGCGCTGTTGCCGACGATGGGCGGCCAGACCGCGCTCAATACCGCGATGGCGCTGGCCCGCTCGGGGGTCCTGGCGCGCTACGGCGTCGAATTGATCGGCGCCAATGAGGAAGCGATCGCCAAGGCCGAGGACCGCCAGCTGTTCCGCCAGGCGATGGACAGGATCGGCCTGGTTTCGCCGAAAAGCCGGCTCGTCGCCTCGCTCGACGCTGCGCGGGAGGCGCTCGACGCCGTCGGGTTGCCGGCGATCATCCGCCCGTCCTTCACGCTGGGCGGCACCGGCGGCGGCATCGCCTACAACACCGAGGAATTCGAGGAGATCGTGCGCGGCGGGCTGCGGGCCTCGCCGTCACATGAGGTGCTGATCGAGGAATCGGTGCTCGGCTGGAAGGAGTACGAGCTCGAAGTCGTGCGCGACCATCACGACAATTGCATCGTCATCTGCTCGATCGAGAATGTCGATCCGATGGGGGTGCATACCGGTGATTCGGTGACGGTCGCGCCGGCCCTGACCCTGACCGACAAGGAATACCAGCTGATGCGCAACGCCGCGATCGCGGTATTGCGCGAGATCGGCGTCGATACCGGCGGGTCGAACGTGCAGTTCGCGGTCAATCCGGCGGACGGACGGCTCGTGATCATCGAGATGAACCCGCGCGTGTCGCGCTCCTCGGCGCTGGCGTCCAAGGCGACCGGCTTCCCGATCGCCAAGGTCGCGGCCAAGCTCGCGGTCGGCTACACGCTCGACGAGCTCGACAACGAGATCACCGGGGTCACACCGGCCTCGTTCGAGCCGACGATCGATTACGTCGTCACCAAGATGCCGCGCTTCACGTTCGAGAAATTCCCCGGCGCCGAGCCGTTGCTATCGACCTCGATGAAATCGGTCGGCGAGGCGATGGCGATCGGCCGCAGCTTCGCCGAATCGGTGCAGAAGGCGTTGCGCTCGATGGAGACCGGGCTCGACGGCTTCGACGAGGTCGTCATCGCCGGCGTCGAGAGCGCCGGCCCAGCCGATGTCAAAGCGGCGGTCAAGGCGGTGCTCGCGAAGCCGTCGCCCGACCGGCTGCTGCTGATCGCGCAGGCCTACCGGCATGGGCTGACCACCGCCGAGATCCACGCCGCCTGCCATTACGACAGCTGGTTTCTCGAACGTGTGCGCGAGATCGTCGAGGCCGAGGAACAGGTACGCCGCGACGGGCTGCCGGCCGACCCGACCGCGTTCTTGCGGCTGAAGCAGACCGGCTTCTCCGATGCGCGGCTGGCGCGGCTTGCCGGCATCGGCGCCGAGCAGGTCACGGCGCAGCGGCATCGCCTCGGCGTCTATCCGGTGTTCAAGCGGATCGACACCTGCGCCGCCGAGTTCGCCTCGCTGACCCCGTACATGTATTCCTGCTACGAGGGCGACGGTATCGATCCGCCGGAATGCGAGGCCGATCCGAGCAACCGCGAGAAGGTCATCATCCTCGGTGGC
>Ga0210400_10000199_pt1 | contig 75735 bp, 68 predicted proteins | sample IncBWH26MmetaG_FD_155456 | JGI IMG/M metagenome (GOLD analysis project Ga0210400, IMG submission 155456) | Forest soil microbial communities from Barre Woods Harvard Forest LTER site, Petersham, Massachusetts, United States - Inc-BW-H-26-M | ecosystem: Environmental > Terrestrial > Soil >...
CCGACTTCGTCTTTTTTAATCACAGCATCCATGTGACGAAAGGCGTTGGCTGCAATACATGTCATGGCCCCGTCGACCAAATGCCGCTGATGTACCAGCAAAATTCTCTGCAGATGGAATGGTGCCTGAATTGCCACCGTGCTCCGGAGAAGAATCTGCGCCCGCGTGACCAGGTCTTCAATATGCGCTACCAGCAACCCACAAGCGCGAGTCCGGTGGAAGTCGATGGACAGAGTTTTACGGATCAAGCGGACTTGGGTATGGCGCTTGTCAAGAAGTACAACGTGCGCAGCGTGAACGACATTACCAGTTGCAACACGTGTCACCGGTGAGAACGAACTATGCGAACCTGTCATCCTGAGCGGAAAAATCGCTTCGCGAAGCGAAGCAATTTCGGAGTCGAAGGACCCCGCGACGCCGTCCTTATTCACCGCGGACGCAAGGCGTTCTCCCTGGGGCTGCGACGTGACCGTGAGAATGCCTTGAGGCAGGGTTGCAGAGTCATAGAGCGCAGGGATCCTTCGACTGCGCGAGACCTCGCTTCGCGAACTCTCGCTTCGCTCAGGATGACAGTTTTTAAAACAGCGATGTGTAGCCAATGAAAATGCAAGAACAAGACAAACGCGAGCCCCGCGAGGCAAAGAAAGAAGAGGTTTGCCCCAGCAAGAAAGGCAAACTCGATCTCGACTCGCTGCGCGATCGAATCAATGAGGCGAACGAGAGGGCTGGCCCCGAATACTGGCGTAGTCTCGAAGAACTTGCCGGCAGCCCCGCCTTTCAGGAAGCGCTGCATCGCGAGTTCCCCAAAGGCGCATCCGAGTGGGTCGATTCTGTATCCCGCCGCGGCTTCCTGAAAGTGATGGGCGCGTCGATGGCGCTGGCCGGCATGACCGGATGCGTGCGCCTGCCGCTCGAACCTATCGTTCCCTACGTGCGTCAGCCCGAAGACGTGATTCCCGGCCGCCCGCAGTTCTACGCCACGGCGATGACGCTCGGCGGATACGCCAGCCCGCTGCTGGTCGAAAGCCATCTCGGTCGTCCCACAAAAATCGAAGGCAACGACAAGCATCCCGCATCGCTCGGCGGCACCGACATTTTTGCCCAGGCCCATGTTCTTGGCCTGTACGATCCCGACCGCTCGCAGAGCGTGATGTCGATGGGCGACCAGCGCTCCTGGCAGTCCTTCCTGACTGCGATTCGCGGCCCGCTCAACGCGCAGAAAGCGCTGCAAGGCGCGGGCATTCGAATTCTCACGCCGACCATTTCTTCGCCCACGCTCGCCGACCAACTGCGCAACTTCCTGAAGATTTATCCGCAGGCCAAGTGGCATGTGTACGAGCCGGTCAATCGCGACAACGTGCTCGAAGGCGCGAAGCTGGCTTTCGGACAGCCGGTCGAGACGCGCTACGATTTCGAGAAGGCCGACGTAATCGTCTCGCTCGACGCCGACTTTCTGTACGCGGGTTTCCCTGGGAATGTCCGCTACATCCGCGATTTCGCCAAGCGCCGCAATCCCGACGGCAACATGAACCGGCTGTACGTGATCGAGAGCACTCCAACCACTACGGGAGCGAAGGCGGATCATCGGCGGCCGTCGCGAGCCTGTGAGATCGAGATGCTAGCGGCTGGGCACGAACCCCTCCTTGAGCGCGGTTTACAACCCGGCACAAGCCTTGTCATTCCCGGAGACCACCAGTCCCCGCTTGTCCATGCGGCGGCGCACTTGCTCAATCAATCACAGGGCAATGTGGGAAAAACGGTTTTCTACACCGACCCGGTGAACGCAAACCCGGTTAACCAGAATGAGTCCATCAAAGGCCTCGCAGCCGACATCCAGGCGGGCAAGGTTGATTTGCTTCTGATCCTTGGTGGCAATCCCGCTTACGATGCACCCGCAGACCTCAATTTTGCCGAACTGTTGAAGAGCAACAGGGTTCCGCTGCGCGTGCATCTCGGTCTATATCAAAACGAAACTGCCGAGCTTTGTCAGTGGCACGTCAATGAGGCGCACGAGCTCGAAGCGTGGGGCGATGCCCGCGCTTACGATGGAACCGTCAGCATCATTCAGCCCTTGATCGCTCCGCTCTACAATGGCAAGAGCACTCTGGAATTCGTCGCGTTGGTCTCGGGACAAGCCGATGCTACCGGCTACGATCTCGTCCGCTCCTATTGGCAGAAGCAGCATACCGGCACAGACTTCGAGCAGTTCTGGCGCAAGTCGCTGCATGATGGATGGATCGAGAGCACTGCATTCCCCCCCCAACAGTTTGCTTTGAAGGAATCGACCCTCCCAAAGCCTGCCTTCCGCGCCGCTGACCCCATCGAACTCAACATCCGCCGCGATCCCACCATCTACGACGGCCAGTTCTCCAACAACGGCTGGTTGCAGGAACTGCCCAAGCCGATGACCAAGCTCACCTGGGACAACGCCGTGCTCATCGGCCCCAAGATGGCGGAGCGGTTGCAGATCAAAGTCGAAGATGTTGTCGAGCTGGAATTGAATGGCAATAAAGTTACCGGCCCGGTCTGGATTCAAGCCGGCCATCCCGACAACTCCGTCACGGTGACGTTAGGCTATGGACGCAAACGCGCCGGCCGCGTAGGCACCGCGCAAGGCTTCGACGCCTACGCGCTGCGCACCACCTCCGCGCCGTGGATCGCCACCGGCCTGCAAATCCGCAAGACCGGAGAAACTTACAAGCTCGCCTCCACGCAAGGCATGCAAAGCATGGATACGCCCGATGGCGGCCATCGTCCGCTGGTCCGAGAAACCAGCCTTGAGGAATACCGCAAAGAACCGACCTTCGCGCAGGAAGAAGAGCCCGCGCCGGGGCTCACGCTCTACAAGCCTTATCCCTACAAAGAAGAAGAGTACGCGTGGGGAATGGCGATCGATCTGAACTCCTGCGTGGGCTGCAACAACTGCATGGTGGCCTGCCAGTCGGAGAACAACATTGCCGTCGTCGGCAAGGAACAGACCGTCATTGGCCGCCACATGCACTGGATCCGCGTCGACGCCTACTACCAGGGTGACCGCGACAATCCCAAAGCGTTCTTCCAGCCCGTACCCTGCATGCAATGTGAGAACGCCCCCTGCGAAGTGGTTTGCCCCGTGGGCGCGACCAACCACTCCAGCGAAGGCCTGAACGACATGGTCTACAACCGCTGCGTGGGCACGCGCTATTGCTCGAACAACTGTCCTTATAAGGTGCGGCGCTTTAACTTCCTGCTGTTTCAGGATTGGGAGACGCCGCAATACAAGATGATGCGCAATCCCGACGTCAGCGTGCGCAGCCGCGGCGTCATGGAAAAGTGCACCTACTGCGTACAGCGCATTAACGAACACAAAATTGACGCCGAAACCGCCTCCGTTCGCGAAGGCAAACAGATAAAAGTCGGAGACGAGCTGCAGACCGCCTGCCAACAGTCCTGTCCCGCAGGCGCGATTATCTTCGGTAACATCAACGACCCAAACAGCAAAGTTTCAAAACTAAAAGCGCAGGCCCGCAACTACAGCCTGCTGGGCGAACTGAATACGCGACCGCGCACGACGTATCTGGCGGAAGTTAGAAACCCGAATCCGGATTTGAAATCGTGAGCTTAGGATTTGAAAACGCGCGCCTTCAGGCGCGCCCTTAAGGCTGATTTACAGACAAGACAAGGGTTTTAGTCCCCGATAGAGCGCATGAACGAGCAAAACAAAATGACGGTGAACGCGCAAGAGACGCCGGTGATCGAGCCGGGCCACACCTTCGGCACAGTCACGGAAAAAATCAGCTCAATCGTGCTGACCCGTCCGGCTTCGAATGGCTGGTTCATAGGCTTCGGCGTCTGCTTCATGCTGACGATGATGCTGCTCTACGCCATCGGCTATCTCGTCCTGAAAGGCATCGGCATCTGGGGAGTGACCATTCCCATCGGCTGGGGCTTCGCCATCGTCAACTTCGTATGGTGGATCGGAATCGGCCACGCCGGAACGCTCATCTCGGCCATCCTTCTTCTGTTGCGGCAGCAGTGGCGCAATTCCATCAACCGCTTCGCCGAGGCCATGACGCTGTTCGCCGTGGCCTGCGCCGGAATTTTCCCTGCCATTCACGTCGGTCGTCCGTGGCTGGCGTACTGGCTGTTTCCTTATCCCAGCACCATGGGCGTGTGGCCGCAGTTCCGCAGCCCGCTCATGTGGGACGTCTTCGCTGTCTCAACCTATGCAACCATCTCGGCGCTGTTCTGGTTCATCGGACTTATCCCTGATCTCGCCACATTGCGGGATCGAGCCACGCATCCCGCCGCTAAGATCATCTATGGAATGCTCTCCATGGGCTGGCGCGGATCGGCCCGTCACTGGCACCGCTACGAAACCGCATATCTACTCTTGGCCGGATTAGCCACGCCGCTGGTGCTTTCCGTCCACACGGTCGTTAGTTTTGATTTCGCAGTCGGCATCGTTCCGGGATGGCATACCACGATCTTTCCGCCGTATTTCGTAGCCGGCGCTATCTACTCCGGATTCGCCATGGTGCTGATGCTCGCGATTCCAATCCGCAAGATTTACGGCCTCGAAGATTTCATTACAGAGCTCCATCTGCAGAACGCGGCCAAGGTCATGCTTGCCACGGGATTGATCGTCGCCTATGGATACGGCATTGAAGCATTCATGGGTTGGTACAGCGGCGACCGCTACGACGCCTTTACGATCTGGAATCGCCTGCATGGGCCGTACGCCGTCCCTTACTGGGCGCTGCTCGTCTGCAATATTTTTATTCCGCAGGTCCTGTGGATTCGCAAGCTGCGCACCAGCCCCATTGCGCTATTCTTTGTCTCCGGCGTGATTCTGGTCGGCATGTGGCTGGAGCGCTTCATCATCGTCGTCGTCAGCCTGCACCGCGACTTCCTCACTTCTTCATGGGGAATGTATTACCCCACGCGCTGGGACTGGATGACCTACATTGGCACCATCGGCATGTTCCTGATGCTGATGTTCTTGTTCCTGCGCATCCTGCCCGCCATTTCGATTTTTGAAATGCGCACCTTGCTGCCTGAAGCCGAGGTGAAGGAATGAAGCGCGAGCGCATCTACGGCATGATGGCGGAGTTCGATTCGGCGCAGGCGCTGGTCGATGCAGCTCGCAAGACGCATGAAGCCGGCTATCAGAAGATCGACGCCTACAGCCCGTTCCCGATTGAGGGTCTGGCGGAAGAGATTGGTTTTTACCACGATGAGGTTCCGCTGGTCGTTTTGATTGGCGGCATTATTGGTGGATGTACTGGCTACCTGATGCAGTACTGGATGGCGGCCGTCGACTATCCGCTCAACATTGGCGGCAAGCCTTATCATTCCTGGCCGGCATTCATTGTCATTACCTTCGAAATGACGATTCTCTTCGCGGGAATCTCGGCGGTGTTTGGCATGTTGGCGCTGAACGGCCTGCCCATGCCATACCATCCCGTGTTCAATGTACCGCGCTTTTCGTCGGCGTCGCAAGACCGCTTCTTTCTGATTGTGTTCTCGACCGACAAAAAATATGAGCCGGCGGGCACGCGCGATTTTTTGGCAGCTTTCAATCCGCGCTCGATTTCGGAGGTTCCCAGCTAAATGCTGCATCTCCGCAAACTCGTGAAAGCCGATGACGCTGGCGGCAATGTCCATGTGGGGACGGGCGCATTCGCCCGTCCAGCCGAGCGGAGCTCGGCAGCGGTTTCCTGTGCGTCCCTGCTGGTCTTGCTTGCCCTGTCGTCCGCCTGCCGCATCGACATGCACGTGCAGCCCAGGCAAAACCCGCTGTCGCGCAGCGACTTCTTCGCCGACCAGCGCTCCGAGCGCCCACCAGTCGAAGGCACAGTGGCGCGCGGACAGTTGCGCGACGATACATATTTTTATACTGGCAAGATCGGCAATAATCCCGGCAACCTCATGCCGTTCCCCGTGACCAAGGAAGTTCTCGTTCGCGGACGCGAGCGCTACAACATTTATTGTGCGCCGTGCCACTCGCGCCTGGGCGACGGCAACGGGTTCATTCCGTCGCGCGGCTTTGCGCGCAAGCCGCCGTCGTATCACACTGAGCGGCTGCAGAAAGCCCCGCTGGGATATTTCTACGATGTGATCACAAGCGGTTTCGGCACCATGCCCGACTACGCTTCGCAGATTCCGCCGCGCGATCGCTGGAATATCGTGGCCTACGTCCGTGCGCTCCAACTCAGTCAGAACGCTACCAAGGCAGACGTTCCCGAAGGACAAGCATTCCCATCGGACGCGCCGCGCTTCCTCGGCCAGCCCGGCTCCGGTGCGACCCTGCCGGTGATTGACACCGCAACGTCTTCGTCGTCCGAAGCCAACAAGTCTGAATCCAACAAGGAAGACCACCAATGAGCGCCGCGACCGCGATACATCTTGATTTGACGGTGCCCGAGGTCATCCGAAAAATCTCGCAGCGCTCGCTCGTCATCGGCATCGTATTCGCGGTGATCTCCGCCGCCCTGGCCTTCATCCGTCCCGACGAATTCTTTCGCGCCTACTTGCTGGGCTTCATGTGCTGGCTCGGTGTTGCGCTCGGTTCCATGGCCATCCTCATGATCCGTCATCTCACCGGCGGCGGCTGGGGCACCGTCATCCGTCGCATCCTGGGTGCGGCCATGCGTACTGTGCCGCTGCTGGCAGTTCTATTCATTCCAGTCATTTTCGGAATTCACCGCCTCTACCTCTGGGCGCAACCACTCGGCAACATCGAAGACAAGCACCTCCGCGAGCACCTCGAACAAATCACGCAGACGTATCTCACAGTCAACGGCTTCGTCATCCGGGCCATCTTTTATTTCGCGGTCTGGAATGTTCTCTCGTTCCTGCTTTCGAAATGGTCGAAAGAAACCGACAGCCCCAGCGCCCCCGACAACAGCGGACGCTTCAAGGCTGTCAGTGGCCCAGGCCTGATCCTCTACGGATTCACCATCTCCTTTGCCGCCATCGACTGGATCATGTCGCTCGATCCCAGTTGGATCTCCACAATCTTCGGGCTGATTATCCTGATTGGCGAAGTGCTCAGCGCCATGTGCTTCGCGGTGGTGGTTGAGCGCATCCTTTTCAACTACAAACCTATGTCCGAGTTGTTGACGCACGATTTTGTCCACGACCACGGCAAGTGGATGCTCGCCTTTACCATGGTCTGGGCGTATTTCAATTTTTCTCAATGGCTCATCGTCTGGGCCGGCAATCTGCCCGCGGAAATCACTTTTTATTTGCGCCGCATTGATGGTGGTTGGGAATCGATCGGCTTGACTTTGGCTCTCCTCGGCTTCGTTATCCCTTTCGTCATATTGCTCTCGCGCCCCTTCAAGCGCGACATTCGCCGCCTGGTCTGGCTAGCGGTCTGGCTAATGCTGATCCGCTACCTCGATCTGTTTTGGATCATCGAGCCGAATTTCTCGAAGACTCTGGCCGTGACCGTCGCCGACATCGTCGTACCAGTCGCTATCGGCGGAATCTGGCTCTGGTATTTTTTCCGTAACCTGGCCTCGCTGCCCCTGATTCCGGCCTACGACCAGGATGCACACGAAGTCCTGCAACCCCACCATCATATTCACTCGCAGGGAACACCATGAGCGGCATAGAGGAGCATTTTCGCTGTTTTGTTTTAGGAAGGCGCGGCTTTAGCCGCTGGAGGACAGCACTCAGCGCGAGAAAATGACTGACGATTTCAAACACGGAACTCCGAGCCACGGAGACTACGAGCGTCGGGATCTGACGCCCTCCGGCATTTTCTATTTCCTGTTCACTCTGTGCGTGGTGACGATCCTTTGTCTCTTCGGTCTCAGAGGTATCTATGCTTATCTGGATCACCGCGAGAAAAGCTCGCAGCCGGAAGTAAATCCGCTGGTCACCAACATTGCCACGGATACGCGCCACGTTGTTCCCGGATATCCGCAGGCCACTTTCCCCAACCCGAAGCTCGAAGAAGACGAGCGCGGCCAGCTAAATAACATCCGCATGAACGAAGAGAGAACGCTTTACACCTACGGCTGGGTGGACGAAAAAGCGGGGACGGTTCACATCCCCATCGAGCGCGCCATGGATTTACTCGTGCAACGTGGGCTTCCAGTACGTTCGCTAGCGGCATCCGATGATGTCGCTTCTGCAAAGACGGAAACCAAGAGGGACCCAAAGCATTGAGCCGTAATCAACCCAATTCGATTTCCGCCGTCAGGCTTACGCTCGCTATCGCTCTGCTCGTCGTCTCCGCTCCCGCGCAGATCAACAGCGGAATGATGTCGCCACCTGCGAACACACGCCCGCCGCGCCTCGAGAACGTCGGCATCGAGCAGCACCTCGATGCTCAAGTGCCGCCGGATGTCACGTTCCGCGACTCGACCGGCAATACCGTCAAGCTGGGAGATTACTTCGGCCGCAAGCCGCTGATCCTCAATCTGGTTTATTACAACTGCACCATGCTGTGCGGTGAGGCTCTTGCCGGACTCGCCAGCGCCATGCGGCTCATTAAGTTCGACGTGGGCAACGAGTTTGACGTAGTGACGGTCAGCTTCGATCCGCGCGAAACGCCCGCGATGGCTGCCGCCAAAAAAATCGACTACGTAAAACGCTACGGCCGCCCCAACGCCGCTTCAGGCTGGCATTTCCTCACCGGGCAGCCCGAGTCGATCAACCGGCTCACTAAGGCCGTCGGCTTTCAGTATCAGTACGACGAAAAGACCAATCAGTACGCGCATGCCACGGCGATCATGGTGCTCACGCCGCAAGGACGCATCTCACGTTATTTCTACGGCGTGGATTTTCCGCCCAAAGATTTACGCATGGGCCTGGTTGAGGCGTCACAGGGCAAGATCGGCAACGCAGTCGATGCAGTACTGCTCTACTGTTATCACTACAATCCCGAGACCGGAAAATACGGCGCGATGGTGGCGAACATTCTGCGCCTCGCGGCCGCCGTAACCGTACTTCTGCTCGGCGGTTTACTTTTCATCTTGTGGCGGCTCGATCGCGCAGCAACCCAGAAGGCTTTAGCTAGAAATACGGCGACGAAGACACGGTATGCTCAATAATTTTCCATTGTGGCCGCAGCAGGCCTCCACCATGGCGCAACGCGTCGACGCGCTCTACATCTTCCTGCTCGTCGTCACGGGCTTGATGACGCTGCTGATTTTCGTCTGCCTCGTATTCTTTGCCGCACGCTTCCGCCACCGTCCCGGCGTGCGCGCTGAGCAGATCGAAGGCTCCACTCCGCTCGAAATCACATGGAGCGCAATCCCCTTCCTGATCTTCATGGTCATCTTCGCCTGGGGCGCAATCGTCTATTTCAAGGAGCGCACTCCGCCCGCCGACTCTACCGAAGTCTACGTCGTCGCTAAACAATGGATGTGGAAGCTCGAGCACGCCGAAGGCCAGCGCGAAATCAACGAACTGCACGTGCCGGTCGGACGCGACGTCAAACTGATTATGACTTCGCAGGACGTGATCCACAGCTTCTACATCCCGGCTTTCCGCATCAAGCAGGACGTTCTGCCGGGCCGCTATACAGTCGAATGGTTCCGCGCCACCAAGCCCGGCGTCTATCATTTATTCTGCGCCGAATACTGCGGAACCCAGCACTCCGGCATGGTCGGCGACATCGTGGTACAGGAACCCGCGCAATACGAAGCCTGGATGAACGGCGGATCTACGGGTCCGCTTTCAGCAACCGGCGAGAAGGTTTTTGCTGAACTCGGATGCGCCACTTGCCACCGCACCGACGCGCAGGGACGGGGCCCGAATCTGCAGGGAGTTTTCGGCAAGCCGGTCCAACTTGAAGACGGTCGCACCGTTACTGCTGACGAGAATTATCTGCGCGAGTGCATTCTAGATCCGGGCGCGAAGCGTGTAAAAGGCTTCCAGCCAATCATGCCTACGTTTCAAGGACTAGTCAGCGAAGAACAGGTGAACGCGCTGGTGGCGTACATCAAATCAATTTCCAAAACCAAGCCAGGAGAGGGCGCCAAAGCCAGCGGCAGTGCGGCGACGCCGACAACTTCGGCAAGAGTTCAAGTGAATGGAAGTCAGGTGCAATGAGTATGGAGATCGCGATCCCTCAGCCTGTTGAACGCGAAACTTATTTGAATAAAGAGTACGGCGTGTGGTCGTGGCTGCTCACTACCGACCACAAGCGCATCGCGCTGCTCTATCTCATCTCGATCACGTTCTTCTTTTTTATCGGCGGCTTCTTCGCGCTTCTCATCCGGCTCGAACTGCTCACGCCTGCGGGCGACCTTGTACAGGCCGATACCTACAACAAGCTCTTCACGATGCACGGCATGGTCATGGTGTTCTTCTTCCTCATCCCGTCCATCCCCGCCGTCCTCGGAAACTTCCTCGTACCCATGATGATCGGGGCCAAAGATCTCGCGTTCCCCCGCATCAACCTGCTGAGCTGGTATCTCTACATCATCGGCGGCGTGATGATGCTGCACTGTATGCTCACCGGCGGCGTCGATACTGGCTGGACATTCTATGCGCCGTTCAGTACCAACTTTAGCAACACCAAAGTCGTTGAAGCCGGACTCGCAATCTTCGTCGCCGGGTTCTCTTCCATCCTCACCGGCCTGAACTTCGTCGTCACCATCCACCGCATGCGCGCCCCCGGCATGACCTGGTCGCGTCTGCCCCTGTTCATCTGGGCGCACTATGCAACCAGCATCATTCAGCTTCTGGGGACGCCGGTCCTCGCCATCACTCTGACGTTGGTGGTCGCCGAACGCGCCCTGCACCTTGGCATCTTCGATCCCAAACTTGGCGGCGATCCGGTCCTCTTCCAACATCTGTTCTGGTTCTATTCCCATCCCGCCGTCTACATCATGATTCTCCCAGCGATGGGCGTCATCACCGAGATCATTGCCTGTTTCTCGCGAAAGCGCATTTTTGGATACAGCTTCGTCGCCTTCTCATCAATCGCCATCGCCGTCTTCGGCTTTCTAGTCTGGGCGCACCACATGTTTGTCGCCGGAACGTCGGTCTATGCCGCTCTCGTCTTTTCCCTGTTGAGCTACGCCGTCGCTGTGCCTTCCGCCATCAAAGTCTTCAACTGGACGGCCACCCTCTACAAGGGATCCATTCACTACGACGCCCCGATGCTCTATGCCTTTGGGTTCCTCGGACTCTTCACCATCGGCGGACTCACCGGACTGTTCCTCGCGGCTCTGGGCATCGACGTGCACGTCACCGACACTTATTTCGTGGTAGCCCACTTCCACTACATCATGGTCGGAGGCGCGGTCATGGGATACCTCGGAGGCATGCACTTCTGGTGGCCAAAAATTTCCGGACGCCTCTATCCTGAAGGTTGGGCGCGCCTCGCCGCCCTGATCGTCTTCATCGGCTTCAATCTCACATTCTTCCCGCAATTCCTTCTCGGCTACATGGGGATGCCGCGGCGCTATTACGATTACAGCCACATGCCGGAATTTCAGGTGCTCAACGTTCTCTCTACGGCCGGCGCAACCGTCCTCGGTGTCGGCTACCTGTTGCCGATGGTGTATTTCCTCTGGTCCATGCGTTACGGCAAGCCTGCCTCCGACAATCCGTGGAACGCCGCCGGCCTCGAATGGATGACCACTTCCCCGCCGCCGACCTTCAATTTCGATGAGGAGCCCGTCGTTACCTGGGAAGCCTACAACTACGAAGAACTCGACGCACCTTCCCATGCGCAGGAGGTCCCCGTTGCCGGATAGCACTCTAGTCGGACTTCATCACGAAGAAGAGCATCATCCCGAGCTGCTTCATCACTTCGCTAATGCCGAGCAGCAGCGCGATTCCTCCAGCCTCGGCATGTGGGTCTTTCTCGCCACCGAAGTCATGTTCTTCGGCGGACTATTCTGCGCTTACCTCATCTACCGCCGCTGGTATTTCCCCGACTTTGCCGCCGCCAGCAAATCCATCAACATGGCCCTCGGCGCCACCAACACCGCAGTGCTCATCTGCAGCAGTCTTACCGTTGTCCTGGCCGTCTGGGCTGCGCAGACCGCCCGCCGCACGCTCCTCATCCTCAGCCTGATCGCCACCATGCTGCTCGGTGTGGTTTTCCTGGGGATCAAGGGCATCGAATATCGAGATAAGTTTGTTGAGCATCACGTTCCCGGCGCATCCTTCAGCTTTGAGAACGAACCGGTTCCCGGACATCCTGACCAATTCGCTAACCCGCGCCACGCCGAAATATTTTTCTCGCTCTACTTCGTCATGACCGGCCTCCACGCGCTCCACATGATCATCGGCCTCGGCATCTTCGCATGGCTCTTGTACGCGGCATGGAAAGGCCGCTTCACGCCCGAATACCACACCCCGATCGAGATCGGCGGGCTCTACTGGCACTTCGTCGACCTAATCTGGATTTATTTATTCCCGTTGCTCTACCTGATCGACCGCCACCCCTGAGATCCTTATGTCAGCACACTCAACATCGTCGTTGCACTCGTCCTCGTCACCATTAAAGACTTATTTCGCCGTCTGGATCGCCTTGCTAGTCGGCACCGGCCTCACCGTCTACGCCGCGACGCTCGACCTGGGCCGCTTCAACGCCGCCGTAGCGCTCGGCATCGCCACCGCGAAAGCTACCCTCGTCGCGCTCTTCTTCATGCATGTCTACCATGCCAGCGAAAAACTCACCAAGCTAGTAGTCATCGCAGCTTTGTTCTTCTTACTTCTATTGCTAGGCCTGACCATGTCCGACTACGCCACCCGACCCTGGAGCTAGCGCCATCTGAGGAAGAACGCCTTAGCGCCGCGTTAAGGGAGGGAAAGGGGCTTCAGCTCCCGGTTTTGGTTTCTCTCCAGCGCAGAAAAGCCGCTCGCTTCTGCGGTATACTCGCGCGCGATGTCCGATCCCCTCATCCAACTTGCTCAAGCCTCGAAATTCGCCCGGGTCGACGCCCTCGCTCTTTCCGAAGCCGTGCGCAACAAAATCCGCGGGGACGTTCGCTTCGACGCCAGTACCCGTGCTCTCTATGCGACCGATGGGTCCAACTATCGCCAGGTCCCGATCGGCGTCGTGTTTCCTCGCGACTCCGCCGACGTCGAAGCCACCGTCGCCCTCTGCCGCGAATTCGGCGCGCCCCTGCTCTGCCGCGGCGGCGGCACTTCGCTCGCCGGGCAATGCTGCAACGTCGCCGTCATCCTCGACTTCTCCCGTTACATGGCGAAGATCCTCGAAATCGACCCCGCGCGCCGCATTGCCCGTGTGCAGCCCGGAGTCGTTCTTGACACTCTCCGCGCTGCCGCCGAAAAACATCACCTGACTTTCGGTCCGGACCCCGCCACGCACGATCGCTGCACTCTCGGCGGCATGATCGGCAACAACTCTTGTGGCGTCCACTCCGTCATGGCTGGCAAAACCGACGACAACATCGAGCTGCTCGACATCCTTACCTACGACGGCGAGCGCATGACGGTTGGCGCTACCTCAGAAGAGGAACTGCAAAGGATCCGCGACGCCGGCGGACGGCGCGGCCAAATCTACACCAAGCTGCAAGACATTGCCACAACTTACGCGGATATGATTCGAGGGCGCTTTCCGCACATCCCCCGCCGCGTCTCCGGCTACAACCTCGATCGCCTCCTGCCCAAGAGCGGCTTCCACGTGGCTCGCTCGCTCGTCGGGTCCGAAGGAACCTGCGTCACGATTCTCGAAGCAACCTGCCGCCTGGTCGAGAGCCCTCCAGAGCGCGTGCTTCTCATTGTCGCCTATCCTGACATTTACCAATGCGCCGACCACGTTCCCGATATCATGGCGCACCAGCCCATCGGTCTCGAAGGCTTCGACGATCTCCTCGTTGGTTACACCCGTGCCAAAGGCATTAACTCGGAAGGCCTTGCTCTCCTTCCCGAAGGTGGAGGCTGGCTCATGGTCGAGTTCGGCGGGCGAACCGCGGCCGAAGCCGAAGCTCAGGCCCTGGGGTTGATGCAGTCGCTCAGCCGCAGCGCGACCCCTCCCACGATGTTCCTCTACACCAACCAAAAACAAATCAAGCGCGCATGGGAAGTCCGCGAATCCGCTCTGGGCGCCACTTCCCATGCGCCCGGCGAACCGCTCAACTGGGAAGGCTGGGAAGACTCCGCCGTCGCTCCTGAAAAACTCGGCAACTATCTGCGCGATCTGCGAAAAATGTTTGCCGCCCACGGTTACAAAGGCTCCCTCTACGGACACTTCGGCCACGGCTGCGTCCACACTCGCATCAACTTTGATCTGCAATCGAAAGCCGGCATCGCCAAATTCCGCGGCTTCATGGAAGAAGCCGCCGACCTTGTCGTCAGATACGGTGGCTCCCTCTCAGGGGAGCACGGAGACGGTCAATCCCGCGCCGAGCTGCTTCCCAGAATGTTTGGTCCAGAACTGATGCAAGCGTTTCGCGATTTCAAGTCGGTCTGGGATCCTGCCTGGAAGATGAATCCTGGCAAACTCATCGACGCCTACAGGCTGGACGAAAATCTCCGCCTCGGCGCGAACTACGCTCCGTGGCAACCGGAAACAAATTTCAAATTCGCCGCCGATCACGGCAGCCTCGCTGAAGCTACCCTCCGGTGCGTCGGCGTTGGCAAGTGCCGCCGCGAAGAAGGCGGCGTGATGTGCCCCAGCTACCGCGTAACCCGCGAAGAAGAGCACTCCACCCGCGGCCGCGCCCACCTTCTTTGGGAGATGACGCAGGGTATGGGTCGAGAAGACGGCATCATCCGCGACGGCTGGCGCAGCGAAGAAGTAAGAGAATCGCTCGACCTCTGCCTCGCCTGCAAAGGCTGCAAAAGCGATTGCCCAGTGGCCGTCGACGTAGCCACCTACAAATCCGAATTCCTCTCGCACTACTACGAAGGCCGCATCCGCCCGATCAGCGCCTACGCCTTCGGCAACATCGACCTCCTGGCCCGCGTCGCATCGCACGCTCCCGGCCTCGTCAACCTCACCACGCAACTCCCGCTCCTTCGGGACATCGCAAAGCGAGTAGCGGGAATCCCCGCCCAGCGCAGCATCCCGTCCTTTGCCCCCGAGACCTTCAAGACGTGGTTCCACCGTCGGAAGACATCGGCCGCTGGGAAGCAGGACCGCTTTGAAAGGACGCGGGTTCCAGCCGGGTCGCATAGAGGCAAGAAAGAAGGGACTTTAGCCCCTGAGGTGCTCCTCTGGCCCGACACCTTCAACAACCACTTCCTCCCCGAGACCGCCAAAGCCGCCGTCGAAGTCCTCGAATCCGCAGGCTTCCACGTCATCATCCCCCGCGCCAACCTCTGCTGCGGACGCCCCCTCTACGACCACGGCATGCTCGACCGCGCCCAATCCTTACTGCTCCAGATTCTCGACGAGCTCGGCCCCGAAATCACCGCCGGAATCCCGATCGTCGGCCTCGAACCCAGTTGCGTCGCCGTCTTCCGCGATGAGCTCCTCAACCTCTTTCCGAACGACGAGCGCGCCCAGGCGCTTTCTCGCCAAACCTTCCTGCTTAGCGAATTTCTCGAAATCCACGCCAAAGATTTCACGCCGCCGCCACTCAATCGCAAAGCCCTGCTCCACGGCCACTGCCATCACAAATCCTTGATGAAGATGACCGCCGAAGAGTCCATCCTGCGCCGCATCGGCGTAGACTTCCAATCCCCAGCGCCCGGATGCTGTGGCATGGCCGGCTCCTTCGGCTTCGAACAAGACAAATACAATGTTTCGATGGCCATCGGCGATCTCGAACTTCTACCCGCCGTTCGTAGTGCTCCCGCAGACTGGCTCATTATCGCCGACGGCTTCAGCTGCCGCGAACAGATCGCCCAGGCCACACCGCGCCACGCCCTCCACCTCGGCGAAATCCTCCAAATGGCGCTCAAAGGCATTGGCGCCGTGGACTCACCGTACCCCGAGTCCTCCATAATCCGAAGCCGCGAAGCAGCAGTTTCTCAGCTAATGAAGCGCACCGGCCTGGGCATCGCAGCAGTCGCAGCGGGTGCCGCATTATTGTGGAAAATCTCCAGAAGGCATTGATTATGAAGCGGTTAAATCGATTACGCGGCGCACCACCGCCCTCTGTCATTCCGACCGGAGCCGGACCCTGAGCGAAGCCGAAGGGGACGGCGTAGTGGAGGAACCTGTTTTTCTCGCGATCGCCACACCTCCCCGTGCTGCCCCTCGCCAGAAAGCGTCAATTCTGGGACAATAAGAAGAGCTTCTTTAAGAGGATTCAAGTCGGGGCCATCAGGAAACTGTGCCGGTAGCAAGATTTTGCATACCAAGGAACCTGCTGTCTTCCTCAGCAGAAAACGAGTCAGAGCAGGACGAGTAGCCCGCACTCATGGATCACGAACTAACCATCACGGCGCCCGCCATCGGCAAGGTCCCCACCGAAGCCCTCCCGACGTTGGTCGCGGCCAATACCGCCGCTGCTCCGCTGTGCGGCTCGGTCCTGGTCCTGATCCAATTCGATGTCTGCGAAGAAATCCGCCTCGACGAGCTGCGCCGCATCCTTGGAGCCCGCACCGCCGACGCCAGCTTCCGCCATCTCGCCCCCGGCTATGTCCGCTACCAGCGGCCGCCGGTGGAAGAGGCGCTTGAACCCCTCATTCTCGAAAGCGGAGAACGGCTTCAAGGCGACATCAAATATTTCGACTACGGCGTCGTCAGCGTAGTTTTCGAGCTACCCTTCTCCGGGGATTGGGACAAACTGGTCAAGCTTTCCAGCCGTTGGGTTTGGGACACGAACTTCGAGAGCCTCGCTACTCGCATCGTCAAGCAAAAGCTCGAGCGGGTCGCTCCCGCCCTGGTCAAACCCTATAGCGTGAAGCCCGACTCCGCCGACTGGCTCAAGGAAGACTATTTCATCTTCCACCTGCGCGAAATTGCCGGAGCACCCTCGGCGAACGATCTCCTCGCCACCCAAGGCGATTGGATCTCACAAGTCGTCCGCGGTGAAAATCAGCCGCTCTCCGACGGCGAACGGCAGGAAATCCTCCAATCCCGCATCTCCTACTACCCTCACGACCTCGCCGTCATCGGATGGAACGCCGCCTTCCTCTATGACACTCCTGCCGGAGCCGAAACCGCAATTCAGCTCCTGCAGTACGCGAACTCACAGCTCCTCGAGTTTCGTCATTACGACGACCTCCTCACCAAAGAGCTCGAGCGCGTCTACGACTTCCTCGACCGCGGAGGTCACGGCCTCTGGTATCGCTGGCGCACCGCCACCGCCGCTTCGAAACTTCACACCGTCCTGCTCGACGTGAGCGAACTCACCGAGCGCGCCGACAACGCCATCAAATTTCTCAGCGACATGTTCTCCGCCCGCCTGTACAAACTCGCCGCCTCCAAAGTCGGCGTCCCCGACTACAAAGACCTGGTCAAACAAAAACTCGAAACCGCCGAAGACCTCTACCGCTTCATGGTCGACCAATTCAACCAAAGCCGCGCCTTCGTGTTAGAGCTGATGGTCGTAGTTATCTTGATCATCGAACTGATTTATTTCTTCCGCGGCAAACCCATTTAAAATCGAGCTATTTGGGATCGATTTCGTGCAACGAGAGGATTCTGCGGCGTCCTTCAAAGGTTCCCCAAGGTCAGCGATGCCCGGCAAAGACCGTGACCTTGCCAAAAATTGTCGTATCGATCTATCGTTAGGCTTGCGCGGTCTAAAAGAGAAGCGAATCCTCATCACCGGAGGCGCCAGCGGCATCGGCGCGGCCACCGCCGCTCGCTTCCTCGAAGAAGGCTCTCGCGTCTGCATCCTCGACCGTGACGCCAAAGCCTGCGCCGCCATTCGCCATCAACTCCCGCAGATATCGGAGGCGATCATCGCCGACGTTACTGACCTCATGCAGGTCGAAGCCGCGTTCGCAGACGCCGTTCGCGTCATGGACGGAGTCGACGTGCTCATCAACAACGCCGGCATCAGCATCCGTCACAAATTTCTCGACATCACTCCGGAAGAGTGGGAGAAAGTCATCGCAGTCAATCTCACCGGAGTGTTCTACGTCGCCCAAACCGCCGCCCGCCACATGTGGGAGCGCTACAGCGCTGAATCCGGCAGCGGAGTCATTCTCCAAACCGCCTCCACCAACGGCATCGTCGGCCAGCCTTATTACGCAGATTACAACGCGACCAAGGCTGGGGTCATCGAACTCACCCGTTCCATGGCGCTGGAACTCGCTCCCAGAATTCGTGTCTGTGCGGTCGCCCCCGGCTATGTCCTCACGCCCATGCAGCGCGCCGAATACACGGACACGATGATCGAGGAAGTAAATCAGAAAATACCCTTGCGACGCCACGCCAAGCCGGAAGAAATTGCCGCTCTCTTCGCCTACCTCGCCTCCGATGAAGCCGCCTATGCCACCGGCCACGTTTACACCATGGACGGCGGCGAAACCGCCGGGGGTTTGGCCAGCCGGTAGATGCCCAGGCCCAGTTTCCCCGCCAATCGTGCCAACCTCACCACGCGATAGAGCGGAAACAAAAAGCGCGGCAGCCGCACCGCCTCCCACTCCCCGGGTCCCGGCGTAAAAGCCAGCCGCGTAAGAAACCGCACTCGATCCATCCTCCGCTCTCGAAGCCGCATCATGAACCAGAAATACGATACCTGCTCCTGCTCGAACGAAACTCCGCAAGCCATATTCCCTGCAACTTCATCCACCAAAGCCGCAGTCTCATCGTCCAAAGCCGCTTCGAACGCCGCGGGAATCTCCATCCGACAAAATCTCTTCGCCAGCAACAAAGAAATATGCAAAATCCTCTCGATTCCGTACGTTCTCACGCGTCCCCGCACTAAATCCCAATTCAAATTCTCCCGCTTCACAATCTGTGCAATGTCGCAAAGCCAAATTAGCCTTCCCCAGGCATGTTTCGCCGCATGCGCGCACAAGACAAGCAGCAAATCCTCCGGCGCAAGAGTCTTTACCGCGCGCCCGGCAACTGTCCCTTCCACGGCCCGAGCGAACAATCCCTCCATTTCAAAATCAACCGCATAAAACCGCGACTGCAACGCCCACTGCAACTCCAGCAAGTTCTTTCCCGCCGGACTATCGAACGTACATTCATATCCCTTCGCCAGATAATCGCCTTCAGCCCACTTAGGAATATTTACTCGTGGCGCATACCCAAGCTCGCGTACTGCATCTTTAGCCTGCGCCACGTCCCCCGCGCGCACAAACAAATCGATGTCTCCCGACTGCCGTATTGCCATGTCGCCGTAGTAATTCTCCGACAGCATAGCCCCTTTATAAGGAATCAGTTCAATGCTCAGCGCCTCAACACAATCCAAAATCCGGATCAACTCGGTCGCTAGAAGAAGCGACTTGTGAACGTTCTGTTCGTAACGCTGGCAAAGCTCTCGCAGCGGATCCGGTGGGATAACGTTGCTTAGCCGCGAAAGATTGCGATAAACGATAGACGAAGTCCCGTGATGCTCTGCCAAGCGCAGCACCGCAGCCCAATCTACGGACGGTTCCACCAAACCCCGAATCCGGCTGATGTCGTTTTCACCCGGATCGGCCACGCTGGCGGCAAGCAGAAGATTCCAAACCGATGCTGCGGAATTAGTTACAGCTGAATCGTCCGTAGATGGGGAAGATAGCCGGGTCACGTTAAGAGGATTTGTTGACGGCCATAGTAACAGCCTCCAGTCAGCGGAAACTAGAAACCAAGCCCTGACAACCTGCGACTGCGCTCAGTTACTTCGGTCACACGCACTATTCAATTCTCACGCGCGCAACCATCTTGCTCTGTCAAACTAGATCGTTGGCACGCTAACATCGAAGCAGCAAGATGGAAATCGTAACTCCCAAGTCGTCCCGGCGCAGCACGCGATTGCGAGTCGAGATTCGCATGATCGTAACCAGTATGGATCGCAGGCATCCGTTCTCTGCTGAGTGCATCGCCCTGGTCGTCAGTCCTCAAGGATGCGGCTTCCGCGCCACGCAAGCCTTACCCCTGGAGACTCCGGTGCTGCTCGGCGATCTGCCCGGCGGGGGCAGCAGCACAGGCCGCGTCGCGAGTTGCCTCCCTCTCGGTAGCGACGGAAAATATTTCCTCATCGGCGTGTCGTTGTACAACCAGGGAAATGTCTGGGCCATCGCCGATCCTCCGAAAGATTGGGACTGCGCTCCAAATTCCTCCGACGCTACATCGGGGAACCCCGTGATCAAGAACAAAACTGACTGGCCTTATAACTTAAACTCCGCACCGCGTGCCTCTAATTCCCGCCGAAAATGACCTCAGAATAAAGCTAAATCACTACTAATCCTCAAGGATCGCTCGCCGCGCTGGCCCATTTCCCGTATTGCTTCCCCTGCTTTCGTAATCTCGTTCCATCATCCTCATCAGGGCATACTCTTGGCACCATGTCGCAGACGTCAAACTCAGCCGCCGCAGTGCAATTAGCGAAATCTACAGCTCCCACGACTCCGGCCGCTCAGCGCCCATTTCGGCTTAAACTCCGTGGCTCGATTCTGGCTCTTATCCGCCTGCCTAACCAGCGCGAAGTACGCGGCAAACTGCATCAATTGTCTGTCACCGGTGGCCTCGTTCACCTCAAGACCCCGCTCGACGAAAAACTAAAAGTCGAACTAATCTTTCAAATGGGCGAGAACACGATCCGCGAGCAGGCCGAAATCCTGTTTCCTATGTGGGCTACGCAAGGATGGCTTCAGCCCTTCCGCTTCATCGACCTTCCCGAAGCGAGCAAGAAAGCTCTCGAATCCAACCTCCTGTCTCTCGTGAAGCAGATGCCGCAACCGGCTCCCCAGGCAGTGAAGGATTCCACTCCGCCGCCATCGGAGACACTGCCCGCGTCGTAACGCAAAAAGGCCGCCCAAACTTCGGACGGCCTTTCTGCTTGACTGCGACTCACCTCCGACAAATCCTACGGCACGAATCGAATCACTCCAAACGTTCCCGCCAGATTATTCTTCGGCCCTGCTGTGAAGAACAGCTCGCTCGTCGATCCATTGCTGGAGCTCCCTCCGCCAAAGGCAATCCCCCACAATTGATCAATGTGAATCACCTTCCCGGCGGTGTCGGCAACTCTGCCCACATACTTCCCTGTGATGGCATTGAATCCGTTAATGGTTCCGCTGCCGTTAATGTTGTTCGAAATCAACAGCGTATTGCTCAATGGTCCAAAAGTATTCGGAGCCGCTGCAAATCCCCACGGCTGATTCAGAGGAGTGCCCTGTGTCAACCGTTTCAGAAACACTCCACTCTCGCTGAAGATGTCGATGTAACCACCCGTGCCGCCGGATGAGCTGGCATACGACACGTACACCAGCCCACTCAGATCCTGAATCCCAAACGCCGCGAACCCTGCGGGAATCGTCGGATCCGTCAACGTACCCACAAGCTTGAAGGTACTGTCGTACATGTCGACTTTATTGTTTGCATTGTCGGTTGCGAACAGGAAATTGCCGGTAGTATTGCTCGTAATCGCGAGCCCTGTATAAGCAGCGCCCGGATTGGTCACGGCAACAATCGCCTGGTTCGGATTCGCTTGCGGCGCCCATCCGCTGATCGTTCCATCCAACGTGGCAAACAGGAAAATCGCCGGCGAGCCCTTTACCTGAAAATCCTGCGATCCGTTGAACACAATCCCCGTCGGCGATCCCGGACTCTTTCCGCTGCCCGATGGAATCAGCACTTCTAATCCCTGTTTGACTCCGAGGCCATCGTAGAGTGTGGACCAGCCTGTTCCGTTATCACTGATCCAGAACGGCCCGCCCGGCCCGTAGGCCAGTCCCCACGCATTCACCAGCAAAGGATCCGTGTGGTTCGCGCCGCCCACCTGATTCGAAACTAAATTAGTAAGTTGATATTGCGCCAGGGCCGCGTTGGAAACAAACAACAGGGCCAGCCCCAAGCAAAGGGTGAAAGCACTTCTGTGACGCTGCATAAAAATGTCCTCGTTAGCCAAGCCAGAGGCAGGGGTGGGATCAAACAGCAAACTCGAAACGGCTTGACCGCATCTCTCCGACTGCTGTTGCCAATCTAGGAGTCAGCATTTCGGCGATTGTCATCGCAATGTAACAACTTTGTCCAATTTGTCCAATTGTTGTTGAAACGCGCGGAACACAAAACTCCAGTCCTCCCGCGACAGCCAAACGATGTTGTAAGCTTCTCGTAAGCGCAGTTCACCCAGAGCCATGGCATCAGAGAAAGTAGTATTCTGGGAAGTCGACACCCAAGCCGACTTCATGCTTCCCGGCGGCAAACTATACGTTCCCGGCGCCGAGCGCCTTCTCCCCAACATCCGCCGCCTCACGGACGCCGCACGCCAAGGCCGGGTATTCCTCGTCTCTCATGGCTGCTTCCACACCCAAGACGATCCCGAATTCCAAATCTTCCCGCCCCACTGCATCAAAGGCACTCCCGGTTCCGCTTACGTCCCCGAGGCGATCAGCGAAAAGTTGATCGAGATTCCAAACGACCCCGCATCGCAACTCCCGAGCGATCTTTCTCCCTACCAGCAAATCCTTCTCGAAAAACAAACCCTTGACATCTTCGAAGCCGTCCACGCCGACGACCTGGTCAATCGCCTGTCTGCAGACGCCGAATTCGTCGTCTTCGGAGTCGTCACCGAATATTGCGTCCGCTTCGCAGCCAAAGGATTGTTAAGCCGCGGCCGCCGAGTCTCTATCGTCAAAGATGCAATCGAAACATTGAAAGCGGAAGACGCCGCCCGAACGATAGTCGAGCTCCAGTCTCTCGGCGCCAAATTCATCACCACCGGTCAGGCCCTGGCCCTGCTCGACGCCCAGCAGTAGCACAAATTGTGGCTCGCTCTAGATCTTGTCCTTTTTGGGTGGCGCGGCGGTTCTCTGCCGCGGATAGGTGTGGCGGGTTATCGTCATCCTGTCGAAATCCCATCTAACCTGCAACCCTCTCAATCGCCAATATCTCGTCGCTCGACAACTCCACTCGCGAACCATCCAGATCCTGCTTCATATGCTCCGCACTAGATGTCCCCGTCAACGGCAGCATCCCTACCGACCGCGCAAACGCAAATACAACCTGCGCCGGACCAACCCTCGCTCGTGCCGCGATCTTCGCCACCCGAGAACTCCGTACCACATCCACATTCGCTGTCAACAGCGAGAATCCCTGATAAATGATCCCCCGCTCGCGACAAAACCTCCGTACTTCGCGATCCCATCCCGTCCGCGCATAGCACCGGTTCTGCACAAATGCCGGCAACTCCGAGTGCGCGTCCTCCATCTGTTCCAGGTGAACCAACGAAACATTGCTCACTCCTAACAGTTGCGCTCGCCCGGCACTGCGTTCGTGCCGCATCGCCTCCCACACCTCAGCGTCCGACTCTGTCCACTCATATCCCGAAGACGGCCCATGCAATACGAAGCTGTCAACACGATCCGTCCCGAGATGTTCCAGCGAACTGGCTATCGACTGGGCCACTTGAACCGGCAAACTGGCCGTGGGATCATAGGGCAGTCGATGATCCTGGCCCGGCCGGTATGTAAACTTCGTCTGCAGAAAAAGATCCGCGCGCGTCACCACTCTCGACCGATAAGCCGCCGCCAATCCTTCTCCGACTCCAGCCTCGAAATAGTGTCGCCGCTGGTTAGCCGTATCAATCCCTCGGAATCCCGCGCGCAGCGCCATTTCCACAAGTCCCGCCGTTCGCTCTTCCTTCCACGCGGTACCATATATAAAACCGGGGATCGAAGTTTTCAACGTTGACATGTCCATTCAGTTTAAATGGTGTTTCGAACTACGCTGGGAAACCTTGGGAGCAGTCTGATGTCCGCAATATCCCTAAAAGTAAACGGTCAATTCCATACCGTAGAAGTCGATCGAGGCACTCCACTCCTCTACGTTCTTAGCGACGACCTCCACCTGCGCGGTCCAAAATTCGGCTGCGGCCTCGCTCAATGCGGAGCTTGCACCGTCCTCATCAACGGTGAAGTGTCCCGCTCCTGCGTCACACCCGTCGGCGCCGTTCTCCATCGCGAAGTCACCACGCTCGAAGGGTTGGGAACGCCCGAAAAGCCGCATCCCATCCAGCAAGCCTTCATTGATGAAGGCGCAGCCCAATGTGGATTCTGCCTCAGCGGCGTAATCCTTTCCGCGAAAGTTCTGCTTGATCAAAAACCCAAAGCCTCCGACGAGCAAATTCAAGAATCCCTGTCCAGCATCTTGTGCCGCTGCTTTGCGCACACTCGGATGATCCGCGCCATCAAGCGCTACCAGGCGAAACGCGCATGAGGACGACCGGCACAAAAAAACAATTCTCGCGTCGAGATTTTTTAAGGACCTCGGGCGCGCTGGTAGTGACCTTCAGCGCTACATCGTTGATCCAACCGTTCGTGGCAGCCCAGGGCCCATTCGACACTCATCCGTCGCACATCGATCCCACCAAACTCGATTCCTGGCTCGCCGTCGCCTCCGATGGCACCGTCACCGCCTACACAGGAAAATGCGACTTCGGTCAGGGCATGTTCACCGTGCAAACCCAATTGGTCGCCGAGGAGCTTTGCGTTTCAGTCAACAAGGTAAAACTAATTCAGTGCGACACTTCCTTCACACCCGATCAGGGAACGACCTCCGGCAGCCAGTCCACTCCCACCAACTTCAACGCCGAAAATCTCGCCTTGGCCGCCGCAACCGCTCGGGAAGCCCTACTAAGCATGGCAGCAATAAACCTGGGCATGCCCACCGACCATCTTGCCATCGAAGACGGCGTCATCAGCGGGCAGAGCAGGCGTGTTACGTACGGCGAACTCATCGGAGGCAAACATTTTGAAATCACGCTGAACTCGGCTGCGAAGCGCAAATCTCCCAACGATTGGAAGGTACTCGGAAAGCCCGTCCCGTCGATGGATCGCCTCGCTCTCATGACGGGCACATTCGAATTCCTGGCCAACGTGCACGTGCCGGGAATGTTGCACGGTCGCGTCGTTCGTCCTCCGGAATCGGGGTCAACCGTGGTGAGCGTCGACGAGAAATCAGTGCGGCACCTGCCCGGGTTCATCAAGGTTGTCGTAAGAAATAATTTCGTCGGCGTGATCGCTGAGAAACAGTATCAGGCCGCGGAAGTGGCCAGAAATCTGAGAGTCACTTGGAAGCCCGGTCCAGGGCTGCCCGCTCAAAAAGACTTTTACGATCACATGCGAAAACAGCCCTCCCACGACCTGATGCTGGTGAACTCGAAAGACGTAGAAGACAAGTTGAAAACAGCCGCCGGGGTTTTGAAGGCCACTTACTCGCATCCCTATCAGGCGCACGGTTCCATCGGTTCGTCGTGCGCCGTCGCTGACGTGCAAGCCGATCGCGCCACTATCTGGTCGGCCACCCAGTCGGTCTATCCCACGCAACACGGCGTTTCAACGCTAACCGGGTTGCCTCTGGAGAACGTCCGCGTCATCTTCGTCCGCGGGTCCGGCTGCTACGGAATCAACGCCGCCGATACGGTTTCTTTCGACGCGGCATTGCTATCGCAGGCTGTTCACCGCCCCGTTCGCGTGCAGCTCACGCGTCAGGATGAATTCATCTCCGAAAACTACGGTTCCTCCTGCGTCGTCGATCAACGTGCCGGAGTCGACGCCAGTGGCGCAATCACCGCGTGGGATTGCGAAGTGTGGTCCGCATCTCTGGGCGGACGACCGGGCTACGACAAGCCGGGGAATGTAATCACCGGCATGTTGGCAGGCTTTGCTCCTGAGACGGTTACTCCCCGCGCCGCAACGGAGCCCAAAGAGGAACTGCGCAATCGCAACAACGCCGTCCCGTCTTATATGGCAGGGTGCATCGCCGGCAAGTGTGGAGGAGCGGGCACGATCCGCAGCGAACGCGTGCTCGCCCACACCGTAAACTCGCCATTCTTTACCGGACCGCTGCGCTCTCCCCTGCGACTGCAAAACACTTTCGCCCACGAATGTTTTATGGATGAAATCAGCGCTTACGTTAAAGCCGATCCAGTTGCGTACCGCCTCAAGCATCTGTCGGAGCCGCGCGTAAGTGACGTAGTGAGGGCCGCCGCCAAAGCCGCAAACTGGGACGCACGGCCTTCGCCGCGACTCAATAATTCCCGCACTGGTACCGTCACCGGACGTGGCATCGCTTGCGTCGCATACGAAGGCGACAACGGATACGCCGCCCTGATCGCCGAGGTTGAAGTAAATCAAGACAGCGGCGAAGTGCAACCCAAACGTTTCGTCATCGCCCATGACTGCGGACCGATTTCCAACCCCGATGGCTTGCGCAACCAGATCGAAGGTGGCATCCTGCAAGGCATGAGCCGCGCCCTCGGAGAAGAAATTACCTGGGACGATCGCAAAGTGACTTCCATCGATTGGGCATCCTACAACACGCTCCCCGTGGGTATCCAGCTTCCCGCGATCGAAATAGTCTTCATCGACCGCCCTTCCGCTGAAGCCACCGGCGCGGGAGAAACCGCCATAACCCTCGCCGCCGCTGCCATCGGTAACGCCATCTTCGACGCCACCACCGTCCGCCTCCGCCAAGTCCCCTTCACTCCCGCCGGCCTCAAAACCGCCCTCTCTCTGCCCGCGCGTAGTCCTGTAGAATAAAAACCGCGAAACCCGAGCTGCGAATTGTTTTCGACGTTCGAGAGGTCTCTGCATTCGGTAATTCGAAACCGGGCCCGTAGCTCAGCGGTTAGAGCAGTGGACTCATAATCCATTGGTCCAAGGTTCAAATCCTTGCGGGCCCACCATCCTTTTGTTGTCCGTTTCGAGGGACAACCCAACCTTCCGATTTCTCGGGTCGAATGTGTCTGACGTGTTAAAAGGCGATGCTGTCTAGTTTGCGGAGATCTTCGGCGGATGGGACAATGTCCCTATGCCAAAATTGTTCAAAACAGTGATTGCTGTCTCTGCTGGTGGAATGCTGATGCTCGGAAGTGCCGTTGCTCAGCAGGCTCCAGCCACAACTCCAGATGCTTCATCTCAAACCACTCCGAAGAAGTCCACCAGCCCGGCGGCTAAGCGCCCTGCCACCACGACCAAGAGCGCGGCTCCTCTCACGCTGACCACCCAGGAGCAAAAATTCAGTTATGCCCTCGGCATGAAGATGGGACAAAATCTGCACAAGCAGTCGGTTCCAGTGGATCCAGCCATTTTCAATCGCGGACTGAAAGACGGCATCGCGGGTGGCAAGACTCTGCTCACCGACGACGAAGCTCAGGCCGCAGTCATGGCCGTGCAGAACGATCTGCGTAAGAAGCAGCAGGAAAAAATGCAAGAAGCCTCTGCCGCCAACAAAAAAGAGGGCGAAGCTTTTCTGGCCGAAAACAAAACAAAAGCAGGCGTGGTCACTCTTCCCAGCGGCCTGGAATACAAAATCGTGAAGGAAGGCACCGGACCGAAGCCCACGGCCACCGATTCCGTCGTGTGCAACTATCGCGGTACCCTGATCAACGGAACCGAATTTGACAGCTCTTATAAGCGTGGCCAGCCCGCCACATTCCCCGTCGGCGGCGTCATCAAAGGATGGACCGAAGCCCTTCAACTGATGCCCGTCGGCTCGAAGTGGCAGCTCTTCATTCCTGCCGACCTGGCCTACGGTGAGCGCGGTCCCGACCCGTCGATCGGGCCCAACGCTACCCTCCTCTTCGAGGTCGAACTGCTCTCAATCGAGGACAAGAGCAAGAAAGAATCAGCCAACCCCGCACAGATGCCGGACGATAAAGCGAAGGTGCCGGACAATCCTGACAAGAAGTAAGAACCGGACCTCGGGCCTCAGACTTCGGCCGCATGTTTTTGCTGAGGTCCGACGTCCGAGGCCTTATGCCCGCTGCGATTAACCACTTTGGAACCCTATTGCCTTCTGGTCGTTGACAGCCTCGGTTCGCGAGAATAGCGTTTGCTTAGCCATTTTTCGACTCGCAGATCAGGAGGTCCCTTCATGGTGTGCAGGTTTTTCTGCGCAGCGGTAATTGTGTGTCTGGCGGCAAATGTCGCTGCCGCACAAGATCCCACCAAGGTCGAACCCAAACATTACAAGCTTCAGTTTGAAAACGACCGCGTGCAGGTCGTGAACGTTCACTACGGCCCTCACGAAAAGTCGGAGATGCACGACCATCCCGGCGGCGTCTCCGTAGCCGTAACCGGCGGGCACCTCAGGTTTACCGACCAGAACGGCAAAGTCACGGAAGTGTTTGCCAAAGCTGGCGAAGCACGCTGGTTTCCTCCGTTCAAGCACAAAGTTGAAAACCTGGGGGACGAACCCTACAACGCCGTTTACATCGGATTGAAAGGCAAGTTGGCCGCCGCGGGCGGCTCGCATCCGGATTCCCCAGATAGCGAACAGATCGCACAAATTCTGGTGGAATATTCTCGCGCGGCGACGGAAAATCTCAACCCGCGTCAGCGCTGAAAGACGCCTTCTGACGTGTCATTCCCACGGCGAGGGAGAAATCCGCTGATTGGGGACCAGCGGATTCTGGCCTCGCTGCTGTTGGAGGACAAGGGCTTGCCCGATCTCTATCCCGTATAATTAACTTCCTAATCGAATTCGCCATTGAAGGATTGCTATGCCGCACACTGTTTTCTGCGTGAAATTGAAGAGGGAACTGCCAGGTCTGGATGAACCTCCCTTCGACAACGACCTCGGCCGGAAGGTCTACGACAACGTATCTCAGGAAGCCTGGCGGATGTGGACCGAGCACTGCAAAATGCTGCTTAACGAATATCGGCTGAACCCCGCCCGCCGCGAAGATCAGGAAGTCATCGTCAAGCAACTGGACCAATTCTTCTTCGGCGAAGGGTCGGCGGTGCCGAAGGAATATGTGCCGCCGGCACCGAGATAGCAAGAAAACGCCGCTATATCCTGAAACAATTCGCCATGCGCGAATGCACTAAGTAGTTGTCGGAAGGGGCAGGAGTTCACCTTAGCGGTTTCGCCGCGAGGCGAAAACGCGGCTTCAACGCCGTCCGGTATGCCTTCCTCAACCAGTAGTCGGCTCAAGCATTCCGGCTTCTGCAACACCCATGAGATTCACATTACCAAGGGCTATGTCCTACCCGCCCTTACCATTTCCCTCCGCCACAAGGTAGAGTGATTTATCGCACGAACCACGTAACTCCCCTCTGTGGCAGCACAATTCCCTACTGGACGGTGGCGTCCTCTACCGCTGGCTGTCCTGAAACAACCAAACTGACACAAGATTCGGCATCAAGGAACACTATCGAGGATCAATGGCCGCTCCTGGCACTGCAGCAATTTCAGTCTCTCTCGACGACTACTCCGCCACCGGCAAGGTAGCCACGCCTGCGCTCTTGGGGGCAATGCTCCGCGCCGCCGACAAAATCAGCGACCTGATTTTCTCCCCCGGCCGCCCCCCGCAGGTCCAGGTCTACGGCCAACTCATTCCCGTGCAGGCGCCCGGCCTCGCCGCACTCACGCCAGACGACACTCGTCACATCGCCGCGGACCTCATCGGAGACAACAAACAGGCCGTCGCCACTCTTCGCGAACACGGCTCATGCGACATCTCTTACGGCCTCGCCGGCGTCGCACGCTTCCGCGTCAATATCTTCATTCAGCGCGGCAGTTGCGCCGTGGTCATGCGCGTCATCCCGACCACCATCCCGGACTTTGCTTCACTCCGCCTGCCCGCGCACCTCGCCGATGTCGTCAAGCTCCGCGACGGAATCGTCCTGGTCACCGGGCCCGCAGGATCGGGCAAATCTTCCACTCTTGCTGTTCTTCTCGACTGCATAAACCGCGAAAAAAACTATCACATTATCACCATCGAAGATCCTATCGAGTTTCTCCATAACCACAAATCTTCTACGGTTCATCAACGTGAATTGCACAGCGACACGCCCAGCTTCGCTCACGCTCTCCGCTCGGCTCTTCGGCAAGCTCCAAAAGTGATTCTTGTCGGCGAGATGCGCGACCGCGAAACCATCGAAATCGTCCTCGAGGCCGCCGAAACCGGCCACCTCGTCCTCTCCAGCCTCAACACCATGGACGCACCCAAGACCGTCGAGCGCATCGTCAGCTCTTTCTCGCCCGAAGAGCAGCAAACCATCCGCCAGCGCTTTGCCAAGTCGTTCCGCTACATCGTCTGTCAGCGGCTCTTGCCGCAAGCCGACCGCTCCAGCCGCATCCCCGTCGCCGAAATACTAAAAGCCAACGCCCGTACGCGCGAATCCATTGAACGCGGCGACCACGATGGTAAAACTCTGCTCGACGCCATGAAAGCCGGCGCGTCCGAAGGCATGCAACATTTCGACGGCGAAATCGCCCAACTTGTCCGCGACCGCGTTGTCGATTTGGAAACCGGCCTCTCCTTCGCCAGTAATCCCACCGTTCTAGGCCAGGAACTCGTACGGTAGCGGTTTAGCAAGGACAGGCCCCCAAGGCCGGCCCTGAGCGGAGTCGCGCGATTTCAGCCCTAAGCTCCGCTTTGCCACCCTTGATATGATCCTCACATGCCGGCCCCGTTAATGTCCTTCCAGGACGCCCGCCGCACCGTCGAACACCAGGCCGCAACAGTTTCCCCACCAGGAACCGAAACGCTATCTCTACTCCAGTCCGCCCAAAGAATCCTGGCCGAGCCTATCTTTGCCGATCGCGACATCCCACCCTTCCCTCGATCCACCCGCGACGGCTACGCCGTCCGCTCCGCCGATCTGACAACCCTCCCAGCAAAACTAAAGCTTATCGGAGAAATTAAGGCCGGACCGACTCCCACCTTATCTCACGTAAGTCCAGGCGAAACATTCTCCATCATGACCGGTGCCTGCGTTCCTCCGGGCGCCGACGCCGTAGTCATGGTCGAATATTCCTCGCAGCAAAACAACTCAGTCGAAATCACCCAACAAATCGCTCTAGGAGACAACGTCGTCCCTCAAGGCGCGGAGGCCAAACGCAGCACCCTTCTTCTTGCTCCCGGCACCCTCCTCGACGAGTCCGCCATCGCCCTGGCCGCCTCGGTAGGCAAGTCTCGCCTTCAGGTTTTCCTCCGCCCGCGGATTGCCATCCTCACCACGGGAGACGAAATCGTCGACCTCGAGGCCGAAATCTCCCCCACGCAAATTCGCAACTCCAATAGCTACTCCCTGGCCGTCCAAATCCTGCGCGCAGGCGGTGAACCCCTGGTCCTTCCCACTGCTCCCGATGAATCCTGCCGTCTTCGCGAACTCATTCTCCAGGGCATTCAAGCCGATATCCTCATCTTGACCGGCGGCGTCTCCATGGGGCGCTACGACCTTGTTGAACAGGTCCTCGCGCAACTCCAGGCCGAATTTTTCTTCACCGGAGCAAAGATCCAACCCGGCCTCCCCGTCGTCTTCGGCCGCGTCAACTCTCGTAGTCTGGGGGCCCGCCCGCTCGAAGGGGCTTCGGAGCTGCCCTCGCCAAAATATTTTCTCGGCCTCCCCGGCAACCCTGTCTCCACTATGGTTACGTTCGAACTGTTTGCCCGCCCTATGATCGAGGCCCTCGCTGGAATGTCCCCGCGCCCACTCACCTTCCTCCACGCCCGCCTCAAATCCGAAATCCGCGTCAAACCCGGACTGACGCGCTTTCTCCCCGCCTTCCTCTCCGGCGACTTCGAAAACTCCTACGTCGAACTCATCTCCTGGCATGGGTCCGGCGACATCGCCGCCCGCTCTCGTGCCAACTGTTATATCGTCACTCCCCCCGATCGTGAGCACATCGCCGCTGGCGAGTGGGTTGCGATCATGTTGCATTAGACTAAGTCGCAGATCTCAAGCCAGCAGCAACTGCCGGCTTCCCCATGTAAGATAGAATTTCCGCATGTCTAGCAGGCCCACCCACTTCGACGACGCTGGTCGCGCCCGCATGGTTGATGTCTCCTCCAAGTCGGCCGCACGCCGCGAAGCCGAAGCCTCGGCCTTCGTACAACTTCAGCCCGCAGTTCTAAAAGCGCTTCCCAAGAATCCCAAGGGCGATCCCTTCGAAGTTGCGCGTATCGCCGGTATCATGGCCGCCAAGCGCACTTCCGAACTGATTCCCCTGTGCCACGCTCTTCCGCTCTCCTACGTTGATGTCGAAATGAGCGTGTGCGAGAATGGCGTCGCTATCGCTACCAAAGTCATCACCACCGCCGAAACCGGAGTCGAGATGGAGGCCCTCGTCGCCGCTTCCATCTCCGCCCTCACTCTGTACGACATGCTCAAAGCGCTGGATAAGAGCATCGAGATTCGCGAAGTTGTTTTGCAGCGGAAGAGCGGCGGCAAGAGTGGAGACTATCGTCGCGGAGAGGATAATCGCGCTCAGGACTGACGCGCATCAACATGGCCAACGACGTCAAGCTGCTTCTGGTGGATGACAACCCGATGGTCCTCGGGATGCTCGAGCACGCCCTTACTCCCTTCGCCCGAATCGTCTCCGCCGGCGATGCCGCCGATGCTTTGCTCAAGGCTGTCGACGACCCTCCGGAGCTTGTAGTGTGCGACTATCGCATGCCGGGCATGGACGGCCGTCAGCTGGTCGAAAAGCTCAAGAGCCGCCCCGCCACCGCAAATTTCTCCGCCATCCTAATGGCCAGCCGTACTGACATCGATGAGCGTCTGTCTCCACAAGACGCGGCCGACGATTATCTCGTCAAACCTTTTTTTCTGAAAGAAGCCACCAAGCGCATCAAGCGCACCGTAGATCGCATCGCTCTCGAAAAAATGGCGAAGACCGCCCCCTCCGACGGCGTGGTTCGCGGCAATCTTGCCCAGATGAACGTCATCGACCTCATGCAGTCGCTCGAAATGGGACGCAAGAGTTGCCAGCTCAAACTCAACAACGCAGGAGACAAGTGCGAGGTATTTTTTGCCGAAGGACAAGTCAAGCACGCCACTTACGGATCGTTGATTGGCGATGAAGCCGTTTTCAAGGTTCTGCGCTGGACCGGCGGCAACTTCGAACTCAACTTCGAGGGTAAGACCGATCAGGAAACCACCAAGCTCAACACTCAGGGTCTGCTGATGGAAGGCCTGCGCCTGCTCGATGAATCGCAGCGAGAAGGCGGCGAGCCCGTCGAAGAAGCCGCTGCCGGTTCGAGCAGCGCGAGTGCAACTTCCGTTTCGAGCGCTCCTGCCGCGCCCGCCAACGGCCGCAAACAAAAAGAAGAGGAAGAAGATGTCCTCCTCGATAGTTGAGAGCGCGGCCGGTGCGGCGCTCCTTACCGCTGCCGTGGTCACAGTCAGCGACTCCTGCTCTCGCGGAGAACGCGCTGACCTCTCTGGTCCGGCCGTGGGCGGCGCGCTGACGAAACTCGGCTTCCGGATTGTCGCCACAAGAATCGTGCAGGACGATTCCATGCAGATTCAAAATGCACTCGTTCATCTGGCGCTGGAAGCTCGACTCATCGTCACTACGGGTGGAACGGGAATTGCGCCGCGGGATGTCACGCCCGAAGCCACGGAAGCCATCTGCGATCGCCTGATTGACGGCGTGGGTGAGCGAATGCGCCTCGAAGGTGCGAAGAAAACTGCGTTCGCCGCTCTTAGCCGGGGAGTGTGCGGAGTGCGAGAAAAGACTCTTATTCTGAATCTCCCCGGCAGTCCCAGCGGCGCAGTGGAATCGCTCGACGCCGTCGCCGATCTGATTCCCCATGCGCTGAATTTATTGGATGGGAAGACGGATCATTCGTAAGAAAAGCATGGCGATCGGAGTCAATTAGAATCTCCGCTAGTGCGAATCTTGTGCTAGTGCGAATCTGTTCCTGGTTCTTATTTCTTGGTGGCGGCTTTCTTCTTGGTTCCGAAGCCGGTTTCTACAGAGGCGCCGATGCTGGCGAGCATCTGCTTCGACACGTCGGCGTAGGGGCCGGTGGGTTGGAGTTCGAGATATTTCTGGAATGCTTCCGCTGTTCCCTCTGGCGCGACCATTTTGTCACCCTGCAGGGTCGCTTTGCCGATCATGTTGACGCCTTTTTGGTAATAGGCGTCGGCTTTGGTGGGATCGGCGGCGATAGATTTGTCGAAGGCCGCGATGGCGGCATCGACTTTGCCTGTGTTGGTAAGAACCGCCCCCTCGTTGTAGTAGTAGCCCGCCGCGCCGGTGGGGTTGGCTTGGGCTGCCTGGTCATATGCTTTGATGGCATCGTCGACTTTGCCGGACTTACCCGCAGCTTCACCGAGGTTGTTGTAATAGGCGGCGAGTTGTTTATCGTCGTCGGGATTTTTCTTGGTGGCGGTCTCTATACTCTTTTTCTTGATTTCGATGGCCTTCTGATAGTCGTTAACCGCCTCTCCCAGGCGTTTGGATTTTTCCGCGGAGTCGGTTTGCTTGAGGGCGGAGCCGCGGTAGGCGTCACCGAGCTGGGCCCAGATGATATCGCGGGTCGCATCCATTTGTGTGGCGTCGGTTAAGGAGGCGATGGCGGTGTCGAAATCTCCAGCCTTGGAGGCGGTACTAGCCGCCACTATTTTTTCGTTCAAGGCTTTGACCGTGTTGACTTCTTTCATTTGCTTTTCGTGGGCTTCCTGCATTTGCTTGAGCTGTTCTGGAGTGAGCCCCTGCCCCTTGGCAGCATCCTCGGCTTGCTTCTTCATGTCGAAATCAAGAGAATTTTCGCCCGTGGCAACCTGAAATTTATTGAAGTGAAAAATATCTTTGTTGGCCTTTTGGTCGTCAGCATTTTTATAAAGAGTGACGGTGTAAGTGCCGGAAGTGACGCCGAGGGAAAAATACTCGCCCTTCTTGTTGGTCTTGAGGGGATATTTCTGGCCGCTATCCTGATTGGCGTATAGCACGATTCCGTCAACGATGGGGTTGCCTTGAGCGTCCTTGCAGACGCCTTTGACCGTTGCCGCATTCTGGGCGAAAACCGGAGCCACACACAGTCCCAACATTAGGAGAAGAAGAGTCAATACTGATGAATGCTTTTTCATTGTGGCCTCCCGGCGGACGACAAAGTTTTTGGCTGCATCTGGCGAACGATCGGGCTTGTGGCTTCAGCCCTGGCGATTTCAGATAACGCGACGCTGTTCATGGAGATTCGGCAATTTCGTTCCCTGCTGCGTATGGAATTGGATCTCTGGATCCGGCGGCGGAAAAGGCCCGCAATCGCAATACGCAGCTATCGCACACGCCGCAGGCTTGATCCTCGCGACTGTAGCATGACCAAGTTAAATCGAATGGCGCGCCCAGTTCAAGGCCCAAGCGCACAATTTCGGATTTACGGAAGTGGATCAGGGGCGTGACGATCTCGATGAGTCCTTCTTTCGTACCGGTCTTGATCACGCGGTTGAAGGCCTCGTAGTAGGCGGGACGGCAGTCGGGATAGCCGGAGCTATCCTGCTCCACGGCGCCGATGTAGATTTTTGAGGCACCGAGAACTTCGGCCCAACTGACGGCGGCGGAGAGGAAATGGGCGTTCCTGAAGGGAACATAGGTTATTGGGATGTCGTGACCCATAGCTTGGGAGGCGGGCACGGCGATAGTTTCGTCGGTCAGGGCCGAGCCGCCGATCGCGCGGAGCGCTTCGTTGCGAAGGGCAAGCTTGTCGTGAATCTTGAGGCGATCGCAGATGGCGAGGAAGGACTGGCGCTCACGAGCCTCGGTGCGCTGACCGTAACTGATGTGGAGCGCGGCGGCGGAATAGTCACGGGCGGCGAGGGTGGCGCACACGCAGGAGTCCATACCTCCGCTGAGCAGGACGATGGCGCGTTGGCGTGGGTGCTTCATGAGTTGCGTCTTGAGTCTAGTGGTTGAGCCGGTGTCATATGCTGCGCTCGACTGAATAGCCCCTTCGACCCCGCTCGGGGCAGCTTGGAGGTGTCCTCACACGAGTATCTCCGAAAATTGAGAACTAGACACCTTTTACGGCTGGATCCCAGATGAATTTGTGCAGTTGTAGGCTGAGGCGTGCGGGTACGTTATCGGCGAGCATCCATTGGGCCAAGTCTTGGGGATCGAGCAGACAATGCGACGTGTCGCGGGCGCCGCTGGCGTCCTTGCGAAACGCCGGGGAGAACAGGACAGCGTTCACGCGCTTCGCGAGATTGTGCTCGCGAGTAAAATCGCGGGCGAACACGTAGTCGGCGCGGCTGCTCAGGACGAACTTGACTTCATCGCGGGCGGTCAGGGCGGATAGATTCTCCATGTGAAAAGTGTCCGGTTCGCCGGAATCTGGACATTTGACGTCGACGATTTTGATCACCTCTGCGGGAACCCGCTGAAGCGGGCGCTCTCCGCTGGTTTCGAGGAGGACGTGATATCCGGTTTGTAGTAGCTGGTCCATGAGCGGAAAGAGTTCGCGCCCTTGCAGGAGCGGTTCGCCGCCGGTGATCTCGATGAGGCCTTCGTTGGGGCTGAGACGCTTTATGTCGTTAAAGATTTCTTGCTGGGTCATTTTGCGGCCGCCAACGAAGGTGTATTCGCTGTCGCACCAGGAGCAGCGGAGGTTGCATCCGGTGAGGCGGACGAATATGCAGGGAAGACCGGCGTAGGTCGATTCTCCCTGCAGCGATTTGTAGATTTCGGTTATCTGCATGAAAACAGATGCTAGCCGCTACTCACCAACCTAGTTGTCGCGACTATTACTCTGAGTACTTGGCGGTGGTAGTGTCAGTTTCGAATACGGTTACGTCTTTTACAAAGACTCGGCCTCGGGTCACTGTCTTCAGGCGCAGGTTCGATTCGTCGTAGAAATATTTAGCCAGATTTTCCGCAGAGGGATTGATGGTAGTGAATGGCTCAATGTCGTTGATCATCTGGTGGTCGAGGCGTTCGATGACGTGGCGCATGACTTCGCGGAGGTCTTTGAAATCGAGGAGAAGGCCGGCTTTGTCGAGTTCGGCTCCGGCGAGGGTGACCCGAATCTTGTAGTTGTGGCCGTGCGGATTTTCGCACTTGCCCTTGTAGTTGCGCAGGTAGTGGCCTGCGGCGAAAGTGTCGTCTACCGTGACTTCGAACATGAATTCCTCAGCGGAGAGTGAGCCGGTCGCGTGTCAATAGCAAGAATCCATTGTAACGCGGCGGGGATAGGGAAGATGCGATTGCGGTTCGTTGTTCTCTCCGATACATCGCGAAGAACCACAAGGCCGAAACCAGCCTGCGCTTGACTGGCTGCCGCTCGGAGAGGTAGTTTGCGTATTCGTCTTTATTCGCAAAAGGAGACTCCTATGCTGCGGCGCATTTACGTTTTTTTAGCGATGTTTGTCACGGTCCTGGTATCGAGTCTTGCAGCGCAAAGCAAGCCTGACGTGCCTGAGTTTGACGTCAAGGAACACTATACGAAGTACGAGTACAGAATCCAGATGCGCGACGGGGTGCACCTTTTTACTTCGGTGTATGTTCCGAAAGACAACTCGCGTGCTTATCCATTTTTGATCAATCGAACGCCGTATAGCGTTGCGCCATATGGCGTGGATTTGTACCGCAGGAATCTGGGGCCATCGCCGGATTTCGACAAGGCGGGATACATTTTCGTTTTTCAGGACGTGCGCGGCCGGTTTATGTCGGAGGGGACCTTCGTAGAGATGCGGCCGCACATCGACAGCAAAAAATCGAAGCAGGATGTGGATGATGCGAGCGATCTTTACGACACCATCGACTGGCTGTTGAAAAACGTGCCGAACAACAACGGTAACGCGGGGATCTGGGGAATTTCGTATCCAGGATTTTTTACGTCGGCAAGCATTATTGATTCGCATCCAGCGCTGAAGGCGGCGTCCCCGCAGGCGCCCATGACCAATCTTTTCATGGGTGATGATGCGTATCACGGCGGAGCTTTCATGCTCGACGCGAATTTTGGATTTTATGCTTTTTTCAAACCACAGGAGAATCCGCAGTTGCCGCCGAAGAGTCCCGTGCCTTTTGATTACGGGACGAAGGATGGATATGAGTTTTATCTGAACGTGGGACCGATCGGTAATCTTTCGAAATATCTTGAGGGCAAGAGCGCGCTGTTTGACGACCAGATGCATCACGACACATATGACGAGTATTGGAAGGCACGTAATCTTGCTCCGCACATGAAAAATATCCATTGCGCGGTGCTGACGGTGGGAGGGTGGTTCGACGCGGAGGATTTGCAAGGGCCGTTTAGCACTTTCCATGCGATCGACAAAAATAATTCCGGGATCTTTAACGCGCTGGTGGTGGGGCCCTGGGTGCACGGAGGTTGGGCGCGGTATGACGGAGAACACCTGGGACGGGTTGAGTTTGCTTCTAGTACGGGCGAGTATTACCGGAAGAATATTCTGTTTTCATTTTTTGAGCAGTACTTGAAAGGAGGCAGCGACGCGAAGTTGCCGAAGGCTTATGTCTTCGAGACAGGCACGAATGTGTGGCGGAGGTATTCGGCGTGGCCGCCGCAGGAAGCGGAGGCGAAGACGCTGTATTTTCATGCGGGTGGCGGGCTTTCGTTCGATCCGCCAACGACGGACGGCGGGGCTTTCGATGAGTACGTGAGCGATCCGGCGAAGCCGGTACCGTTCGTGAATTACGTTGCAACGAGCGTGCCGCAGGAGTACATGCTCTCAGACCAGCGGTTCGCTTCTAGCCGAACCGATGTAGTGGTTTACGAAACGCCGGCGTTGCAGGAAGATGTGACGATTGCGGGACCGATTTCTCCCCGGCTTTTTGTTTCGACGAGCGGAACAGATTCGGATTGGGATGTGAAGGTGATCGACGTGTATCCGACGGATTACCCAGACAGCAAGTTTGACGAAGCCAGGCCTGAGGATAAGGGCAAGCCGCGAACGGACGTGCCTCCGCCAACGTTCACGATGGGAGGATATCAGCAATTGGTGCGAGGCGAGCCGTTTCGGGGAAAGTTCCGGCATAGCTTTGAAAAGCCGGAGGCTTTCACGCCGAATCGAGTAGAGGAGATCAACTTTACGATGCAGGATGTCAATCATACCTTCCGGCGGGGGCATCGCATCATGGTGCAGGTGCAAAGCTCGTGGTTCCCGCTGACGGATAGGAATCCGCAGACGTTTGTGAATATCCCGGATGCCAAGCCTGCCGATTTTGTGAAGGCTACGGAGCGTGTTTATCACGGCAAGGGGCAGAATTCGGGGATTGTGGTGGGGGTGGTGGCGAGTCCCGGGTCAGCCGAGGAGCGGAAGTAGAGGGATCGCTCGGAGCCGTCGATAAGCCTCCCCGCCCTTGCTATACAATTTGGCCACACGCATTTTGAATACAGCCTGGTTTGTGGGAAACCCGCGCCTGCGAGATGACAGCCAGGCGGTAAGGACTGAGCCCAATGAATGTCCTGTTGCTTTCCATGCCCGATTCTTTTGAACACATGCCCCCGGTAGCGATTCGTATGCCCAATGGTGCGCTCACTTCGTTGGCGGGGAATATTGATCCGCATCATCGCGTGGCAGTGGCGGATTTGATCTTGGTCCATCGACAGGTTCGTGAAACTGTTACGCGGCTTGTGCGCGACGTGAACCCGGATGTTGTCGGGCTCTCCATCATGACGTTTCAGCGACGAACCGCCGGGCGGATTATCGAACTGGTGCGTGCTTTGCAGCCAGGGGTGAAGGTCGTGGTGGGTGGGTACGATCCGAGCCTGGCTCCAGAGGCTTATGAAGAGATGGATGTGGATTTTCTGGTGAGGAGCGAAGGGGAGGTTACGTTTCGCGAGCTCTTGCGGGCCCTGGAAAAGGGGGTGGGAGGCGAGGGGATTGGCGGGCTGTCTTACCGGGACGGGGAGAAATGGATGCACAATCCGGCGCGAGAGCCACACCGGCTGGAGGACAGCGAGATTCGGATGCCGAAGCGCGACGCGCGGGTGCTGAAAGGATACACGCTGCTGGGGCGGCAGGTGGATGTGATCGAAACCTCACGCGGGTGTACGTTCGATTGCAGTTTCTGTTCGATCATCGAGATGCGGGGGCGTAATTTTCATACTTACTCGTTCGATCGCGTGTTAGCGGATATTCGCGACGCGCGCGATCACGGCGCGCGGACAATTTTTCTGGTGGACGACAACATTACCTTGAACGTGCGGCGATTTGAGGCGCTGTGCGAGGCCATCATTGCGGCCGGATTGCATACGATCGATTATTTTGTGCAGGCAATGACTTCGGCCATCGCCAACCACGGCGAGACGCTGGCTCCGCTGATGCGGCGGGCGGGATTTCGCTATGTCTTCCTCGGGATTGAAAACATATTGGAGAACGACCTGGAGTTTCTGAAAGCTTCGGCCAAGAATACGGAGCGTACAAACGGGCACAATACAGGAAATGCAACGCTGAAAGCGATCGATTATCTTCACCGGAACCAGATGTTGGTGGTGGGAGGATTGATTGTAGGGAGCCCGGGTGACACTCGCGAGTCGATTGAGGCGAATCTTGAGTTTGCACGGCGGTATGTAGATTGGCCATATATTCAGCATCCGACGCCCTATCCGCGGACGCCAATGACGAAAGAGTTCCGTGACCAGGGGTTGATCATCAATGAGCGGCTTGAGGAATATGACGGCACCACGGCTGTTGTTCGTACCGAGCATCTGCCGGCGGAGGAAGTCGAGTACATGCGATGGAAGGCGGAGCGGTGGATGAAAGTGCATCACGTACCGACGGCGTTCGCGCACGATCCGGGCTTTGTGCTCCTCCAGGGATGGAAGATGCTGCTCCATACGTTTCGGGGGAGTTCGATCAAGTCGGCACTGGGACTGGAGAGTGAGAAGAAAGTGTTTGAGCGGTACCGGGAGATCCGGCGCGCGGAGCGGGAGTATGTGTGACGGCCGGGCACGAATCGAAATTGACTAAATTGGCGTTCCTAAGCAAATCTTTTATTTGCTCACCCCGAAAAAATCTTCTACCACCCTCATCTCAGTAGTTTTCTTGTAATTCGGCAGGCTGTCAATGAAGACGCGGCCGTATTGTTTTTTCAGGATGCGGTTGTCGAGCAGCACCAGTAATCCGCGATCGTGCAGCGAGCGAATGAGGCGTCCGAAGCCTTGTTTGAGCGTGATTACAGCCGCGGGCACTTGATATTGGAAGAAGGCATTGCCGCCGTCGGCATCGATGGATTTGATGCGAGCGGCCACGATGGGGTCGCTGGGCACGGCGAAGGGGAGGCGGTCGATGATGACGCAGCTGAGTTGTTCGCCTTGCACGTCGACGCCTTGCCAGAATGAGGAAGTGGCGAAGAGGACGGCATTGGGGGTTAGGCGGAACTCTTCGAGCAAAGCGCTTTTCGGAGCGTCGCCCTGGCGCAGCATAGGGTATTCGAGTTCGCCTAGAAGGCGCTGGTAAACGTCATTCATTTGGGCGTAGCTGGTGAAGAGCACGAAGGCGCGTCCGCGGGTGATTTCCAGCAGGCGGTGAATTCGTTCGGTGGCTTTCGCTGTGAACTGTGGCGTGCGCGTATCCGGAAGGTCGGGCGGAACGTAAAACAGGGCTTGATGTTCGTAGTCGAAGTGCGAAGCGAGCACGGACTCCCGCGCATGCTCGAGGCCGAGGCGTTGGCGGATGTACTCGAATCCACCGCCAACGGCGAGCGTTGCGGACGTGAGTACGGCGCATTCCAGCTTGGACCAGAGGCATTCCCGAAGGATAGGACCAACGTCGATGGGGGTGGCCTGCAGGAAGACGTTTTGGCGGCCGCGGGCCTCAGGGGCTGAAGCCCTTTTTTCAATTTGCCCGGATGCGGCACGACTCAAGTCCTGCCCTTCCCGATTGTGCCTGCCACCAGCGCTATCTCTTCTTCCGCCGCGCCGTTCTATCCAGAAGACAACGTTGCGATCGTCCGACTCCATGGCGAACGCGAGTTGAGTCTGCAGTTCCTGCGTTCGCCGCACGAAGTTGAAAACTTCTTCGGGCTTCTGAGGGAGGGCTTCGAGTTCTCCGGCTAAGCGGGCCAGCGATTGATTGAATGCGAGAAATTCATCTCCGTTTTCTTCGAGGAATTCGCGGCGGGTTTCGAAGGCGAAGCGGCCATCTCCGGGAGGCAGCAAAGAAAAGAATAGCTGCGATTTCTCGCGGAAGCTGCCCAGCGCTCCCGACAGAGACGCCGAGTACATGCGATTGCGCTGCACCGAGGCTTCTACGTCGCGGGCAAGATCGTCGACCCGGAGGTTGCTGACGGAGATTCCAAAATAACTGCCGGCGACGTCTTCAAGTTCGTGGGCTTCGTCGAAGATGACGGCGGCGGCTTCGGGAAGAATTCCGGCGTCGGGTGCTCCATCGGCTTGAAGCTTGATGGCGAGATCGGCGAAGAAGAGATGGTGGTTAACGATGACGATGTCGCTTTCGAGGCCGCGTCGGCGCATTTCGGTGACGAAGCAGCGCTCCCATTCGCTACACTTCTGCCCAGTGCAGGCGTCGGCGCGGGCGTCGAGTTTGTGCCAGAGGGCGCTGGCCTCGGGGAGTTCGGCCAGTTCGGCGCGGTCTCCCGTGGAAGTGGTTTTTTCCCACGCGGCGATGGCACGGTATTGTTCGATCTCGTCGAGTCCGCTGAGCACGGTTTGGCTGGTGAGGTCGTAGAGCTTCTTGCGGCAGAGATAATTGTTCCGGCCCTTCATGTAACAGACCGAGAGGCGGCCAGGGGAACGAGATTCGGAGGCCGGTGCGCCGAAGAGGGCCTGCTCGAGAAAGGGGATGTCTTTGTAAAAGAGTTGCTCCTGAAGATTTTTTGTGCCGGTGGAGATGAGGACACGCTTGCCGGAACGGATTACTGGAAGCAAGTAAGCCAACGTTTTGCCGGTGCCGGTGCCGGCTTCGACGATCAGGTGGCGTTTTTCCTCCAACGCTTTTTCTACAGCTTCGGCCATTTGCAGTTGTCCGCGGCGGAATTCATACGCGGGGTGAGTGTTGGCAAGGAGGCCGCCGGGGGCGAAGAATTGGTTGAGGGAGGCGGGCCTTACAGCGTGTTCAGAGTTTGGCGCCGCGGGTTGGGACCTTAAAGGCACGGAAGTCTCTATAATAGCTAGTTCCGGAGTAGGCGGTTGAGAAGTTCCAGCGGCGATCCCCACATTTCCGGCTTCCGCATTGAGTCAAAGTTTCGTATCAGATTCTTGATCAACACTTAAGGGTTATTTTGACGCAGCCCACTTATAACTCGACCAGCACTATCGCTACGACCGCCGCGGGAGTTCCTACGATTGCGATCGTGGGGCGGCCCAACGTGGGGAAGTCTACGTTGTTCAATCGCATTGTTGGATCGCGTAGGGCGATTGTGGGCGATGAGCCGGGCATTACGCGCGACAGGTTATATGGCGACGCGGAGTGGCGGGGGCGGCACATTCGCTTGATCGATACGGGCGGAATTCTTCCGGAGGAGAAGGATTTCATACCGTCGGAGATTTTTCGGCAGGCGCGAGTGGCGTTTGAGGAAGCGGCGGCAATTGTGATGGTGGTGGATGGGCGTGCGGAGATTGCGGGGCCTGATCTTGAGTTGGTGAGGCTACTGCGCAAGACCGGGCGTCCTTTGTTTCTTGCGGTGAATAAAGCGGACAGCGAGAAGCAGGCGTCGATTGTGGATGAGTTTCATCGGCTGGGGATCCAGGAGATGTTTGCGATCTCTGCTGAGCATGGTCGTGGGATCGATGATTTGCTGGATGCTGTGTTGCTCGTGCTGCCTGGCGTTGAACAAAACTTAAACACAGGGGACACAGGGGAAACACAGGGTAATGCTGGGCCGTTGGGTGATTCGGCCCCCGAACTCGAAACCGCTTACGAGACTAAGGTCGCTATTATCGGCCATCCGAATGTGGGGAAATCGACATTGCTGAATTGCCTTACTGATTCGGATCGGGCGATCGTCTCGCCGATTCCCGGGACTACGCGGGATGCGGTGGATGAGATTGTGGAGCGTGATGGGAGGCGCTTTCGATTTATCGATACGGCGGGGATTCGGCGCAAGGGCAAAACGCACTTGATGGCCGAGAAACTTTCGGTCGTAATGGCGCGCAAGCATTTGGAAGGTGCCGACATTGCATTGCTGGTGATTGATGCTACCGAGGGCGTCAGTCAGCTGGACGCTGCGATTGCGGGATATGCGCACGAGAGTGGTCGCTCTATGATTATCGTGGTGAATAAGTGGGACTTAATTACCGGCGGGGCAGCGAAACCGGGAAGGCCGTCGAAGGCTATGCGGATGCGCGAGAGCAAACGGCCGGGCGACCGCGAGGCTTATGAGGAGCGGTTGCGGTACGATTTGAAATTCTTGAATTATGCCCCGATTGTGTTTATTTCGGCGCATACCGGTAAGGGGACCGAAAAAATTTCCCCCCTGCTCGAACAAGTGGCTGTCGAGCGGCGGAAGCGTATTTCTACGTCAGCGATGAACCGCTTCATCGAAACCGTGGACTTCGAGCGCGCCTCCGTCCCCATGCGGTCGCGGGTGAAGATCCTTTATATGACGCAGGCGTCGGTAGCACCGCCGACGTTTGTGCTGTTCACGAATCGAGCGGTGAAACTGCATTTTTCGTATCAACGGTTCCTGGAGAATCAGATTCGGGAGGCGTTTGGATTTTTGGGAACGCCGATTTGGATTAAGAACCGGGCGAGGAATTGAGCCTCCGGGTTTACCTAAGCCGCATCACGCATCTCTAACCTACCGATCCATGGTCAACAGGCCTATTCGCTCGATACCGGCGTGATGGGCGATGTCGATGACGCTGGCCACGTACTGGAAGTCGACCTCGCTATCGCCGCGCACGAAAGCTACTTTCTCGGCGCGCTTCAAGTAAATTTCCGCGAGCCGCTGTTCCAGGTCCTCCCACTTCACTTCATCCTGATTGATCTTAACCGTCGGCGGCTGATTGTCTTTCGTCCACACCACCTGGATGACGACGGTGCGGGGTTGCGAGATGTTCTGCGCTTGTTTCTGATCGGGTTGCGGAATTTGGGCATTCTCTCCTTGCTCTTTGTTCATCGACACGACGACCATGAAGACGATGATCAGAGTGAGCAGCACGTCGATCAGCGGCGTTACGTTGATCTCGGGACCGCGCGCACCTCCGCCTGCCATCGAGAAAGACATAGAAAACTCCTCTTCAGCACGCGCGTGTCTGCAGGATCAGACACCTGAAGCGATGGAAGAGTTCCAGGGAGGCCGAGATTCCTCATTTCGCTGGGAATAACACGAAGGCACAACGCGAGATGAATCGCGATGATCTTGCATCGCATGCGATGCGACATGCATTATGGAAGAGCGAGTCTGAGCCGGCGAAAACGGCGACCGCGGACAAACGATCTGAGAATTCGATCGAGTCGGGACCTTTGATGCTTAAATTTTTGATCGGGGCGTTTGCTGCCATCATTTTGATTTCACTTGCCAGCGCGCAGGATAACTATGAGATTCAGGTGTACGGGGCGGACACGGTGATTCCGAGATCGACGATGGTGGAGATTCATTCGAACTTTACGGTGGAGGGCAGCAAGACCGTGCAGAATGGAATGCTGCCGACGGAGCATGCCGAGCATGAGACGCTGGAAATTACGCAGGGCATCAACGACTGGGCCGAGGTGGGGTTTTATGTCTTCACCAGCATTCAGTCGGATGGAGGCTGGCAGTGGGTGGGGGATCACATTCGACCGCGTGTGCGCGTTCCGGAGCGGTGGCACTGGCCCGTGAGCGTGAGTTTGTCGAATGAAATTGGATATCAGCGAGCAGCGTTTTCGCAAGATACATGGACATGGGAGATTCGGCCGATCGTCGACCGGAAGCTGGGAAGGTGGTATCTGTCGTTTAATCCGGCGCTGGACCGGTCGTGGCACGGGCCAGGAGTGAATCAGGGAGTCACATTCTCTCCCAATGCGAAATTCAGTTACGACTTTACGAAGAAAATTGCTGGCGGGTTGGAGTATTACGCGGCTTACGGATCTTTGAGTGGATTCGATCCGTTGAAGAACCAGCAACAGCAATTTTTCCCGGCGATTGATGTCGATTTCGCTCCGCAGTGGGAGTTTAATTTCGGAGTCGGCTGGGGCGCGACGCGGTCGACCGATCATCTGATACTGAAGTGCATCATCGGGAGGCGGTTTAGTTGGCCGCATGGGCATGGTGCCCGATTGCAGAGTGCCCCTGGGGAATGAGAGGCCTTCTCCACCACCGATTTAAGCGGACTGAATTCAAAGGCTCTACCACACAGGGCACAGAACGACACACAGGCGGGCTCTTAAGATGATTATCATTATCTGAATCTGAGCCACTACGATTCTGTTACTCTCGACCGCGCATATGCGCGCTGCGATAATTCTCGGACCGGGATGTTCCCCGAAAAACCTAAAGCCCTTTAAGAGTGACGCATCTGTTTTGTGGGGCATGGGGCTCCCTGGCGCTGCAGATGAAGCGGAAGTGATTCTGCTCTTTGGCGGAGACGGCACCCTTCACCGCCACCTCGGCCCACTGGTGAAATTGGGTCTGCCTGTGCTGATTGTCCCCGCGGGCAGCGGGAACGATTTTGCGCGGGCGCTCGGAGTGCGGCGTGTGAACGACTCGCTTGTGGCGTGGCGACGGTTCTGCGCCGGGCGAGATAACGCGCGCTTGATCGACCTGGGAGTGATTACTCCACTGAGTTCGAAACCGAACGCGGGCGAGAGCGGCGCCGCACTCGCTCCGCAACTCGGAGAGCGTCAATTTTTCGCCAGCGTAACGGGGATCGGACTTGACAGCGAAGTAGCGCGCCGCGCGCAATCCATGCCGCGCTGGCTGCGCGGGCATGGAGGCTACGCGCTTGCTCTGGCCCCGGCGATTTTTCGCTTTGCTCCCTTGCCGCTGAAGATTTACCAGTTGGACGACGCGGGAGACTGGACGATTCGAAGCAATCGGCCGACACTGCTGGCGGCATTTGCTAACACGCCCACGTACGGCGGGGGAATGAAGATCGCGCCCCAGGCTCAACCCGATGACGGACAACTCGATGTCTGCGTCATCGGCGCCATTGATCCATTCAAACTCGCCTGCATGTTTCCCACGGTTTATTTTGGCTGCCACCTTAGGATGAAGGAAGTCGATTATTTTCAAGCTGCACGGCTACGCCTGGAAACTGAATCCCCGCTCGATATCTATGCCGATGGCGAATACGTATGCCGAACGCCGGCTGAGGTTGGAGTCCAGCGGCGAGCTCTGAAGGTTCTGACGCCTTAGCCTTGCGGTGCTAAACTTGCGAAATGGCTGAGCAACGTTCCCGCACCCTTCTATGGATTCTGATTGGAGGAGGAGCTTTCTTCCTCTTCATACTGGCCGTGTTTTCGCTGATCTACCTGACGCTGCACGCCAACGGCAACCAGGCGGGATTGGGCTTTGGCGACCGCATTGGCGTGGTGGATCTGGATGGCGTGATCCTTTCGCCCCAGCCGGTGGTGGGCGAGTTGAAGAGGTTTGGGGACGACTCCTCGATCAAAGCGATTATCCTGCACGTGAACTCGCCCGGGGGCGGAGTGGCGGCGTCGGAGGAAATTTATCGCGAGGTCAAGCGGCTTCGCGAGGAGAAGAAGAAACACGTTGTGGTTTCGATTGAGACCGTGGGCGCGAGCGGCGCTTACTATGTCGCGTCGGCCTCGAATAAGATTTATGCCGACCAGGGGAGCATCGTCGGTTCGATTGGAGTGATCGCGCAATGGATGAACTATGGCGATCTGCTGAAGTGGGCCAAGCTGAAAGATATCGTGCTGAAAACTGGAGAGTTCAAAGATACGGGTAACCCTGCGCGTGATCTCACTCCGGCGGAGCAAGCTTATATGCAGTCGCTGATCGATAACATGTTTGGGCAGTTTGTGAAGGCCGTCGCAGATGGCCGCGGGATGAAGTTTGACGATGTGAAGGCGATTGCCAACGGCAAAGTGTGGACCGGCCAGCAAGCGCTCGACATGAAGCTGATCGATAGCGTCGGCGATTTTGAAGCGGTGGTCAAGGATACGGCAAGGTCGGTGGGAATTTCCGGAGAGCCGACCCTGGTGCGTCCGGACAAGGATCGCAGAACGCTTTTGGATTTGATGACGGGCGATCTTTCGAAATATATTCCAACCCGCGAGATGATGATGGAGCAGGAAGTCGGGTTCTATTACCTGTGGAAGTAGGGCGGGCAGGTCGTGAGTGTTAGTTTTTGGGTCTTAGACTAACAGGCAGCCTCAAGGGTGGATCCGAAGACTTAGGACCTCTAATCCTAGCCAACCTCCGGTTCCTAAAAGTGTGACTTGCGTCCAACCCCTGAAATTTGAGAGAGTTATGAGAGTTGCCGAGTAGCGCCGAGGTCCGTCGCCAGTAAAGGATGTCCCCGGTGAATCAGGCGAACCCAGCGAAGGGGCCCCATGACGAAAGCCGATCTGATCGATGAAGTCTCGCGTTTAGTGGAACTTACGCGCAAAGATAGCGAAGTGATTGTGGAGACGATTTTTGACAGCGTGGTGCGCTCTCTGCGTGCCGGGGACAAGATCGAGATCCGCGGTTTTGGCAGCTTCCGCACGCGCCAGCGAAATCCACGCACGGGGCGCAATCCCAAGACCGGTGAAAAAGTTGAAGTGCCCGCAAAGAAAATTCCCTTCTTCAAGCCCAGCAAGGAATTGAAGGATTTGGTAAATGAGGGGATTGCGGAACCGTCTTCTGCTGCGCCGCCACCGTCGGCGGCGACGCCACCTTCATCGGCAACACCCGCGTGATGCTATAAAATCCTCAGCCTCGCGCCGGCGGCAGCCCCATCAGTGAAGTATAGGTCTGCCACTTTCAAAGCAAGTTCCTCGGGATCGATGTCCATGCGGTTGGCGAGCACGATGATGGTTAGGTTGTCGTCTGGAAAGCGTTGTATGGTGGCTCGAAATCCCATGGTGCCGCCGTCATGCGACATCCGCTTGTGGCTTTTGTAGGGATCGAGAAACCAGCCGAAGCCATAGCTGACAATTGAACCGTCCGGTAACTTCGCCGGACCGTCCGTGGTTTGAGCCGGTGTAAGCGCAGGCTGCATTTCGGCATCACTGACAAGCGTGTGCTCGCTGAGGGCGAGGTCCCACTTGGCCAGATCGGCAATCGAGGAATAAATGCCTCCGTCGCCCAGCACAGCCGAAGTGGGGCTTTGATCACTTTCATGCCAGCCGTCGGATTTCTTCATCTGGCCGTAGGCGCGATGTCGCACTTTGTTCTTACCCTTCTCGTAAGCGACAGTATTTTTCACCTTCAGCGGCCTGAAGATTCTTTCCTGAAGGACTTGGCCGAACGGTTTGCCGGAGACTTTCTCGACAATCATGGCCAGTACGGTATAACCGGAGTTGCTGTACTCCCATTTCGTGCCCGCGGGAAATTTCTGGCCACTCGGTTGCTCCAGCAATTTCAGAACCCCGGCGTCAAGGATTTGAGGAACTTTTTCCGGTGGAGTGTTGGCGTACTGCCGCATCAGCAACTCTCCGTAGTCTTTTAACCCGGCGGTGTGGTTCAACAGATTGCGAATGCTAATAGCCTTACCAAACGCCGGGAATTCCGGGAAGAATCGGTGATGCGATCTTCGTAGTGCAGTTTGCCGTCGCGGACCAGGAGCATTACGCAAGTTGCGGTGAATTGCTTGGTGAGCGAGGCAAGCCTGAAATTCGTATGCTCATCGATTGCATCGAGTGTACGCAGATCAGTGACTCCATATCCGTGATGAAACACGGCGCGACCGTTGTGAATGACGAGTACGGCGGCTCCCGGAGCATCATTGGACTGCAAGCTCGAAAAAACGGAGTCGATCTGGCTGGGGTAGACCTGGCTTTCGGCGGGTTGCGCGCTAAGGATGAGAGCCAAAAGAGAGAGAACTGTTGCCAGTGTGCCTTGCACGATGAGCTCCGAGACAAACCGTTCGACTCCGATTGATTAGACACCGACCCGAGCCAGGACGTGCCCTGCTCAGGTTCAAAAGATTTGAACCGCGAAACGCGCTCAGAAAATCCACAAAAGACGAAAAGAACACGTACACGGGAAAGCTTAGGACACCGCCTTCCCAACCACGCCCATCATCCTTCCTGTCTTGCCCTTTTCGGCGCGATAGGAGAACAACAAGTCAGTGTGGCAGTTGGTGCAGAGCGACGAAGCCTCGATACTCTTCGCGGGCACTCCAACTGATAGCAATTGCTGTCGATTGGCCTCCACGAGATCGAGGAATATTTTCTTTGGCAAAACACTGTGACCAGGGGCGCGCGCTGTGAGAAACAGCATAGGATACTTCTCGCGTACGGGATCGACCTCTTCGACTTCGCGGAAGAGCTTTTCGGCGTACGCGAATTGTGATTGAAACTTTTCGCGAACGTCTTCGCCCACTTCGTAACAGCAGCTGTGGATGCCCGGACCGATGGCGGCCTGAAGGTTGCGAGGACGGCTGCCGAAGTGGCGGCGCATCTCGCCGACTCCCTTCTCGACGATGCGTTTGACCGTTCCTCGCCAACCGGCGTGAAAAACACCGACGGCCTGCTGCTTGGGATCGACAAGAATAACGGGCAAACAGTCAGCCGTTTGAATTGCTAGCAATAAGCCTGGCGTGGCCGTGATCACGCCATCGCCAACAAGTTGGTCATCAGGCGGGGACTCGATGAAATGAATGACGTCAGAATGCACCTGGCGCAGTGTGACTAGCGGCCACGCGTTCTTGCCGGCACTTGCGTCGACGGCGCGCAGAAAATCTGCACGATTGCGCTCGACAGCGGCCCTGGAATCGTCTTTCGTGAAGCCGAGGTTTAGGGCTTTGCCGCCGTAAACGCGTGACGATCCTCCGCCTCTCGTGGAAAATCCCTGGATGAGCCAGGGAAATTTGGACAGGGTGGCTGCACGAATAATGTTGAGTTTGTTCTGTTTGGGAAGCCGAGTCACCACTTGAACATGTTACCCGAACTTGTTTGCAGACTTGTTTCCCTTAAGCCTGGAAGGCAAAGGTTCAGGTTCTAGTTGCGAGGTAAACCGTCGTGTGACATTGGAGGAACCGATTCGAGGCATGGCTCATCTTATCGTTAGCAACGAGGCAAACATGCCAGCACGAAACGATGCTCTAAGAGAAAGCCTTTCCCGGTCTCAAGAAATTACAATCAGCGTGAGCGGCCGGAAATCGGGACGCACGCTCCCAATCCCCATCTGGTTCGTGTTTGACGAAAACTCTACCTGCTGCCGGTGCACGGTTCTGATACGCAGTGGTACAAGAACCTGCTCAAGAACCCGAAGATTCGCATCGATGCGGCGGGAAGCGCGGAGGCCGAACTTCAGGCCGTTCCGATCACGGATGCGGCGCAGGTGCGGTCGGTGGTCGAGAAATTCCGCCACAAATATGGGGCGAACGACGTAAAAAAGTACTATTCAAAGTTCGACGTCGCGGTGCTGGTTGCACTTTTGTTCAGAGAGAATGATCTAAGGTGAGGGTTGGAGTGCCCACCCGTCGAAGAAGAACGACGAATGGGCATCCTTGATGGTGTTGATTTGGATGGGCCGGCACAAATCTAGCCGGGCCCGCTTAAGTCCGATTGGCGCTTTAGTTCTCGCCGGTCGGAACGCTGCCACCCCAGAGGGCATTTCCACCCCAGAGCGCGTTACCGCCCCAGAGTGCGTTGCCACCCCAAAGGGCATTATTTCCCCAGGGTGCGCTGCCACCCCAAAGGGCGTTTCCACCCCACAGAGCGTTGGTCCCTGAAAGCGTGAATGAATTTCCACTCGCCGCACTCACTGCTCCGCTCCCCACGACGAATTGTGAAGATCCCCACACCAACGAATTCGTCCATGTCGCCGAGGTGTTCCAAACCGAAGACTTACTATCTTTCAGGGAAGCGGTATTTGTGAGCGCGTTGAAAGTTGCGACAGGAGACATTGCTGTTCCCCGCGCCAGGTCAGCGTTTGCCAGCGCCGCTTCCAGATCGACATAGCCTGCGCCGACGGTGAAAATGTCATATTGGTCGGTGTACGTGATTCCGGAAACCGGGTCAGTGTAGCTGCTATAAGCAGGAAGTGACTTCCATGCAGTTTTCATCAAACGCGCTTTTACCTGGTCAGGCGTGAGGCTCGGACTCTTTTGCAGCATATCGGCGATTGCTCCGCTCACTACTCCCGCCGCCATGCTGGTTCCACTCAAGCTGATGTAACTAGAGGAAGGTGCGCCGTTGCCTCCGTTGATGTAGAAGCTATTCGGCACCTGGTTCGCGGGATACTCGTTATACAAAGTTGAGTTCGGCGCCTCCAGCGACACCAGTAGATTTCCGGGAGCCACAACATCGGGCTTCACCACTGCGTCACCAGCAGTCGGGCCTTTCGAGCTGTAGCTCGCGATCAAATCGTCTACCCGGGTGGGCGTTCCCATCGGCTTCATTGCGCCTACGGTGATCACATAGGGGTCGTTGCCCGGAGACGTCACCGTTCCGTAGCCTTGGCTCGCCTGCGTGCGTCCGTTGTTGCCGGCCGACACCACTACTACGATGCCGTTCTTCCAGGCCGCTTCCGCCGCCTGGCAAAGTGGGTCAAGCCTGTAGCTCTCGTAAACCTCCCGGCCAAGCGAGAGATTCATCACTCGGATGTTGAAACGACTCTTCAGAGTAATGGCCGTGTAAATGGCTGCGATGACCGAACTGTCGGTGCCCGCGCCGTTTTGATCGAGAACGCGAAGATTCACCAGGGTCGCTTCCGGAGCAATGCCCTGGAATGTGTGCGAATACATCGGCCCGGAGGAGCTTGCTCCATTCCCGGCGATCAGTCCGGCGATGTGTGTGCCATGTCCATACTGATCATTTGCGCTCGAGCTGCCGCTGACAAAGTTCTGGTTCCAAACCACACGCGAACCTCCGCGCGGCCCGCCTCCAAGATCAGGATGGTTGCTTACGCCGCTGTCGATCAGGGCCACACCAATGCCTTCCCCCGTGTAACCGGACTGCCACGCAGAGAATGCATTGATGGCCGGAGCGGCATTGCTGAGGGTCGGAGTCAACGGTCGATCTAAGCTTATGTACATGACATTCGATTGGTTCGAGAGGCTGACGATGCCATTGCCATCGAGCGCCGCAACCAGTCCATTCACCAGCGGCAGATCGCCCAGGATCGTGCCACCCAGTTTCAGGATGTCATTTAACAGGCAATCCACCAGCCCGAGCAGCCCACTGCAGGTAACCTGCGTTCCCGGCGCATATTGCACGATGACGTGTGCCTGCTGTTTCGCGGGGTAGCCTCGCAAGTCCGGTGATATTTTCGAGTCATCGGCATAGGCCACCGTCACAGTCGCGATCAACAGTAGAACTAGCAACTTCGTCTTCATAGTCTCCCCTGTCGGCTGGGCGCCCAAAATCGTGCGCCAGGAAGCGTTACGCGCTCCCACACCGGACAGGGTGCAGGTGGGGTTCCAAAGACCTTCACCAATAAGCCTGAAGGCTCAATGACTTGGCGGAGGGCGCCATTTCATCGACTGGGACAATTTGTCGCAGGCTCAGTGGATGAGGACACACTGTCGCGTAATGCGGCCTGCTGGGGTGTGTTTCTTTAGTCATTCGGCTGTTGTTGAACTCAAAATTCCGCACCTACAGCCCCCCAACAAATCGCCTGTAACTCCATGACTGGCTTGAGGAACACCTTAGTAATCACGCAACTACGTTTAGGGCGGACATTAGTCACAATTCGGGCAAGAATCTAGAAATCTACGTCAATGCCTGAGAAACGCCAATTTGGCACGAACCCATTTATTGCCGGAATGGCAACGGCCGCCGCCGCCTGTTTTGCGATTGCATTTTCACACTGGCACTCCAGCGACCCGGTCAAATTCATTTGCTACATGGCGGCTGCGCTGCTCGCGTCTCCGCTGAAAGTAAGTCTGCCCAGCGGAACCTTATCGGTGAACTTCCTGTTCACCTTGCTGAGCATTCTGGAAATGAGTTTGCCCGAGACTCTGCTTATCGGGCTGATCAGCACACTCGGCCAGTTTTACTGGAAACCTTCAAGACGTCCGCATTTGGTTCAGACCGTATTTAATCTCTCGCAAGTAACGGTTTCTGGCGCTGCGGCCTACGAGTCCTATCACCTTGTCTCCACCTATGTACTCCACGGACCCGGCCCGTTGGCACTTGTGGTGGCTGCCGTTACGCATTTTGCCGTGAATACGCTGGCGACCTCGACCATCATCGGGTTGACGGAAGACATTCCGTTCTCCAAAGTGTGGACCGATTCCTATCTCTGGTCGTTTCCTTACTACATGGTTGGTGCGGCCATGGCGGGACTGGTGAGTTTCCTGAACCGCCACATTGGCTGGCAATCGTCGCTGCTCGTGCTGCCGCCGATTTACCTCATGTATCGTTCGTACCGCTTGTATCAGGGAAAGCTCGAAACAGAAAAGAAACACGCGGAGCAGGTCTCGAATCTTCACATGAGAACCATCGAAGCCCTGGCGCTGGCGATCGAAGCCAAAGATCAAACTACGGGAGACCATCTTCAGCGAGTACGCGTCTATGCCATGGAACTGGCAAAAGAGCTCGGTCTGAGCGAGGACGAAACCGAAGCCTTGCGCGCCGCGTCGGTTCTGCACGACATCGGCAAGCTCGCCGTGCCGGAGCACATCATCTCCAAGCCGGGCAAACTGACGCCCGAAGAATTCGACAAAATGAAGATTCATCCCATCGTGGGGGCGGAGATTCTGGAGCAGGTCAACTTCCCCTACCCTGTGGTACCCATCGTGCGCGCTCACCACGAAAAATGGGACGGCAGCGGTTATCCCAGCGGGCTTGCCGGTGAAGACATTCCGATCGGCGCGCGCATTCTCTCCACGGTCGATTGCCTCGATGCGCTGGCATCGGATCGCCAATACCGCAAGGCTCTGCCATTGGATGAAGCCATGGCCAAAGTAGCCTCGGAAGCGGGTGCAGCATTCGATCCGAAGGTAGTTGCCGTCCTGCGGCGTAATTTCGTGGAGTGGGAAAAACTGGCGCGTCTGGAGCCGTTGCAGGCTCCTCCTAAACTTTCAACGGATATTAAGGTGGAACGCGGCCTTGCTCCCGATGCTGGCTTTGCGAATGCCGAAGCGACTCCGAGGACAGGCCAAATTGCGGATTCTACGGGAAGCATCGCCGTCGCGCGCGAACAGGCGCAAACGCTATCGCACTTTACTCATGTGCTCGGCGACTCTCTGGGCCTCGACGACATACTGTCGCTGCTGGCGGTGCGACTGAAGGCCTTGGTGCCTTACGACGCAATGGCGGTCTACCTTCGCGCGGATGACCTTCTCGTTCCTGAGTTTGTCAGCGGCGAGAACTTCGGGCTCCTGTCTTCCTTGAAGATTCCGTTGGGTGAAGGCTTGGCGGGCTGGGTGGCTCAGAATCACCGGTCTATCTTGAATGGCAATCCGTCCGTGGAGCCTGGATATCTGAGCAATCGCGAGCCCTCCGTTCTGCTGCGCTCTGCCTTGGCGTTGCCCATCGAAGGAAACACCGGTGTGGTGGCGGTTTTGGCACTCTATCGCTCTGCTCAGGATGCCTTCTCGAAGGGCGATCTTGAGGTGGCCGAATCCCTCACCTTCCGCATAGGAATCGTGATTGACCAAGCGAGCAGGCCCAAAGCCGCAGCGACCGCCGCGGGCGTCCTGCAATAACTGGCACAGCCCGAGCGTTCACTAACAGGTAAAAGCCCAATCCCCGGCCCACGCTAATGTCTGGAGAATGCCGCAGGCGGAGTTAGATCCGAGCTTGTTTCGCTCTCCCTGAGGTCCATGCGTTCAATGAGGCCGTTCACGATGGTATAAACGTGCCACACCTCGCTGTCAGAAAGGACATCGCCACGAGGGCTCTTCACAAGCTGATGAACTTTGACGTCGGTGGTGCCGCACTCCTGCTCGATTATCTCAAGGGGTTCCACGTGAGGATCAAACTCCTTCCACTGACGGATCCAGTAGGACCGGATCTCTTCTTTCCCGACGACACGCCCTCCTTCCGATGCTTTGGGCCAGTTAACGTTCTCACTCATAAGCGCCAGGGCGCTGTCGATATCCCGATGATTGAAGGCAGAGTAGGCCTCAGCTATCAACGCCTGTGTGTTCGGCATGAATGCCTCCGGAGTACAGATGTGTGCCTTTAACATAGATGCATGAAATGCGGCCCCGCCTCGCGGTTGATCTTGACGAATATTCCCCGCCGTTGTAAATTACAAGCTACAAGTTTGCTCTTCGGAGCAGACAGAATTTCATGCAGAGTGGCTGAGGGACGAGCCCTGTGACGCCACGGCAACCGGATCGGGATCATATATCCCGACCGCCAGGTGCCAACTCCCGCCCGGAAACGGGGAACATGAGATTCGGATGCGAAGCTTATTTCTATTGCATTCGATAACCTCTTTTCCTATTTTCTGGGAAAGAGGCCTTTCACTTTTAGGGCGCTTTTTCCCCGGCTCGTCCCCAGCTATTCGCTGCCGTTTTAGAACGGACAGAAAGCGAGTAGCCCGATGTCGAACAACGACGCTTGCCATTACGAATTACGCTGCCGGGAATGCGGCCGGCGCTGGGGAAACCAGCCCCGCTCCATCTGCGACGATTGTTTCTCTCCTCTTGAAATCGCCTATGACTACGACTGGATTCGCTATGTGCTGGGCGAGGATTCGATTGATCCTCCACGGTGTATTCGCGCGCGAATTTCGCAGCGGCCGGCGAACATGTGGCGTTATGCAGAGTTGCTGCCGCTGCCCGATGGCTTTGAGCCGCGGCTGCCGGTGGGGTTCACTCCGCTGTTCAAGGCGCCGAATCTGGCGCGGCGATTGACGGGCGCCGACGGCAATGGAAAAGCTGCGGCGGAAAATCTCTATATCAAGAACGATGCCGTGTGTTTGCCTACCTTGAGTTTCAAAGATCGCGTGGTTGCGGTGGCGCTGGCGCAGGCGCAGGCCTTTGGGTTCGACACGGTCGCGTGTTCGTCTACGGGAAACCTGGCCAACGCGGTGGCAGCGCATGCTGCGCGGCTGGGTCTGAAGGCTTGGATCTTTATCCCGGACGATCTGGAGCCGGCGAAGATTCTGGGCACACAGGTTTTCGGGGCGAACGTGGTGCGCATTGCCGGCAACTACGATCAGGTGAACCGGCTGTGCTCGCAGATTGCCGAGGAGAGGCGCTGGGGCTTCGTCAACGTGAACCTGCGTCCTTATTACGCTGAGGGATCAAAGACCGTGGGTTTTGAAATCGCCGAGCAGTTAGGCTGGCGATTGCCGGATAACGTGGTGTGTCCGATGGCCGGTGGTTCGCTGATTACGAAGATCAAGAAGGCATTCGACGAATTGATCAATCTTGGGTTGGTCGAGGAGAAGCCGGTGAAGTTTTTTGGGGCGCAGGCTACCGGATGCTCTCCAATATCGACGGCTGTGAAAACCGGAAGCGCGGAGATTGAGCCGCAGAAGCCGGCGACGATTGCGCGATCGCTGGCAATTGGAAATCCTGCGGACGGCCACTATGCCATCAAGACGATCAAGCGCAGCGGCGGATGGAGCGAGGATGTGAGCGATCCGGAGGTGATCGATTCGATTCGACTGCTGGCGGGGACGGAAGGGATCTTCACCGAAACGGCAGGCGGCGTGACCGTAGGCACGGCCGGCAAGTTGTATCGGCAGGATCGCATTCTGCCCGAAGAGACCACCGTGCTGTGCATTACGGGAAATGGATTGAAGACGACCGATGTGCTAGCCGGGGTGTATGAAACCGAGCGGCCGATTGCGCCCAAGCTGTCGGAATTTGAAAAATATTTGCACGAGACGCTGGAGGGGATCGAGGTGGGTGGAGGTGCTGCGGCGGCGGTCGGCGCGTAAAGCTGTTACGTCGTGAAGGGCCGAAGCCTCGGACAGTTGGGAAGGACCGAGTTCTATTCGTGCCGAAGATTTGCAAATCGAGCGCAACCTTACGGGCTGCTGAAAAACTTCTTCAGTAAGGCGTTTTGAAAGGGCGCGGCTTCCAGCCGCGCCGTGAGTCGCCTCTATTCAGTGCGGCGTTAGCCGCTGGAGGGTAGCTATCTATGTCCATCACGGTGCAAATTCCAACCGCGCTGCGGCGGCACACCGCTGGCGTAGCCTCTATCGCGTGTGCAGCCACGAACCTGGGAGAGATGTTCTCCGTCCTCGATGAGAAATTTCCCGACCTGAAACCTCACTTGCGCGACGAGGCAGGACAGGTTCGCCGCTTTTTGAATATTTATGTGAATGAGGAAGACATCCGCTTCCTGGGCGGCCCGGCCTACGTCTTTGGCGACGGCGATGAGGTGCTCCTGGTACCGTCGATTGCAGGCGGGGCGGAATAACGACGACCCCGCGGTGTCTACAGAAAAAGATTCGTAATTCTTCCTTGTGATGATGATATAATCTAACTAACTGGTTAATTAAGACCAAAAATATGGCTCAAGTTGCGCGTCATCGTCAGCCTCCACCGCGCATGGGATCTCGCGGGCAGCCGGAGGAGAGCCGCGCGGCAATTCTGCGAGCTGCGGCGCAGGAATTTGCCGAGCACGGAATCGCCGGGGCGCGAACCGATGCCATCGCACACGCAGCCAACGTTAACAAAGCCCTGCTCTATTACTACTTCAGGGACAAGGAAACACTCTACGGGGCGGTGCTCGACAACGCGTTTTCCGGGATGAAGGAGAACATTTTCCTGGTCCTCGACGGCGATTTGCCGCCACGCGAAAAGATTATGGCCTATGTGGGCGCGTATTTCGATTTCATCGCCTCGAACCAGATTTATCCCAAGCTGATGCAGCGGGAAATGATGCGCGCGCGCGAAGGGCGATCGGAACATATCGACCGGCTGGTGAAAACCTATTTTCAGCCCATTTACCGGAAAGTTGGCGAGCTGTTGCACCGGGGAATTGCGGAAGGCAAATTCCGGCAAGTTGATCCGGCACACTTCGTTCCTTCGATGGTGGCAATGATCGTTTTCTATTTCAGCAGTGCTCCGGTGATGCAGCGGATCGTAGGCTTCAATCCACTGGCGCCGGGCCGGGTGGCCGAGCGGAGGGCCGCGGTTTTGGATTTCATTTCGGCGGCGCTATTCGTACCAGGAGCCATTTCAAGAGATGCAGGCAAGGGAGCCCGCACCACGCGCGCCCGTGCGGCGTCAGGAGCACGCAAATGAGCGCTCGTAACCGATTTTTTATTCTGCTCGGCATTATCTTTGTGATTGCCGCGATCTACTACACGTTCTCGACCGATCATTCCAAAGATTTGGTGTTGATAGGCACTGTCGATTCGAATCAGGTGATTGTCAGCGCGCAGGTGGAAGGGCGAATTCAGAGATTGCTGGTGGATGAAGGTACGCCAGTGAAGGCGGGAGACATCATCGCCGTTCTCGATCCCTCCGAGTTGCAGACACAGGAAGCGGCCGCGACTGCGACCATCACCAGCCTGCAGCACAAAGTGGCAGAGATGCAGCACACCGAGCAATCCACATCTGGATCGACCACGAGCGACGTGGCCAATGCGCGGGCGAAAATTTCCTCAGCAAAAGCGCAACTGCTGCAAGCGCAGGCGGCACTGGATCGGACAGCGAGCGATAGCCGGAGGGCGATCGAGTTGGCGAAAGCCGGAGTCGCTTCGGACCAGGATCGGGTACAGGCGGAAACAAATTTGCAAGCGGCGCAAGCGACGGTACAGGCGCAGCAGGAACTGGTGAAGGCAGCGGAGGCAGATCTGAACTCGGCAATTGCGCGGACGCAACAGGCGAATGCGGCAAAGAGTACGGTGCAGTCGACGCAGGCCGATTTGAAAAACGCGATCGCGCAAAAGAATCAGGCGGAGGTACGGTTGGGCTACACCAATGTTTACGCGCCGGTGACGGGAACGGTTTCGGTGCGCGCAGCGCGCCAGGGAGAAGTTGTCAATATCGGCGCGCCTATTGTGACGATCGTGGATTTGAATGACACCTGGGCGCGGGCGGCAATTCCGGAAACCTATGCCGACCATATCGGATATGGGGATGTGTTGCGGGTGCGGCTCCCCGGAGGAACGGTCACGAGCGGCAAGGTTTTCTTCAAGGGGGTGGAAGGCGACTTTGCGACGCAGCGCGATGTGAGCCGGCGGAAGCGCGATATCAAGACCATCGTGCTGAAGATTCGGCTGGACAATCCGAAGGGCGCGTTCGTGCCGGGCATGACGGCCGAAGTGCTGGTATCACCAGCGCAAATGAAGGGCGAGAACACTCCGCAGAGTTCGGCGACAGCAGGCCAGCAATGATAGCCGATGTAAATGCGAAGGCGAACGACGGGACTTACCTTTCGACGACGCGCGCCATTGAGGTCGAACATATTGTCAAGAAGTACGGCGATTTTACGGCGGTGGACGACGTTTCTTTTTATGTAAACGATGGCGAGATTTTCGGCCTGCTGGGGCCGAACGGCGCGGGCAAGTCGACGCTGATTCGAATGATGACGACCCTGATTCCGATCACCGCCGGGCGGGCGTTGATTGGCGGCCACGACGTTGCCAAGGACCCCGATGCCGCGCGGAGGATGATTGGCGTGATACCACAGGCGCTGACCAGCGATCTGGATCTTACGGTGGAGGAAAATCTCAACATTTACGCCAAGCTATATGACGTGCCGGCGAAAGAGCGGAAGCGCTCGATCGACGAACTGCTGGGGCTGGTGGATTTAACGAAGTGGCGCGACGCACAGACGAAAACGCTCTCCGGTGGGATGCGGCGTCGGCTGGAGATTGCGCGGGGGCTGGTGCATCATCCGAAAATCTTTTTTCTCGACGAGCCCACCACCGGATTGGATCCGGTATCGCGTGTGGCGGTGTGGGAGATGCTGGGGAATATCAAGAATCAGCGGCAGCTCACGATTCTGATCACGACGCACTACATGGACGAGGCGGACCGGCTGTGTGACCGGATTGCGATTGTGGATCACGGTAAGCTTGTCGCCCTGGATGCGCCCATGGCGCTGAAGAAGAGCGTGCCGGGGTCGAATGTGATCGAGGCGCAGTTCGAGAGTTTTCCCGGGGATTGGGAGCAGCGGCTGCGCACACTGGCTGACGTGACGTCGGTACAGCACGAGGGCGCGGGGATGTATCGCGTGCTGACGGGGAACGGTTCGCGCACGACGACCGAACTGGTCGAGATGGCGGTTGCGGCCGGGGTTGCAGTGAAATCGCTATCTGTGCAGAACACTACGCTGGACGATGTGTTCGTTCACTACACGGGGCGGCAGTTACGCGACGAATTGCAGAAGGCTTATGCGTTTGTGATGCCGCAGCGTCCAGGGCTGCAGCCCTAGAGATCGGACACCGAATACCCGCCCTGTTATTGCGGAGTTGAATTATGAACCACATCATAGCGATCGTCGAACGCGAGATGCGCAAGTTTTTTCGGTCGCCGGCGTTGATGCTGGCGTCGATGATTTTTCCGTTGGTGCAGCTTGTAATTTTGGGCAATGCGTTTGGGGGAAAGATTCGCGACGCGCGTGTTGCTATTGTCGACCAGGACGGCGGAACGCAGGCGCTCAAAATCCGCGAAGCCTTCGACTCGGTGCGAGCGAACATCCGAACTTTCGTGCCGGTTTGCTACGATAACGAAAAACATGCAGTTGAGGACGTACGCAACGGCAAGCTCGACGGCGCCGTGATTATTCCGCCCCAATTCTCCCGCCGGGTTTACGAGGACAATCATCCACAGATCGCGTTAGTTGTGGATAACAGCGACAACTTCATGAGCTCCGCGCTGGAGTCGGAGCTGACCGATTTGACGAATGCGCTGAACCAGCCCACGGTTGAGCCGCGGATTTTGCAGCAGACGGCGCTGTCGATTGTGGAACTCTATCCCTACATCGAATACATGAAATATCTGCTGCCTGGGTCGCTGACGCTGGCCATGTTTGTGTCGGTGATGATCGGCGGTGGGATGTTGTATATCGACGACAAGGCGCGCGGGGTGCATGAAGGCTACCTGGTGACGCCGATCACGAAGCTCGAACTCGTGCTGGGTCTGAACGCGGCCGGAGCGATCAAAGCGGTGATGACCGGCGTGATTATTTGCGTAATCGGGGCGCTGATTTCGGGAGTGAATACGATTTTCAATCCGGTGACGATGTTGGGGTTGCTGGTGATGATCGTGCTGACATCGCTGGCATTCAACACGATGATGTTTCTGCTGATGGTGCGGATTGAAGATCCGCTGGTGCCGCGGGCAATGTTCGGGATCCTGAATACATTATTGTTTTTCCCGAGCGGGGCGATTTATCCGATTCAAGCATTTCCGCCGTGGCTACGGGGAATTGCCGAGGTTGATCCGTTTTCTTACGCGGTCGATGGATTCAAATGCCTGCTGCTGAAAGAGACTACTTTGGCGGCGGTGTGGGGCGACATGCTTTTCTTGTCGATCTTCGCGGCGGTCACCCTTGGGATTGCCATACCTTTGTTCAAGCGAACCCTTTGAAAGAACATTCGGCGCCGAACTGAATGAGTTCCTGGAACTTTTCACTTCCCTCCCGCGTCCGTTATGCTAGAGGCGATGACCCTACTGGACGCGAAAGAATACTATCCGGAAAGAGAACGGAAGAAAAGAACGCGGATTATTTCCGCGATCGTTGTTGTATTGGTGCTCGCCGCGGTTGGTTGGATGAATCGGTTCTGGCCAGAGAAACATGTAGCCGACAAGTTCTTTTCCTCCCTGCAGAAGCAGGACTTCGATACGGCGTATGGCGTCTATTATCGCGATCCGGATTGGAAGCAACATCCGCAGAATCACGCACAATATCCATTGAATGAATTCAAGCAGGATTGGGGACCGGGCGGGCAGTGGGGATTAGTGAAGAGTTACAAGATATACGGGGCGAGTAATTGTCCGGGGGGCGGGACGGGAGTGGTCATTGATTTGATCGTGAATGATCGCGCGCAACACGCTCAGTTGTATGTGGACAAAAGCGATAAGACGATCAGTTCTCCGCCTTGCGATCTGGAGTTCCGGTAAGACGACGACCGGCATCCAGAAGCGATTTCGTTGTGCGTGCCAATACGGGTCAGCAAGTCAGTTCAAGGGCACGCTGCTTTTCTGAATTTCGAACTGCTCGAGAATCTTGTTCAAAGAGTCCTCGCCGCCGACGTTCAAGCAGGTCTTCGAACGGTCAATCTGGCGCATCAGGCCGCACAATACTTTTCCAGGGCCAATTTCCACGAAGGCTTCGACGCCCTGGGCGATCAGCAGACGCATGCACTGATCCCACTGCACCGCGCCGGTGACTTGCGCGACTAGCGTTGCGCGGGCGCGGAGTTCATCGTTGACCATGGATGCCTCCACATTGCAGGCGACGGGATAGACGGGCTTCTGCATTTTTAGCCCATTCAGGTCGACCTGCAGGCGGTCTTGCGCGGGCTTCATGAGAGAGCAGTGGAACGGTGCGCTGACCGGGAGCAACTTGGCACGCTTCGCCCCGCGTTCATCGGCGAGTTTCGCTCCGCGCTCGATTGCCGCGGTATTGCCCGAGATAACGATCTGTTCCGGTGAGTTGATATTTGCCGGAGAGCAAACTTCGCCTTGCGCCGCATCGTGGCAGACGCTTCTGACTTTTTCCAATTCCATTCCAAGGATTGCGGCCATGGCGCCGACGCCAACGGGGACGGCCTCTTGCATGTACTTGCCGCGATTACGCACGGTGCGTACGGCGTCGGCGAAGGTCATGGTGCCGGAAGCAACGTGAGCTGAGTACTCGCCAAGGCTGTGGCCGGCTACAAAGTCCGGCTTGGGAAAATGCATCTGGAGAACCCTCAAAGCGGCGATTGAGGCCGTAAGGATTGCGGGCTGGGTGATTTCAGTGAGGCGCAATTGATCTTCCGGACCTTCGAAACATACTTTCGATAATTCGTAGCCAAGTGCTTCATCGGCCTCTTCGAAGGTTTGCCGCGCGATGGGATGTTTTTCGGCGAGATCTTTGGCCATGCCGACGGCTTGAGATCCCTGACCTGGAAAGATGAATGCGATTTTCGCGTCGTTAACTCTGGATGGATCTGTGGATGGAGTCATTGTCTAGTGAGCGGGTGCAGGCTCTACCTCCGCCGTCGCAGGATGGAGAGCGGCCAGTCCTCGTTCGATCGAAGAATTGATGTTGCGCTCAGAAAATTCGGCGGCCACGCGCACTGCGTTCTTTATGGCGTTTGCATTGGAGGATCCGTGGGTGATGATGCAGACGCCCTTCACTCCAAGGAGAGGCGCGCCGCCATATTCGGTGTGGTCGATACGCTTCTTGAAGTCGGAGAAGGCGCTGCGCGAAAGCATGTAGCCGACCTGGCTGGTGATGGTGGCTTTGAGCGATTCCTTCAGGACGGTGCGGACCAGGTTGGCGACGCCTTCGGACACTTTGAGCGCAACGTTGCCCACGAATCCGTCGGCGACGATGACATCGACGTGGCCATTGAACAAGTCGCGGCCCTCGACGTTGCCGACGAAGTTCAAAGGCAGTTGCTTCAGCAGGTGAAACGATTCGCGCGTGAGGTCGTTGCCCTTGGTCTCTTCTTCGCCAATGGAGAGCAATCCTACACGGGGGCGGCGGCCGGCGGCGAAGCCGGAGCGTCCGAATTTTGTTTCTCCGGATCGTGCATCTCCGGACTTTGTGTCTCCAAACCTTGTGTCTCCGAACATGGAGCGGAAATAAATCTCGCCCATCACGGCGAACTGCTGCAGGTTATGCGGTTTGCAATCGACGTTGGCGCCGACATCCAGCAGGATCGCGGCAGTGCCGGGTGCGGTAGGGAAAACGGCAGCCAGAGCAGGACGATCCACTCCTTGCAGCGCCCCTAACACCATTTTTGCCGATGCCATGGCGGCGCCGGTGTTGCCGGCGGTGACGAAACCTGCTGCCTGACCTTCACGAACCAGGCGCAGGCCCACGCGCATGGTGGAGTCTCTCTTAGAGCGAACCGCCTGCACGGCCTTGTCTTCCATGGTGATGACTTCGCTGGCGTGGACGATCTCGATGGGCAGGCGGGAAGCGGAGGGATGGCGATCCAGTTCCGCTTTGATTTCGGCTTCTGGGCCGACGAGTAGCACGCGCACGCCGTAATTTCGTGCAGCATGGATTGCGCCTTCGATTTCAGGCTTGGGGGCCCGGTCCGAACCCATCGCATCCAGCGCGATCACGCTAGGCATTGGTGGAGTGAGCTAGCTGACTTCCTTGACTTCGAGAACTTCGCGGCCTTTGTAGTAGCCGCACTTGGAGCAGGCGCGATGCGGCATCTTTTTTTCGTGACAGTTGGGACACTCGGAGAGCGAGTGGCTGGTTAGAGCATCGTGAGCCCGGCGGGTGGAAGTGCGCTTCTGCGAATGTCTACGTTTTGGATTCGGCATGGTATGAATTCCTCATCGCTAAGGCGCTTGCGCCTCGCGCAATAATTTTTCAAGATCAGAGCTAGTGCGCTAGTTTACTGCGGATTTCCTTTAGTGCTGCCCATCGGGGCTCTTCTATCTCCACGGCGCAAGAACACTGTCCTTCGTTTAGGTTCTTCCCGCAGTGCGGGCATAAACCCTTGCAATCCTCGCGGCACGTTACTTTCAACGGAACGGCCAGCAGCACTTGCTCCCGGACGACATCATCGAGCCCAAGGCCTTCGCCTTCATAATAGCTGATCTCGGCCTCAGCATCCGTAACGGACATTTCATCGCGCCCGGCATCAGATCCCTGAGGACGATACAGCAGGTCGAATTCGCGGTTTACATCTTGGGTTAGAGGTTCCAAACAGCGCGCACAATTTGATTCCAAGCTCGTTGCCAGCTTGCCCCTGATCCGTATGTCTTGGATTATCTTGTGCTTGCCGTGATGCTCTTCGACCAGATCCGCCCGGCCGCTGGTCTCAATAGGGGTGACTTGGCGGTAATCGGTTCCGAGGTCCAGCACGCCCGGTTGGAACTTCTCCGCAAATTCTATGGGACGAAGCTCTAAATCTTTGATCTCGAACAACATCGGAACCTCCGCGCCCCGTCCGTTGCCGCTCCAGGCCCGCGGAAGCACGCCAAGAAGGCGCAGGTACCGCAAGGAGCAATTTCAGGATAAAGCGTGCGGGAAACGGGTGTCAAGGTTAAGACCGCCAGCATAAATCTTTAGGACGCAAGGTTAACGAATCAATTACTATTTCTTCCCAAGACGTTATTGCCCAGGTTTTGAAGATTACTTTCACAGACGAGCGAAGCGCTTACGGCTGCCTCTACGCCGCGTTGGCGATTCAGTTCAAAACCGAGATGATCACGGCGGATGAGCGGCTCGCCACCGCTCTGACGGCGCACCTGCCGGTCAAATGGCTGGGCGCGTATGGGACTGGGACGAGATGAACGCCGATTCTCTCGAGACCTCGAAGGAGTGGCTGGAGCGGCATGCCGGATTGGCGGCGGTCATCCTCACGGCGCTCGGGTTTCTAGCTCGCGTGTGGACGGCCTCGGGGACCTTTCTGAGTCCGGATGAGGCTCTGCATTTCCGCCTCGCCAATCAGGATTCTCTTTCGCTCGCGTACCGAATGAGTCTGACGGCATCTCACCCGCCGCTGCTTACGCTTCTGCTTTACTACTGGCGCTGGTTAGGAACCTCAGAACTTTGGCTGCGAATGCCTTCGGTGATCGCGGGTGCAACATTTTGCTGGATGTTTTACAAGTGGTTAAGCAGCACTGCGGGCACGCTGGCGGGGCTGATCGGACTCTTGTTCGTCGCCTTCCTCCAGCCCATCATTCTTCTTGCGGCGGAAGTTCGCCAGTATGCTTTGCTGCTGGTGTTTCTCGTCAGCGCTCTCTACTGTCTGGACGAGGCTTTTGCCAAGAGATCGCAGCTCTTCATGGCGGCGTTTTCTTTGCTGTTGTATCTAGCTTTTCTGTCTCATTATTCAGCGTTCTTGTTTGCCGCGGCACTTGGCGTCTATGCCTTAATCAGGATCTTTGCGGAGCGCACACCAGTCCGGGTAGCGGCGGTTTGGGCCATCGGACAAGTGGGAGCGATGGGACTCGCGCTGTTGCTCTACAAAAGCCACATCTCGAAGTTGGGAGTGGGCGAATCTCGTACGGCTTTGCAGGGCTGGATGAGCGAGTTTTTTCTTAGCCACTCGTATTTCGACCCGGCGCAGGACCGTCGAATCCCTTTTTTGTTCGGGCACACGTTTGGGGTATTTCAATATTTTTTTGGGCAGCTTGCAGTAGGCGATGTGATGGGAGTTCTGTTTGCTGCGGGAGTTGTCGTCTTGCTGCAAGGCAAAGGCTGCCCGACCGAGCGAGCGTCCGCACGGCGATTGGGACTGTTGATTTTGCTATTGTTTTCGGTTGCTGCAGGAGTGAGTCTGGCCCACGTTTATCCCTACGGGGGGACGCGGCACGTCGCGTTCCTGATTGTTCCGGGAATCGCCGGGGTCAGCGTGGCTATTGCGAGCTTTGCTGGTCAGAAATGGAGACGCGGAGCTGCGATTGCTGCGCTCATTCTTATCGCGTGTGTCGCCTTTGGGCGGCCGCGCCGGCCCAGCATGAGCCGTGCGAATCAACGTCAGGCGCACATGAAGGACATGATGGAATTTGTGAAGAATAATGTCGCTCCATCGGATGTGATCTTTACGGACTACATGAGCGATCTCATCGTCGGACACTATTTGTGCAGGCAGCAGCCGATCTCGTTCGAAACTTCCAATCCAGAGTTCGAAGCGTTCAAGTGTGGGCATCAGGTGGTTTCGGCGGGCTACAGGGCGGGCACGCTATTCACTCAGGATAACTTCGTAGAGCTATGGAAGCGTCTTGTCGAGGTCTATCGAATGGAGCCATGCAATACAGTGTGGGTTATGCAGGCAGGATGGGATGTGGATCTGGCGGACGATTTACGACGCGACTACAGCGAATTCCATGATCTGCAGATTGAGTCATTTGGAAAGAACATTAAAATCTTTAAGATGACGGTCGGCCAGCCGATACCTTCGATCGCTCAAAACGCGCGTCCCTAGGGGATCTTATTGTTGCGATGATTCGAGCCCAACGTTCTGGAGTGAGTTCATCCGGGACGCCAGGCCTCTCCTTATTTTGTGCCCATGATTTTGTGCCCACGCCCGGCTGCGGGAATGACCATGCATTGTCCCTCCCATACCTTGGCGCTCGACCACCTTTCGCACGTCGCGAGCTAAAGTCTTGCAGCCTTTGTGCCGATAGAAAATAAGGAGTTTCTTTCTTCCTGGACGTCGGATGGCATTTCGGTAGCGAGTGTCGGGCCACTGGTTCAAAAGTTAAAAGTGAAAGCTGAGGATCAACCCGTTGCCGCGGCCCCTCAAATTGTCGACGCCCGTCGACAGGCTCGGTTCAAGATCAAAGTCGATGTAAGGATTGATTCGCGCACCTGCAGCGTTTTGAAATGCTACAGCGTGGACATCAGCGAATCCGGAATTTCTGCGATGCTAATGCAGGAACTTCCCGTGGGCGAGATTGTGGAGATGGAATTTACACTTCCGTTTGGGCCCGTTAGAACCTATGCGATCGTTCGCCAAAGGAACGCTTTCCGCTACGGCTTCCAGTTCATCAAGTCTCACGAGGCGGACGGAGTGATTCACCGCACCTGCAGTCAACTTGCTCTGGAACAAACTCTGCTGGAAGATCTCTAGTCCGAAAGAGCCTCGCGAGTGGCGCCCAGAATTCAGATTCGCCTCGTTCCGAAAAGACCTACTTTAATTCCGTGAGCTTTTGCGTGGCGATCTGAACCGCTTCTTGGCCCGGATTGTCTTTCTTGATCTGCTCGTACAGGCGTTTGGCGTCGAGAGGCTGGTTGTTGGCCTGGTAAAGCTCGGCGAGTTGCAATTGCGCCGTCGCTTTGCTCACGGAGGCAGTGGGCTTGTCGATCAGTTGCTGGTATTGGGCGATCGCATCCTTGGCGCGGTTGGTATTTCCATACAGGGCGGCAAGCGCGAGGCGGGCTACCGACGCCAGTTCCCGGCTGGATGTGGAAGCCACTGTCTTGAAATTGTTTTCAGCCGCGGCATTGTCACCTGCGGTCGATGCCGTCACACCCAGGAAGTAGCGTGCCATATCGGCTGTGTGGGTGTGCGGATACTTGTCGACAATGCCTTGGAATTGCTTCTTGGCTGCGTCGGCGCGCTCTTTCGCCGAAGTGAAGCTGGGAATGTCGGGCTGGGCCGGGGTTCCTGACGGTCGAAGCTGGGCCTCTAGGGTTCGAAGCGCTTGAGCCATATCGAAGCTGGCCTTCTCATCCTGCATGCTCAGGTAGTACCATCCGCCGGCGACCGCGGCAATGATGACCATCACCGCAATAGCAGCAATGGCGATGGTGTTCCTGTGTTCGACGCTCCAGTGTGCCGTCTTCTCGGCAGCTCCGATGGTGATCCGGCTGAATGTGTCCTGCTTAAGTTGATGGCGGGTTTCTGCGCGCACGACTACCTTCCAATCTCTGTCTTATGAGTCTACCTAGATGACTCGCTGTCTCAGGTGGGACAAGCTATGATCCAGCTAAGTCTAACAGCCGGAAAACGGCAGCGTCAAAGCTGGCGAACATCCACAAGAACATCGAACTTCGAGACCACCGTCATGCGGCCGACCTAGCGGGGAGCCTCTTCCAGCAATCCCTGCTCCAGCTTTTCCTGGCACTCGATGCAGTGGCGAGTCCATGGCACGGCCTCGAGGCGTTTGGGGTTAATTTCCTTGCCGCAGTGGATGCATTCGCCGAAGCTGCCTTCGCGGATGCGAGCCAAAGCCTTCTCCACCATCTGCAGCAGTTGGCGCTCGTTATTGCTCTGGCTGAAGAGAAATTCCTTGGTGTAAGAACTGGCGGCCCGATCAGCAATATCCTGCGCGGTATCCTCGTCAGCGGAGCGGCCGTCAGCCTGCGTGCGTGAAACCGTGCGGCGCAGGTCCTGCTGCCGCGTCTCGAGCCGCTTCTTAAATGCTTCCAACTTCTTCTTATCCATAAGTCACGTCTAAAATCCTGCGGCGGCTCTTCGACAGCTGCCTTGGGAGTTTGGGCCAAACGAAAATCATAAGCGCGTGAAATGAGATGCGTCAACAGGCGGAGGCGGCTGCCCAAAAAACGAAGCAGCTCCGACTACCAGCGCGCGACAGGAGGCCGGATGTTTCCTCTGGACTATTGCCTGCGCACGATTGTGAGCGTGAGCGGGGCCTGCTGCTTGGTAGAGCCGCTGCTCGCTACCGCCGTGATGGAATAGTTGCCTGGCTTGGCGCTGCCCGCAGCGGTAATTTTCAGAATGCTCTTGCCAGATCCGGGAGATCGCAGAGTCATCGGCGTGAATCCGGCGGAGACCCCGCTAGGCAACCCAGTGATCGAGAAAGCGACGGCAGCGCTGAAGCCGCCGCTGACTGCGACACTGACGTTGATGCTGCTACTTGATCCAGCCTTGAACGACAGAGAATTCACAGAAGCGGTCGCGTGGAAGGCGGGAGACAGGGCTGCATCGCGCCAGTGGCCGACTAAAACCGACGCGTCGACAGAGCCAAGACCAGAAGCCTGATCGTATCCAGTGGTTGCAGTGAAGCCGGATTCTCCCGGAACGCTGTTGTTGCCGCTGGTGACGTCGTGGAAGACGGCTGCGCCACCGGCTCTCTGTCTGGTCGCGAGAGGATAGAAGGCAGTGTTGGCATTACCCTGCCGAACTGCTGTGCTCTGGACTACCAACGCCATGATTCCGGCAAATGAAGGGGAAGCGGCTGAAGTGCCACCGACTACATAGAGCCCTCCCTGCTGGAAGATGAGATAACCGTCGTGCCCGGCGGCGGTGAGCGAGACGTCAGGGACATCCCGCTTGCCGTCGGCAGGTACGCCCGCGCCAGCTTGCCAGGAGGGCTTCGCGTAGATCGCGCTCATGCCGCCGCCACCGGCCCAGAGGCCACTGCCGGCACCGCTTTCATTCCATACAACTTCGGGTATATAGCTGAGTGCCGAGGCCTGAGTTCCGGATGTGCTTGATGAAGCCCAGTAGAGCGAGGCGTGGGAGCGATCGTTGAATTCAGTGCCTCCAACGCAAACACTGTACGGCGTCGAGCACAGGCCATTGACTGCGCGCCCACGAACGGCAGTTGAGGCCGAGGCGGAGTCGCACCCTGCGGCGCCGTTGTCTCCGGACGAAACGAAGACGGTGATTCCCTGCGCTGCCGCTTGCTGCCACAAGCTGTTGAGAAAGTTGTTGCCGGCCATACCGAGCGAGGCTTCGCAAAGACCGAAGCTGGTGCTCATAACGGAAGCAAGATTGTGGTTGACGATGTATTGCGCAGAAAGATCAACGCCGTCACTCGAGTTGGTGGATTTCGAGACAACGAACTTGATGGTCGCATTCTTTGCGACTGCGCCGGACCACTCGACGTCGAGGTCAGCTTCGGTTTCTTCGCCAGAACTGAAGACCCCGGGGTCGGTTCCGTTGACGATGATCTGGGGGTCATTGGCGGGCAATCCAAAATATGCGCGGAACTGGCGGACATCGGCGATTTTGATGTTTGAGCGGGCAACGATCGCGACCGTTTGGCCACTGCCGTTGATCGATTGCTGGTAGAGAGGGGTGAGGTTGTAGATGGTGGCGAAGTCTGCGGGGGCGAGGTAGTACGCTCCGCCACTGGAGAATTCTGGGGCTTCTTTGCGGAAGGCGTGCAGTGGTGCGCTATGAAAATCGTGGAGGGAGACCACTCCGCCAACCACTTGAACGAGCGCCGCGGGAATTTCAGGATCCTTGGTGTTGGCATGGTGCACTTCCTCGCCAACATCGTAGTTATGGATTTGCGTGTGGAAGGAGGCCTCAACCTGTGCAGCAGTTCCAGAGAAAACGATGGAGCGGCGGCCGGCGGCCACTTCTTCCACTTCCATGCCGTGGCCCTGGAGCCAGCCTACGACCTGCGCAGTATCAGACTCGGAGACGCCGAAACGCTCGGCAAACTGTTCTGGAGTGAGCCACTGATGGTAGTAGGGAGACTCGGGACTATGCTGTTCCTCCACGAGTTGAACGAGCGCTTCTTGTTGTGCCGGTTCGGGCGATAAGGTGAGGATCATGCGCTCCATGCGAAAGTCCGAAGGGACCGGACCCGCATCGTACTGAGGAACGGCTAGAGGATGTCGGTTGCCGCGCAGGGCGACGCGTTGTTCGTCGTCGATGAAACCGGTGATGCGGTCGCGGGCTTGGACGTAGAGCGGGTTGAGCGGATCGGCGGGAGGCTGAGCCGCGGCAATTTGATTCGGTAAACATAGAAATAGCGTTGCGAAGATTATTAACGTTAGGAACGGAGATTCACGACGTTGCATGAGCGCGGCCCCAAATCGGGACATTCAGCCTCCAGAGCCGGATTGCGGCTCTTTGGACGTTATCGGCAGGTATGGACGAGCACTTGAGGGAGTGGACAAGAATTTGGAGTCACGAGTGTCGCCCGAGTATGAGCCACGGTAATGAAAGCCGGCGGTTGTCAGCGAAATCAGTTTCTATCGAGGCAGCGGCTCTTTCATATTCGCCAACGCATATGCCATCACGGCCATAGCCGCTGCGTTTTCTCGTAGTTCGTTCGGGACCACTTTATCCAGGGTGTCGGCGGCGGTATGGTGGTAGTTGAAGTAGGTGCGGCCGTCTTGCAGGATGCCGAAGGCGGGAACTCCGGCGTCGGACATGGCAGTGATGTCTGCGCCGGGTGGAAACGCGGTCGGCTGAAGAGCACTGGCGCCGGTACTTAACAGGACTGATTGCACAGGACGGAGCAGTTCCATGACAGTGGGATTGGCCTTGACTTCGAAGCCGAGGGGATGCGCCGCGCCGGAGTCGCTTTCGATGGCGGCAATGTGGTGGGCGAACTCGGCGGCATATTCGGCGGAGTAGGCCCTGCTCCCGGCACCCCCTGTTTCTTCATCCATCCATGCGATGACGCGAAGGGTACGCGCGGGACGGAGGTGAAGGCGCTGGAGAAGTTCACCAGTCTCCATGGCAATGACGACGCCGGCTCCGTCGTCGATCGCGCCCGTGCCGAGATCCCAGGAATCGAGATGTCCGGACACTACGACGACCTCTTCCGGATGCTCGGAGCCTTTGAGGTCCGCGATGACGTTATAGCCGGTTTCGTCGGGCAGCTTCTGCGGAGTAAGAGTCAGATGCATGCGGACCTTGCCTTCGGCGGCGAGGTGGACGATGAGGTCGGCGTCTTCGGTGGTAACCGCACCGGCGGGGATTCCGGCCGGAAAGCTGAAGCCGGTGTGCGGGAGACGATAGTCGGCGTTGCCGACGGAGCGAACCATAGCGGCGACGGCGCCGAGGTCGGCGGCGGCTTTGGCTCCGGCCCCGCGGTAGCGGACGGTTTCCCCGTAAGCGGCGAAGGCGAGGCCGGCGGAGGCTTTTTGCTTGTCGAAAACTGCATTGAAGAGCACGATCTTGCCGGCAACTTTATCGCGGCCGAGCGCGGTGAGTTCTTCAAAAGTGCTGACTGTGATGATCTCGGCGGTGATGCCATCCGGAGGTGTCGAGGAGCTTCCGCCGAGAGCGGTCAGGACAATCTTCTGCGTTGTCCCCGGAACCATGCCGGGATACTCAACCAGGGCTGCGGTTTCGGCACCGCGAACCCAGTGTGGCACGGTGACTGGCTGAAGTCTGACGTCGAGGCCGAGCTTACGAAGTTCGTCGGCAACATACTCCGCGGCCCCACGGGCTTGAACGGATCCGCTGGGACGGGGTCCGATATTCTCGGTAAGGTGTGTGAGCTGCCGGTAGGCGTAATCGTCGTTCAGGGCCGCGGCTTTGATCGCCGAGAGTTGCTGGAGGAGCAGTGGCGGGAAGTTCTGCTGCTCGGCCTGAGTGGGCTGCTGCGGGGCCATAAAGGAGCGCGGCGGCTGGGTCGGCTGCTGTTGTGTTTGGGCGGCAGCGAGCGAAGTGAACGCCAGAAGGAGGATCGATGCGAGAAGTGCGCGGAGACGAGTGGGCATACCCCTGGCAGTGTATCTGAGGGAGGACGGTTCTCGAAAGTGGAGCGGAATCTACCGCGTACCTCTATTCGGGATGGCCGGTGCAAGTACCCACGAAAAAAGTGGCCCCATTTCTGGGGCCACATTCCAAGAGGTCAGGTTTTGGTAGGTGTCAGGAAAGGCGACGCAAGTTACCGCTTCGAATAGCAAAGCGGAACTTTGGGAAATTTTGACGAGAGACGATAGTGAAGGTCATTGCTTTGGGTTTGCGGCCTCTTTTGTACACATAGAAGAAGCATTTGCCGAGCCAAAAAACACAAACACGGCCCCCGACTAAGGCGAATACCTAAGCATATGATGCGATTGGAGTTATCCTGAATCGGGAAACTGGGGGGGCGGTTTGCGGTTGCGACAAGCACGTTTACAAGTGCACAAGCATGCACATTCACTGCAAAGGGGGACCTTGGTAGTCTGCAGGCCGCCGATGCACCTGCATCGGCGGCCTAAATGAGGAGCAGAACGGAGTCGTGCCTAGCTATTTCCAGCCACGGTCCGCAGCTTCCCGGGCAGGAAGTGGTAGGGCGGCCAGGGTCCGCTGATCGCGACTTCGCAGTTTTTTAGTTGTTTGGCGGCGGTGCTGTAGCGGTTCTGATACTTCTCGACCGACTTGGAATCGATGAGATGGGCAATGTCGATGAGCATGCCCTGGGGCGCGACCTTCTTGCAGCTGACTTCTTCTTCGAGCGGGTTGAACAGCTTATGCACCTGGACTGACAGTGCGCGGGCCTTGGTTTGGCGTTCGCGTTCGCGAGAGGCTTTTACCTTGAGCTTGGAAAGATAGTCACCGCCGACCGTGTCCGGCAGGATGACATCAATCATCGCTTCGCGAAGGGAGCCGTCGGTGACGGTCAGTTTGATGTGCATTTCGGACTTGCCGCGAAGGCGCTCGACGCTTTGGCCGAAGGCGCGTCGATTGACCCGGACGGCTTGGCGGAGGGCGTCGTCGCTCTCGAAGATGGTTCCGAAACGGAACGGAAGTACGGTGGAGTTACGGAAGCAGCCGCTGACGACGCGGGCGTGCTCGATCGCCGCTTGATGACCGAGTTCTTCGGGTTTCTGGTCGTACTCGCTCACAATCACAGCAAATTCACCGCTGGGATAGCTGAGGATAGGGGCTCCATTCACGCCTTGAACATTCTCAATTACGAAGGGGCGTCGGGAACGGGTGCCATTGGGAAGGGTCTGATGCTCGGTAAGGCAATACGCGTACCACGCCATATAGAACTCTCCGAACCGGGACGGAGGCTGACAGGCGGCCTCGTTATGTTTTTTGTACAAGCTGAACGGCAGTTTGGAAGTTAGTTATTAGCGGTACAGGGTCTCGAACACAGGGGCTTGAAAACCTGGGAAACGTAGTTATCAAGTTCCTAACTGCATATTACTTCGGAGTACTGGGAAAATGCAACTTTATTGTGGCATGGTGCATCGCGGCGGAAAAAACTGCGAAACCGCAGAGACATGTGGGCGAGATCAGCACCCTTTGTCGTTCCAACTGAAGTTCCCTGGCGATGGCGAGTGGGGCCTGTTTTTTTCTGTCCGGCTGAAAAAATCCTGACTAAGAAAAATTCCGGATCAACACGCTAAAATGGCCGGGCTCAATGACTTGCGGAGGGAATAATCCGGGTTGGTCCGGCTAAAATATAGCAAGGCAATAGCTTGCGCGCAAAATACAGAGTCGAAACGACTTAGCTGCGGCCCGGTGGTGTGAGATTGCTTCATGGTTTGGGAACCATCATCGTACGATTGGGCGGTGACACGCAAGGTTGGATGTCACAGCGGGGATGTGGGATTTTGCTCAGGATGGGCAACGCGCATTTTTGACAGGGCGCACGCTGCGCAGGAAAGTGAAAAGGAGGCCCGCGCACCACGATCCGCGATGTTTTCGAGGTTTTTCTACGTTCTCCCTAGCGAGCCGGAAAACCCATGGTAGCGTCCCAATATTAGGACACCACCAGACCCATTCATTAACTCTTAACTCTGCGTTAACAGAATTCGATATAAGCGCGGCGTAGCAATCTTGTATGA